>Ga0187894_10000051_pt1 | contig 152447 bp, 157 predicted proteins | sample GBC1701081metaG_FD_136650 | JGI IMG/M metagenome (GOLD analysis project Ga0187894, IMG submission 136650) | White microbial mat communities from a lava cave in the Kipuka Kanohina Cave System on the Island of Hawaii, USA - GBC170108-1 metaG ... | reverse complement strand
TGTCGCGACGCGAGATCAAGCGGGTCCAGGCGATGCTCAACGATCGGCCGCGGAAGATTCTGAACTGGCACAGTCCGGCCCATGCCTTCAACCAACTGTTGCGCTAGGACCTTGAATGCACACAGGAACCTTTTCAGTTTTTCAGGAAGGGTTCCTAACACCGTTTTTTATTTTTTCACGAAGGCGGACTGCAGGAGCGCAGCGTCAAAGCCCAGCGGGACGGAACCGGTGCGGGCATAGTGATAGACCGCAGTGTGGAAGATGGAGGAGAGCGTCGTCATCGTCAGGCTGAGCAGGAAGACGTAGAGGAGGGCCAGTCCGATCAATAGCAATCCGTTCAGCAGCGCATCGTGCACGATGGACCCGATTCCGAACACGGCAATTGCAATGGCCGGAATGGACAACAACGACGAGATTCCGCCGTAACTCACGTTGCCGATCAGTTCCTCCCCCCACGTCCGCTTGAGCGTTGCCGCCGATTCCTTGATGGCCTCCATCGGTCCTTTGCCCTCGATGACGAGGATGGGGACGACGAAGTAGGTCACCAGGTTCCAGGCCACACCAGCCACGCCGACGAGGAGCGACGTCCAGCCCTTTGCGCGGTTCTTCATCGAGTGCAGCAACAGACCGACCGTGGCGGCCAGCAGCGTCCAGGCCATCAGCTCGTTCTTCCGCGCCCAGGCGCCGCGCATGCCGTCCATCAGCGTCGGGTCCTTCCCGGTCAGGCGCAGGTGCACCGCCGCAATCAACGACGCGTTGAAGAACACCACCACGAAATAGTTGCAGACGTAGAACAGAAAGAGGGTGATGGAATAGAGCACGTCGTCAACCTCGGACGCCTCCTGACCGGGAAAGGGCCAGAGCCGGGTCTGCGAGAGCGGCCCCACGAAGGTCAGCGTCACAAGCGCGGTCGCGATCAGCGACAGGATCGGGAACAGGAGCAATTCCCTGTCCAGCATCAGGACCCGCCACGATGCTCCCATCAACGCCCAGGTTCGCGAGAAGACACTCATGTGATGACCTCAAGACAATCTAAACTGATGCGAAGGCTTTTCCCTCAGCGGCCTGCGAATCTTTCCGCATCCTAACGCGATCAGGATTCCTTGGCTAGAGCTTCTCGAAAAGCACGGAGAAAATCTCCTGGTGTCACGACTGGAAACAGCGCCCAGGTTCGCACCTTGGCCGTGAGAAAGTCGCGTGTATTCCAGGTGACCAGATAATCTACGGCTGCGTGCTTCGCGGCGGCCAGAATCGGTGCATCGTTGCGATGGATAACGCGAATTGCTTCCTGGACTGCTTCACGAGAGGGGTCTTCGACGATCACCGGATCGAGTTGTTCGAGAAGCCCATGATAGTCATCCAGAATCCCAGGAAGTTTGGCGGAGAGATTCCGGTCCGCTTCGGTGAGCACCTGCCGGGAGACGACCAGCTCAATCAGCCGCGCTTCCGCCAGCCTCAGGACTTCCCGTGCGGCTCCGGTCGGGGAGACAACGCCGGCAATCACGGCGCTGGTGTCCAGGAAGACGCGCCAGCGCTTAACCTCCATAGCGTTGCCGGTTGTACCGTTCGCGCTGCTTGCCCAGATCCGCCAGGAGGTCGTCCAGCTTCACGCCCGCCTGCTTCATCGCGCGCGACGCCTTCTTGGCGACCGCGTCGCCGATCAGCTTGCGGGGAGTCAGCAGCAACACGTCCCCGACCTTCACCACCGTCAAGGCGGCATCGTCGTCGAGATTGAGATCTTTCCTGAGTGACGCAGGAATGGTTAGTTGCCCCCTCCCTCGTACTTTCACCGTCGGCATGGCTCCCTCCAAAGCGTCGGGAATGGTCCGTTCGGACTATTTCTGATTTTCAGAATAACTCTGAACGAACCAATTAGTCAAGTTGTTGTAGGGGAAAGCTGTATTGGGGGGAGGAGGGTCGAGAAAGGATTAGGGTTCGGTTCTGGTCTCCAGGAGAGAGAACAGCAGCAGCTCCTTATCCAGCATCAGGACCCGCCACGACGCCCCCATCAACGCCCAAGTTCTTGCAAACACGCCCATGTATTTGCAGATTCTTTATTGTAGAAATGGAAAATAGACTTACGGTTGTCTTGGTTTGTGATATCTCATTGTAACTTTGCCGGTCCGGCCACTGTAAGTAAGATCAAAATGCTGAAGCACATCTCGTCCAATGAGGCCATCAATTCTTGCCGCTATTTCAGGCGAGTGGGGAGTCGCGCCAGCTATTTGAGTATCCACAGCAATGTTTATGTGGACTCCAATTGCAGATCTGGACGGTATAATAAAAAGAATTCGGCCCATATATGTTCGTCCTGTGGAGTCGACTCCAATTCCTCCAATCGGTGCACTGGCATTGATAAGTTTTAGGCCGGCCCGCAAGGCAAAATCATGCCACACGACGCTGCCATCTGCACCGGTATCGATCAGGAAGCGACAACGTACAGGAGGAGGAACGGGTTGCCCTGCTTGGATTAATTCCGCCTTATGACTATCAGTGATGGCCAGGTCGGTATTAATAATTGGACCTTGAAATGCCAGAGCAAACGGGTTGTAATCGAATTCAAGGATAGGCGTTTCGCGGTCTGCCCTACGAAGTGCCTTGGCTTGAGCTTTTCGTTGTTTGCGGTTTTGGCTTGAGGTCACGGGCTAGGCTTGATACAGATGCTTCCCCATAAAAGATACATTCACAGCGTCTCGTGGAATGATCTGTTTAACGAAGAAGTCGTCAAGCCCATATTGATGGGTCCCGGCTGAGAAGGCGTCGGTAAGAGACTCATAAAATTCAATTTTGTTGCCCTTAATCAAGACAAACTTACCCATACGGGTTTTACGCCATTCATCCAAGTGAGAATTAAAAACTTCAGCTTCTCTTGAGAGGGTCGATTCCGTCGTCATAACATCTTCTAGTTTAAAGAGCCTATCTGTTCCTGTCAACGTGAAGAAAGTTGCTGCATTTCAACCATATATGCTTGGATTATTGCCTCTGCTGCAGCCACCCACATTCCTGTTCGAGCGCGTCTGAGTATTCGTTGGTTTCGTAAGGTGAGGAAAGGCGCGGAACCTTTCCTCACCGCTTTCTTAACAAAGTCGGCTGAGCGTTGGGTTTGCTGCAACTGCGCCCGTCGAACGAGCACATTCTTATCGTGCGCGTTCCGGGAGCACAGCAGCGAACCCAAGGCGATTCAGCCGATCTCTCACGCCCCATGGCACTTCTTATATTTCTTCCCGCTCCCGCACGGGCAGGGATCGTTGCGGCCGACCTTGTCGGCGGTCCGGTGGACCGGGGCTTGCGGCTTCGCTTCCTCTTCACCGCGGTTGAAGCTCATGCGGAGCGGGGCGGCCGGGCGCGGCGCGACCGGCGGCGGTTCCTCGCCCCTCACGGCCTGGATGTGGAAGAGCCGGTCGAGCACGTCGCCCTTGATGCGGCTCATCATGGCGGCGAACATGTCGTAGCCCTCGCGCTTGTACTCGATCAGCGGGTCCTTCTGCCCGTAGCCGCGCAGGCCGATCCCGTCCCGCAGGTGGTCCATGCTCAATAAGTGATCCTTCCAGTGATAATCGATCACCTGGAGCATGACCATCTTCTCCAGTTGCCGCAGCAGCTCTGAGCCCAGCTCCGCTTCCTTCTGCGCATAGATCTTCTGCACCCGCTCGTGCAGCTCCTGCCTGAGTGCCTCGCGCCCGAGGTCTTTCAATTCTTCCGCGGTGCCCGGCCCGCTGCCGTTGTGGATGAACGTCAGGCCGAACTGGGCGTGCAGCGCCTCGGTCAGGCCTTTGAAATCCCACTCTTCGGGGTACTGCTCCTCGGGACAGTGGATGTCGAGCAGGGAATCCACATCCTGGTTCATCATGTGCTTGATCTGTTCGGACAAATCCTCGCCGGTGAGGATGGCGCGGCGGTGTTTGTAGATGACCTCGCGCTGCTTGTTCATCACGTCGTCGTATTCGAGGAGCTGCTTGCGGATGTCGAAGTTGTGCGCCTCGACCTTCTTCTGGGCGTTCGCGATGGCGCGCGTGACCATGCCGTGCTCGATGGGGACGCCCTCTTCCATGCCGAGCTTCAGCATCATCTGCGAGACGCGCTCGGAGGCGAAGATGCGCATCAGATCGTCTTCGAGCGACAGATAGAACCGCGACGAGCCCGGGTCACCCTGCCGGCCCGAACGGCCGCGGAGCTGGTTGTCGATGCGGCGGCTCTCGTGCCGCTCCGTGCCGAGGATGTGCAACCCGCCCAGCGCGACGACGTCCTTGCGGTCCGCCTCGCAGTCCCTGGTGATCTGCTCGAGCATGGCCTTCTTCTGCTCCTCGGGCAGGGCTTCGTTGCCTTCCTGGTAGAGGAACCGCTTGTAGAGGAAGTCCGCGTTGCCGCCGAGCAGGATGTCCGTGCCGCGGCCGGCCATGTTGGTGGCGATGGTGACCGTGCCTTTCTGGCCCGCCTGCGCGATGATCTCAGCCTCCTTCTCGTGGTACTTGGCGTTGAGCACGTTGTGCTTGATGCCGTGCCGCTTGAGGTAGCCCGCCAGGCGCTCGGATTTTTCGATCGAGATGGTGCCGACGAGGACCGGCTGGCCCCGCTCGTAGCACTCCTTGATCTCATCGACGATCGCGTTGAATTTTTCCTTCTCGGTCCGGTAGACGATGTCGGCGTAGTCCTTCCGGATCATCGCGCGGTTGGTCGGGATGACGTTCACATCGAGGTTGTAGATCTTGGCGAACTCCGGCGCTTCCGTGTCGGCGGTGCCGGTCATGCCGGCCAGTTTCTTATACATGCGGAAATAATTCTGGAAGGTGACCGAGGCCAGCGTCTGGTTCTCGTTGGCAATCTTGACGCCTTCCTTGGCCTCGACGGCCTGGTGCAACCCATCGCTCCAGCGGCGGCCCGGCATGAGGCGGCCGGTGAACTCGTCCACGATGAGGACCTCGCCGTCCTTCACCACGTAATCCACGTCGCGCTTGTAGATGGCGTGGGCCTGGAGCGCCTTGATGACGTGGTGGACCTGGTCCATGTTGGCCGGATCGTAGAGGTTGTCCACGCCCAGGAGCTTTTCGATGCGCACGTTGCCGTCTTCGGTGAGCGCGGCCGTTTTCGTTTTCTCCTCGATCGTGTAGTCCCGCTCCTGCTTGAGCTGCGGAATGATCGCGTTGATGCGGTAGTAGAGGTCGGTGGATTCCTCGGTGGGGCCGGAGATGATGAGCGGTGTCCGGGCCTCGTCGATCAGGATGCTGTCCACCTCGTCCACGATGGCGTAGTGCAATTCGCGCTGCACGCACTGGTTGATGTCGTGGACGATCAGGTTGTCGCGGAGGTAATCGAAGCCGAACTCATTATTCGTCCCGTAGGTGATGTCCGCGTGGTAGGCCTCCTGCCGCGTGCAGGGCCGGAGATGCTGGAGGCGCTTGTCCGCCGCGTCGTAGGCCGGATCGAACAGGAACGAGGCGTCGTGCTGGATCACGCCGACCGAGAGGCCGAGCCCGTGATAGATCTGCCCCATCCACTGTGCGTCGCGCTTGGCCAGATAGTCGTTGACGGTGATCAGGTGCGCGCCCTTGCCTTCGAGGGCGTTCAGGTAGATCGGCAGGGTGGCGACGAGCGTTTTGCCCTCGCCGGTTTTCATTTCCGCGATCCGCCCCCGATGCAGGATCATGCCGCCGATCAGCTGCACGTCGAAGTGCCGCATGTTCAGGCGGCGCTTGGACACTTCGCGGCAGACGGCGAAGGCGTCGGGCAGGAGATCGTCCAGTGTCGCCCCGTCGGCCAGCCGCTTTTTGAAGGTCTGGGTCTTGTCGGCGAGGGCCTGGTCGGAGAGGGAGGTCAGGGCCGGCTCGAGCGAGTTGATGCGCTCCACGACCGGGCGGAGCGCCTTGATTTCCCGCTCGTTTTTGCTGCCGAAGATGATGTTGAGAATCCGCGTGAGCATCAAAAATAATCCTCAGTTCGAGGCAGTATACCGTAAACGTTTACCAAATCCCACCAAGCAGCCGGTTGCTTGACATGACGTCTCCGTATCTTTAGTATTCCCCGCGATGATGTCTCGACGCCTCCTCAGATCCGTCGCCGTCGGCGTGACCGTCTGTCTCCTGCTGTTGAGCGGGCTGGCCTACCCGCAGACGGTGGCCCATGCCGGGCACCATGCCCATCACACGGCCAAGACCCATGCGTCGGTCCTCTGCTCGTGGATGTGCGCGGCCGGACAGGTCTTTGAAGGGACCACGGTCGTCCTGCAATCGGATCGCAGCCCGGTCAGTCTCGCCGACCTGATCGTCGTCCTTGAGCCAGGCAGCACGGTTTGCTCCACCGTTCTCTCCCGCGGCCCTCCGTCTCTCTCCGCCTAACACACAGAGGCAGCCCGCAGCTTCGAGGTATCCGCCACAGCGCGCGGAGCGTTCAGCTCGATGCGGGGCTGAAACGTTGATGACTCATTCGTTATCCAGACGGAGAGGACATGAACAGACGGACAGGTTTGTACGCACTCATCGTGTGCGCAGTGTCAATGGGCTTCGGGATGCTTGCCTGGTCGCCGGCGCAGGCGTCCTGCGGGGCCGTGCAGTGTTTTGTCGTGATCGGGTCGCAGCAGCAGGTGCCGCAGAAGGGCCGGCTGACCGTCAACGGCATCTACAACTATACGCCGATGCGCTTGCTGGACGACACCTCGGGCGTGATCGCCGCGGTCGATCAGGAAGAGCGCAAGTTGATTCTGGATCATCACCAGGAAATCTGGACCATCACCCAGACCTATACCTTGAACCTGAACTACGGGGTCACCGAGCGCTTTGGCCTCGAGGTGAATATTCCATTCATGAACCGGCAGCACAGTCACTTGGACGGACTCGGCGAAGACGGCATGAACGGCGAGGGCGAGTTGAGCCAGTTTTCGGACAACGGACTCGGCGACATTCGGATCACGGCGAAATACAACGTGCTGCCGACCTTGCGGAGCATGGTGGTCATGGGATTCGGCGTGGACCTGCCGACCGGCAAGCACAACCAGACGGAAAGCAACGGGCATGTGATCGAGTCGCCGACCCAGATGGGGCGGGGGCAGGCCGGGCTGATCGGCTCGATCTACCAGACTTATGAGTTGATTCCCATGAAGCTGAACCAGTTCTCATTTGCCAGCTACCGGCACACGTTCCGGAACAACCAGGGGTACCAGTTCGGCGACGAATATCTGTTGAACGTCGGGCTCAACTACATCGCGCAGCCGTGGCTCACGCTCATGGGACAGTTCAACTACCGCTATCTCGTGCATGACAATATCAGCGCCTCGCTGGAGCGATCGGCGACGCCGGCGGATGCCGTGTTCCCGGATGCGCCGATCGTGATTGATCCGGACATCAAGGATCGCCGGGTGCCCAACACCGGGTCCACCTATCTGGCCTTCACGCCTGGCTTTCAAATCGGTCTGGACAAGCTGGTGGATTCGTCCCTGACCAGGATGGCGTCGCTGTACTTCTATTCGCAGATTCCGGTGGCGCGGGATTCCAACAACAACCTCGCGCAGGGAACCAGTTTCGTGTTCGGCCTGACGAAATCGTTTCAGGTGATGGAGTAGGGTGCGAGCGCTGAGCGGCGGCCGTGAAGGCCTCCGCTCCGCAACAACGGGAGAGAGGACGATGATAAAGACGACGATCATGACGATAACAGTGCTGGCAGCAGTCCTGGTCCTGCCGGGCGTGGCGGATCGCGCGGCCTGGAGCATGGGCGAGCGGGTGCCCGCAACAGGCATGCCGGCCGTGGATTTCACGCTGACCGATCTGGACGGCCGTCAGCAGAGCCTCAGCCAGTATCGCGGCAAGGTCGTCCTGCTGAACTTCTGGGCGACCTGGTGCAAGCCCTGCACGACCGAGATGCCGGCCATGCAGGCCATCTATGACCGGCTGCGCGAAAAGGACTTTGTGGTGCTGGCGGTCAACGAGCTGGAGGACGACGACAAGGTCCGCGAGCACATCCGCATGTACAAACATACGTTCCCCGTCCTGATGGACCGTGAGAACCGCGTGGCGAATCTCTACGGCGTCTACGGCCTGCCGGTGAGCGTGTTCATTGACGAGGCTGGCGTCGTCCAGGCCTACGTCAAGGGCGGGCTGCTGACCGAGCAGAAAATCCTGGACGAAGTGGCGCGCATCCGCGGAGACAAGACCCTGCAGGCGGCCGTTCGTTGATTTCACGCTCCCTCTCGCGTATAGTCCGCAGACATTTTACGGAGGGCGATGCATGATAGGACACAGTCTCACACGATTCCTGCCACTCGGTCTTGTGCTCGCGCTCTGCCTGCCCGGCTCTGCGCGGGCCGCCGACAGCAAGGCGCATGATCAGTACCTGCAGGCTGCCAAGCTGTTCGAGCAGGACAAGGACGACGAGGCGATCGCCTCGTTGCAAAAGGCCATCAAGCTTCAGCCCAAGTTTCCCGATGCCTACCTGTTGCTCGGAAAGGTGTATTTCGACGGCAAGCGGCGGGTGGCCGATGCCACCTCCGCGATCAAGACGGCGATCCAGCAGAGACCCGATTTCCCGGAAGCCTACTACGAGCTCGGCATTGTCTATCAGGTGCAGGGCAAATTTCGGGACGCCGAGCAGGCCTTGCGCCAGGCCATCAAGCTCAATTCCAAGTACGAGGAGGCCTATTGGGCCTTAGGCCGGCAGTTCCAACGCAACCGCCGCAACGAGCAGGCGGCCGAGATCTATCACGACTTGCTGGCCATCAATCCCAATCACGCCGGCGCCTTATTCAGCATGGCCATGGTGTATGACGGGCAGGGTAACAGCAATGCAGCGCGTGAGACCCTGGGGCACCTGACGAAGGTGGATCCCTCTCATCCGGATGCCTGGTATCTGCTGGGACGGATCGAAGAAAAGGAAAGTCACGTTCCGCAGGCGATCGACGCTTACCGCATGGCCGTGTCGGCCAAGCCGGATCTGGTGGATGCACACTTCAACCTCGCCTTCCTGTACCGGAGCGAGGGCAAGATCCCGGAAGCGACGAAGCGCTTCGAGGAAGTGGTCCGGCTCCGGCCGGAGTATGCCGAGGCGCATTTGAACCTCGGCGGACTCTATGCCAATGCCGGCAAGCTCGACCTGGCCGAGGAGGAATACCTCCACGCCGTCGAGCTGAAGCCCACCAACGCCGAAATGCATCACAGCCTGGGCCTCTTTTACGAGCTGCAGCGCAAGGACCCGGTCAAGGCGCTCGTGTCCTACCGCAAATACATCGAGCTGGGCGGCCGGGACGAGCGCATCGAGCGCATCGTGGGCCAGGCCGGCCGATAAGCCCCGAGTTCAGCGTTCATCGTTCCCACCTCACTGGCGTCCTGCCGCCTGATTCGTCCAAATACCGGAGGCATTCACGGAGGCAATTGGACTATAATGGCCCGCGGCTACGTAGGCGCTGGAAAGGAGCGTTATGCGGCAGAGATATCTCAACTGGCTGGCGGTGGCGCTGGCCTGCGGCCTGCTGGGAACGGCGGCCTGGGCCGGGCCGGCCGCGCCGCCGAAGCTGGAGGGCAAGTATGAAGTGTTGAAGGAGCTCTCCACGCACCAGCCCGGCAAGGTCAAGCTCACGGAGTTCGCCGATTTTTACTGCCCCCATTGCCACATGTTCGAACAGACGCTGGCGCCGTTCCTGGAAAAGGAGTTCGGCAAGAAGGTGGAGGTGACGCTCGTCGGGTTCCCGGTGATCGGCGGCAAGCTGCCGACGGCCTTCGAGATGTACGAGCAGGCCAGGACGATGGGCAAGGGGCCGGAGATGAAGACCGTGCTGTTCCGGACGATCCACAAGGACCGGCTGCACGTCCTCGACAAGGTGATCCGTGAATCCCTGGTCAAGGAGGTGGGGCTCGATCCCGTCGCCTTCGAGGCCGGCCTCGCCAGCGGGAAACCAGCCGCCGCGTTCGAGGCGGGCCGCAAGTGGGGCGAGCGGGTGAAGGTCCAGTACACCCCGACGGTGCTGCTGGACGGCAACATCAAGGTCGAAGGGGATAATCTCACCCCGGAGAATCTGAAAACGGTCATTGCGAGCATCTTGGCCTCAGACAAGAGGCGATAGCCATACATGCGGAATACGGCGAGGCATCTGATCGGCGGCGTGGTCGGCCTGGTTGGATTGAGCCTTCTGTGGGGAGGTACGCCGGCGATCGCTGCCGAGAAGCAGACGCCGTCCTCGGTGCTCTCCGATCTTCAGTCGCAGATCAGGAGCACGGCGTCGAAAGTCACCCCGGCGGTCGTGAATATCGCGTCCACAGTGGTCGTCCGCGATCCGCTGTTCGGCGATGAGGGCCTGCCGTTCGGTCTCTTTGCGCAGCCGGCGCCGCGCCGGCAATACGGGCAGGGGTCCGGCGTGATCGTGTCGGCGGACGGCTACATCGTGACCAACAATCACGTAGTCGCGGACGCGGTAGACGTGGAGGTGCTGCTCGCCGACCGCCGGCAGTTCAAGGGCCGCGTCGTGGCGACGGATCCCAAGACCGACGTGGCAGTCGTCAAAATCGAGGCGGGCGGCCTCCCCACCGTTTCGTGGGGCGATTCCAGCCACTTGACCGTCGGCGATTTCGTGCTGGCGATCGGCAATCCGCTCGGGCTCAACCAGACGGTCACGTTCGGCATCGTCAGCGCGGTGGGGCGGGCGGACGTCGGCGTCGCCGATTACGAGGATTTCATCCAGACCGACGCGCCGATCAATCCCGGTAATTCGGGAGGGGCGCTGGTGAACGTGAAGGGCGAGCTGGTCGGCATCAACACGGCCATCGCCAGCACGACCGGCGGCAGCGTTGGTGTGGGGTTCGCCATCCCGAGCAACATGGCGCGCGCCGCCATGCAGAGCCTGCTCAAGACGGGCCGCGTCGTGCGCGGCTTTCTCGGCGCCAACACCCAGGACGTCACGCCGCTGCTGGGCAAGATCCTCAAGCTGCCGGACGCGAAGGGCGTGGTCGTCACGGATATTTTCCCCAAGGGCTCGGCGGAGAAGGCCGGCCTCAAGCGCGGCGACGTCATTCTACGGTTCGGCGGGAAGGACGTCGTCGATTCGGGCCGCCTGCGGAACGCGATTGCGCTCGCGCCGATCGGCAGCAAGCACAAGCTCGACCTCATTCGGGACAACAAACCGCTCCAGGTGGAGCTGGTCGTCCAGGAGGCCCCGCGCGAGCGCTCGAAGCGGGCCGCCGCCATCGCGCAGGGTGTGACGATGGGCCATCCGCTCGGCGGCATGCTCGTCGAAGAAGTCACCCCCTCCGTCGCCCGCCAGCTCGGATTGACCTCCGCCGCCGGCGTCGTCGTGACGGCGGTCGAGGAGGGGAGCCTGGCCGAAGCGGCCGGCATTTCCATGGGCGATCAGATTCTGGAAGTGAACCGCAAGCCGGTGCCCGATCTCGAGGCCTACCAGCGCCTCGTCGAGCCGATCAAACCGAAAGACCTCACGCTGCTGCTCATCAACCGCCAGGGGACGACCCTGTACGTTCCCATCGAGGGCGAGTGACGGCTGCTGAAAACAGTCCCCAACTTTGTTCTCGGTCGCCCGTCTCCCTGCGACGTACCGAAAAGCGTACGCCTCAGTCGCCGGGCTCCCTGCGGCCTCGTTGGATGACCGTTTTGAGCAGCCTCAGATGAAAAATATTGCAAGAAATGTTTATGGGTTGGTTTCTCTCATACTCTTTCTTACATTCATTGCGCTGTCCGTAGATACTCTGACTGGCACGAGCGATCTTCTTCCCAGATTAATTGCCGCTTATCTTGGCTGGCCCAAACAAGCCCCACTCGTTGTGGTGATCGTTCTCTTTGCAGCTCTTAGTGCTCTATGCTCCAGAATTATTACCTTCGGTATTTGCCGCAATATTGTCGTTGGAAAGGAGAGTTTCGCTACAAGATTATTTTGGTCTGCCTTTTTGATCGTTCTCTTGATGCAACTGGCCACATTGCCGTTGCTTAGGGCGTTCTAGGCAACCTTCACATTTTGCTCCTCCGTGTTTGTGACAGGAAATAGGGGACAGGAAGGTTTTGGAAGTCAGAATTGCAACAGACTATTCACGTGATCATGGACACACTACTGGCAGCCCGCTCGAAAAGGCTGTATACTTTCGTCGTAAGGGTTGGAGCTATGACAAAACGACTTGAAGAGGCGTTTGCGAAGGCCTCAAAACTACCCGAAAAAGAACAGGACTCTCTGGCTGCCTGGCTGATTGAAGAGCTGGAAGACGAGCAGGCCTGGGACGAGAAGTTTGCGAAATCCCACGATCTGCTGGCTCGGCTTGCCGATGAAGCGCTTGCTGAGCACCGAGCCGGAAAGACCCGCCCGCTGGATCCCGATCGTCTGTGAAATCACGGACGACGGGTCGTTTCAGGAAAGCGTTTCAAAAACTCCCTCGCCCCGTCCAGGAGCGCGCACGGCAGGCGTATAGGCTGTTCAGGAAGAACCCACGCCATCCTAGCCTCCACTTCAAGAAGGTCCATCCCGCAGTGCCGATCTACTCCGCCAGAATCACAGCCGGGTACCGGGCTGTCGGTCTTCTCGTGGAGGATGAAGTCATATGGTATTGGATCGGCTCTCATGCCGAGTACGACAGGCTCCTTCGAGGCTGACCTCTCTTTCAGCTGAATTCTTCCACAGTGGTTTTGGTGCTTGACCGGACAAGATCGATAGTGCTATTTTCGTGCTACGTTTTATGAATTCGTAGCACGAGGTGCCCTCATGAAAGAGCTGGTTCGTTTTGGCATATCGCTCGACAGCGATCTGCTCGAGAACTTCGACGACCTGATCGCCCGCAAAGGCTATACCAACCGCTCGGAAGCCATCCGCGATCTCATCCGCGACAACCTGGTCGCGCAGGAGTGGGACGCGAATAAAGAAACGGTCGGGACCGTCACGATCGTCTATGATCACCACGTCCGCGCCCTCACCGACAAGCTCACGAGCATCCAGCATGATTTTCAGCATTTGATTGTCTCCGGCATGCACGTGCATCTGGACCACGATCACTGTCTGGAAGTCCTCGTGGTGCGCGGCAAGGGCTCCGAGATCACGCAGGTTGCGGACACCCTGATCGGCACCAAGGGTGTCAAGCACGGGAAGCTCGCCACGACTACAACGGGTAAGGCGCTGCACTGAGTATCCCATGCGCCCGGCCCGGTTCCTTCTCCTAGTCTGGCTTCTTGTCTTTTTTTGGGGTGTGCCTCCTCTGTTCGCCCACGACCCGGATGAAACGCCGACGCTGGAGGTGCCCGAAGTCGGGGTCACGGCGGAGCGGCTGGTGGCGGCCTCCTCGCAGCAGTTCATTCCAGACAAAGAATACCTGCTGCAGCCGCAGGGGCGTCCGGCCCAGGTGTTGCGCTTGATTCCCGGCTTCATCGCCGTCGAGCACTCGGGCGGTGCCGGCAAGGCCGACCAGTATTTCCTGCGCGGCTTCGACGCGGACCACGGGACGGACGTCGCGTTTTTCTCCGACGGGATGCCGATCAATTTTCGCACCCACGCGCACGGGCAGGGCTACGCCGATCTCAATTTCATCATTCCGGAAACCATCGAGGGGCTCGATGTGTACAAGGGCGCCTACCACGCCGAGTTCGGCGACTTCGACACGGCCGGCGCGGTGAGCTTCAAAACCCGGCAGGTGATCAAGGAAGGGGTGATGCAGGCGGCCGGCGGCGACTTCGATACGCAGCGCTATCTCCTGATGCTGTCGCCGACAAAAGGCAAGGTGCGGACGCTGTTCGCCGCCGAAGGCTATTACACGAACGGGCCGTTTGAGAACGACAACCGCTATTTTCGGACCAACGTGCTGGGCAAGGTCACGTTCAATCCGTCGGGCCGGTCGGAGCTGAGCTTCACGGGCACCTATCACCGGGCCAACTGGAACGCGTCCGGCGAGATTCCGCTGCGGGCGGTGACCGACGGCTCACTGGACCGTTTCGGCGCCATTGATCCCTCGGAAGGAGGCAAAACGACGCGCTGGAGGGGTCTGTTGAATTATCATTATGACACGCCGGACGGCGGCAAGCTCTACGCCAATGCCTATTATCAATACTACAAGCTCGACCTCTGGACGAATTTCACGTTCTTTCTCAACGATCCGGTCAACGGGGATGGCATCCAGCAGTCGGATCGCCGGGACATGTATGGCGGAGAGCTCGGCTATCGCCAGGCCGGCAAGCTGATGGGAATGGATGCAGCGGCGACGACCGGCGTGCAGGTGCGGGTGGATAGCATTCACCCGCGGCTCGGGACCCAGACAAAGCGCAACCCGACCGGGACGACGACGGACACGGACGTCCTGGAGGCCTCCTACTCGCCTTTCGTAAAAGCGGAACTGCAGCCGACTCCGTGGATGCGGCTCGTGGGCGGATTGCGCGGCGATCTGTTCACATTCGACGTGCGGAACCGCTGTCCCACCTGCGCGATCCAGCCAGCCGGCCGTACCACGACCATGCTCCTGCTGCCGAAGGCAAACCTGATCCTGGGGCCCTGGTTCAAGACGGAGCTCTTCGCCAACTACGGCGAGGGCTTTCACAGCAACGACGCCCGCGCGGCCGTCGTAGGCGCCGCCTCGCCGCTGGCGCGGGCCAGGACCTACGAGGTTGGCGCAAGGTCCAAACCGTGGGGGCCGGACGGCATGGAATTGCTCGCGACCCTGTGGGCGATCGATATCGATTCCGAACTGGTGTTCGTCGGAGACGAGGGCACGACCGAAGCGCGGGGCCCCACGCGGCGGCGCGGCATGGAGGTGGCCGCGCGCGGCCCCATCTGGGGGCCGCTTTCGTTCAACGGCAGCGTCACGTGGACCAAGGCCGAGTTCGACACCGGCGACAAGATTCCACTGGCGCCCGAGATGACCGCCTACGGAGCCGCAATCTTACAGTGGCCGAAAGGACTGACGACCCAGTTGCAGGCGACCTATCTGGGCGTGCGGCCGCTGACCGAGGACAACAGCATCAAGGCGCCCTCCTGGCTAGTCTTCGACCTGACGATGCGCTACAAGCTGCCGGTCAAGCTTGACCGCGGGCGGCTTGAGGCGTTTCTCTTCGTGCAAAATCTCTTTGATACGCAATGGGAGCAGGCAACCTTTGCGTTTCAGTCGCGCCTGCCGAGCGAGGCGGGTGGAGTGACCGACATCCACTTCGTGCCGGGGAATCCGCGCTTCTTTATGGGCGGCCTTGCATGGTATTTTTGATTGGATGGCTGCCAAGATCCTCAAGAGAGCCTACTTCAACCGGCCGACGTTGCAGGTCGCGCGGTCGCTGCTCGGAAAGTATCTGGTCAGGAAGAACGGCCGCGCGGTGCGCGCCGGCCGCATCGTCGAAGTCGAAGCCTACATCGGCATGGAGGACCGCGCCTGTCACGCGTCCAAGGGACACACCGCCCGCACCGACGTGATGTTCGGCCCTGCAGGCGTCGCCTACGTCTATCTGATTTACGGCATGTATCACTGCTTCAATATCGTGACGGAGCGGGACGGCCATCCGTCGGCCGTCTTGGTGCGGGCCGTGGAGGACGTCGAGACGCGGGCGCTCATCGACGGCCCGGGCCGGATCTGCCGGTTTCTGGACATTGACCGGACACTGAACCGGCTGGATCTCACGGCAGGCGAAGCCTTGTGGGTCGAAGACCGCGGCGGGCGGGTGGCGCGCTCGGCGGTCATGACCGGGCGACGGATCGGAGTGGACTATGCCGGGGTCTGGGCGAACAAACCCTGGAGATTTCGTCTCAAAGACTTGTAACCAGATTCGGCAGGGATAAATAAAAAGGGGAAGCCGGTCGCCGGCTTCCCCTTTTCTATTCGAATCTTGCGAATCTTGCGACGCTTACTCGATCTTCCGGTCACCGGTGATTTTGGTGGCCGAGGTCACCGGAGGCGCGATCTTGATCTGCGGCCCCTGGACCGACGGGAGCTGATTGGCACCGTGTTTTTCCTTGATGCGGTTGTTGTTGGAATCCACCAGCTTCTGCTCGACATGGTTGTCGGTGCTGGTGATGGACCTCAGGATCGCTTTGTCCCCGCCCCCGTCGGTCTGGCCCGGGTCGTTGGCCAGCGACTGGCCCGTCACCGGGCTGGTCGCCGCCTTGGCCGGATAGCCCTCGTGCTTGGGGAGCAGGGCGGGATTGGCCATGGCCACGGATGCGGCCACGCCGATGATCACGACTGCCACAAGAGCGCTGATCAACGTCTTCATATGACGCACTCCTTTTGAGGATGGTGGAAGAATAATGTCGCGTTCGGCGCCTATATAAGCCGGAAAACGAGGGCGTATCTTAGCGACCTTGCCGGGTCATGTCAAGGTCACCGCCGGTGGCGGCGGCCCCGGCCCCCCCGGCCCCGGAAACGCCCGCCGCGGTGGGCCGCGGTGGGCAATTGGATGGTGACCGTGGTGCCCTTTTCCTGGCCACCGGCGATCGCAATCTCGCCCTGGTGCTCTTCGACGATCTTTTTCACCGTCGCCAGGCCCAGCCCGGTTCCCGACCGCTTGGTCGTGAAGAACGGCTCGAAGAGCTTGCTGACGTGCTCGGCGGGGATCGGCGCGCCGTCGTTGCTGATGGCGATCTGCACCATGCGCCCCCCCTTCTGCGGAGTGATGGCGATGTCCAGCCGCCCGCCCGGCGTCATGGCCTCGAGCGCGTTCTTGATGATGCTGAGGAAGACCTGCTGCATCTTGGCGTCGTCGCACCGGACCGGCGCAAGATGCGCGCCGTAGTCCTTGGTGACGGTGATCCGATTCATCTCCAGGTCGTTGGCGACCAGGCTGAGCGTGCCGTCGAGCACTTCCGGGATGCGGCAGGGGCGGCGGTTCAGCTCCAGCGGCTTGGCGAAGTCCAGAATTTCGTTGAGCGTCGTTTCCACGCGGATCAGATCCCGCATCGCGCTTTCGACGCGCGTTTGCGGGTCGAAGTCCAGAATGCCTTCGCGGGTGAGGTCCTCCAGCTGCGCCCGGACGGAGGCCATGGGCTCGCGGACCTCCGTGGCAAGAAATGCGCTGAACTCGCCCAGGGCCGCCCGCCGCTCCTGCTTGCGGATCATCGGCTCGGAGGGGCCCTGCGGCATGGGAGCCGGCGCCATGCGCCCGCCTTCGGCGGAGGCCGGTTGGGCAGCCGGCGCGGACGGGGCGCTCTGCAGCAGCTCCACCAGGCGTCCGATCAGGCCTTCCAACTGCTTCGTGTCGGCGAGCGAGTACTGCGCCGCGGTCTTGGAGGCCAGCGTGACGGTCCCGCCCACCTGCCCGCGGACGAAGAACGGCACGACGAGCGTGCAGGTGTAGTGATCCTTGTACAGCGGTTTGTAATCGAGAAACCGGCCCTGCGTGGAGGCCAGGTCCTGGTCCGCGCGCGCCTTGCGGTGCCGGATGGCCCAGCCGGCGGCGGAGGCGTCGAGCGCCAGACGCAGGCCCGGCCGGAGGTCCTTTTTGGGATCCGCCTTGGCGTCGGTCCTGGCTTCGCCGGCCATGCCGATGATTTCGATGACGCTCGTGACGGGATCGTAGAGGGCGACCAGCGCGCGGTCGAAAGGCAGCGTCGCGGCCGTGTCGTTCAGCAGGGCTCCGACCCGATCCTGAATCTCCGGCGTCGAGTAGGAGACCGGCGGAGCCAGCGGTTCGGCGGCGGCTGACGCCGGCGGGGCCGGCGCGGCCGACGCAGGCTCGTAGCCGACGGCTGGGCGGCGCAGGAGCAGCGTGCCGTCGAAGAGCTCGGCCCGCGCCAGCGCGATCGTGATCTGCTCGCCGGCGCTTTCCAGAATCGCCTTTTCCTTCTTGGTGAACCCCGCGCTTTCCTTCCGCCCGATCACCAGCACGCCGTAGGTCCGCTGGTGATGCTGGAGCGGGACGGCCAGCAGCGCTTTGGCGACCGGCGTGATCATGCGCAGCCGCATGGCGCGGAACGATTCTCCCTCGGACGAGAGCATCGAGGCACGGAGGGCATCGACGCTCTGCGTCGACAGGGTGCGGAGGATCGCCTGCGCCTCGCGGGGCGCGAACCCCCGGCAGCCCTGCAGGGAGAGCGGGCCGCCCTCGACCTCGAAGACGCCGATGAGCGACGTCTCGGCGCCGAGCTCGTTGAGCGCGGTCGTCAGCGTGCGCTGGAGCGTCGTCTGCTTCTCCTGCTTCGGGGAGCGGTCGGTGTGCGCGTGCGCCGTGTGGGCCATGGAAACTCCTAACGCTGAACGAAAAGCGGTCGGATTGTAGCAGCGTTAGCGGGAGGATTCAATTGATCACGCGCGGCGGCTTGGGGCGGTGGACGAGGACTTCGACCTTGCCTTCCTCGGAGATCATCAGATTGAGAACCGTGCTGACGACGCTGATCAGGAGCGCGCCCCAGACCGACGGCCAGAAGCCGTCCACGGTGAAGCCTGTGACCAGCCAGGCGGTCAGATGCAGCAGGACGGCGTTGATGATGACCATGAAAATGCCCAATGTGAACATGATCAGGGGAAAGGAGAAGAGGTAGAGCATGGGCCGCACGATGGCGTTCAGCAGCGCCAGCACGATCACGGTGGCCGCGCCCGCCGGCACGCCGTCGATCGCGATGCCGGGGACGATCTCGGCGGTAACCAGCACGGCAACACCGGTGATGACGAATCTGATGAACAAGCCTTTCATAGCTCAGCACTCAGAACTCAGCACTCCGCTTCGGCTAGCTGGCCGAAGCGGTGAGGTCCACCGCTGCTTGTCGCTTGGTGACCTTGTCGTTCGGATCGTAATTGGCGACGACGTCTTTTTGGGCGTTCTTTGCCGAGACGGTGATCTTCGTGCCACTGTCTTCGTTGTGCAGGTGCAGGAAGATCTCGTAGTAGCCTTCCTGATTGGTCTTGACGCTGCCCGCGTGGGCATGCTCCTTCAGCGGCTTGGCCTGAACCTCGATGTCCGCCAGCGGTTTGCCGCCGGCGTCCCGCACGTACCCGTAGACGATGAATCCGTGTTCGATCTTCGTTTTGACGAACACCGGCTTCGGCGTCTCCGCGGCGGGATTCTTCAGCGTGCTCAGGTACGCGGCGAGCGCGGCCAATTCTTCTTCGGTCATCAGTTCCTTGTACTTGTCCGGCATCTGGCCCTTCTTGTGCTCTTTCTCGAAGCCCTCGGCGTAGAGATAGGTGGGGTCGAATATTTTTTTCTTGATGTCTTCGATCGTCAGTAAGTTTCCGATGTTGTCGAGCACGGGGCCCCGCTTTTTCACGCTCCCCTTGCCCCCGATCTTGTGGCAGTTGTAGCACTCGTGCAGCTCGTAGACTTCCATGCCGCGCGCGAGCAAGCTCATGCCGCCTGCAGCCGGCTGGGCCGCCGGCGCGGCGGCCGGCGCGGTTTCGGGCGCGAGCCGGTTCAAGCGGGCGGCCAGGGCCTGCGCCTTGTCCTCCAATGCGGCGGCCCGTTTGAGCGACTCGTCCACCAGGGTGTGCTCTTGAGCAGCCTTGTCCCGCTTCACCTTCAGGAGTTTTTCGATCTTGCCTTTTTCGTCTTCGGGATCGTACTGCGGCCAGGCCGAGGCGCCGACGATGTAGGCGACGCAGAGGATCGCATAGAACACCAGCAGCCCCGCCAGGGCCGTGAGGCCGCTCAGGGGTTTCATGGCCGGCGCGTCCAGCAGCACGAACACCGCCGTGCCCAGCAGCGCGTAGGCGGCGAACATCTTCAGGAACACCTCGGGGAATTCGAGCTTCCAGGCCGCGCCGACAAGGACGGCGCCCACGAAGGCTCCCACGATGATTTTCTTGATCGTGCCTGCGAAGAAACTTGGCTGGCCGTTCATACGCCGTCCCCGGAGAAATGCGCCGCCGCCTCAGTATACAAATTTCCGAAAGGACTTCGCCAGTCACGCATAGGGTTGCGGCTTCTCTGATTGCGGCGAGGCCTCCGGAAAACGGTCGAGGAGCCGGAGCAGGAACAGGACGGTGACCGGCAGGTAGAGCAACAGGCCGGTCATGCCGAGCCACAGCTCGCCGATCCAGAAGGTCACGGCCAGATTGAACGCCAGCACCCCGAAATACAGGCCGCAGCCCAGCAGCACGGTTTCCGTCACGGACCGGCATGGGCGGAGACTCAGGGAGGGCAGATGGCGATCCATGGGGAAGTAGAGGGCGAGCGAGATCGAGACCATGATGATCCAGCCGATATAATTCGTGAACGGCACGCCGAAGTGGATGCCGGGGTCCCAATACCTATAGAGCTGGCCCAGGAACCATCGGTCGCCCCGGAGCGCCACGGGATCGATCACCATATCAATGAGGATCGCGAACAGAACTGTCAGCCCGAAGATCGCCCAGGAGGTGCGAGCTTCAACCGGAAAGTCGAGAGTGGGCCAGCGGAACGCCCGATCATTTTTTTGCGAGGGGCGGGCCGGCAGGACGAAGAATAGCGCGAAGCAGTAACTGGCAAAGAGCAGGAAGGAGAACGAGATCGGGACGATAAACGGGATATTCGACAGGTACAGTTCCTGATCCACCGTCGAGCCCGTGTAGTCGTACCAGCCGAACGGGAAGCCGGTGCGGGTGGAGGCATACTCGCAGAGAAACGACGTGAGCGAGGCGAAACCTAGAAACCAGGTTGTCCGCCGCCAGCCGATCAGCCGGTGCGCGCAAAACAGCGCCGCCGCCAGAAACACGAATACGTAGGGCCGAAAAAAGATCGTGCTGACCAGCAGTTCAAAGACGTTCATAGCGAGAATGCGTGACCCCCCACGCGTCACCCGTCGCGGTCTTCATGCATAGCCATGCGTTTTAAACCACTTCACGGCTTTCTCCAAGGCAATATCAATAGGTGGCTGTGGCAATCCCAGCTCGCGGACGGCCTTGCTGCAGTCGTAGTGCATCTTATACTTGGCCATCTTCACCCCTTCCAACGGGATGCGCGGGGGCCGATGGGTCACGTAATCCGCGATCCATTTATTGACGTAGGCGAGGGGCAGGATCGCCAGCCGCGGCAGCTTGATCGTCGGCGCGGGAATCCCCGTCAGCTTGCTCAGCAGCTCGAAGATTTCCTGCAGCATGAGGTTGCGGTTTCCAAGAATGTAGCGCTCGCCGAGGCGGCCGCGCTCCATGGCCCGAATATGCCCGACGGCCACGTCGTCCACGTCGATCAGGTTCATGCCGGTGTCGATGTAAGCCGGCATGCGCCCCTTCATGAAATCCACGATGACCTGGCCGGTGGGCGTCGGCTTGATGTCCCGCTCGCCGACCGGCGCGCTGGGGTTCACGATCACGACCGGCAGCCCGGCCCTGGCGAGCGTCAGCACTTCCTGCTCGGCGAGAAATTTCGATCGCTTGTAGTCTCCCGCCATCTGGGCGAGCGACACCGGCGTCTGTTCCGTGCCGAGCCCGCCGCCTTCCGGCAGGCCGATCGCGCCGATGGTGCTGGTGTAGACGATCCGCTGGATGCCGGCGTCGCGGGCGGCCTCCATCAGCGCGCGGGTGCCGGCGACGTTGATGTCGTAAAACACGGACGGGTCCCTGGCCCAGAGCGCATAGTGGGCCGCGACATGGTAGAGCTGCCGGCAGCCCGCGAGCGCGCGGCGAAGCGACTCGCGCTCGCGCAGATCACCGGGGACCCGTTCGACCTTGAGCCCGTCCAGGTTCCGGAGGTCGCTGTCGGGCCGGGCGAGGACGCGGACGTCCGCGCCTGTCGCGGCGACCGCACGGGCGACGGCGGCTCCGACAAAACCCGTGGCGCCGGTGACCAGAACTTTCATGCTCTAGTTTTTCCGCGACGTAATGTAGCGAGCGAGCTCGCGCAGCGGATCGGCCTTTGCGTCGAATGAGGAGAGACGTCCGATGGCGCGCTGCGTGCACTCGTCGGCCAGCTTCCTGGCGCCGTCCACGCCGTAGAACGTGGGATAGGTCTTCTTGCCGCGTTTCGCGTCGGTGTTCGCGTCCTTGCCGAGTTCCTCGCGGGTGCCGGTGACGTTCAGCACGTCGTCGGCGATCTGGAAGGCGAGCCCGGCGTCTTCCGCGTATTTTGTCAGGGCGTCCAGCTGCGCCGGGGTCGCCCCGGCGGCGATCGCGCCCATGCGCACCGCCGCCCGGATCAGCATGCCGGTCTTGTGCTGGTGGATGGTCTGCAACGTCTTGAGATCGATGTCCTTGTTTTCCGCCTGAATATCCAGGACCTGCCCGCCGACCATGCCGAGATTGCCGGACCCGTAGGCCAGCTCGCAGACGATGTGCACCTGGCGCGCGGGGTCGAGATCGCCCATGAGGTCGGGCCGGCTGCAGAGCTCGAAGGCCAGCGTCAGCAGGGCGTCGCCGGCAAGAATGGCCATGGCCTCGCCGTAGACCTTGTGGTTCGTGGGCTTGCCCCGCCGGTAGTCGTCGTTGTCCATCGCCGGCAGGTCGTCATGGATCAATGAATAGGTGTGGATGAGTTCCAGTGACGAGGCGACCGGAAGAATCGCCTTCGACGGCGAGCCGACTGCCTCGGCGGCGGCGATGGCGAGGATGGGCCGCACGCGCTTCCCGCCGGCGAACAGACTGTACCGCATGGACTCGTGCAGGGTCGTCGGCGGGGTCTTCGCGCCGGGAATGACCGATTCCAGAAACCGGTCCACGTCGTCGCGTTTCTGTTCGAGATACCGCTGGATGTCCATTGCGCGGCAGACTAGCAAAGGATCACGTCATCAGGCAAGCCGCGCTTGTTATTTTCCACGCGGCTTTGCTAGACTCCGCCTATGAGCATTCGCGCATTCGGCGGTCAGTGGGAGCCCCTGTTGCTGGGCATCGAGCCCCGGGCCTGCCGTGTCTGCGGGAAGGGGCTCTACCGGAACTTCACGCTGTTCCGGGGCGGATGGTCGCGCTGCACGGTGTGCAACGAGTTCGTCCACTACAGCTGCCTCGCCGGCGGAAAAGCGAAATTCCTCAAGCAGCGCCCGCGCCTCTGCAAGGCCTGCCAGTCGGGCGAGGCGGCGCCGTCGGGCCCGGTTCGGAAAACCGCGGTCGGGGCGTGACGCCGGCAGACGCCCGGGACGGCGAGTTCGGCGTCCGCGGGCAGACATGGTTTGCCGGCACCGTCCGGTTTCTCATCGCACCGCTCATCCTGTTTCTCAGCGGATTCTTCACGGCCGATTTCGCGCTCAGCGGCGTCTACACGTGGCCGCGCACGAGCCGGGTACTGGTGCTCACCGTGACCATTGCCGTGCTCACCTATGAATTCGTGTACAAAGAGCAGCGGGCGCTGAAACCCGGCGCGCCCGGCGCGCTGGCCGTCAAAGCCATTCTGTACTCCTGCGCGCTCCCGTATGCATTAGGCGTCGCGGCATTGGTGGCGTTGGCACGAATGTAAATGACACAAGTTTATAAGAGTGGTGCCTTCATCCAACAGTGCTTTGCCGTCCATCCCCTGTGCCTGAACCTGAAATCCCTCCACTTGCCGGACTCGATTGTGTTGAAGTGCACGTCCTGCAACATGCTCCATCGCTTGACTCTGCGCGCCCTGGCGTTGCGCGTCTCAGTCGTGCACGCGGTCGAAGACGTGGCCAAGGCACGCGAGGAGCGGTCGGCAACAGTGCACCTGGAAGAGTGTGCCGCCGCGCACCCGGCCGCGCTCGGTGTCCGCGCGATGGATGTGGTTCGGGAAACGGCCGCACTGCGCTGCGGAGAATGCCGGAAATTATACGAGCTTGACGTCACGACGTTCGAAACTCACCAACGCTGACACGCCTGTGACGGACCCCGCCCCCCTGACCCCCGAGGAACTCGCGCTGGTCGCCGATGAGAAGTTCTTCCGCGCCAAGGCGGCCGTCACGCCCAAGATCCGCGCCCTGCTCGAAGCGGTGCATGCGGCGCTCAAGCAGGAGCTCGCCGGCGTCCCCCTGATCGCTCCGTCCGGGTTCGATCCGGACAAGTGCCAGTACGTGAAGGGTGAGCATCTCGAAAACTATCCCTACCAGTACCTGGATTTCCCCAAGCATTTCGACGGCGACACGAAGTTCACCTTCCGGACCCTGTTCTGGTGGGGGCACCATGTCGTCTTCGCCTTGATTCTGGAGGGGGAGCACCTGCGTCACTACAAAAAGAACCTCGTGGATCGATATCGCGATGTGGCCGACCGCGATCTCTGCCTCTGCCTTTCGCCGGCGCCCTGGGAGTGGAAACAGGGAGAGGGCTATACGCTGCCGCTCACCCGCGACCGCAAGCCCGAAGTGGCGGCGGTGCTGTCCGACCGGCCGTTCTTCAAGCTGGCGCGGTTCGTGTTGCTGGATGATCCGCTCATCCGGCGCGGCCGCCTGGTCGAGGCCGGCCGCGCCGCCCTGCGGGCCATGCTGCCCGTGATCGCCGCCGATCCCACCCGGATGCGCCAGTAGACGAGCCGGCGACGCTTCGGTACACTGTGGGGCGTTGATTCGACGTCATTCCAACCAAGGAGCAAGCATGGACCGTCTCTGCAAGCATGTCGTGGCCCTGCTGGGGCTGATCGTGTTGGCCGGGTGCGCCGGCACCGGCCAGGTCGTGCCGCTGAAAATCCAGGCGCTGCCTTCGCTCAGGTCCATCAACCAGAATCTGCAGGACATCAAAGTGGTCGTTGAGTCGTTCGAGGATGCGCGGCCCGACACAAGCCGGCTTGGCGTCCGCACGCACCTGGGTGGAGGGGAAACCAGTTTTGCCGTGCAGGGGGGGCACGTCGGTGAGGTCATCGCCCAGGTCCTCGCGGACAATCTGAAACAAATGGGATTTCAGGTCTGGGTGAAAAAGTCGACCGTGACCGAACTGCCGGAGAAACCCGACATCACGATTACGGGACGGGTGGAACACCTGTCGGCGCACGCCAGGAGCCGCGTGTTTTCAACCAAGATCACGGCAAAGGTCAAGGTCGCGATTCATGCGGCCAACGCGTCGGACCGCAGCACCGTCCGGCTGAACCTGGAAGGGACGCGCGAGACCACCGTCTTCAGCTTCGAGCCGGACGACGCGCAGGAATTGGTGAACCGGATGCTCAAGGAAAATCTGGACAAGCTGCTGGCGGATACCGGCGTGCAAAACCGGGCTCTGATCACGAAGTAGCGTCTCAGCATGCGTGAGCGGCGATGGGAAACCCGGTCGAAGCTGGGCTTCGACGACGTCCTCGCGGCCGCCGAGCATCTGGCGGGCCTGGGTCTGGCGCCGGCCGCGCCGGCCAAAGACGTCATCTGCTACATCGAGGAGTGGGACGTCCGCTCGCCGGAGGATTTCGATCAGCTCGATCCGTGGGCGACGGAGGACGTCACGCTGGTGCATCTGCGCGACGGGTGGCGCGGCGATTTTTTTCTGCTGGCCGGCGGCTACCACACGGTCTACCGGCGGCATCAATCCGTGGGAACCTACTGCTCGGTGAGCCATCCCTGGCGCATCCCGGGGGCGCTGGCCTTGCACCATCCCCGCGCCATGCTGTGGCTGGGTTTCCGCCACACGCATGGATTCATCCGGGTTCGCCTCCACACCGTCGAAGTGGTCACGCCGGGCGAGACGCGCGCCGACGAGCGGCGCGCCGAGTGGCTGGACGAGCGCCAGCGCGCCTTCCTGTCCGCGATCGCGGTCCTGGACCTGCCGATCGAGGCCGATGTCGACAACGGCGGCCTGGTTCTGACGACGGCCGATACCCGCACGGCACTGTTTTGCTCGTGGCCGGATGCGTTCGGCCCCTGCCAGTTCGAATACAACTCGCCGGATGCGTTCGAGTTCCTCGTCCCGGCCAGCCGGCTCGCGGCGACGCACGGCGGGGAGGCCGCCCGCGTCCGCGCCTATCTGACGGGGTTTGCCGAGCCGGCGCTGGACGAATTCCAGGCCGTGGAACCGGGCGCCCGCCTGGCCTATCGCTGCTCGGTGCATTGCCCCCTGGACGAGTTGCCGGACGTGCTGGCCGCCGTCGCGCCGGCCGGCCGGCTCTACGCCACGCTCTGCGAGTTTCAGACCCAGCAGCTGGCGCCGGAAGGAACCGACGCATCCGCGATCGTGGGCATCGTCGGCCTGGAAGGCGGCTTCCAGCTTGAAGTCCGACTCAATCGGGCGCCGCTTCCGGAAGACGAGATGGCCGGCTGGCTGGAAAAGCTTGTCGGCATGCCGGTGAGCTACGCGCCTCTCCCGCCCTTCCCATGACGGACCCGACGGCTTCGCTGCTGACCGCAGCCCGCCTCCGCGCCGCGTTCGCCAAGCCCCTGTTGCCGGTGGCGTTCTTTTTCGCCGGCGTGACCTATGACACGGTCACGCTGACGCGCATCGACCGCCTCACGGACAATCTCATCCTGCTCCTGTACATCAGCCTGCTGGGCGCGCTGATCGTGCTCACGGCGCGGACGGACTTGGCCAACGCCGGGGCTCCCGAGATCCTGCCGGACACGCACGCCGTCGCCTCGTTCGTGAAGCGCGCGCGGCCCTACTACCCGCACGCCATTCAGTTTCTGCTCGGGGGGCTGTTCAGCGCCTACGCGATTTTCTATTCCCAGAGCGCCTCGCTGACCGGCACGGCCGTCTTCTTCGCCGTGCTGGTGGCGTTGCTGGTGGCGAACGAATTGTTCCGCGACCGGCTGTCGAGTCTCCGGCTGCTGGTCAGCCTCTACGCCCTGGTCTGCTTCAGTTTCCTGACTTTCTTCCTACCGGTGCTGACGGGCATCATGCATACGCTGATGTTTCTCCTCGGCGCGGTGCTCAGTCTCGCCGCGACGTTCTGGGTCGTCCGCCTGGTCTACGAAGGCCTCCCGGACCGGCCGAAGAGCGAGCTGGCGCTGGTCGGGGCGCCGCCGGTGGCGCTCGTCGCCATCCTGGTCGTATTTTATTTCCTGCACTGGATTCCGCCGGTCCCTCTGTCCATGAAATTCGCGGGGGTCTACCACAAGATCGGGAAGACCGACGGACGGTATCAGCTCAGCTTCGAAGAAGGGGCCTGGTACCAGTTTTGGAAGCGGTCGGACGATCCCTTCAGAGGATCCAGCCCGGCCCATTGTTTCACGGCCGTCTTCGCGCCGGTCGCGCTGCAGACGACGATCGTGCACCACTGGCAGTATCGCCCAGCAGGCCGTTCCGACCGGGATTTTGTCACGACGGACCGCATCCCGATGACGATTTCCGGCGGGCGCGAAACAGGCTATCGGGGCTACACGGTGAAATCGCGCCTGGATCCCGGGGAATGGCGCGTGGATGTGGAGACGCGCGAAGGGCGGGTCATCGGGCGCATCGGCTTCCACGTGACGGAGGCGCCGATCGACGCCGCGCCGCTGGAGACCATCGAGTATTAAAACGACAGAGGTTCCGCTGGACATGCCCGGGAGCCTCAGGTAGCCTTGCGAGGCTGCACGCGATAAAATTTACTTATGACCGTCAGCCGTATGTCTATCAGGACCGCGGGCCTAGCTGCGCTGGCCGCCTGCCTCTGGCTGGTTCCGTGGCCGGCGGGGGCGGAGGTGCGTACCATCACGGCCGCCGGCGAATACCGCATGGGCGACAACGACACCAAAACCGACGCCAAGCGGCTGGCGCTCCTCGATGCCAAGCGGCAGGCGCTGGAGCAGGTCGGCACCTACCTGGAGGGCGTGACCGAAGTCAAAAATCTCAGCGTGACCAGGGACGAGATCCGCTCCTACACGGCGGGGATCGTTGAAGTGGTCGAGCAGGCCACGCGCACAGCGTTGGAGGGCGAAACCACCGTCGTGCGGGTGGACGTGACGGTGAAGGTGGATACGGCGGTCGTCGCCAAGCAGATCGGCGAGCTGCGCAAGAACGAGCTGGCCAAGGAGGAGCTGCTCCGCGCGAAGACGGAGGCGGACCTCTTGCGGAAAGAATTGCAGGAGAAGAATCAACAGCTGGCGGCGCTGAAAGGCGGCGCGGCGGAGGCGGCCGTGCAGCAGCGGCAGCAGATCATCGCACGGGCCGACGCCAACGAGCTCCTGGCGAAAACGTGGCAGGTGCCGGCGGGAACCAAAGACGACATCGTGACCCAGGTGAAGGTTCCGTCGCCCGAAGAGCGCGAGAAATACCGGGCGACGCTTCAGGAGGCGCTGCGGCTGGACCCCGACAATCCCTGGGTCCATTTCAAGCTGGGCTACCTGTATCACAGCGAAGGGAACCTCGACGCGGCGATTCGCGAGTACCGGACGACGATCCGTCTCAAGCCCGACGCGGCCCGCCCGCACCTGGCTCTCGGACGCGCGTTGATCGCGCAGGGGAAGAAGCAGCAGGGAGCGGAAGAAATGTATGCGTATCTGATGCTCGCGGAGAAAAAACCGTCGAACCAGCAGTTGATCGGGCGGACGGAACGCAAGCTCGAGCAGTTGAACCGGAAAGGGGGCCGGCCTGCGCGCCGCTGATCCCTCCATGACAGGCCGGTGGCTTCAGAGGATCATAGGGACGGGCGCGATGGTCGCGCTCCTGGCTGCTACTGGATTGGAGCACGCTCTGGCCAAGGGGGACGCGGCGCCGGCCGCCGCCGGCCGCCAGGCGAACGGAGGGGACGCCCTCGCCCATTACAATCGCGGCGTGAGTCTGCAGGCCGCAGGCAAATTGCACGAAGCCATCGCCGAGTACCGGGAAGCCATCCGTCTCCAGCCTGATCTCGCGGACGCCCATTACAACCTCGGCCTGGCCCTGGCCGCGGCCGGCGACCAGACCGGCGCCATCGCCGCGTACCGAGCCGCCATCCAGGTCAAGCCGGGGTTCGCCGCCGTTCACCATGCGCTGGGGGTGGCTTTGGCCAAACGGGGCGACCTGACCGGTGCGATCGAAGAGTACCGCGCCGCGTTGCAATACCAGCCGGATCTGGTGATCGCTCACCAGGGGCTCGGCGCGGCGCTGCACGCGAAGGGAGATTTGATGGGCGCGATCGCCGAATACCGGGCCTCGCTGCGCCTGAATCCGAACCTCGTGGAAGCCCACTACAATCTCGGCCTGGCCCTGGCCGCGATGGGTGATCAGACCGCAGCCGTCGAAGAGTACCGGACGACCGCGCGCCTCCAGCCCGACAACGCGCAGACCTACTTCAACCTCGGCCTCGCGTTGCAGGCGAAACGGGACCTGGACGGCGCGATCGAGGAATACCGCCACGCGCTCCGCCTGCAGCCGGACCATGCGGGCGCGCACCATAATCTCGGTGTGGCCTTGAAGGCCAAGGGCAATCTGCTCGGCGCCATCGCCGAATATCAGGAATCGTTGCGTCTCGAGAACAAAGACGCCTACACCCACCATGATTTGGGGTTGGCGCTCCAGGAGAAGCAGGACGTGGATGGGGCGATCGAGCAGTACCGCCAGGCGCTCCAGCTCAAGCCGGACTATGCGACGGCCCATTACAATCTCGGCGTCGCGCTGATGGCCAAATCACGCCCCAAAGAAGCCTCGCAGGAATTCCGCGAATATCTTCGGCTGGTGCCCGATACGCCGGGGAATCGGACGGGCATCGAGCGGGCCAAAACCATCCTCAAGGTGCTGGGGCAATTCGAAGACAAGAAAAACGGCGCGCACTAGCGGACGGCAGACCGCTGCCACGCTCATCCTGCCTAGCCACCCGTTATTTCTTCTCCCACTTCATGGCGTGCTGGAAGACGCACTTCGGGCAGGTGTAGTGGAGGTACTGTCCGTCGCCGACGAGCCGTTTCTTCATCGGCACCTTGCACCAGGTGCAGAGCCGGTCGGGAATCTCATCCTGCGTGGGACTGCTCGAAGAAGGCTGTTGCTCCGGCCTGGAGGACATGCCTCATTGTCGTGGAGCGCGCGCGGCCTTGTCAACATGACGGGACGGCCGGTGCCGGGGCGGTTCCGGCCTGATCGTCCCGCATCGGATCCGCCTTCCGCGGGAATTTCTCCTCGAGAATCATATACAGCGTCGGGATCAGGAACAGGGTCAGCATGGTGGAAACGGTCAACCCGCCCACGACGGCGCGGGCGAGCGGCGCGTTGGTTTCTCCACCGACACCAAGTCCCAGCGCCATCGGCAGCAGGCCCAACACGGTCGCGAGCGACGTCATGAGGATCGGCCGCAGCCTGGTCCGCGACGCCAGCACGACCGCTTCCCGCAGGGCCGTGCCGCGCCGCCGCAGGACGTTCGTATAGTCCACGAGCAGTACGCCGTTGGACACGACGATGCCCAGCATCATGATCACGCCCATCATGGACGTCGTCGAGATCGTCGTGTTCGTGAAGAACAGGATCAGCCACACGCCGACGAGCCCGAGCGGAATCGAGAACATGATGATGAAGGGGTCCACCAACGATTTGAACTGCGCGGCCATGACCATGTAGACCAGCATCAGCGCCAGGATGGTGGCGAAGAGCAGTCCCTCGATCGTTTCGCGCTGTTGCTGGATCTGGCCAGCGAGCCGGATGCCGAATCCCGGCGGCAACGACAGCCGCGCGAACCGCTCGTCGAGCTCCTTGGCGATGCTCCCGAGGTCGCGGTTGACGGGGTTGGCGGTAATGTGCACGACGCGCTGGAAGTACTTGCGCTCGATCTTGACCGGTCCGGCATTGAACTGGATCGCCGCAAGATTTTTCAGCAGGACCGGCTCGCCGGATTTCGTCGTCAGGATCACATGGTTCTCGAGATCGCTGAGTTCCTTCCGATACGGCTCGGCGAGCCAGGCGCTGATGTAATATTCATTCCCGTTCTGCGGGTCGGTGTAGATGATCGGCTCGGTCTGGCCGTTGCCGACCAGCGAGTAGAGCACGGCGTTGGCGACGTCGGTTTCGCTGATGCCGAGCAGCGCGGCCTTCTCGCGATCCACGTGGACGTTCAGCTCCGGATAGTTCTCCTCCCGGCTCGCTTCGATGTCCGCAAGCCCTTTCACGTCGTGCATGATGGTTTCGACTTGTTTGATGGCCGTCCGGGCCTTGTCGAGCTCGTAGCCGTAGATCTCGACGTCGATCGCCTTTTGCGAGCCGAAGCTGGTCACGCGTTTCACGATTCCGCCGGGATCGAAAAACATGGCGACGCCGGGGAAGAGCTTCAATACTTTTGGCCGCACGTCGTTCATGATCTGAATCTGGTTCCGCATCCGTTGATCCGGCGGGACCAGATAGACCTGCACGAGCGAGGCGTGCGGGCCGGTGTTGGGATTGAACAACGACGCCCGGCCCTGCTGCAGGACGCCGGTGCTGGAGACGATGGTGTCCAGCTCCTCGGGCCGGATGTTTTCGCGCAGCACGCGCTCGACTTCCGCCACCTGCTGCTCGGTCTTTTCCACCCGCTGGCCGACCGGCGCGCGCACGACGATCCGGAACTGGCTTTCATCGGTGACGGGAATGAACTCCGAGCCGATGAAGGGCAGGAGCGCCAGCGAGCCGAGAAAGATCGCCAGGATCAGGCCGATGATCGTTTTGCGGTGCGCGAGCGTCCAATTCAACGCGCCCTGGTACCAATCGTCGATCCGCTCGTACCAGAGCCGGCTGCGCTCGATGAACCGGCCCCACCAGGCCGGCAGATTGCGGGCGGCCTCCTGTTCCGACTTGAGAAACTTGTAGCAGAGGCACGGTGTCACCGTCCGGGAGATGAAAAACGACGTGAACAGCGAGATGGCGATCGTGAGCGTCAACGGGATCAGCAGCAGCCGCGCGATGCCGATCACGAAGAGAATCGGCAGGAAGACCACGACCGTGGTGACGGTCGAGGCGAAAATCGGCATGGCGACCTCCCGCGCCGCATTCACGATGGCGTCCCACCGCGAGGGATCTTTGTTGAGATGCCGCTGGATGTTCTCGAGCTCGACGATCGAATCGTCCACCAGCCTGCCGACGCCGAGCGCCAGGCCGCCGAGCGTGAAGATGTTGAGCGTCATGCCCGAAAAGTACAGGACGATGAACGTGACCAGGATCGAGAGCGGGATGGCCACGGAGATGATCAGCGTGCTGGTGAGGTTGCGCAAAAAGAGCAAAATCACGGCGGCCGCCAGCAACGAACCGTGCCAGGCCTGCTCGGTCAGGTTCTTGATCGCCATGCGGATGTAGAGCGACTGGTCGAACGAGATGCCCAGTTTCACGCCCGGCGGGATGCCGATCATTCTGGGGAGGGTGCGTTGCAGCGCGTTCACCACTTCCACCGTGTTGGCGACCGGCTGCTTGTTCACGCGCAGGTACACCGAACGCGCGCCGTCGGTGCGGACGATGTTGGTCTGGATGTCGGAGGAGTCGGTGACCGTGCCCAGGTCCCGGATGCGGACCGGGCTGCCTTTGGCGTCCACTTTCACGACGACGTCGTGAATCGGCTCGACCGTCTTGAACTGGTTGTTGGTGAAGACATTGTAATCGAGATTGCCGGCCTTGATGTTGCCGGACGGCAGGATGAGGTTGGCCGCCTTCATCGTGCGGACCACGTCCAGGATGGACAGACCGCGCGCGTGCAGGAGCGCCGGGTCCAGGTTGATGTTGATCTGGCGGATCTTGCCGCCCTCGACGGTCGCGGCGGCGACGTTGTTGATCTGCTCGATCTGCGGGGCGATCGTGTTGAACGCGAGGTCGTAGAGCGCGCGCTCGTCGAGGTTGGAGCTCGACACCGTGACGAAGGCGACGGGGATGTTGGACACGTCGAACTTCACGACGAAGGGCTGCAGCACGCCCGGCGGCAATTGGTTCAGAATCTGGGTGATCCGCTGCATCACCTCCATCTGGCCGACGTTGATGTCCGCGCCCCAGTTGAACCAGACCTGGACGGCGCCCAGCCCGAGCTTCGAGAACGATTCGACGTGCTCGACGTTCGACGCCGAGCTGACCGCCTTTTCGATCGGGTAGATGACGCTCTGTTCGATGTCGATCGGCGGGGCGCCCTTATAGATGACGCCGACGAAGACGACCGGCACGGAGATGTTGGGGAACAGGTCCACCGGCAGGCGCTGCAGGGACGTGACGCCCAGCACCACCATGGCCAGGGACAGCATGAGGATGCCGATGCGGTTGCGGAGCGCGAGGAGGGTCAGCCACATACTTACGTTCGTTCAAGCGGGTGCGCTTCGACGACGGTGCCGTCGCTGACGAGATCCTTGCCGGACACGATGACCTGCTCCGTGCCGGCCAGGCCCTTGACGATTTCGACCCGGTTCTCGGCGCGCGCCCCGATCTCGACCGGCACCTGGCGCGCCGTGCCGTTCTGGACGACGTAGACGTACTGGTTGTCCTCCAGCCGCGTGACGGCGTCGATCGGAATCTGGACCGCGTTGCGATGAACGCCGACCATGAGCGCCACGCGGGCGAACATGCCGCCCTTGAGCGTGCGGTCCCTGTTGGGGAGGTCCACTTCGATGGTCATCGTGCGCGTATTGCGGTTCAGCGCCTGCACGATCCGCGTCACCTGGCCCATGAAGACCTTGTCGGGATAGGCCTCGGCTCGGACTTCCGACGGCTGCCCGATTTTGACGAGCGGGACGTCCTTCTCGACCACTTCGATCAGGATGCGCACGGTGTCGATGTCGTGCAGGCTCATGATGCCGCGCGACATCGTGGAGGTGCTGGCCGTGGAACCGGTCACGTAGGCGCCGGGGTCGAGGTTGCGTTCGGCCACGTAGCCGGCGAACGGCGCGCGGATGTAGGAGTAGGCCAGATTCGTCTCGGCCTGCTGGAGCGCCACTTCCATCTGTTGTACCTGCGCCCGATAGGTCTCGATCTGCGCCGACGCTACGTCGTAATTGACCTGCGCCGTGTCCAAATCCTGTTGCGACACGAACTGGTCCTTGATCAGCGCCTTCATCCGGTCCAGGGTCAGCTTCGCGTTGCGGATGTTCGCGTCCTGGCGCAGGACTTCGGCCCGGGCCGCCGACAGGTTGGCCTTGGCGCGGTTGACGGCGTGGATGTAATCCGTGTGATCGATCTCCACCAGCAGCTGGCCGGCCTTCGCGAAGTCGCCCTTGTCGACGTAGAACTTGGCGATGTAGCCGTCCACGCGCGAGAACAAATTGACCGTCTGGTTCGGCGAGATGTCGGCGGTGTACTCCAGCCGGACGTCCAGATCCTGCCGGATCGGCACGACGGTCCCCACCGTGATCACGCGGCCTTTGCGCTGGTCGCTCTTGGCGCCGCTGCTCGTCAGCTTGAAGGTGACGAGCCCCGCCAGCCCCAGCAGGAGGACGGCGATCACCGAGGCAACGGGATGCAGCCTGAGCCGCTTCATGCGCGGGCCTTCCCGGCAGCGGGCGTGCCGGCCTGAACGCCGTCAAGAAACAGCGTCACGTAGCTGTCGACGCAATCTTCCGGAGACCGGTGCGCGGGAACGCGGAAGATTTCGTGCAGGAGCCGGTGGTGCGCCAGCATGCCCATGAAGGAGCGAGCGGCGAGCAGGGGGTCCACCCGGCGAAACGCGCCCTCGTGAATCCGCTGTTCGATGTAGCCGGCGAGGTAGTCGTAGAAGATCCGGTGTTGGTTCTTGAAGAACATCTTCGACAGCTCGTGGCCTTCCAGCGCGCTGAACAGCAGGAGGCGCAGCAGCGTCGGGTCGGCGCCGCGCCGGATGCGATAGCCGGCGATCAGGGTGAAGACGCGAACGTCATCCCGCTTCTTGGCCGCCTCGTCCACGGCGGCGAGCAGTTCGGAGAAGGGGGCCTTCTCGGCCAGGATCGCGGCATAGAGGGCGCGCTTGGTCGGGAAGTGCTTGAAGACCAGGGCCTCGCTGCAGCGGGCGGCCCTGGCGATCTCCTTTGTCGTCGTGCCGGTGAACCCCCGCTCGGCGAACAGCGCGGCGGCAGCCGCGATGATGCCCGCCTGGCGCTCCTGCCCCGAGGCCCTCCGTGAAGTCTTAGGGTGTCTCTTTGTCATAGTCTTCTGGTGAGTGATTACTTACTCACCAGAACAATACCATGCCGCTTTACCGGGGAGCAAGAACATGACGTTTTCGTAAGTGACTGCTGAGAGAAGGGGATCTAGTGTCTAAGCTTGGCCCAGGCCTGCTGGTATTCCTCGAACGAGTCCACTTCCATCCAGCCTTTGTAGATGGACACGCAGGAGACTTCCTGCCCCTGGTCGACCAGTTCCTGGATCAGGTCGGTGAAGGAGGCGTTCTTGAAGGAACCGGCTTCGTGGAAGCCCTTGGAGGCGAATTTCTTGCTCGCGTCGTGGTAGGCGCGTGTGAGCGTCTCCGTGCCCTTTTCCGACAACATGGCGAGGCCGATGAATTCGCCGTGCGCCTTGTCTTCCGGGACGTGCTGGCCGATCTTGACGACCTGATTGTGCTCGTCCGGGGTGACGTACCGCCCCGTGGCGCCGGAGATGGGAAGGTTCTTCAGCGAAACCAGATCCGGCTTGAGGTGCGACGGCGAGGCGCCGCGCCGGTGCTCGTCGTACCAGGCGAGGTCCACGACCAGCGTGATGTCCGCCGGGCTCTTGAGCAGTTTTTCAAGAATCGCCGTCTCAAACACGATGTCGCCGTACAGAAAGAGCGTCCGGCCCTTCATTTCGTTTTCGGCGCAGAAGAACGAAAAGAGATCGCCGGTCTCCTCGTAGCGGTCGTTGTCGTAATACTTGATGTTGGGCAGGTTGATCGCTTCCTTCTTGTAGCCGCGCACGAGGGCGATGTCCTTGATGTTGCAGTCGTTGATCGCGGCGACCTGCCGCTCCAGAATCGTCTTGCCTTTGATGTCCAGCAGGCACTTGGGCTTGTCCTCGATCAGAGGAAGGAGCTGCTTTTCGAAGCCCGCCGCGGTGATGATCGCCGTGATCTTCTCGCCGCCGACCGGCAGGAACTGTTTTTCATCCTCCTCCATTTGCGGCACGCCGACGATGTCATAGACTTCGGGCAGCGTGACGATCCGGTCGTTCGCGGCACCCGGACGCGTGTCCTTTCTGATGATGTCCAGCGCCTCGCGCATGCTTCTGATCGCCGCGCGCACCGGCTGGTTCGCGTAGATGATGATTTTAACGCCGGCTTCTTCCATTTCCGCCGCAGTGGTCTGGTCGAAGATCGTCGGGACGACGACCAGCGGCACGCGGCCGGAAAAGGCCTTGCACACCGACTTGAGTTCGTCGAAGGTTTTCGATTTGGAATGGATCAGCACCGCGTCGGCGCCGGCCGCCGCGTAGGCCTCCGCGCGTTTGAGCGCTTCGTCCTTGCCCCACCCGGCGATGAGCGCTTCGGTCCGGGCGATGATCATGAAGTCCGGCACGGTCTGTGCGGCCTTGGCGGCTTTGATTTTGCCGCAATGTTCCTCGATCGGAATCAATTCCCGTTTCACGCCCGCGTAGAAGCTGCAACGCTTGGGGTAGACGTTGTCCTCGATGCAAATGGCCGCCACGCCGGCCCGCTCGCGGTCGTTGACCGTGCGCATGACGTTGAGCGCGTTGCCGTAGCCGGTGTCGCAGTCGGCGATGATGGGGATGTCGATGGCTTCGGCCATCCGGCGCTCCACCCCCAGTTGTTCGCTGGAGTCGATGAAGCTCGCGTCCGGGATGCACTTGAGCGAGGCGGAGATGGCGAAGCCGCTGGCCCAGACGCCGTCGAAGCCGGCGCGCTCGATCAGCTTGGCGCTGAGCGCGTCGTGCGCCCCGACGACCTTGATGGCCCCGGGCCGCTTCAGCATGGCGCGAAGTTTGGTGGCCTGATGCATGGAGCGCATGATGCGAGAGAGCGCGCCGAGTTGTCAACGAAAAGATGGGAACTCAGGTCAACGAGAGGCGGGCTAGTAGGTCGCGCCGGCGAGATCGGATTCGGGCGCCATGCCTTCAGAAAACTGCATCGCAAGCGCTCGACTTTCAAGGAAGATGAGCCCGCGGTCCTGCCTGACGTCGTAGGTCAGGTTGACCGCGGACTCCGGGCCGAACCAGGTGAACTGCTGCAGGACCCCCTTTGCGATCTGCCCGGGAGTCAGGTCGAGCGGCCCGAACTGCGATTGCAGATATTTCAGAATGGCCTGATGCGTGGCCATGCCATGATAACGGACCTTGACCCGGGCGAACTGTCCGTCGATCGACACGAACCGCAGAGACTCGACGGCGATCTCGCCCAACCGGGGCGGGCTCTGCTTCGAATCGAACTGTTTGATGCGGGTCGTGGATTCAACGAGGGCCATGTCCGGCGAGTCGGCAAGGGCCGCTCCCCACGGGATGCCTTGAAAGCCCTTGGGATCGTTCACCATCTCGACGGCCGAAGCAGCCGGTGCGGACAGGAGCCCGGCGCAGCCGAACAGCACCAGCATGGCTGCGGCGGCACGTGAGGCTTCAGGGCGCGGTTTGAAACGGACCATTATGGTCAGTATCCGTGCTCGGCGAGCAGGTCGCTGAAGCGCGGGGCAAGGACGGCGCTTTCAAAGAACAGGAAGCCGCGCTCGCCTTGGCCTTCGTAGGTCATGTTGATCTCGGTGTCCGTGCCGCGCCAGTTGAATTGCTGGTTCACACCCCGCATCGTCTGGCCCGGAGTGCGGTCGATCGATCCGTACTGCGCCTGCAAATAGGCCAGCACCTTGGTGTGCACGTTTTTGCCGCGGTAGCGGATGGTGACGCGGGCGAACTTTCCGTCGAACGTCGAGAACCGCATCATGTCGACCTTGGCTTCGCCCAGCAGGAGCGGGCCGTTTTTGAGATCGTATTCCTTGATGTGCGGGGCGGAATTGGCCAGCGCGAGCTCCGGCCGACTGTCCAGCGGGGTCCCCCAGGGAATGTTGTTGAACCCCTTCGGGTCGTTGGTCATGGTTCCTGCGTGGGCGGAAGACGTCTGCGCCGTCGCGATGGTGCAGGCCAGGGCGAACGCGGCGAGTCGTGCGTGCAGGAGACGGCAGCTTGGCACGGAACGTCCTCCTCAGACGCATGCACGGTAGCACGATCGCTGCGCGCAGGCAACCTTGTGAATCCCCCGAGGCTTGGCTATAATGCGTTCGCCGCGCGGCCGGCTGATCATGGCCGGCCGTTCTTGTTTCCGGAGCTTGACGGGAGCCTCGTCGATGATCGACAGCGATGTGTTCGTGCAGGCGCTTCAGGATGTCGGGTTTGATTTCTTTACCGGCGTGCCGGATTCCATCCTGGGCGGCATCATCGAAACGCTCATGGAACGGCGGCTCTACACGCCCGCCGTGCGGGAAGACGAGGCGGTGGCGATGGCGGCCGGCGCCTACATGGCCGGCAGGGTGCCGGCGGTCCTCATGCAGAACTCCGGCCTAGGCACCTCGCTCAACGCGATCATCTCGCTCAACGTCATCTATCGGCAGCCGTGCCTGCTGCTCATCTCGTGGCGCGGGTTCCAGGGCAAGGACGCGCCGGAGCATCTGGTGATGGGCGCGAACATGACGCAGACCCTGGACGCCGTCCGCATTCCGCACCGCACCATCTCGGAGCAGGCCCTCGCGGACGATCTTCGGTGGACCGCGCAGGCCTTCATGAAAGAGCGCGTGCCAGTGGCGTTGCTGCTCAAGAAGGGGATCGTGAAGGGGTTGCATCCGTGAGACCCGAAGAAGGCACCATGCAGAGCCGCGCGCGGGCGATCGCCGCGCTGCTTGAACAGCTCACGAACCAGCCGGTGATCATCTGCAACGGCTTTCCGTCCCGCGAGGCGTACAAAATCGCCGACCGGCCCACCCACTTTTATATGATCGGGTCCATGGGCATGGCGGCGGCGATCGGGCTCGGCGTGGCGCTGAACAAGCCGGGCAAGAAGGTCGTCGTGCTCGACGGGGACGGCAACGTGCTGATGGGTATGGGAACGCTCGCGACCGTCGGCGCGCTCAAGCCGAAGAATTTCGTGCACGTCGTGCTGGACAATGAGGTCTACGGCAGCACCGGCAACCAGCCGACCATCTCCGATGTCGTCCGGCTGGAACAGGTGGCCAAGGCGGCCGGGTACGCGCACGTCGAGCGCGTGATCGAGCGCGAGGATATCGTCTACGAGTTCAAAGAAATGCTGAAAAAAGACGGCCCGAGCATGCTGCTGATCAAAGTCACCGAGCAGGCCGAAGACGCCGGCCGGGTGATGATCGAGCCGCCCGACATGACGGAGCGGTTTAAGAAGGCGATCGAGTAGCCGTGACAGGTGACGAGTGATGAGTGACGAGTTGTTGGCCATGCGTGGTGTCCTGTCACGCGTCACGCGTCACGCGTCACGAGGTTTCACGTCGTGATCTTACTCAACCCTGGTCCCGTCAACGTGTCGGAGCGCGTGCGCAAGGCGCTCCAGAAGCCGGACCTCTGCCATCGCGAGCCCGAATGCGCGGAACTGCTGCAGGGGATCAGGCGGAAGCTGCTCCAGGCGTTCGTGCCCGGTTCGGAGTCGGAGTATACGGCGGTCCTGCTGACCGGCTCCGGCACGGCCGCCGTGGAAGCCGCCGTCCTGTCCTCCGTTCCGACCGGCAAGCGCATGCTCGTCCTCAACAACGGCGTCTATGGCGAGCGGATGTCCTCCATGATCGGCATCCACCGGCTCGCCGTGCCCGAATTGAAGATGGACTGGACGAAGCGCCCCGATCCCGAGCAGTTGCGGCTGGCGCTGCGGCAGCGTCCCGAGGTGCACACGGTGGCGATGGTGCATCACGAGACGACCACGGGCTTGATCAATCCCGTCAAAGAAATTGCCGACGTGGTGGACAGCCAGAACCGCGCGTTCCTCGTGGATTCGGTCAGCGGGCTGGCCGGCGAACCGCTGGATATCGCCGGGTCGAAGCTGTATATGGTCGCCGGCACGGCGGGCAAATGCATCCAGGGATTTCCTGGCATGTCCTTCGTGCTCGTGCGCAAGGGGTTCATGGAACGGATGAAGGGCTACCCCAAGCGGTCCTGGTATCTCCACCTGCCTCATTACTATGAGAGTGACCAGGTCGCGAGCATGCCGTTCACGCCGGCGGTGCAGGTGGCCTATGCCTTCAACGAAGCGCTGGACGAATTACTGGAAGAGGGGGTGGCGAATCGCATCCAGCGGTACAAGAAGGCGGCGACCCGGATACGCCAGCGCATGAAGGAACTCGGCGTGCAACCGCTCCTGCCGCCGGAGCAGCAATCCAACACGATCACCTGCTTCCATCTGCCCAGCGGGCTGACCTATCAGACACTGCATGACCGCCTGAAGGAGCAGGGCTACGTGATCTATGCGGGGCAGGGCCAGCTCGAGAGCAAGGTGTTCCGCGTCGCCAACATGGGCGCCCTGTCTTCACAGGACATCGACGGATTTCTCGCCGCCTTTCAGAAGGTCCTGGAAACCGCGGCCGTTCGCGCATGAAAGCGATCATCCTGGCGGCCGGGATCGGCAAGCGTCTCTGGCCGGTGACGCAACATCACCCCAAATGCTTGATCGCGATCGGCGGACGCACGCTGCTGGCCCGGTATCTGGACGCGCTGGCGAGCGTCGGCGTCAAGCAGGCCGTGCTCGTCGTCGGCTACAAGCAGGAAATGATCCGGGCGGCCGCCGGCTCCGGCCTGAGCGGCGTGGCGGTGCGGTACCTGGAAAGCGAGCAGTACCAGCGTGGCAGCATCACGTCCCTCTGGCGGGCGCGGGAGGAGCTGAACGGGGACGCTCTCATCATGGATGCGGACGTGCTCTTTCATCGCGCCATTCTCAAGCGCCTGGTGGATTCGGTCCATCCGACCGCGCTGCTGATGGATGAATCGATCAAGCAGACTGGCGAGGAGTGCATGGTCGTGGTACAGGGCGGGCGGGTTATCGCGCTGACCAAGAAAATGCCCGCTCGTTATGATCTGGCCGGCGAGGGCGTGGGCTTCCTGAAAGTCCGGGGGGCGGACACCGGCCCGCTCATCCGCTCCGTGCAGGCCTACGTGGAGCGCGGGCAATTGGACATGGAATATGAAGATGCGTTGCTGGAATTCTTCGGCGAGGTGAAAGTCGGGTACGAGCGGATCGGCGGGCTGCCCTGGACCGAAATCGATTTCGAGGAGGACGTGGCGCGGGCAGAACGGGAAATCCTTCCAAAACTCGCGTGAGGCGTCAGGCGTAAGGGGTGAGGGGGGGGTCGAGGAGGGGAATGGCCGAGACGCTTTCAAAAGAGAGCATGACGCAATCGGCCGGCATTCGGACAGCGATCGTCGTGGCCGTGCCCGGCCTGTTTGGCAGGGCGGAGGAGAGTGCCGGCGGAGTCGGTCCGTTGACCGTCGTCGGCGGGCTGCCGCTGTTCCTGCGGACGGTGCTCATGTTGCAGCGCGCCGGCTTGCAGGAGATCGTGGTGCTGGCCGACGACGACGAGACGGAGCTCAAGCGGCTGCTGCGCGACGATCCGCGCGTCACCGTTTCTGTGCGGTGGCGTCCGACCAGGGAATTCCCCCCTGACGACCACCGGACGTGGGACGCGCTGGCCCACGAGGTGAAGGGCGCATGCCTGATTGTCGGCGCGCAGATGGTGATGGCCCGCCAGCTCATCGAAGCCCTGGGGCGCGAGTCGGACGCCGAGCAGGGGGCGCTGACGGTGGTCTGCGACGGCCGCGCCACAGAGGTGGCCGTGCTGCCGTCCAGCCTCATGCGCGTGTCGGCGCCGATCAGAGGAGAAGGGCCGCCGATCCGCGCGCTGCTCGGCCGCGCGCAGGCCGATGGTCGCGCGACGGTCGTGGAGATCTTTTCGCAGTCGCCCTACTGGAGCCTCAACGTCCGGGATGCCGGCGCGGCGCGCGAAGCCGAGCGGATGTTGTTCCAGTCCCTGCGGGGCCAGTACGAAGGGTGGGTGGACACCTACTTCAACCGCAAGGTGTCCGCGCTGCTGAGCCGGCTGTTTCTGGCGCTGCGGCTCTCGCCCAACGCGATCACGTTGGTCGCCACGGCCATCGGCCTGCTTGCCGCCGCGGCCTTCGCCGGAGGGAGCTATGCCGCCGGCCTGGCCGGGGCGCTGCTGTTCCAGCTGTCCGCGATCGTGGACTGCTGCGACGGGGAGGTCGCGCGGCTCACGTTCACGGAGTCGCCGTTCGGCGAGCGATTGGACATCATGACGGACAACGTGGTGCACATGGCGATCTTCGCGGGCATCGGCTGGGGGGCGTTCGTCGCGCAGGGCGGCTGGCAGAACGCGCATCCGCTGGCGTGGCTGCCGCTGGCGCTGGGCGGCGCGGCGGTCTTCGCGAACGTCATGTCCCTGTGGCTGGTGACGAGGGCCAAGACGCTTCAAGCGCGCCAGGCCTGGCAAGATCCGGAGCGGGCCACCCCCGTGGAGTTCATTCTCAAGAACATAGCCAGCCGGGATTTTTCGGTGCTCCTCCTGCTCTTCGCCCTGGTCGGCAAGCTGCCCTGGTTCCTCTGGCTGACGGCGATCGGCGCGAACGCTTTTTGGATCATGTTGGCGTGGACGACGCGCCCGTCAACGATCGCCCGTGCTTAGGCTCATCCTCCTGCTCGTCGGCCTGCTCACCTTCGCCGGACTCGTCTGGCATATCGGACCTGCCAACATTCTGGATGCCGTTTCGAACCTCGGCATCGCGGCGCTGGCGGTCATTCTGCTGCCCTCGCTGCTCATGTATCTGCTGGAGGCCTACGGCTGGCGGCTGACGCTGCGGAGCCACGCCGCCGCTGTGTCCTTCGGGCGGCTGCTGGCGGTCCGCACGGCGGGCGAAGTGGTGAACATGACGACGCCGACCGCCTACGTCGGCGGCGAGCCGCTGAAGGCCTACCTGCTCAAGCCGTACGGGGTGCCGATGATCGAGGCGCTGGCCTCCGTCATCACGGCCAAGACCACCATGACGATCGCGCAGGTGCTGTTCATCCTGCTGGGGATCGGCCTGGCGTTCGGGCTCGTCGGGGCGTCCTCGGCGGAAGAGTCGAACGCCCAGATACTGGCGGCGCTGGTCGGCGTCGGGCTGCTGCTGTTCGGGATCGCGCTCTTCGTGATGGTGCAGCGGATCGGCCTGGGCCTGGGCCTGCTGAACGTGCTGCGCTGGTGCCGCATCCGGATCCCGTTCCTGGAGGCGCGCGAGGACAAGCTTCGCGAGCTGGACCGGACGATCCTGGATTTCTATACGCGTGACCGCCGCGCCTTCCTGCTCTCGATCGGCTTCTTTTTCTGCGGCTGGATGGCGGAGGCCCTGGAAGTCTACGTGATCCTCCATTATCTCGGCGGGCCGCCGGTCGGTCCGCTGGCCGCGATCGCGATCGGCGCTCTGTCGGTCTTCATCAAGGGCGGGACGTTCTTCATCCCCGGCAGCCTGGGCGCGCAGGAAGGCGGGAACTTATTGGTGCTGGTGGCATTCGGTTACTCCGAGCTCGCCGGGATCACGTTTGCGCTGTTGCGGCGGGTCCGCGAGCTCGTCTGGATCGCGATCGGACTCGGCTGTCTGGCCGCCCTGGGCGGCCGCAAGGTCGTGGCGTCCGAGGACGTCTCCCGATCCTCCTAGAGGCTGCATGATACGTACGCGGGCCGCGTTCTGGGTCATCGGCGTGATGCTCGTGTGCGCGGCCTGCTCGCCGTTGTACGATCCGATGTACCGCCGGATTGCGCCCGATCGCGCCAATCCGGTCAGGACCGTGGCCGTCCTGCCCCTCGTCAACAACACCAATGACGTCGAAGCCCCCGGCTATGTGCGGGACGAACTGGTCCTGCGCCTGGTGGCGATGCAGTATGCCGTCAAACCGGTCATGCAATCCGATCAGATCCTGCGCGATCAGCTCGGCATCACGCTGGGACGGCAGTTGGATATGGCGACGGTACAGCAGCTCAACGACGCGCTCGGCGTGGACGGGGTGCTGTATGGCGTGCTGGACGATTTTTCGACGACCATCGCCGGCGTGCTGACGGAGAAGAAAGCCCGCGCGCGCTTCGTGCTCGTGCGGACGTCGGACGGCGCGCCGTTCTGGTCGAACGGGGCGGGCGTGATCGGCCGGATCAGAGTGAGCGGCGGCGTATCCGGCAAGGTCGCGACGGGCATGGAAGCCGCGTCGCGCGTCGAGGCGGCCAAGGAATCGGCCGAACAGGCGAAAAAAGCGGCAGGCGCCGAATCCGCCGGCCGGCTGCCGGGCGGACTCGACCGCGTGACGGCGCCGTGGTTCACGCTGCCGACGGTGGAGCTCGGCGGCGACAGGGAAAAACAAAAGGGCAAGGAGGGCGAGCATGTGGCCGCCGGGCTGATGCTGGGCCTGGGCGAGCGATTGGTCGAGAAGGCCGTCGGCAAACCGCTCTATCAGGAAGTGCGACTCATGATGAACCTGATCGTCCGGCCGGATGCGGTCGCGGCGCTCGAAGCGGCGGCCTTGCAGCGGCTGGAGCGCCGTGTCGTGAGCGGAACCACGACCAAGGAACAACTGACGCTGGAACTCATGACGAAGGCGGCGGAGCTGAATACGATCCGCCTGCTGCGACCGCTGCCGGCCGGGCCTGGTTCGCTCCCGCTTACAGGGCCGACGGCACACGAACCGAATACGCCCTAAAAGCGAATCCCGAAGGTCAGCCCCGGCATCACGTGAGCGTCCGTCCCGCGGCCCGTGTGGACGTCGGTGAAGTTGAGCAGGAACGTCGACGTCAAACTCAGCTTCTCATTCGGGGCAAAGTCAAGACCGACCCCGATCGGAATCAGCCAGGAGGTATCCGAGGTATGCAGATCTGAGTGCAGGAATCCAATCCCGCCCTGGATGTTCAACTTGAATCGTGTATCGCCCGACAAAGGCTCGACCCAGAATTTTCCCTGGCCGGAGAAGCCGAACTGAAAGAGATCCCCCGTCGCGGCAATCTGGGCGAGGGGGCCGATTGAGAATTGGTGAGTCACAAAGTAGTCGGCATTGAGGTTGGTCGCAAAGGCAGTTCCGTCCGGTGTGTTTCCCAGGAATCCGATGGCGCCGCCTCCTGACCACGCGCCGGTTTTCGGCTCGGCGGCCTGCAAGGGAACGTTGCCGAAGCAGGCCACAAACCCCATGATGAATCCCATCGACAGCGATACAATCCTGCGGCCTCGTCTCATTGGCACCTCCTTGGAAGATCGACGATCACCGTGTCAGCAAAGGCTCACCGTGCTTTTCTCCGGTGCGCGTCAAGAGACTGTCGTCAAGCTTTTGCTGGCATTCCGGGCAAAGACTGTGAGTGAAACGCGCGTCAGAGCGGGCTTCGAGATACGTTTCGAGGTAGGTCCAGCATCCGTCGTCGTCACGTATGTTTTTGCAGGACGAGCAAATAGGCAGGAGCCCGCGCAAGACCTTGATGCAGGACACGGCATGCTCACGCTGGCGGGCGAGCGCGGTCTTCTCCACTTCAGCCAACCGTCTATAGAAAAGCGCCAGACAGCTCACCGCGGTGACGGTCGCCAGTGCCAGCGCGCGATTGGTCGGAGCCACCCATCCTAGTGGTCCGTCGGAAGACAAGGGCAGGAAACCCATCGTGGCAAGCGACAGGCTGATGATGGTAATCGCAAGTGCGAACCATGGCTCCGCCGACAACAGGGAGAGCAGGATGGGAATGACGTAGAGCGCCACGATCGATGCTTCAGCCGGAAGCGCCAGATCGAGCGCGCAGATGCCGATGACCAACCCGATGGTTAGCGCGACCAGCAGCCGCTCCTCCGTCCTTTCGGCTGGCGTCATACCTGCCTCCAGCACGTCTTTCCGCAAAGCGCGTCGTTCGACCTTCGGTTCCGCCGTCGTTGGACTTTGGGTTGCTTTTCTACAAGCGTTCCTGCCGCACTGGTCAGCCGGCAGCGATAACGAGAGAGGGTTGTGAGCCCCTAAAGAATCGTATTACCCCTTGGGCTTGGGAGAATCTTTCGGTTCCGCGGGTGCCTTGACGATCTTGATGATCGCACCCTTTTCATCCAGCTCGACGCTCACACGATCACCCTTCACCAGGCCTTTGACGACATCGGCGTTCGCGACCGGCAGAAGCTCCGTTTTACCTTGATCGGTCTTGAGGATGATGTTCAAGCCGGCCGGATCGATCGCTTGAATCGTCCCGCCGAGAAACGTGGGAGCAACGCCGCGGTCGGCTTGTCCAACAGAGATGGTCAAGCCGACAAGTAACAGCACACTGACAATTGTCACAATGAACGGTTTCATTGGAGGCCTCCTTTCTCTCTCCCTCTCGCTCGCTGCCAGCTGACCAGTGCGGCAAGAAACAAGCATACAAATTGCACCAACTGTTGAATGGAAGGAGAGCATCGGGAGTGCCAGAGATCGCTCAACCGACCTATCGTTTTGGAAAGTAAAGATTTTTCAAGGAATGCCACGGTGCCATCCGGCAATGGGCAATGAAGGGGTGTGCCTTCGGTTGAATTTCGACACAACGCGACAATCTTCTTGATTTTTCTGATAGTTTTTTGTGTGTAGGGGTTTGTATGGACTGTGTATGCGAACGAGGTCGAAATGAGCATGCGCCGATAGTGAGATCTCGGTTCTCTTCCATGTAATTCCCCTGCTTCGTCTGACGTCCGTCCGTTGCGCCCGTTTACAGCGTCCCCATGCTTGTATAGGATAGGCCGTATGATGCCTGTCCTGTTGATCATCTGGGCACTGATCGCCGGACTCTGCGCGGTGTCATTCGGATTCGTCACCGGCCTCTTCAATCCCCACGAAAAAGTGAACGGACTCTGGCTGGTCGTGGCCGCCGCCTGTTTCTACGTGCTCGCGCTGCGGTTCTATGGAACATTTCTGGCGCGCAGGGTCGTCGAGCTGAACGATCAGCACGTGACGCCGGCTTGCCGCTTGAACGACGGCACCAATTTCTATCCCACCAACAAGTACGTGCTGTTCGGGCACCATTTCGCGGCGATCGCCGGGGCCGGGCCGCTGCTCGGTCCCGTACTGGCGGCGCAGTTCGGCTATCTGCCGGGCTTTCTCTGGCTCGTGATCGGCGCGGTGCTGGCGGGGGCGGTGCAGGATTTCATCGTCCTGGTCGCCTCGATGCGGCGAAACGGCCGCTCGCTGCCGGAAATCGCGCGCGACGAGCTGGGGCTCGTCACCGGCGCGGCCACGGCGGCGGCCGTGCTGTTCGTCGTCGTCGTCGCGCTGGCCGGGCTCGGCCTCGCGGTCGTCAACGCGCTCTACCTGAACGCCTGGGGAGCCTTCACGATCGCGATGACGATCCCGATCGGGTTCCTGATGGGCTTCTATCTGGAAAAGTTCCGTCCGGGCCGCATCGGGGAAGTCTCTGCATTGGGCGTGGGGCTGCTCTTCGCTTCGGTGATCGCGGGGCGCGCAGTGGCGCAGTCAAGCGTCGCCGGTTGGTTTGAGTTCGAGCGGGACACGCTGGTGTGGCTGCTGGCGGGCTACGGATTCCTCGCTTCGGTCCTGCCTGCCTGGATGCTGCTGGTGCCGCGCGGCTATCTGTCGACGTTCATGAAGCTCGGCGTGGTGGTGCTGCTGGCGGTCGGCGTAATTCTGATGGCGCCGACGATCGAGATGCCCCGGGTGACGGCCTTTGCACAGGGCGGCGGGCCGATCATCCCCGGCACGCTCTTCCCGTTCCTGTTCATCACGATTGCCTGCGGGGCGATCTCCGGATTCCATTCGCTCGTCTCCTCCGGCACGACGCCCAAGATGATCGAGCGCGAGTCCCACGCGCCGGTCGGCTACGGCGCGATGCTGCTGGAAAGTTTCGTGGGCGTCATGGCGCTGGTCGCGGCCTCGGTACTGGTGCCCGGCGATTACCTGGCGATCAACACGACGCTCCCGGCCGACGCGCTGGCGGCGATGGGCTTTCCCGTGCAGCGGATTCAGGAACTCTCGCGGCTCGTGGAAGTGAACGTGGAAGGGCGGCCGGGCGGGGCGGTGTCGCTGGCCGTGGGAATGGCCTCGATCTTTGCCGCGCTGCCCGGTATGGCGGGCCTCATGGCCTACTGGTACCAGTTCGCGCTGCTCTTCGAGGCGCTGTTCATCCTCACGACGATCGATACCGGCACGCGGGTCGCGCGGTACCTGCTCCAGGAAATGGGCGGGCGCGTCCATGCGCCGCTGCGGCGGTTCGACTGGTGGCCGGGCGTGATCGCGAGCAGCGGCGCGGTGGTCGCGGCCTGGGGCTACCTGATCGGCACCGGCAACATCTCGACGATCTGGCCGATGTTCGGCGCAGCCAACCAGCTGCTGGGGACCCTGGCGCTGTGCATCGCCACAACGGTGCTGATCAAGATGAAGAAAACGCAGTTCATCTGGCTCACGGTGGTCCCGATGCTGTTCGTGGGCGCGATCACGTTGACGGGATCGTACGAGATGTTCTGGTTGTTTCTCGGCAGGGCGAACAGCCTCGCAGATGCGGGCCAGTCTTTTGCACTCTATCTGGACGCGTCGCTGGTCGGCATCGTCGCGCTGCTGGCGGTGGTGGTCCTGGCGGACGGCCTGCGGCAATGGTACGGGTATCTCGTTCAAGGACGACCCTATGCCAGCAGCGAGGTGATTATTCTGAGCGGCGGCGGCGCGTCCCCGGTCGCCTCACGCCCGGCGATCTCTGACGGTCTCCATCTACCCGGAGGCGGGTGCTGTTGAGCCGGTGAGGCGCGATGCGTAAGGAGGAACAACGTGGCTGATCTCTTTTCGTTCGATGTCGTCTCGAAAGTGGACATGCAGGAAGTGAAGAACGCGATCGACCAGGCCTTGAAAGAAATCACCCAGCGGTTCGATTTCAAGGGCACCAAGACGGAGCTGACGCTCAAGGAAAAGGAAATGGAACTCGTGATCGTCTCGGACGACGAGTACAAGCTCAAAAGCGTCGTGGACATCGTGCGCGGCAAGCTGGTCAAGCGCAACGTCTCGGTCCGGGCCTTCACGTTCGGAGCCGTGGAGCCGGCGCTGGGCGGGCTGGTCCGGCAGGTCGCGAAAATCCAGAGCGGACTGGCGATGGAGAAGGCCAAGGAGATCGTCAAGGAGATCAAGGACGGGAAGCTCAAGGTCCAGGCGCAGATCCAGGCCGATCAGGTCCGCGTGCAGAGCAAGAGCAAGGACGAGCTGCAGACGGCGATCGCGTTTCTGAAGAAAAAGGACTTTGGAATCGATCTGCAATTTACGAACTATCGTTAGGATGTTCGGGTACGTTCCGATGTGTTCCCCGCTACTCCGCTTATCCCTTGGCCCCTTAGCCTTTCTTGTCTTCGTCCTGGCCGCCGTCGGCTGCACGGGCAGCGATCCGATCGTCGTCATCGCCCTCCATCCGTCAAAATCCCAGATCATCTATGTGGCGACCAACGATTACATTTACAAGACGCGTGACGGCGGCACAACCTGGAAGAACATTTCCAAAGGCATGAGCCACTCGCGCGTGATCTCGATGGCGATTGATCCCCTGTACCCCGCGACGGTCTATGCCGGAACCAAGGGCGACGCGGTCTTCAAAAGCTACGACGGCGGGCAACGGTGGGCGTCGCTGCGCACGGGGCTGGAAGACAACACCGTGACGTCGGTGGTCACCCAGTTCGTGTTCGATCCGCAGGAAAGCAGCCACCTGTTCGTGTCCACGACCATGGGCGTCTTCGAATCCACGAACGGTGGGGAGAGCTGGCAGAAAAGGATGGACGGGATGACGGAGGTGCTGATGGTGGTGACACTCGCGCTCGATCCCACGCGGCCGCAGATGATGTACGCCGGCACCAGCGGCGGCGTCTACAAGTCCGTCAACCGCGCGGCGCGGTGGGAGAAAGCCAACAAGGGTCTGGTGCCGCCCGAGCTGATCAAATCCTCGCGCGCGCTGGGCGTGACGGTCATGCAGGTCGATGCCCGTTCGCCGGACACAGTCTACGCGGCGACGCTGAACGGCCTCTACAAATCCACCGATGCGGCCAGGTCCTGGACGCGCATTGCGCAGGAGCTGCCGGACCAGATGATCAGCGCGATGGTGCTGGACCGGGCCAGGGCCGGCACGCTGTATATCGCCAGCCGGGAAGGTATTCACAAAAGTGAGGATGGCGGGAAGACCTGGAAGGCGATCAATCAGGGGCTCACGAGCCTGAACATCCGCTCACTCGCCCAAAGCCAGATGGATCCCCTCCTGTTCTATGCAGGCACGAACGGCAGCGGCCTCTATAAGAGTGAAAACGGCGGTGAAACCTGGACCCCCATGCCGCCGCTCCATGGGAAGGCCTGAGCAGACCGGTTTCTCTCTGGACAAAATCAGCGCTTGTTGAGAGTGGAATCGCCGATCGCAGGGCCTGCCCGCGACGGGGTGCTGGACTGTCCCGTGGGGCCTTGGGGTGTTCCCGCCTCAAAGCCGATGCTGGAAGGCAGTGTCGTGTCCTGACCCTCGGCGCCAATGCGGGGTTTCAGCGTCGAATCCTGCGTGTCCAATCCCATGCGCATGCGCAGCGATTGTTCCTGGTCACTGCCGGGCGACACGACCGTGCCGATGTCGGTCCCCGTGGCGGGCTGCAAGGTCGAGTTGCCGATTGTCTCGCCGAACTTGTTCGGGGTGGTCGTATCGCCGATGCCCGTTCCCGTCCGCGCTGACTCAGGCGGCAGGGTCGGGCGGAAGTTTTTCAACAGTGTTTCCTCTTCCTGCTGGATCCGCCGCCGCTCCCGTCCGGCAGTTTCGTAATCGAGGTCGCCCAGCTTATCCTTGGCCTTCTCGAGAGACTCGAGCTTTTTTCTGAGCGTCCCCAAGTCAAGCTTGGCGCGGGCAAGAGGCGGAATGAGCTGACTGAGCGTCATGCCGCGCTGATTCGTCTGCATGTTCACAAGAGCTTTTTCCTGGATATCCCTCAGCAGGCCGGATGCCCGATCATCGAGGTCTTCGACGGTGTCGATCGCATCGGGGTCATTGATGCAGCACTGGAGAAACTTGCGGTAATCGTGAAGCAAGGAGGACGTTGCCTGTTCCAAGTCGTCGCGCCTGACCGATGGAGGCACCCTGACCTCCTGGCCCTTCTTTTTCGCGGCTTCCCGTTTTTCCGACTTGAGGGCCTCTTCTTTTTCGTCGATGAGAGGGATGCAACCAGGCGCCGGCCTGCCGGACAGTTGCTGATCGGGCGTCTTGTCAGGGCAGTAGTAGACGGGGGCGGGTACGGTGCCCTTGGCGACTACGGTGGAAGGGAGCGCGACAAGGCAGATGCCGGCCAGCGCGGCCCCCAAGGCATATCCTGCTGAAACGCGAATCATCCGATGCATAAGACATTGTCCCGCCCGGTCCGAGGAAAGTCAAACAAACAGTTGGTCCTCACTCTTGAAAAGACCCGTTGCAGCGGGTAGATTGATGAATCGGTAACATCCGCATGTCGCGATGTCCCTGAGTGTGCGGGGTCGCATCCGTGGCTGTATCCCTCGGCGCCCTTCCCCGGCAGGCCGCCCCCCTATCTATCGGACATCACGAACATTTCTCTTGACACGGTCGCCTGGAAAGGTATACTTCTGACGAAAAGTGGGAGAAAGTGGTAACTGATGGTATCTCAAAAGGAAACGGCTCAGTTTGTCATGTTCCGGTGTTGTCCGGAGCAGTAGCGGAGTGGTTGATCAGAAAACCCGGTGGCACCTACCTCGATTGCACGGTGGGGCAGGGCGGGCACGCGGAGCTCATTCTCGAGCGCAGCGGACCCGGCGGTGTACTGATAGGAATTGACCGCGACCCGGCGGCGATCGCCGCGACCGGAGCGCGGTTGGCGCGCTTCGCATCGCGGATGCGCCTGGTGCGCGGGAATTTCGGTTCGCTCAAGCAATGCCTGAGGTCGGTCGGCGTGTCGGAGGTTAACGGCGTGATCTTCGATCTCGGCGTGTCGTCGGCTCAACTGGACCGTCCAGAGCGGGGGATGAGCTTTCTCGCCGACGGCCCGCTCGATATGCGCATGGACCCAAGCAGCGGCCGCACCGCGGCAGAATTAGTCAACCGGCTCCCCGAGCGGGAGCTTGCCGATCTTATTTACCGATACGGCGAAGAACGCTATTCGCGCCGCATTGCCCGCGCGATCGTCCAGACCAGAACGTCCCACCCACTTCACACCACCTTCGACCTCGTTTCTACGATCAAAAGCGCCGTTCCTGCCGCCTATCGCCATGGACGGATCCATTACGCCACGCGGACGTTTCAGGCTCTGCGCATCGCGGTCAACCAGGAGCTCGACGTGATCGAGGGAGCGCTCCGCGATGCGGCTGCGGTGCTGGCGCCGGGCGGGCGGCTCTGCGTTATCTCGTTCCATTCACTCGAAGACCGGATCGCCAAGCAGACCTTCCGGGCTCTCTCGCTGGGCCCCGAGGCCTGCGTGAAGGTGTTGACCAAGAAACCGCAGGTCCCCTCGGAAGAGGAATGCCGGGAGAACCCCCGCGCGCGCAGCGCCAAATTGCGGGTAGCCGAACGGCTGCCCGGACGGAGGGCGGCATGAGGCTGCTCATGGGAATCGGACTGATCGGCCTGCTGCTGCTGTTCGTGTGGGAACGGGTGGATATCGTGCGGGTCGGCTACCACGTCGAACGGCTCAAAGCACAGAGAGTTCTGATGGTGCGCGAGCAGGACGAATTGCGCGTGAAGGTGTCGGCCCTGACCGCTCCCGACCGGTTGGCGAGGACCGCGACGGAAAAGCTGGGCATGGGGCCGCCCCTGCCGGGCCAGGTGATTCTGGTGCACGCCGGCGACGCTGCGCCGGCGCAAGGCGAGCCGCCGCTGCCCGAGGTTCGCATGGCGAAAACCGAACGGTACTGGAGGAAGCCGTGACCGGTGCCGATCCGTTCCGCGGCCGCCGGATCATCCTGGCCATCCTCCTGATGGCGGGGTTTGCCGTGGTGCTGGGCCGGCTCGTGCACCTGCAAGTGTTGCAGGCGGCCGAGCTGTCGGTGAAGGCGGACCGGCAGCATCAGAAGTCCGTGACGGTCGAGGGCAGCCGGGGGTCCATCTACGACCGTCGGGGCAAGGTGCTGGCTATGAACATGGAGGTGCCGTCGGTCTTCGGCGTGCCGGCGTCGCTGGAAAATCCGTCCGGCGCGGCCCGCGATCTTGCGCGCGTGCTGCGCGTACGGGCGGACGAGATCGAAAAGAAGCTGCGGCAGGAGCGGAACTTCGTGTGGATCGCCCGGAAACTGGACCCAGAGCAGGGACGGCGCCTGGAGCGGCTCTCGCTGGAAGGCATCGGCACGGTCATGGAGGGGCGGCGGTTCTACCCGAAGGGCCCGCTGTTGTCCCACGTCCTGGGATTCGCCGGCATGGACGGCCAGGGGCTGGAGGGAATCGAGCGGCGCTATGACCCCTACCTGCGCGGCGAAAAGCGGAGCATCGTGCTGCAGCGCGATGCGCTGGGGCGCACCGTGTTCCCGAAGGGGCTCACGGAGCAGGGACCGTCGTCTGGGCACAATCTGACGCTGACGATCGACGAGGTGATCCAGTACATCGCGGAGAAGGAGCTGGACGACGCCGTGACGGCCGCGCAGGCGAAAGGCGGCGTCGTGATCGTCATGGAGCCGAAAACCGGCGCGGTGCTGGCGATGGCGATGACGCCGCGCTTCGACCCGAACGCGGTGCGGGGGCTGGCCCCGGACCGGTGGCGCAACCGGGTCGTCACTGACGCCTACGAGCCCGGCTCGACCATGAAAATCTTTCTGGCCGCGGCCGCGCTGGAAGAGCGGGCGATGAAGCCGGCGAGCATGATCTATGCGGAGAACGGGCGGATGACGGTGGCCGGCACGGTCATCCACGATCACGACAAGTCCAAGTGGATCACCTTCGCCCAGGCCATCCAGCGCTCCAGCAACGTGGCGGCCGCCAAGACCGCGATGGTGCTGGGGGAGGAGCGCCTCTTCCGCTATCTGAAGGCCTTCGGGTTCGGGGAGCGGACGGAGATCGACCTGCCGGGAGAGGCCGCCGGGCTGGTGAAGGAGCCGCGCGAGTGGGGCCGGCGGACGCTGGCGTCCGTCGCCATGGGACAGGAAATCGGCGTGACCGCGCTTCAGCTGGCCACGGCCGTCTCGGCCGTGGCCAACGGCGGCTGGCTCATGCGGCCCTACGTCGTGTCCGAGGTCCGGGACGCCGGCGGGCAGTTGATCGCGCAGGTCACGCCGCAAGTCAGGCGGCGTCCGGTCACGACCGAAACGGCTCGGACGCTCGGGACGATTCTGGAAGGCGCCGTCACGGCCGGCACCGGCTCGAAGGCCGCGGTGGCCGGGTATCGCGTGGCGGGCAAGACGGGCACGGCGCAGAAGATCGATCCGGAAACCGGTGCCTATTCGTCGGCGCTCTCCGTGGCCTCGTTTGTCGGCTACGTCCCGGCCGAGGACCCGCGCCTGACGATCGTGGCGATCATCGACGAGCCCCAGGGCGAGACGTGGGGAGGCGTCGTGGCGGCCCCGGTCTTCCGGCGGATTGCGGAGCAGGCGCTCCCTTATCTCGGCGTCTCTTCCCAGGAGCCGGTCAAGCTGGCCCTGGCGGAACGGACGGGGATCGGGATGGCGCCATGACCTTTGCCGAGCTGGTGGAGCCGTTGCGGACGGCCGAACGGCAGGGGAATCTGAATGTCCCGGTGACCGCCCTGACGGACGATTCGCGCGCGGCGGGGCCGGGCAGCGTCTTCGTGGCGGTCAAGGGCGAGCGCGTGGACGGCCACGCCTTCGTCGGGAAGGCCGTCGAAGCCGGCGTCAGCGCGCTCGTTCTACAGCGAGGAACGGCCGTGACGGTCGCGGGGCCGGTGCCCGTCGTGCGCGTGGACGATTCCCGGCGGGCGCTGGGCCTGCTGGCAAGCCGGTTCTATCGCGAACCGTCGTCACGATTGAGCATGGTCGGCGTCACCGGCACGAACGGCAAAACGACGGTGACCTACCTCTGCAAGGGGCTCCTGGAAACCGCCGGCCGCAAGGTCGGATTGATCGGCACGGTCGCATACCTGCTCGGCGCCGAGCGCCTGCCGGCGCCGCACACGACGCCGGGGGCCGTCGAACTGCAGGCGTTGCTGGCGCGCATGGCCGAGGCCCGGATGGATGCGGTGGTGATGGAAGTCTCGTCGCACGCGCTGGCGCTGGACCGTACGGTCGGCTGCGAGTTCGACGTGGCGATCTTCACCAATCTGACGCAGGACCATCTCGATTTTCACGCCGACATGGACGACTACTTCCAGGCGAAGCTCAGGCTGTTCGCCGGCCTGACGCCGGCCGGCGCGAAACTCCGGCCCAAGCGCGCGATCGTCAACATCGACGACGCCCGCGGGCCGCGCGTGCGCGAGGCCAGCCGCGTGCCCGTGTGGACCTATGCGGTCCACCAGCGGGCCGATCTCCGGGCCGAGGAGGTCCGGCTGGCCCTCGGCGGCACCCGCTTCACGGCGGCGACGCCGCACGGGCGGTTTCCGGTCGAGAGCCGGCTCGTCGGCGAGCACAACGTCTACAACATCCTCGCGGCGGTCGGCGTCGGATTGCACGAGGGACTGCCGCCCGAGACGATCCAGCGGGGGATCGCCTCGGTGGCGACCGTGCCGGGGCGGTTCGAGCGGGTGGAGGCCGGGCAGAATTTCACCGTCGTGGTGGATTACGCCCACACGGACGACGCGCTGTTGCGGCTGCTGACGGCGGCGCAGGCGCTGAAAACGGGGCGGATCATCACCGTCTTCGGGTGCGGCGGCGACCGCGACCGGGGCAAGCGGCCCAAGATGGGGCGCGTGGCGGCGCAGCTCAGCGACGTGGTGATCGTGACCTCCGACAACCCGCGCAGCGAAAACCCCGCGGCGATCGTGCGCGAGATCGAAGCGGGCGTGCGCGACGCCCGCGAAGGGGCGCCGGTCCGGTACGAGGTGATCGTCGACCGCCGCGCGGCGATCGAGGCGGCCGTGCGCGAGGCGAAGCCCGGCGACACGGTGCTCATCGCGGGCAAGGGGCACGAGGACTATCAGATCGTCGGGTCCGCGCGCCTGCATTTCGACGATCGCGAAGTCGCGCGGGCGGCGATCGAAGCGTTGCGCACATGATGCCCGTCGCCGCGTGCTGGCAGCCGGCGCCGCTCGCCGCGCTGGGGAAATACACGATGCCGCTCTTTATCGTCGGGGAAATCCGGGAGATCGTCGGCGCGCGGTCGCTGACCGGGGAGGATCCGCGCGTCGCCAAGCAGGGCATCCGGCGGCTGTGCACGGATTCCCGCGAGATCGGCCGCGGCGATCTGTTCGTGGCGCTGAAGGGCGAGCGGATGGACGGCCACGATTTCGTCCCCGCCGCCTTGCGACAGGGCGCGGTGGGCGCGCTGGTGCGGGACGACTACCGTGTCCCGTCCGCCGCGCCCCGGAAGGTGCGCGCGGCCATCGGACCGGTGCTGCTGGGTGTGCCGGACACGCTCCTGGCCTATCAGCGGCTGGCCGCGCACCACCGCAACCGGTTCCGGATTCCGATCGTGGCCGTGACGGGCAGCAACGGCAAGACGACGACGAAAGAGATGGTGGCCGACATGCTGGCGCGACGCTGGCCCGTTCTCAAGACTGAGGGGAATTTGAACAACCGCATCGGCGTGCCGCAGACCCTGTTCCGGCTCACGTCGCGCCACAAGGCGGCCGTGGTGGAAATGGGTGTGGATCAGCCGGGCCAGACGGCGCGTCTCTGCGAGATCGTCCGGCCGACGCTCGGGCTCATCACGAACATCGGGCCGGACCACCTGGAGTTTTTCGGCACGATGGACGTCTCCGCACAGGCCAAGGGCGAGTTGCTGGAATTCCTGCCCGCCGATGGCAGCGTGGTGCTGAACGCCGACGACGCCTATTTCGGGTATCTCGCCGCGCGCGCCCGCTGCGACATCCTGTCCTTCGGGCTTTCGGAGAAGGCCCAGGTGCGGGCCGACCGGCTGGTGATGGGGGCCCGGGACGGCACGCAGTTCCAGCTGAAGCTTCCCGGACGGGGCAAGCCGCAGCCGGTCTCCCTGGCTGCGCACGGCCTGCACAACGTGCTGAACGCGCTGGCGGCCGCCGCGGTCGGGCACGTGATGGGACTCAGCGCCGCCACCATTGCCGAGGGGCTGGCGCGGTTCCGGCCGGCGGCCATGCGGTCGCAGGTGCTGACCGTGAACGGCATCCGGATCATCAACGATTGTTACAACGCCAATCCGGCGTCGATGAAGGCGGCCATCGATCTGCTGCTCGAGCTCGGCGCGGGCCTGCGGTCGGTCGCGGTCCTGGGGGACATGCTGGAGCTGGGGCCGGAGGCGCCCGTCCTGCACCGCGAGGTCGGCGCCTATCTCGCCGCGCGGGGCGTGTCGCACCTGATTGCCTGCGGGGAGCTGGGCCGGCACCTGGCGGAGGGCGCGCGCGACGCGGGCATGGCGCCGGAGCGCGTCGTGCTCGAACCGGACGCAACCCGTGCCGGCGCCGCGTTGAAAACCCTCGCCCGGGAGGGCGACGTCGTGCTGGTGAAGGCGTCGCGCGGGATGAAAATGGAACAGGCGATCGAGGCGCTGAGGCACTGATGCTGTATCTCCTGCTCTATCCGCTCCATAACGAATTCACCGTGTTGAACGTGTTCCGGTATCTGAGTTTCCGCACGATCTACGCGGCGATCACGGCCTTTCTCATCGCCTTCGTGCTGGCGCCGCCGCTGATCCGGCGACTGCGGGACGTCAAGCTGGGCCAGCACATCCGCGAGGACGGGCCGAGCCGCCATCTCAGCAAGGAGGGAACGCCTACCATGGGGGGCGTCCTCATTCTTTTCGCCGTGATCCTGGCCACCGTCCTGTGGGCGGATATCACCAACCACTATGTCTGGCTGGCGCTGCTGGCGACGCTGGGCTACGGGGCGATCGGATTCGCCGACGACTACCTGAAGTTCACCGGCGGGAAATCCAAGGGCCTGACCGCCGGGCAGAAAATCGCGGCGCAGGGAGCCCTGGCGCTCGGCATCGGCCTCTTCTTTTACTTCCTGCCGGGCTACTCCACGAAGCTGAACGTGCCCTTCTTCAAGAATTTCATGCCGGACCTCGGCCTGTTCTACATCCCCTTCGCCGTGCTCGTGATCGTCGGCAGCTCGAACGCGGTCAATCTGACGGACGGCCTCGACGGGCTCGCAGTCGGCCCGGTCATGATCGCCGCGCTGGCCTATACGATCGTGGCCTACGTGGTCGGCAACAGGATCATCTCCGAGTATCTGCTGATTCCCCATATCGAGGGCGCCGGCGAGCTGGCGGTCTTCACGGCGGCGATCTTCGGCGCGAGCCTGGGCTTTCTCTGGTTCAACACCTATCCGGCCACGGTGTTCATGGGCGACGTGGGGTCGCTCCCGCTCGGCGCCGCGCTCGGCACGGTCGCGGTCGTCAGCAAGCACGAATTGCTGCTACTCCTGGTCGGCGGCGTGTTCGTGATCGAGGCGATTTCGGTCATCTTTCAGGTGGCGTCCTACAAGTCTCGCGGCAAGCGGATCTTCCTGATGGCGCCGATCCACCACCATTTTGAAATGAAGGGCTGGGAAGAGCCGAAGGTCGTGGTGCGCCTCTGGATCATCGCGATTCTGCTGGCGCTGTTGAGTCTCAGCACGCTCAAGCTCAGGTAATGGCGGCCTATGGGCAACCATGGCGATCGAATCGGTCGAGGACTTAGCAGGCAGGCGGGTCACGGTGGTGGGGATGGCCCGGAGCGGCGAGTCGGCGGCGCGCCTGCTGCTGGCGGCCGGGGCGCGGGTCACGATCGCCGATGCCAAAGACGAGGCGCAGCTTGCGGATGTGCTGGGGCGGCTGGACCGCACCAGGCTCACCGTCCGCGTCGGGTCCGATTATGGATCTTCGCTGCGGGAGACTGAGCTCGTCGTGATCAGCCCGGGCGTCCCGACGCGGTTGCCCATGCTCGAGGCGGCCCGCGGGCGCGGCGTGCCGGTGATCGGCGAGCTGGAGCTGGCGTCCCGGTTTCTGCGGGCGCCGGTCATCGCGGTCACGGGCACGAACGGCAAGAGCACGACCGTCATGCTGATCGGGGAGATGTTGGCGCACAGCGAGAAACGGGCGTTTGTCGGCGGCAATCTGGGCACGCCGCTCAGCGAGGCGGCGCTCGCTACGCACCGGGCCGGCGGCGCCTCGCCGTACGACTACATCGTGGCCGAGGCGTCGAGCTTCCAGCTCGAAACGGTCGAGCGGTTTCATCCCTGGTTCGCGACGGTGTTGAACGTCACGACGGATCACATGGATCGCTACGAATCGCTGGCGGACTACGTCGCGGCCAAGGCCCGGATTTTCGAGAACCAGTCGCGCGGCGACGTGGCCTTGCTGAATCTGGACGATGCGCGGGTCGCCGCGATGCGGCCGGCGGTGCGCGCCAAGGTGCTGGGGTTTTCCCGGTCGACGCTGGCGGGCCGGGGCGTGGAGGAGGGCATCGCCTGGGACGGAGCGCGGGTGGCGGCGACATTCGGCGGGCGCACCGAAGCCATCTGCCGGCGCGAGGAGATCCGGCTTCCCGGCTCGCACAACCTGTCCAACGCGATGGCGGCCGTGGCGGCCGGACTCGCCTCCCGCTGCCCGGTAACCGCCATCCGCGAGGCGCTGCGCGACTTTCCGGGCATCGAGCACGCGCTGGAAGCGGTCCGCGAGCGGGGCGGGGTGCGGTTCGTGAACGACTCCAAGGGCACGAACGTGGACGCGACGCTCAAGGCGCTGGAAAGTTTCGAGGAGCCGATCGTGCTGATCGCCGGCGGACGCGACAAGGGCGGCGATTTCGAGCGGCTGCGGGAAGCCGTGCGCCGGCGCGTGAAGCATCTGATTCTGATCGGCGAGGCGGCAGCGCGGCTGCACGATGCGCTGCGGGAGTGCCGGCAGGTCAGCCGGGCCGGGTCGTTGCGGGAGGCGGTGGAGCAAGCGGTGCGCGTGGCCGCGGCCGGCGACGTAGTGCTGCTCTCGCCGGCCTGCGCGAGCTTCGACATGTTTGCGGACTATCAGGATCGCGGGCGGCAATTCAAGCAACTTGTGAATGCACTACCGTAATGAGTAATGAGTGATGGGTGATGAGCGTAGGAAAACAGATGGATGGAATTCGTCACTGATCACTCATCACGGGTCACTAACGTATGGCGCGCAGGATCATGGATGCGGGAACGCTGACGCTGCCGTGGACGTCGCCGGGGGAGCGCAAGCGCAGGCGGCTGCCGGTGGACGGCACCGTGCTGGCGGTGACGGCGGCGCTGGCCCTGATCGGGCTGGTGATGGTGTTCAGCGCCAGCGCCGTCGTGGCCGGAAACCGCTTCCAGGATTCGATCTATTTTCTCAAGCGCCATCTGGCGTGGCTGGCCTTCGGGTTCCTGCTGCTCCAGATCGCGTCGCGGATGGATTACATGGCGTGGCGGCAACTGGCCCTGCCGGTGCTGGGGCTCACGGCGGTGCTGCTGGTTCTGGTGCTGATCCCGTCGGTCGGCGTCATGGCCAAGGGAGCCCGTCGCTGGATCAGACTGGGACCGATCTCGATGCAGCCGGCCGAAATGGTCAAGCTGGCGGTGGTGCTCTATCTGGCGCTCTATCTCACCAAGCGGGAAGGCCGGCTCGCGGAGTTTGCGGCCGGGTTTCTCCCTCCGCTGCTCGTCGTCGGCCTGCTCGCGGGGCTGGTGCTGTTGCAGCCGGATCTGGGAACGGCGGTGGTGATCGGTTTCGTGACGTGCGTCATGCTGTTTCTGGGCGGCGCGCGGCTGAGCCATCTGTTCAGTCTCGTGCCGGTCGTGCTGGCCGGCGCGGCCCTGCTGATCTGGCGGTCGCCGTACCGCCTGCAGCGCCTCACGACGTTTTTCGATCCGGAAAAGGATCCCACGGGGGCCGGATTCCAGGTGAACCAGTCGTTTCTGGCGTTCGGGAGCGGCGGGGCGTTCGGTGTCGGATTGGGCGAGGGCCAGCAGAAGCTGTTTTTCCTGCCCGAGGCGCATACCGACTTCGTGCTCGCCCTGGTCGGGGAAGAGCTCGGGCTCGTCGGTACGGTTTCGGTCATGGCGCTGTTCGGCCTGCTGGTGCTCAAGGGTTTTCAGATCGCGGGACGGGCGCGGGAGCCGTTCGGACGGCACCTTGCGCTCGGCATCACGCTGCTCATTGGATTCCAGGCCTTGATCAACGCCGGCGTGGCCACAGGGCTGCTGCCCACCAAAGGGCTGACGTTGCCGTTAGTCAGCTACGGGGGCTCGTCGCTGCTCGTGTCGCTGACGGCGATCGGGATTCTGCTGAGCATTTCGCGTGACCGGCAGGGCGGGCGGCAGACAGGTGTCTATGGACGGAGTGGATGACGACGATCGTGATTGCAGCGGGAGGCACCGGCGGCCACCTCTATCCGGCCGTGGCGCTCGCGCGGGAATTTCTCCGGCAGGATCCGGCGACCCGGCTGCTCTTCGTCGGCACGGAACGCGGGATCGAGGCGAAGGTGCTGGCCCACGAGGGCTTCGAGCTGGCCCTGATCGCGGCGCAGCCGGTCATGGGGCGCGGCCTCGTGAAGGCGGCGGGCGCGCTGCTGACGCTGCCGCTGGGACTGTGGCAGTCGCAGCGGTTGTTGCGGGAGCAGGGCGCGTCGCTCGTGCTCGGGGTCGGCGGCTACACCAGCCCGCCGGTGCTGCTGGCGGCGCGGCTGCTCGGCGTTCCGCGCGTGATTCTGGAGCCGAACGCCTCTCCGGGCATGGCCAACAAGGTGCTGGGGCCCATTGCCGATCTGGTGTTCGTCACGTTCCGGGAGGCAGCCGGATGTTTTTCACCAGCCAAGGTGCGGGTCACCGGCATGCCGGTGCGGCGCGCCTTCCTCGAGGGCGAAGGCGCGGCATGCGAGAGACGAAACGGGCAGGGACCCAAGACGCTGCTCGTGTTCGGCGGCAGCCAGGGGGCGCGGGCGCTCAACGACGCGATGATCGGCGCCCTGCCGCAGTGGGCGGCGCTGCGCGGGCAGGTGGCGATCGTGCATCAGACGGGCGAGACGGATCATGCGCGGGTCAAGGCGGCCTATGAGGCGGCCGGCGTCCCGGCCCAGGTGGCGCCGTTCCTGTTCGAGATGCCGAAGGCCCTGCGCGCCGCGGACCTGGTCGTCTCGCGCGCAGGGGCGATGACGCTGGCGGAGCTGGCCGTGTGCGGCAAGCCGGCGATTCTGGTCCCGCTGCCGCACGCGATCTACCAGCACCAGGCGCACAACGCGCGGGTGATGGCGGAAGCCGGCGGGGCGGTGGTGCTGCCACAGCGGGAACTGACGGGCGCCAGGCTGGCGCAGGAAGTCACGGCGCTGCTCCGCGATCCCGAGCGGCTGCGCGTCATGGGGGAACGGAGCCGGGCGCTGGGGAAAACCGATGCGGCGGACGTGATCGTGCGGGAATGCTTGGGACTGATCAAACACGGGGCGAGAGGCTAGAGGCGAGAGGCCAGAGGCGTGATGAGGGAAACGGGCATCCCTCATCGTCTCGACCCTCGCCGGGAAGGAAGATGTTTAAGAAGATTCAATACATCCACCTCGTCGGGATCGGCGGGGCCGGCATGAGCGGGATCGCCGAGGTGCTGCTCACGCTCGGCTACAAGGTGTCGGGGTCCGACCTTCAAGAAACGGACACGGTCCGCCGGCTGCGCGAGCTGGGGGGCAAGATTTTCATCGGACACGACGCGTCGAACATCGGCGAGGCGCAGGTGGTCGTCATTTCCTCCGCCGTGCTGCCGACGAATCCCGAGGTGGCGGCGGCCCGGGCCAAGGTCATTCCGGTCATTCCGCGGGCCGAGATGCTGGCGGAGCTCATGCGGCTGAAATACGGCGTGGCGATCGCCGGGGCGCACGGGAAGACGACGACCACGACGATGGTCGCGACGGTGCTGGAGCAGGCCGGCCTGGACCCCACGATGGTGATCGGCGGCCGGGTCAACGCGCTGGGCAGCCATGCCCGGCTGGGACGGAGCGACCTGCTGGTGGCCGAGGCTGACGAGAGCGACGGCTCGTTCCTGAAGCTCTCGCCGACGATCGTGGCGGTGACGAACCTCGACCGCGAGCACCTGGACCACTACGGCACGATGGAGCGTTTGGAGCAGAGCTTTCTCGAGTTCATCAACCGCGTGCCCTTTTACGGCCTCGCGGTGCTGTGCGCCGACGACGGCTATCTCCGGGCGCTGCTGCCCCGTGTCGTCAAGCGCTACCAGACCTACGGCCTGCGCGAGGAGGGCGGCGTCACGCCGGATTTCCACGCGACCGACATCACGCTCAAGCAATGGGAGACGGAGTTCCGCGCCTCGTTCCGCGGGAAGAGCCTCGGGCCGTTCCGCCTGCCCGCGCCGGGAGTCCACAACGTCGCGAATGCGCTGGCGGCGATCGCGGTGGGCATGGAGCTGGACGTCCCCGTCGATCTGATCCGGAAGGGCCTGGCGGCCTTTGCCGGCGTGGAGCGGCGGTTCCACCTGCGCGGCGAGAAGAACGGCATCATGGTCGTGGACGACTACGGCCACCATCCGACCGAAATTCGCGCCGTGCTGGCCGCCGCCAAGCAGGGATGGCATCGCCGGCTCGTGGTGCTCTTCCAGCCGCACCGCTACACGCGGACGCGCGACCTGGCCGGCGAGTTCGCGCAGGCGTTCGACCAGGCCGACGCGCTGTTCATGACGGAGATTTACGCGGCTGGCGAACCGCCGATTCCCGGCGTCTCCGGGCGGCAACTGGCCGAGTCCGTGCGCGCGGCCGGACATCCGTCGGTGACGTGGGTCGAGCGGCGGGACGGGCTGATGGGAGCAGTCCTGCCGACGCTGCAGCCGGGCGATCTGGTGATCACGCTCGGGGCCGGCGACATCTGGAAGACCGGTACGGAATTGCTGGAGCGGTTGTGACGCTGCGTGTGATTCCAGGAGGTCGTATGGGACGTCGTGCCGCTTCACGGAGAACGCCTTCGCGGTGGATGCCGTCCGACTTGCGCGCGGCGGTGGCGGGACTGCACGGCGAGGTGACGTTCAACGCGCCGCTGCGCAACTACACCTCGTTCCGGATCGGCGGGCCGGCGGACGCGCTGGTGATGCCGGCCGACGTCGAGGATGTCAGCACGCTGGTCCGGCAGGCGCGGGAGGCGGACATTCCGATCTTCGTGCTGGGCGGCACGAATCTGCTGGTGCGCGATCACGGCATCCGCGGCATCGTGGTCAGCCTGGCGAAGATGAAGGCCGTCGCGGAGGAGCCGGGTCACGTGCTCTACGCCGAAGGCGGCGTCGGGATGCCGACGCTCATGAAGCATGCGACCGGCCGCGCGCTCTCGGGCCTCGAATGGGCGGCCGGCATTCCGGGGACCGTCGCCGGCTGCGTCGTGATGAACGCCGGCACGAAACTCGGCGAGATGCGGGAGTGCGTCAAGGCCGTGCGCATCGTGGATCCGGCCGGGCGGATCGTGGACTGCCCGGCCTCGGCCATCCGGTTCAGCTACCGGCGCGCGCTGCTCCCGCGCGGGATCGTGGTCGGCGTCTGGGTGCAGCTCAGGCCGGCGTCGCAGGGCAAGATCCAGGCGACGGTCAAGGAGTATCTCCGGTACCGGAAGGACACGCAGCCCCTGACGCTGCCGAACGCGGGCTGCGTCTTCAGGAATCCCGGGCACGACGCAGCCGGCCGCCTGATCGAAGCGGCGGGATTGAAGGGCGCGCGGATCGGCGACGCGCAGGTCTCGGACAAGCACGCAAACTTCGTCGTGAATCTCGGCCACGCCAAGGCGGCCGACGTGATCGCGCTGATCAAGAAGGTCGGCCGGACGGTCGAGGAACGGACGGGCCTGACGCTCGAATTGGAACTGAAGATCGTCGGGGAACCGTGAGCAGACCGCTGACGCGAGTGCGGATCGGCGTGCTGATGGGGGGGCGGTCGGCGGAGCGGGAGATCTCGTTGCGGACCGGGCTGGCCGTGTACCGCGCGCTGCGGCGGCGGGGATACCGGGCGGTCGCGATCGATGTGGACGACTCGCTGCCGCGGCAACTGAAGGCCAAGAAGGTGGCGCTGGTGTTCCTGACCTTGCACGGGCCGGGCGGAGAAGACGGGACGATTCAGGGATTCCTGGAGACCATCGGCATGCCGTACACAGGTTCCGGCGTCCGGGCGAGCGCGATGGCGATGCACAAGGTGACGGCGAAAACGCTGCTGGCCTGCCACGGCATTCCGGTGCCGGCGGGCACCGTGATCCGCGCCGGGCAAGCAAGCCCGAAGCAGGTTCCGCCGGCGGGCTTGCGCTGGCCGGTGATCGTGAAGCCGGCGGCGGAGGGGTCGACGATCGGCATTTCGATCGTCCGCAAGGCATCCGAGTGGCGAGCGGCGCTCAGGCGCGCGCGCAAGCATGATCGCGAAGCGGTCGTGGAGGCCTACATTCCCGGCCATGAGGTCACCGTCTCCGTGCTCGGAGGGGCGCGGCGGCCGAGGGCGTTGCCGACAATCGAGATCGTGGCGCCGGGCGGGTTCTACGATTACGCCGCCAAGTACACGAAGGGACGCAGCCGCTATCTCTGCCCGGCCCCCTTGCCGGCTTCGGTGAGCCGGCGCGTCACGGACCTGGCGGTCCGGGCCTACGGCATTCTGGGGTGCGGCGGCGCGGCGCGGGTGGACTTCCGGGTGACGCCACGCGGCAAACCCTATGTCCTGGAGGTCAACACGATTCCGGGCATGACAGAGACGAGCCTGCTGCCGATGGCAGCCGCGAAAGTCGGGATGGATTACGACACACTCACGGAAGAAATCTTGAAATCCGCGTTGAGACGCGCGAAGGCGATGCGACAGTGAGGGGACGGCGATGACCTGGTTCGGTCGAGCGAAGGGGCCGCGCCAGAATATCCGGCGCCAGGCAGTCCGGCCAGCGGCGCATCGGAGGCCCGTCAATCGTCTGCGGCACACCGTCCGCGCGATCTGGGGAGGCACGGCCCTTCTGCTGGGAGCCTGGACAGCGGTCCAGCTCTACGGCCTGGCGGGACCGGTGGCCGCCGGCTGGTTTGAAATCCGGGACGTGCGGGTGACCGGCCTGCACACGGTGACGCGCGACGAGGTGCTGGGACGGCTGCAGATCGATCCGCGCGCCACGCTGCTGTCGGTCAGCCCGGTTCAGCTGGAAGCGCGCGTGGCGGCGCATCCCTGGGTCAGGACTGTCGCGGTCAGCCGCATGCCGCTCCATGTGCTGTCCGTGGAGGTGACCGAGCGGCGGCCGGCGGCGCTCCTCAAGGCGCCGTCGTCAACGCTGCTCGTGGACGAGGAAGGCGCCGTGCTGGCGATGCTGTCGCCGCAGGCGGAAGAGGACCATGCCGGCTTGCCGGTGGTGATCGGCGTCGATCACAAGCGGCTGCTGCTCGGAGAAGTCGCACTGCGCCAGGCGGCGCGGCAGGGCATCAAGCTGGCGGGGTTGCTGGCCGGGTCTGGCGCGGGCCGGCCGGAAGTGGACGTCAGCGATCCGGAGCACGCGATCGCGTATGTCAAAGGCATGCGGCTCCGGTTCGGCGCCGCGCCGCTCGAAGAGCAATGGGAGCGGTACCGCGCGGTGGAGCCGGTGCGGCGCGCCGGCGCCGGGAAGGGACCGCCGGACGTCGATCTGCGGTTTTCCGACAAGGTCATCGTGCGCGAACGGGAGCAGCTGTCGTGACGCGGCGCGTGCAGAAGATCGGCAACGAGAGGGGGTGACGGGCATGGCCAGACGGGATCACATCGTGGTCGGGTTGGATATCGGGACGACGAAGATTTGCGCCATCGTGGCCGAGGTGACGGAAGAAGGCATGGTCAACATCATCGGAGTCGGCTCCCATCCTTCCCGCGGCCTGCGCAAGGGCGTCGTCGTGGACATCGAGAGCACGGTCGAGTCCGTCAAGAAGGCGGTGGAGGAAGCGGAGCTGATGGCGGCCGTCCAGATCGAATCCGTGTACACCGGCATCGCCGGCAGCCACATCGCGGGCGTGCACTCGAAGGGAGTCGTCGCGTTGAAAAAGCACGAGGTCACCCGTGCGGACATCGAACGCGCGATCGAGTCGGCCCGCGCCACGGCCGTGCTGGGACCGGAGCGGCGGCTGCTGCACGTGATCCCGCGGGAATTCATGGTGGACAATCAGGACGGCATCCTGAAACCGCTGGGCATGTCCGGCGGGCGGCTCGAAGTGGACGTGCAGATCATCACGGGCGCGGTCACGTCGGCGCAGAACATCGTCAAGTGCGTGAACCGCGCCGGCCTGGACGTGGTGGACATCGTGCTCCAGCCGCTGGCGTCAAGCGAGGCCGTGCTGAGCGCCGAAGAGCGGGAGCTGGGCGTGGTGATGGTGGACCTGGGCGGCGGGACGACCGATCTGGCCGTCTTCGTGGATGGGAGCATCCGCCACACGGCGGTGCTGCCGATCGGCGGGCAGAACCTGACCAAGGACATCGCGGTCGGGATGGTCACGCCGCAGTTCGAGGCCGAGAAAATCAAGCTCAAGCACGGCATCGCCCGGGTGGACATGGTCAAGGACAAGGAGACGCTGGAGGTGCCGGGCGGCGGCGAGCGGCCGGCGCGCACGGTGTCACGGCGCGAGCTGGCCGAGATCATCGAGCCGCGCGTGGACGAGATGTTCGAGTTGGTGCGCCACGAGATCACGCGGGCCGGCTACGAAGGCGTGCTGGGGGCCGGCGTGGTCATCACCGGCGGCACGTCGATGCTGGAAGGGATGCCGGACGCGGCCGAGGGAATCCTAAACCTGCCGGCGCGGCGCGGCGTGCCGCACGGCGTGGAGGGCTTACGGGACATCGCCGGAACGCCGATGCACGCGACCGGCGTCGGGTTGATCCTGCATGCGTGCCACCACGCGGGCGAGCTGGAGACGGCGGGGCGAAACGGGCGCCGGGTGGGCCGGGTGTTCGGGAGAATGAAGGAATGGATGCTGGAGTTCTTCTGAGAAAGCGAATAGCGGATAGCCGGCAGCAAGTAGCTCAGAATCCGGGCTGTTCGCTACCAGCTACTCGCTGTTAGCCGTGTGCTTAAAAAAGGAGGAGACGCATGTTCTCATTGCATGAAGGCGACGTGATGCCGGTCCATATCAAGGTGATCGGTGTCGGAGGGGCCGGCTGCAACGCGGTCAATACGATGATCCAGGCCGGCCTCAAGCACGTGGAGTTCGTGTCCGCCAACACCGACGTGCAGGCGCTGGGACGGGCGCAGGCCTCCTTCAAGATTCAACTGGGGCCGGAGCGGACACGCGGCCTCGGAGCCGGGGCCAAGCCGGAAATCGGCAAGGAAGCGGCCATGGAGAGCCGCGACGAAATCCGCGAGTGCCTGGAAGGGTCCGAGATGGTCTTCGTCACGGCGGGGATGGGCGGCGGCACGGGAACCGGCGCCGCGCCGATCGTGGCCGCGATCGCGCGGGAGCTCGGCATCCTGACCGTGGGGGTCGTGACCAAGCCGTTCCAGTACGAAGGGCATCGGCGGATGAGCTATGCCGAAGAAGGCTTGCGCGAGCTGCGGCGCCACGTGGATACCTTATTGGTGATCCCCAACCAGCGGCTCTTGGGCATCGTGGACAAATCCACGCCGCTGCTGGAGGCGTTCAAGGTGGCCGACGATGTCCTGCGGCAGGCCATCCAGGGCATCGCCGACGTGATCACGACCGCGGGCCACGTGAACGTGGATTTCGCGGACGTCCGGACCGTGATGACCTTCACCGGCCGGGCGGTGATGGGCATGGGCGTGGCGCGCGGGCCGAACCGGGCCCAGGAAGCGGCGCAGAAGGCGATCAACAGCCCGCTGCTGGAAGACGGCAGCGTGACGGGCGCGCGCGGCGTGCTGCTCAATATCACCGGCGGGTCCAGCATGACGCTGCACGAAGTGAACGAGGCGGCCGCCATCATCCAGGATGCGGCCGATCCGCAAGCCAACATCATCGTCGGCCAGGTGATCAATCCCGACGCCAAGGAGGACCTGACCGTGACCGTGGTCGCGACCGGCTTCGAACGGGACGAGCCGCTGGCCCGGCCGTCCACCGCCGCCGAGCGCGCCGCGGCGACGCCCCGGCCAGCCGAGCCGGCCCTGGCCGGCGTCCGCGAGGCGATCGGCGAGGAGCAGGCCAAGCGGATGGAGAAGCCGGCGTTCCTGCGCCGCTTCACGAACAAGCGCGAAACGCAGGAAAAGCTCGGCCTGGCGACGGACGATCCGTGGGACGTGCCGACGTTCCTCCGTAAACAGGGCGGATAGACGTGTGGCAGAGCCTCTGCGCTCCCGCGCCTGCGGAGCTGCCCGCTGAGCCCATCGGGCTTTTCGCTCCTCAGGCGAAGTCCGCGTCGAGTCCTGCCACACTCATGAGAGGATGGGGAAGAATCGGTGGTGATTACGATCCCGAGCTTTGCCGGCGCACGGGCTGGCGTGCGGCATTTCTTTGGAACCCGCCGGAGCGGGAGCGGGCACGAGTCCGCGCGGGTCGTGGTGTCGGTGAAACAGGTGCATGGGACGGACGTGCTGGTGCTGGACCATCCGGTCGACAGCGGGCAGGAGTTCGACGGCGAGTGGGATGCGCTGGTCACCGACCAGCCGGGCGTGCTGCTGACGGTCCGGACCGCCGATTGCGTGCCGGTGCTGATTCACGATCCGGTCCGGGAGGTCGTGGCAGCCGTGCATACCGGCTGGCGCGGCGCCGTCGCCGGCATCCTGCCGAAAACCCTCGCCGTGATGCAGCAACGATTCGGATCGCAACCGGCGTCTCTTCGCATGAGTCTCGGTCCCTCCGTCGGCGCCTGCTGCTATGAAGTGGATGAGCCGGTCCTGAGCCGGCTGCGCGCCGCCTATGCGGACTGGCGGAGTCTCGTGCGGGACACGGGACCGGGCAGGGCGATGCTGAATCTGCGCGGGCTCGTGCTCGGCCAGGCCCGGTCGGCCGGGCTCCGGGCCGACGGCATCCATCCCGTCGGCCTGTGCACCGTCTGCCACCCCACCCTCTTTTATTCGTACCGGCGCGAGGGCGAAGTGCGCGGGACGATGGTGAGCGGCATCATGCTGGCTCCCCGCTGCCGCGCGGCCGGCCGTCGGCGCGGAAAACGCCGCGCCGACTGACAACGCACGGGGCTTCCGGTACAATGCGGAACGGGGACTCCAGGAGCGCGGACGCGATCGCTCGAAATGTTCGCGTGGTCCTCGATCGGATCAGCCGCGCCGCGATCCGCGCCGGCCGCCGTCCCGAAACGGTCCGTCTCGTGGCTGTGACCAAGTCGGTGCCGGCGGAGCGCATCCGCCGGGCGATCGACGCAGGGGTGAGGCTGATCGGGGAGAACCGGCTGCAGGAGGCCGTGCCGAAGATCGACGCCTTGGGCGGCGCGCGCGACGTCCGGTGGCACTTCATCGGACAGTTGCAGCGGCGCAAGGTCAAGGCGGTCGTCGGGACGTTCGAGCTGATCCATTCGGTGGACAGCGTGGAGCTGGCGGCTGAAATCGACCGCCGTGCGGGGGACGCCGGCATCCGGCAGCGCGTGCTGCTCGAAATCAACGTGGGCCGCGAGGCGACGAAGGCCGGGTTCGCGCCGGACGAGGCGGCGCAGGCGGTGGCCGCGCTGGAGGACATGCCGAACCTGGCCGTGCAAGGCCTGATGGCGATCCCGCCGTCGGCACCGGACGCGGAAGCCTCGCGCCCCTATTTTCGGGAGTTGCGCGAACTGGCCGGCGCGCTGGCGAGCCCGGGTCTCCGCCGGGTCCGGATGGAGGAATTGTCCATGGGGATGTCGCAGGATTTCGAGGTGGCGATCGAAGAAGGCGCCACGCTGGTACGGGTCGGGACGGCCCTGTTCGGAGAGCGGCATGGGTAGGGCGGGGGGCACGACGAACATCGCGGTCATTGGCGCAGGCCAGATGGGCGAAGCCCTGGTCGGCGGGTGGCTGGCGGCGAAGGTGGCGGCGCCGGAGGCCATCTTCGCCACGGATACCAGCGTCGAGCGGCGCGATCTGATGAAACGGCGGTTCGGGATCAGGACCGGAACGGACAACCGGGAAGCAGCCGCCTGGGCCGACGTGGTGGTGCTGGCGGTGAAGCCCCAGATCATGGACGGGGTGGTGCGCGATGTGGCGCCGGCGCTGACGGGCAAGCTCGTCCTCTCGATCGCCGCCGGAGTCACGATCGAGCGTCTGGCCAAGCTGGCTCCACGAGGCATACGAATCGTGCGCGCGATGCCGAACACGCCGGTCCTGGTCCGCGAAGGGGTGTCAGCCCTGTCGTTCGGCGCGGGCGTGACGGAGAGTGATCAGCAGCTCGCCCGCCGCCTGTTCGAGGCGGTCGGCCGGGCGGTGGTGGTGGAGGAAAAATTGATGGATGCCGTCACCGGCCTGAGCGGGAGCGGGCCGGCCTACGTCTTTCTGGCGATCGAAGCGCTGGCGGATGGCGGCGTCAAGATGGGGCTGCCGCGGACGGTCGCCGATCTTCTCGCGGCGCAAACGCTGCTGGGCGCGGCCAAGCTGGTGCTGGAGACAAACGAGCATCCGGCGAAGCTCAAGGATCGCGTCGCCTCGCCGGGCGGCACGACGATCGCGGGGCTGCATCGCCTGGAGCAGGGCGGGTTCCGTGCCGCGCTGATCGCCGCGGTCGAGGCTGCGGCCAACCGGTCGGTCGAATTGGGGCAGCAGGGCTCGCCGTCGGGATCGCACCGCCGCGCGCGTCCGCGGGCGTCCCGGCGCCGGTAGGGGCGGGAGCGCGCATGTTCGTCGGAGGCAATGTCCTGGAAGGAGCGGCGCGGGTGCTGGATATCGTCCTGACCCTGTATATGTGGGTGATCATCGCGCGGGCGCTGGTGTCCTGGGTGAATCCCGATCCGTGGAACCCGATCGTGCAGTTCCTGAATCGCGCGACGGACCCGGTGCTCCTGCCGATCCGGCGCAGATTCGGCTGGCAGATGGGGATCGATTGGTCTCCCATGGTCGCCGTCCTGATCATCGTATTTCTCCAGTATGCGCTGATTCAAAGCTTGTATGGCCTAGCCGTGCGACTTCAGCACGAGTGAACGGTTGCGAGGTTGACGATGAAAATCACGCCGCTCGACATTCAGCACATGGTATTCAAGGTATCCCTGCGGGGATACGACCGGCAGGACGTGGACCGGTTCCTGGAGCAGATCGCCCAGACGGTCGACGAGCTGAACCGGGAAAGCGCGTCGTTGCGCGAGAAGCTCGGCGCCACCGAAGGGCAGCTGACGGACTCCCGCAAAGCCGAGACGGCGCTGACGCGGACGCTCGTGTCCACGCAAACGATGGCGGAAGAGCTGAAGGAAGCGGCCAAGCGGGACGCCGAGTTGATCGTCAAGGAAGCGGAATCGATGGCGGCGGATCTGCTGAAACACGCCCGCGAGGAGCTGGCCAAGCTCCATCAGGAGCTCTCCGATCTGCGCAAGCAGCGGGCGATGGCGATCGAGCGGCTGCGCGGAACCTTGCGGACCTTCGATCGCGCGTTGACGATGGAAGAGCAGGACCGGGACGCGGCGAGCGCGATCGAGCCGCTGGTGGATGACGAGCCGATGACGGGCCCCTCTCGATAGCATCGACGCGCTTTCCTCGCAGGCATGAGCCAACCTGATCGTATCGCCGATGCCATGCAGGCCGCGGTGGACGGCGGTGTGTTTCCCGGCGCCGTGCTGCTGATCCGTCTCCGCGGGGAACGCGTCTATCATCGGGCCTTCGGGTGCGCCGCGCTGATTCCCGCCAGAGAGCCGGCCCGCCTCGAGACGATCTACGATCTGGCCTCCCTGACCAAGCCGCTGGCGACGACGACGGCCCTGCTCCGCCTGGTGCAGGACGGCCGGTTGAGCATCGAGGACCCGCTTCAGAAACATCTCGAGGAACTGAAGGGCAGCGCCATCGGCGAAGCGACGGTCTACCATCTGTTGACCCATAGCTCCGGATTGCCGGCCTGGCGTCCGCTCTACGAACAGATCGCGGAAGAGGACCGCCGCGCGCCGGGATTCCTGGGCAGTTCCGCGGCCAGGCAATTGGCGTTGACGCTCATCAAGCAGGAGCCCCTCGAGACTCCGCCCGGCGCGCGCAGCTGCTACAGCGATCTGGGATTCATCCTGCTGGGGATGCTCGTCGAGCTGGTCGGCGGCCGGTCGCTGCCGGTCCTGTGCCGTGAGTTGGTGTTCGATCCCATGCGGGCGCCGTTATTTTTTCTCGGTCCGAGAAGCGCGGGCTCCCCGGATACCACGCTCGTGGCGCCGACCGAGGACAATCCCTGGCGCGGGCGGCTTCTTCGCGCCGAAGTGCACGACGAGAACGCCTGGGCGCTCGGAGGCGTGGCGGGCCACGCAGGCCTGTTCGGAACTGCGTCGGCGGTCTCGGCCGTCGCCGGCCAGTGGCTGGACAGTGACGCGGGGCGGAGCCGAATTCTGCCGTCCGACCTGGTGAAGCGATTTGTCGAGAGGCAGGACCGGATTGCCGGGTCCAGCTGGGCGCTGGGGTGGGACACGCCGTCGGCTCCCTCGTCGGCGGGCCGCCGGTTTTCAGCTGCGTCGTTCGGCCACCTGGGGTACACCGGCACCTCGATCTGGATCGATCCGACGGTCGAACTGGAAGCGGTGCTGCTGTCCAACCGCGTGCATCCGACGAGGCGGAACGACGCGATCAAACAGTTCCGCCCGTTGATCCACGATCTGATCTATGAAGAGATGGTAGCGAGTAGCAGGTAGCGAGTAGCTTCGAAGGCGACAGGGCACGACCATTCCAGGCTGTCAGCTATTCGCTATTAGCTGCCAGCTACCTGTCCGGATAATCCACCCAGGTTTCTTTTTCCGCGAGGTAGCGCAGGCCTTTGAAATTCGGCCGCGTGCGCATCCGCATGAAACCCAGTCCCTGCAGCTTCTCGACCACGCTGGCGACGGCTGCGCCGATGGTGGGCCTGGTCTGGCCGGTGACGGTCAACGCTTCGTACATCACGCTGGCCGCGTACCCCTGCGGCGTCCGGTTGACGGACACCGAGCGGTTGAAGTAGCGGTCGCTGGGATCGGTGCCCTCGAGCTGATGCCGCTCGATCACGCCGTCCTTCTTGAACGAGAGAGGCAGTCCCATAACGGGGCGCCATTATAGTCACGCCCGCCCGGCAGTGCAACTCCGGTTGACAGGCTCTCGGCCGCTTCCTATGATGGGCCTCCATGCGATCGTCCTTGCTGACCGGAGAGGCCGTGGTGACCGGCGACGCGTTCAACGTTCCGAACAGCCTGACCCTGCTCCGGATTCTCCTCATCCCGGTGTTCGTTGGGTTGATGCTCTATGAATGGTCCGAGTGGGCCCTGGCGGCCTTGCTGCTGGCCGGCCTGACCGACGCGCTGGACGGAACCATCGCCCGGGCGTCCAACCAGCGCACCAAATTGGGCATGTACCTCGATCCGTTGGCGGACAAGTTGCTGCTCACCTCCGGGTTCGTCACCTTGTCGGCGCTGCATCTGGTTCCGCTGTGGGTGGTCATCCTGGTCGTGAGCCGCGACGTGATGCTCCTGGCCGGCACGCTGCTCGCTCAACTGACCGATTCACCGGTGGACATTGCGCCGACGATGCTGGGAAAGGGCACCACGGTGCTGCAACTGGCTTATCTCGTGCTCGTGGTGGTGCTGGTGTCCCGTCAGATGGACGTGCGGCTCCTCCAGCCGCTCCTCTATCTCATGGTGGCGCTGACCTCTGCCTCCGGGGTTCATTACCTCTATCGAGGATTTTCCCGCTTGAATGCCGGCCAGGTCTGACGACCGTTGCCCATCATGGCGGAAACCCCCTGAAAATCTGCCGACATCGAAACGCGTTCAAGTTGACAAGTTTTCGGACCTCCAGTAGACTGCCTTTCGTCATTTTCTGTCTAACCTCTGGGAACTGCGCGCGAATCCGGATGCCGCCCGTTCCCTGTTGAGGTATCCCATGGCAACCTTCACCTACGCCGGCAAGACCAAGCAAGGCGCCGATAAAAAAGGCGAGATCTCGGCCAATACCCTCGAGGAAGCCAAGGGGCAACTCGTCGGCCAGGGCATCACCCTCACGTCGCTCCAGGAAAAGAAGGGTTTCGATTTCGCTGCGATCAGTTTCGGCGGCGGGGTCACCGACAAGGACATCGTCGTCTTCACCAGGCAGTTCGCCACGATGATCAACTCGGGCCTGCCCCTCATCCAGTGCCTCGACATTCTCGCCACGCAATCGGAAAACAAGATCTTCGCGAAATCGATCGGCGAGATCAAAATCTCCGTGGAGGGCGGTAACACCTTCGCCGATGCCCTCAAGAAACACCCCAAGATCTTCAACGACCTCTACGTGAACATGGTGCACGCGGGCGAAACCGGCGGTTTGCTGGACACAATCTTACAACGTCTGGCCAAGCACATCGAAAAGGCCATGAAGCTGAAGTCCCGCATCAAAGCCGCCATGGTCTATCCGGCTGCCATTATGGGTGTGGCGACCATCGTGATCTCGGTCTTGATGATCTTCGTTATTCCGATCTTCGCCAAGATGTTCTCCGAGATGTCGGGCGGCAAGGTGGGGCTGCCCACCCCGACGCAGATCGTGATCGACATCAGCACGTTCATGCAAAACTGGTGGTATGTCATGATCGCCGGCGCCGTCGGGTTCATGTTCGCTCTGAAGAAGTATTACGCGACTCCGAAGGGACGCCTGCAGCTGGATACGCTGGCCTTGAAGCTGCCGGTCGCGGGGGATCTGATCCGCAAAGCCTCCGTGGCGCAATTCACGCGGACGCTCGGCACGCTGATCTCCAGCGGCGTGCCGATTCTGGAAGGATTGAGCATCGTCGCCAAGACCTCCGGCAACAAAGTCGTGGAAAACGCGATCATGTCGGCGCGGGCGAGCATCAGCGAAGGAAAAACCGTCGCTGAGCCGCTGGCCAAGAGCGGCGTCTTTCCCAGCATGGTCACGCACATGATTTCCGTCGGCGAAGCGACCGGCGCGCTGGACGCGATGCTCGGCAAGATCGCGGACTTTTATGACGACGAAGTGGACGCGGCCGTGGAAGCGCTGACGGCGCTCCTGGAGCCGATCATGATGGTCTTCCTCGGCACGGTGATCGGCTTCATCGTGATCGCGATGTACCTGCCGATTTTCAAGATGGCCAGCGCGATCGGCGGCTGAGGTTGCGGCGCGGCGGGTCCGGCAGCGACCCGCCGCGGGCAGCACGCGCCCGCGCGGCGACGATGTATTCCCCGCCTCTTCCGCTGCACGGCACAGGCCCACGTAGCTCATGGACGAGATCAAGGTCCGGCTCAAATGGTTGATGGCGTTCCGGGTGGTGGCGGCCACGCTGCTCCTGGGGCTGGCCATCGGCATCCAGGCCTATAAGCGCGAAGACATCGACCCGGTCTACCAGGTTCTGCTCGTCGTCACGTTCGCGCTCACCATCGCGTATGCCCTCCTGCTCCGGTCCTTCACCACGCCGCAGGCCCTCGTCCGCTTCGCGCACGGCCAGGTCGGAGGGGACCTCCTCCTGGAAACCATCCTGGTCGCCAGGACCGCCGGCATCGTCAGCCCCTTTTCGGTGCTCTATGTGATCACGGCGACGTTCGCCAGCCTGCTGATGCGCCGCCGGGGCGGCTTGTTGACGGCCGGCATCGCGGTCATTCTGTTCGGCTCCGTGACACTCTTACAAACCTACCGGCCGGAGATCTGGGCGGGCTGGTTCCAGTCGAGCACGCTCGAGCCTCCGGAAATCCTGCAAGCCTTCCTCATTCACGGCCTCGCCATCCTGATTGTCGGCTATCTCAGCGGCACGCTGGCCGAGCAGCGGCACCGTGCGGACCAGAGCCTGATCGAAAAGGAGCGGGAGCTGAGCAATCTGGAGGAGTTCAACGAAAACATCGTCTCGAGCATCCCCAGCGGCGTGTTCACGACCAATCTGAAGGGACAGATCACGTTTTTGAACCAGGCGGCGCGGGACATCATGGGCTATGCGGCGGGACAGGTCCTGTATCAGCCGTGGTGGGAGGTCTTTCACTGGGAATCCCAGGATCTGTTCAGCGAGGCGACGGTCCTGCCGGGCATGCCGGCCAAGCTGGAGGTCAAGCCGAAACGGGCGGACGGCGCCCAACTGGTCCTCGGCATGACGCTCTCGCCGCTGACCCAGGGCGGCGTCCAGATCGGGCTGGTCGGGGTGTTCAAGGATCTGACGAAAGAGCGCGAGCTCGAAGACGAGATGCGCCGGCGCGAATGGTTCGCCAAGATCGGCGAGATGTCGGCGGGCATGGCGCACGAGATCCGGAACCCGCTGGGGGGCATGGCGGGCGCGCTGCAGATGCTCCGGAAGGACCAGGCGCTCGACGGGGACAATGCGCGGCTCATGGATATCGCGATCGGGGAGGCGACGCGGCTGAATACGATCGTGACGGAGTTCCTGCGCTACTCGCGGCCCCCGGATCTCAACCTCAAGGAGTGCGAGCTGCGCGTGCTGCTGGAGGAAACGATCGCCCTGATCAAGCACGACGACGGCTCGCCGTCGGCGCCGGCCGTCGCGCTCCACCACGGTCCGGACCTCGCGGTGATCCAGGTGGATCCCGACAAGATGAAGCAGGTCTTCTGGAATCTCGCGACGAACGCGGTGCAGGCGATGCCGTCGGGCGGCCGGTTGACGATCTCGACCGCGCGGCGCCGCGTGACGTCGGGCGCGCGCAGCGGCGAGGTCGTCGAGATCGCCTTCCAGGACACCGGCAGCGGGATCAACCGGGACGACTTGAACAAGATTTTTTTCCCCTTCTTCACGACCAAGAAGGAGGGGTCCGGCCTCGGGCTGGCCACGGCGCAACGCATCGTGGATCAGCACGGCGGCTGGATCAGGGTGGAGAGCCGCGAGGGGCAGGGCAGCCGCTTCACGGTCTGCCTGCCGGCGACGGGCGGAGCCGGGCCGCGGTTGTGGCATGAAGGCCGGGAGCCATGGAAAAAATCCTGATCGTCAATGAGATCGTCCAGCATGCGGGCTTATTGAATCGTCCCGCAGCGGGTGTAGTGCGGTGACTCAGTAGGGGCTCGAATCGTGGAAAAGATCCTGATCGTCGACGATGAACGCAGCATGCGGGACGTCCTGAGCATCATGCTCAAGCGGGCCGGCTACGACGTCACCGTCGCGAACGACGGCGAGGAAGCGATCGCCCAGATCGAGAAGGAGCTGTTCGACCTGGTGATCACCGATCTCAAGATGCCGAAGGCGGGCGGGCTGGACGTGCTCAAGGCGGTCAAGGAATGTTCGCCCGATTCCGTGGTGCTGATCATCACCGCCTTCGCGTCGGCGGAATCGGCGGTGGAGGCCATGAAGCTGGGCGCGTTTGATTATCTGCCCAAGCCGTTCCAGGTCGACGAAGTCCAGCTCAAAATCCGCAACGCGCTGGGACAGCGACGGCTCTCCACCGACAACATGCTGCTGAAGCGGGAGATCGCCGTCAAGGCGCCGCAGGCCCAGCTCGTCGGCAACAGCGACGCGATGCGGAAGGTCTTCGACGTCATCAAGAAGGTGGCCGACACCAAGAGCAACGTGCTGATCTGCGGGGAAAGCGGCACCGGGAAGGAGCTAGTGGCCCGCGCGATCCATGCCAACAGCGCGCGCGCCCGGATGCCCTTCGTGACGGTGAACTGCAGCGCGCTGCCGGAGGCGCTGCTGGAAAGCGAACTCTTCGGCCACATGAAGGGCTCCTTCACCGGCGCCGTGGCGAACAAGGCCGGCCTCTTCGAGGTGGCCAACGGCGGCAGCGTCTTTCTCGACGAGATCGGAGAGACGACGCCGGCCATCCAGGTCAAGCTGCTGCGGGTCCTCCAGGAGCGGGAATTCCGGCGCGTCGGCGGCACGCGGGACGTGAAGGTGGACGTGCGCGTGATCGCGGCGACGAACAAGGATCTGGACAAGGCGGTGGCGGAGGGCACGTTCCGCGAAGACCTCTACTACCGGCTGGACGTCATCCCGGTCAAGCTGCCGCCGTTGCGCCAGCGCGCCGAGGACATCCCCCTGCTCGTGCAGCATTTCCTGGAAAAATTCGCCCGCGCGGGCGGGAAACCGGCCCCCGCGCCTCCGCCCGACGTCATGAAGCTGCTGATGGCGCATGAGTGGAAGGGCAACGTGCGGGAGCTGGAGAATCTGATCGAGCGGGTGGTGGCGTTCGGGGGCGGCGCCGGCATGAAAGAAGAGGATGTGGCGGGGTGGCTGCACCGCCCGGCGCCTGCGGGCAAGCCGGCCTATCCGACCGACCTGCCGCCCGATGGGCTCGATCTGGAGAAGCTGATCGATTCGATCGAAAAGGATCTCCTGCTCAAGGCGCTGGAGCGCGCCCGGTGGGTGAAAAAACGGGCGGCCAAGCTGCTCCAGTTGAATGCGCGGTCGTTCCGGTACCGGCTCAGCAAGTTCGGCATTACGACCGGCGGTGACGAAGAGGATGACGAGAAAGCCGAGAGGGAACGAGCGGACGGTCCGCGTTAACGCGCCGGCGAAGGTCAACCTGGTGCTCCGGGTGCTGGACCGCCGGCCGGACGGGTATCACAACCTGTGGTCCGTGATGCAGACGGTGGGGCTCGACGACGAGCTGCACGTCACGCTGTCCGCGCGCGCCGGGGTCCGGCTGGAATGCCGCGACGCGTCCGTGCCCGCCGACGCGCGCAACCTTGCCGTCCGCGCGGCGGCGGCGGTGCTGGAGCGGGCCGGGAAGGCCGCCAAGGCGCCCGGCGTGGAGATTCGCCTGATCAAGCGGATTCCGGTCTCGGCCGGGCTGGGGGGCGGCAGCAGCGACGCGGCCGCGACGATCGTCGCCCTGAACGCGCTGCTGGAGTTGGGCTGGTCGCGGCAGGACATGGCCAAGGTCGGCGAGCCGCTCGGGAGCGACGTGCCCTTTTTCTTTTCCGCGCCCACCGCGCTCGTGCGCGGGCGCGGCGAGGATGTGACGGCGCTGGCCCTCTCGGGAACGCGCTGGGTCGTGCTGGTGAATCCGGGCTTTCCGATCGAGACCCGCTGGGCGTACGAACAGTTGTCCGCCGGACGGGCGGGCGTCCGGCCGCTCGCGGAGGAATTGCGCCGGATCGAAGAAAGCGGCATGCTGTCCTGGGACCGGGCGGTCGCCCTGATGGAAAACGATTTCGAGCCGGCGCTGGCGCCGACGCACCGGGTGCTGGCGCAGATCAAGCACGAGCTGCTGGCGGCCGGCGCGGAAGCGGCGCTGCTGTCCGGGAGCGGCGCCACGGTCTTCGGCATCTTCCGCGACGAGCCCTCGGCCGGCAGGGCGCGGCAGGCGCTGGGCCGCACGAACGCATGGCGCGTCTTTGCCGTCCCGGCCGGGACGGCGCCCCTCTCGTGCGGGGCCGCGGGCGCGTCCCATCCAGTACCGGTTGGTTGACAACTTCGCGGATTTTCCGTTACATTTCAACGTTCGGCTGGCCGGTTTCTCGCTCTCGGAGGGGGGATGGAGAAGGCACTCAAGCTCTTTTCTGGCAACGCGAATCCGGCCCTGGCCAAGGAAATTTGCGGGTGTCTCGGCATCGGGATGGGCGCGGCCACGGTCTCGTCCTTCAGCGACGGCGAAATCCGCATTAAGATTGATGAAAACGTCCGCGGCGCGGACGTGTTCGTGGTGCAATCGTGCTGTCCGCCGGTCAACAATTCGATCATGGAATTGTTGATCATGATCGATGCGCTCAAGCGCTCGTCGGCCTACCGCATCACGGCGGTGATTCCGTATTTCGGCTACGCGCGGCAGGACCGCAAGGACCAGCCGCGGGTGCCGATCACGGCCAAGCTGGTGGCGGACCTGATCACGACCGCCGGCGCCGACCGGGTGCTGACGATGGATCTGCACGCGGGGCAGATCCAGGGATTCTTCAACATCCCGGTGGACCACCTGTACGCGACGCCGGTGCTGTTGGAGTACATCACCAAGGTGTTCGGGAAGGATCTCAAGGATCTCGTGATCGTGTCGCCGGACGCGGGCGGCGTGGAGCGGGCGCGGGCCTTCGCCAAGCGGCTGCAGGCCAACTTGGCGATCATCGACAAGCGGCGCGAGGGGCCCAACAACGCCCACATCATGAACATCATCGGGGACGTCGAGGGGAAGCACGCGCTGTTGCTGGATGATATGATCGACACGGCCGGCACGATCGAGCAGGGCGCCCAGGCCTGCGCGGATCAGGGAGCGAAGTCGGTCTGGGCCGGCTGCGCGCATCCGGTGCTCTCCGGGCCGGCGCTGGAACGGCTGCAGCGGTCGTGCTTGACCGAGGTCGTCGTGACCAATACGATTCCGCTCAACGGCAAGGACCAGCAGTGTCCCAAGCTGCGCGTGCTGTCCGTCGCGCCGCTTCTGGGCGAAGCCATCAAACGGATTCACGGAGAAGAATCGGTCAGCTCACTGTTTGCGTAGCTGAAAGCGAGTGCTCGTCGCACATAGCGAGTAGCTCACAGCTGGCAGCTCGGGAATTCTGCACCAGTAGCTGTTTGCTATTCGCTATTAGCTTGTCTGGGGAGAAAAAAACATGAAATTCGATCTGGCGGCGGAAATCAGGACCGGCGGGGGCAAGGGCGCGGCCCGTCAATTGCGGCGCAAGGGGCGGGTGCCGGCCGTCCTGTACGGGCAGGGCGAATGCGTGCTGCTGACGCTGGACCCGGAGACGCTGCGGGAGATTCTCCGCGCCCACGCCGGCAGCACGGCGCTGATCAACGTGACGATCGCGGGCGCGACCGCCAAGGCCACACGCATCGCGCTGCTGCGGGACTATCAGCTGGATCCCGTCAGCGGCGACGTGCTCCACGCCGACCTGTTCGAAGTCTTGATGAACAAGGCCATCCGCGTGAAGGTGCCGGTGAGCGTGATCGGCGGCCAGCCGGCCGGCGTGAAGGAAGGCGGCCTGCTCCAGCACAATGCGCGCGAGATGCATGTCGAATGCCTGCCGTCGGCGCTGCCGGATTCGATTCCCGTGGACGCGTCGGCGCTGCTGATCGGGCAGGGCATTCACGTCAAGGAGCTCCAGCCGATCGCCGGGGTGCGCTTCCTGGACGATCCGGACCAGATGGTCGTCAGCGTGGCGGCCCCGATGTCCGAAGCGAAGCTCGAGGCCCTGCTGACCAGCGCGGCGGTGACCGGCGAGGGCAAGGAGCCGGAGGTCATCGCCAAGGGCAAGGAAGCGGCGGCGGCTGCGGAGGCAGCGGCCGGCGCGGCGCCAGCCGGCGAGGCGAAGCCTGGCGCGGCCGGTGCGGCGGGAACGACCGCCACGGCCGAGAAGGGCAAGGAAGGCGCCAAAGAAGCTCCCAAGGCTGAAAAGAAAGAAGCGAAGGCTGAGAAGAAAGAGGCCAAGGAAGAAAAGAAGAAATAGCCTTGCGAGTCATTGTCGGACTCGGCAATCCCGGCGACCGCTACACACGCACCCGCCACAATGTCGGCGCCCGCGTCCTCGAACGGGCATCCGCTCGATGGTCCATCTCCCTGCAGCCCGTCGGAGCGGCCCGCTTGGGCACCGGCCGGATCGGGCCGCCCGACAAGCCGGTCGACATCGCGCTCGCCATCCCGCACGCCTGGATGAATCAGTCGGGAACGGCCGTCGCGGACCTGCTGGCGCGGCTGGGATGTTCCCCGCAGGAGTTGGTGGTCGTCCACGACGATCTCGACATGGAGCCGGGCCGCCTGCGGATCAAGCGTGACGGCGGCGCCGGCGGGCACAACGGCCTGCTGTCCATTCTGACGGAGCTGGGCACCGATCAATTCAGCCGGTTGAAAATCGGCATCGGCCGGCCGGCGCCCGGCGTGGACCCCGCGGACTATGTGCTGGAGCCGTTTACGCAGGATGAAACAGCGGTGATCGATGCCAGTGTGGATCGAGCGGTCTTGGCACTGGAGTGTCTGGTGATGGAAGGAGTCGAGGCTGCAATGAATCAGTTCAACGTGAGGGAACAGCAGGAGGATGACGAATGATGGGTGAGACGAGAACAAACTCGTCACTGATCACGCGCCGCCAGGCGTCGACGCAGGCGCGTCACGCGTCACGGTAGTTATGGGTTTGTGTTGCGGGATGATCGGGCTGCCGAACGTCGGGAAGACCACCGTGTTCAACGCGCTCGTGGGCGCCGGCGCGGTGGTGGCGAATTATCCCTTCTCCACCGTGGAAACCAATGTGGGCATCGCGGCGCTCCCCGATCCCCGTTTGGACAAGCTCCAGGAGATCTTCAAATCCAAGAAACGGACGCCCAGCACGCTGGAGATCCGCGACATTGCCGGCCTCGTCGAAGGGGCGAGCAAGGGCGAAGGGCTGGGCAACCAGTTTCTCTCGCAGATCCGCGAGGTGGACGCGCTGATGCATGTCGTCCGGTGCTTCGACCATCCCGACGTGGTGCACGTGGCCGGAGGGGTCAATCCGCAGCGGGACGTGGACACCATCGAAACCGAGCTGATGCTGGCCGATGCCGAAACGCTCGACCGCCGGAAGCAGCGGATCGAAAAAAAAGCCAGGTCGGGCGAGGCCAGGGCAGCCAAGGAGCTGGCGGCGGTCGAGAAATTCATCGAGTTTTTGGACAAGGGCGCCTGGCTCGGCAATCAAACCTTCACGCCGGACGAGCGGGTGGTGCTGAACGAATGCCAACTGCTCACGGCAAAGCCGGTGCTGTTCATCGCCAATGTTGCGGAAGGGGCGGACGAACATGATCCGCACGTGAAGGTGGTGAAAGACCTGGCCGACAAGAAGAACGCCCGGCTGGTTCTGCTGCACGCGCACTTGGAGGCGGAGCTGGCGGTCCTGGGGCCGGAGGATCGCGCCGCTTATATGAAGGAAGTCGGGCTGAGCGAGTCGGGCCTTGTCCGATTGACCCGTGCCGCCTACGATCTGCTGGGGCTCATCACCTTCTTCACGGCGGGCGAAGTCGAGTCGAGGGCCTGGGCCATCCGAAAGGGCCTGAAAGCGTCGGAGGCGGCGGGCAAGATCCACTCGGACATGGAACGTGGATTCATCAAGGCCGAGGTCTATCATTATAATGACATCCTCGCCTGCGGGTCGGAGGCGAAAGTGAAGGAAAAGGGCTTATTCAGGCTTGAGGGCAAGGACTATATTATTAAGGAAGGGGATGTCGTCTATTTCCGGTTCAACGTATGAAGCGGGTGACGAACGGTGTACGCGTTCGGTTTCGTCATAATGCGTTGCTGCCCGGCTGCTGCTTGCTGTCTTCCTGTCGGCCGCGCCCCTTATCGGAATAGCGGAACGGGGCGCGGCACCGATTGTGGCTTCCGACAGACAATTCCCCGCTATGTCGTAAACCTCAGCGCACATCCGTTCCACCCGAATTAAGGAGTGAGTGGCAACGGGGACAGGCCGCTTCCAAGCCTGTCCCCGTTGCGAAGCCAGTGTATTGAAGGGAAGAAAACGGGGACATTTAAAGTTTATAGAACAATCACTACTGGCGTAGTCCACTGAACGTGGCGAAGCGTTAACGGTGACAGACTTTCAAGCGGTCTGTCACCGTTCTGTTTTTTTATTCGCTGAAGATATGCTGGGAGGGGTGGCGTGCCCTGGAGCGGAATTCGCCGGAGGAACGGGGCGCCCATCGAGACTTTGCCGGGAAGGAAAGCGGAAACTGACCGAGTCTTCGAGGGAATTTCCGAAGGCTTCCGCCTGGCAAAGTCCGAAAGGGCCGTTCCGGGAGGCGTTGGAGCGGAAGGGCATGCCACCCCGACTCGTAGTCGTATTTGACAGTCTGTTTTGCCCTGTGGTACCGTTCGCCGCGCTGATCGGATAGTGCATCTCGCCTATCCCTCGCTCCGGACCCGGTTCCGGGGCTTTTAGCCGAGAGGAGACTGCATGCAGTTCTACGAGTCTATCTTTATCGTCCGTCCGACTCTGTCCGACGACGACACCACTCAACTGATCGAGAAGATGAAGGGCGTGCTCGAGAAAGCGGGCGCCTCGCTCATCAAGCTCGAGAACTGGGGCAAGAAAAAACTGGCCTACGAAATCAAGCGCGAGCGGCGCGGGACCTTCGTCTATCTGCATTTCAAGGCGGCGAGCAACGTCGTCGGCGAGCTGGAGCATTCCTACCGGCTCGAAGACTCCGTGTTGAAATTTCTGACCGTCCGTCTTGAACAGCCGTCGGCCTCCAAGCCCGCGCCGCCGCCGCCGGCCGCACAACCGAGGGAGTTCGCGTGACCGGGTTCAACAAGGTCATCCTGATCGGCAATCTGACGAAGAACCCGGAGCTTCGCTACACGCCGAACGGCACGCCGGTGGCCAGCTTCGGGCTGGCGGTGAATCGAAAGTATCGTCAGGCGGAAGATCTGAAGGAAGAAGTGTGCTTCGTGGATATCGTGGTGTTCGGCAAGCAGGCCGAGCATTGCGGGCAGTACCTTAGCAAGGGCAACGGCGTGATCGTGGACGGCCGGCTGCAGCAGCGGCGCTGGGAAACGGAAGACGGGCAGAAGCGCAGCAAGCACGAAGTGGTGGCGCAGACCGTGACGTTCCTGCCGAAGCGCCAGGATGCAGGCGGCGAGCATGGCGCGGCGGATGAAGCGGCCGGCCTCGAAGAAGAGCCGCAGGGCTAGTTGAGATGATCGGAGGATGAGGAGGAGATGAGCGTGGAGCGAGGAGGCGGAAGATTGTTTCAACGACGCCGGCAATGTCGGTTCTGCGTGGACCATACGCCGATCGACTTCAAAGACATCGGGTTGCTTCGGAATTTTCTGACCGAGCGGGGCCGGATCGTGCCGCGCCGGGTCTCCGGCAATTGTTTGGGGCACCAGCGGGACCTGACGATCGCGATCAAGCGGGCCCGGTCGATCGCGATGCTGTCGTTTGCGGAAGAGCACTGAGATCAGACCGCGCCGTCCGGTTTGACTTGTCGCGGGGTTCCGTGTATATCGAACGCACCCCAACAACTGGCCTCGCGGTGATGCCCATGGCCGTGCCGGTCCTCCACCTCCACGACATTCCGGATGAGGGGCTGAGTCTTTCCTGCGACGTGCAGGCGGACGATCTGGCGTTGGGCCCGGAGGACGCGCGGATCCCCGGCAGTCTGGCGTTGTCGGCGAAGGTCACGAAAGCCGGGACATCGGTCTACGTGATCGGCCGGCTGAGCGGAACCGTGCGCCGGCAATGCGTCCGGTGCCTGAAGGAATATGATGATGCGCTCCGGCTGCCGATTGTCGGGGAGTACCATCGCGATACGGATCCCAAGAGCAAGCCGGCCGGCCGGGATTCGTCGGAGCGGTCCGCCGCGGACGTGGAAGACGAGGGGTATGTCTACACGGGCGAGGAGATCGAACTGGAGGACATGCTGCGGGAGCAGGTGCTGCTCGCGACGCCGATGCAGCCGCTCTGCGACGACGCATGCCGGGGGCTCTGCCCGGTCTGCGGGCAGGACCGCAACGAGCGCCGGTGCGAGTGCCGGGAGCAACAGATTTCGTCGCCGTTTGCCGTCCTGAAGAAGCTGCGCGAGACCGTGAAGGAACCGTCGAAACGAACCACGAAGGTGAAGTGAGGATCGACCATGCCGAATCCGAAACATCGACACTCGAAATCGCGACGCGACATGCGGCGGGCGCAATGGCGGAAAAAGAAATCCGCTGGCCCGGGCCTGTCCGTGTGCCCGCAGTGCCACGAACCGAAGCCTCCGCACCAGACCTGCCTCAATTGCGGCACGTATAAAGGCAACCAAGTCATCGCGGTTGAAGAGTCCTAAGGCGCAGAACCTGCGCGGCGTCTCATGAAGATCGCAGTCGATGCGATGGGCGGTGACCACGGGCCGGCCCCGGCGGTCGAAGGCGCCATCCAGGCGGCGCAGGAGCTCGACGTCGGCGTGATCCTGGTGGGCGACGAGGCCCAGCTCCGGGAGCAGCTCCGTCGCGTCGGCTGCACCGATCCCCGCATCACCGTCCGCCACGCCCCGCAAGTCGTCGGCATGCACGAATCGCCGGCCCAGGTCGCCAGAAAAAAACGGGATTCGTCGATCTGGATCGCCACGGAACTGGTCCAGTCGGGCGACGCGCAGGCGGTGGTCAGCTCCGGCAATACCGGCGCCAGCGTCGTGTCGGCGATTTTTCTGCTCGATCGGATCAAAGGGGTGGAGCGGCCGGCGATCGCGACGACGCTGCCGACCCTGACCGGAACCGCCGTGATGCTGGACGTGGGCGCCAACGTGGACTGCACGGCGCACCAGCTGCTCCAATTCGGCATCATGGGGCACGAGTACGCCAAAGATCTCTACGACAAGTCGACGCCGCGCGTCGGCCTCCTGAGCATCGGCGAGGAGGACAGCAAGGGGAACGAAGTCACCAAGGAAGCGCTCAAGCTGCTGAAGGGCTGCGGCATCAATTTCATCGGCAACGTCGAGGGGCGGGACGTGTACAGCGGCGCGGCCGACGTGATCGTCTGCGACGGGTTCATCGGCAACGTGGCGCTGAAGATCTCCGAGGGGCTCGCGGAAACCATCAAGAAGCTGCTCCGGAAGGAGATCGCGGGATCGTTCCTGGGGCGGCTCTCCTATCCCTTCATCGCCGCGCCGCTGCTCGCCTTGAAGCGCAAGACCGATTACGCCGAGTTCGGCGGCGCGCCGCTGCTGGGCGTCAACGGCGTGTGCGTCATCGCCCACGGCCGCTCCTCGGCCAAGGCCATCAAGAATGCCGTGCGGCAGGCGAAGAACATGGCGGACCGGCGCGTGATCGAGAACATCCGCCGGGACATCGAAGAGGGCCTGGCGGGGAACCGCTCCGCCGCCCCGGAGGGATCGGCGTGAGGGCGCGCATCACCGGCACCGGGTCCTACGCGCCGGAGCGCGTGCTGACCAACGCCGACCTCGAGCGGATGGTCGAGACGTCCGATGAATGGATCGTCGAGCGCACCGGCATCCGCGAGCGCCGCCTCGCCGCGCCGGGTGAGGCCTGCTCCGATCTGGGCGTCAAGGCGGCCGAGCGCGCGCTGGAGGCGGCGGGCATCGCGGCCTCCGATCTGGACATGGTCCTGGTCGCCACCTGCACGGGCGACGCGCCGCTGCCGGCCACGGCCTGCCTGATCCAGCATCGCCTCGGAGCGACCAAGGCGGCGGCCTGCGACATCTCGGCGGCCTGCTGCGGGTTCGTCTACGCGCTGGCGGTGGGCGACGCCTACGTCAAAACGGGATTCCGCCACGTCCTGGTGATCGGCTCCGAAGTCATGTCCATGCTCACCAACTGGAAGGACCGCAACACCTGCGTGCTGTTCGGGGACGGCGCCGGCGCGGCCGTGCTCAGCGCCACGAAGGAGGACCGCGGCATCCTCTCGTCGCATCTGCATTCCGACGGGTCGCTGTGGAATCTGATCCACGTGCCGGGCGGCGGGTCGCGGATGCCGCCGACCGAAAAAATGCTGGCCGACGAGCTGCAGTACATGAAGATGAAGGGCAACGAAACGTTCAAGGTCGCGGTCAAGACGCTCGAGGAGTCGGCCCGCGAGGCGCTGAAAGCGAACGGCCTGACGGTGGGGGACCTCGACGTCTACGTGCCGCACCAGGCCAACGCGCGGATCCTCAAGGCCGTGGCGGCCCGGCTGGAGCTGCCGATGGAGAAGGTGGTCCTGAACGTGGACCGGTACGGCAACACCTCGGCGGCCTCGATCCCGATCGCGCTGGACGAGGCCGTGCGCGCGGGGCGCATCCGGAAGGGCCACGTGGTGATGATGAGCGCGTTTGGAAGCGGGCTGACGTGGGCGACGTCCGTCGTGCGGTGGTGAGCGGCGCGGATTTTCCCGTTGACATTATGGCGAGAATTCCCCCATATCATACGGCGTTATGGCGTCGGGCATCGGGTTAGTTTTTCCCGGCCAGGGGTCGCAATCGGTCGGGATGGGACGCGCACTGTATGACGCGCATCCCGTTTCGCAGGCTGTCTATAAGGATGCGTCGGCGGTGCTCGGTTACGATGTGGCCGAGCTGTGCTTCAACGGCCCCGCCGAGCGGTTGAATTTGACGGAGCACACGCAGCCCGCGTTGCTGACCGCCAGCATCGCGGCGCTCCGGGTGCTGGAGCCGGCCGGTCTCAAGCCGGCGGCGGTGGCCGGGCACAGTCTGGGCGAATATTCGGCGCTGGTGGCGGCCGGCGGGCTGACGTTCAAGGCGGCGGTCGCGCTGGTGCAGAAGCGGGGACGCTACATGGCCGAGGCCGTCCCGCCGGGCAGCGGGCTGGTCGCGGCGATCCTGGGTCTGGCCCCCGATGCCGTCCGTGAAGCCTGCCGCGAGGCTTCCTCCGTCGGCGTGGTGGCCGCGGCCAATTTCAACTCGCCCGGGCAGGTGGTGATCGCCGGCGAGAAAGCGGCGGTCGAGAAGGCCATCGAGGCGGCGAAGGCCAAGGGAGCCAAGAAAGCCATCCCGCTGCCGGTCAGCGTGCCGGTGCACACGCCGCTGATGAAGTCGGCCGCGGAGCGGCTGGCGAAGGACGTCGAAGCGACGGTCTGGTCGGATTTGACGGCGCCGCTGATCAACAACGCCGAGGCGAAGGCGCTGCGGACGGTGTCGGAGGTCAAGGCCTCCTTGATCCGTCAACTGCCATCGTCGGTCTTGTGGGAGGATTCGGTCAAGGCGATGCACGGCCTGGGCGTGACGACCTTCATCGAAGTCGGGCCCGGGACGGTGTTGAGCGGGCTGATCAAGCGTATCGTGCCGGACGCGCGGACGTTGAACGTGCAGGACCCTGCCTCGCTGGAGACGACGGTGAAAGCGCTCAAGGGGTAACGGAGTGTCGGTATCGTTGGCGGGTAAAACGGCGATCGTCACGGGCGCGGCGCAGGGGATCGGGCGGGCCATTGCCGAAGCGCTGGCCGGCGCCGGCGCCGATGTGGCGGTGGCCGATCTGGATCCGGGCCGGTCGCAGGAAGCCGTCGCGGCCATCACCAAGATGGGGCGGCGGGCCTTGAACATCAAAGTGAACGTGGCGGACTGGAACGATGCCAAGGCGATGGTGGACCAGGTCGTCAAGGAATGGGGGAAGGTCGACATCCTGGTCAACAACGCCGGCATCACCCGCGACGGGCTGTTGCTCCGCATGAAGGAGGAGGACTGGAACCTCGTCCTGCAAGTCAACCTCAACGGCACGTTCAACTGCACGAAGGCGGCGCTCCAGCCGATGACCAAACAGCGGTACGGGCGGATCGTGAACATCGCGTCGATCGTGGGCGCGATCGGCAACGCCGGGCAGGCCAACTACGCCGCGTCCAAGGCGGCGGTGATCGGGTTGACGAAAACGGTGGCGCGTGAGTACGCCAGCCGGGCGGTGACGGTCAATGCCGTGGCGCCCGGCTTCATCGATACGGCGATGACGCAGCAACTGCCGGCCGAGGTCAAGGAAGCGCTCTATAAACAGATCCCGCTGGGGCGGCTGGGACAACCGTCCGATGTGGCGGACGCGGTGAAGTTTCTCGTTTCGGACGAGGCGGGGTATATTACGGGCCACGTGCTGCATGTCAACGGCGGCATGCACATGGCCTAGTTATAAGGGAGGAGGTGCACGAAGTAATGGCAGCAGACGGCAAAGTCGAAGAAAAAGTCAAAAAAATCATTGCGGAAAACCTCGGCGTGGAAGAGGACGAAGTCGTGCCGGACGCCAAGTTCGTGGACGATCTCGGAGCGGATTCTCTCGATACGGTCGAGCTGGTGATGGCCTTTGAAGAGGCCTTCGACATCGAGATTCCGGACGAGGACGCCGAAAAGATTCTGACGGTCGGCAAGGCGATCGACTACATCAAGGAAAAAATCTGACGCAGGTCGGTTGCAGCCTATGACAGAACACGGCAGACGGCGGGTGGTCGTCACGGGGCTCGGACTCATCACGCCCCTGGGCATCGGTGTGGAACCCACCTGGAAGGGGCTCTGCGCCGGACAGTCCGGCATCGGCCGCATCACCCGTTTCGATCCGACCGGATACGCGGCGCAAATCGCGGGAGAAGTGAAGGGGTTCGATCCCGCGGCCATCATCGAAAAAAAAGAGATCAAGAAAATGGATGTGTTCATCCATTACGCCGTCGGCGCGAGCCAGATGGCGGTGGATGATGCCGGCCTGAAAGTCGCGCCGGAGGAGGCGGACCGCGTCGGGGTCTACATCGGCGCGGGCATCGGCGGCCTGCCGGCCATCGAGCACTACCACAAGGTGCTGCTCGAGAAGGGCCCGGACCGCGTGACGCCCTTCTTCATCCCGATGGTGATCATCAACCTCGCGTCCGGGCAGGTGGCGATCCGGATCGGCGCGCGCGGTCCCAATTCGTGCGCGGTCACGGCCTGCGCGACCGGCAACCACTGCATCGGGGACGCGCTCCGGATCATCCAGCGCGGCGAGGCGGACGTGATGCTGGCGGGAGGCACGGAATCCTGCATCGTGCCGCTCGCGGTGGCGGGCTTTTCGGCCGCGAAGGCCTTGTCGACCAGGAACGACGAGCCGGCCAAGGCCAGCCGGCCGTTCGACAAGGACCGGGACGGATTCGTGCTCGGGGAGGGCGCGGGCGTGCTGGTGCTCGAGGAGTTGGAGCGGGCCCGCCGGCGCGGCGCGCGGATTTACGCCGAGCTGGTCGGCTACGGCATGAACAGCGACGCCTATCACATCACGGCGCCGTCGGAAAACGGCGAGGGGGCCGTCCGCTGCATGGAGCTGGCGATCAAGGACGCGAAGATTTCCAAGGACGAGGTCGGCTATATCAATGCCCACGGCACGTCCACCATGGCCGATGCGATCGAAAGCAGGGCGATCAAGCAGGTCTTCGGGGACCGGGCCAAGCGCATTCCGGTCAGCTCGACGAAGTCCATGACCGGCCACCTGCTCGGGGCCGCCGGCGGGATCGAGGCGGTGTTCAGCGTCCTGGCGATCCATCGAAACCTCTTACCGCCGACGATCAACCTCGACCATCCCGATCCCGAGTGCGACCTCGACTACGTTCCCTGGAAGGCGCGCCCGGCGTCGATCACGGTGGCACTCTCCAATTCGTTCGGGTTCGGCGGCGTGAACGCCTGCCTGTTGTTTAAGCGAATAGCAAATAGCTGACAGCAGGTAGCCTGAACGGGGTTTTCCTCAACATTGGTCGAATCCGGAGCCTCCTTATCCAGCTATCCGCTATGCGCTACTCGCTATCGGCTATTTTTTGACATGGCGCGCACTCCCCTCGATGAGGCGCAACAGGCGATCGGCCATACGTTCCGCAACACCCGCCTGCTCGACGAAGCGCTGACGCACACCTCCTATGTCAACGAGTTCAGGGATCAGGATCTCAAAGACAACGAGCGCCTGGAATTTCTCGGCGACGCCGTCCTGGCGCTGATCGTCAGCGAGCATCTTGCTTCGGCCTGCCCCGATCTGACGGAAGGCACGCTCTCCAAGCTCCGCTCCCGGCTGGTGAGCGAGGCGTCGCTGGCCCGGGCGGCCCGCCGGTTAGAGTTGGGGAAATTTCTCCGGTTGGGACGCGGCGAGGAACGGACGCAGGGGCGCGACAAGGATTCCATTCTCGCCAATACGCTCGAGGCCGTCCTGGCCGCGGTCTACGTGGATGGAGGGTCGGATGCGGCGAGGAGCTTCGCCCTCAAGGCCTTTGCCCAGGAGTTGCGCGAGGCCACGAGCCGCGACGCGGGCGGAGCCTTCTCCGACGACTATAAAACGCAGTTTCAGGAGTGGTGCCAGCAGCGGTATGACTGCGTGCCGCAGTATGTGACGACGAAGGAATCGGGGCCGGATCACCAGAGGATATTCGAGGTGCAGGTGACAGTCCAGGGCGAGGTGCGCGGGCGGGGCACGGGACGAAGCAAGAAGGAAGCGGAGCAGGCGGCGGCGCATCAGGCGTTGGAACGGGTGAAAAGTGAATCGTGAAAGGGGAGGAAGAAAGATGAAGAGATCGTACCTCACAACGGTGATATGCGTGGGAATGGCGGCGGCCATCATGTGGAGCATGGCGGGGGTCGGCCTGGCAGCGGACAAAGACAAGGCACCGGCCAAGGGCCCCCGAGCGATCATCAATACCAAGTTCGGCGAGATGGAGATCGAATTCTTTCCGGACAAGGCGCCCAACCATGTGGCGAATTTCATCAAGCTGGCCAAGTCCGGCTTCTACAACGGCACCATTTTCCACCGCGTGATTCCCAACTTCATGATCCAGGGCGGCGATCCGAACACGAAGGATCAGACGAACAAGGCGGCCTACGGGATGGGCGGGTCCGGCACCAACGTGAACGCCGAGTTCAACGACGTCCAGCACAAGCGGGGGATCGTTTCGATGGCGCGGGCCAATGATCCGAACAGCGCCAGCTCGCAGTTCTTCATCGTGGTGGAGAATTCCTTCTTCCTCGACCGCCAGTACACGGCGTTCGGGCAGGTGGTGAAGGGGATGGGCGTGGCGGACAAGATCGTGCTGCAGCCGCGTGATAGCAGGGATTTGCCGTTGCAGCGAACGGAGATGACGGTCACGATAGTCGAGTAGATGCGATGGTGCGTCGGGGAACAACGTGGACAGCGAAGGCGCTCTCTTTCCTTTGCTTAGCCGGGGTCTTGGCAATCGCATCCTGCTCCAGCACACCGCCGCCCGATCCGAGCAGGCCGGAATCGGTCGATATCCCGATGAAAGTCTTCCCGCTGGGGGGCGGCGCCGGGCACCTGCCGGTTTCAGCCGCCCTGGTTCTGCCCGACGCCGTGCGGTCGGCCACCCAGCCGCTGGAAATCCATTGTGGAGCGCCCGTCTATTATGCACTCGAAGTGGGATCGCTCCTGAAATACACGTTTCGCGAAACGCTGGCCTACGTCGTGTCGGAAGTGACGATCGTGACCGATCGGCGCGAGGCACTCGGGCACTATGATCTTCTGGTCGAGCCTGCGGCTCCCGTCCTTTCCGCGAAGGCCAAGTGCGAATCGCAATTCGGCATTACCGAAGGCACGCTCACGAGCAGCTCGTTGTTCAACGTCACCGTCTCGGACAAGAACGGAGGCGTGCTGCTCCAAAACCAGTATCAATCCGGCGCCTATGCGGAGCCGTTCGTGCAGGGCGGATCGAAGGGGATGGTGCGGAAGGCGCTGGTGAGCGCGTCGTTCCAGCAGCCGGTGGCGGAGATGTTCAACGAGATGGCGAGGGGGCTGACGGGGTCGCCGGCGGTGCGGAGTTATGTGGATGGATTAGCTAGTGGCAGAATGCGCTAGTGCGGAATGGCGGGCATGCTCCCTGGTTGGCTCGCTGTGCTCGCGCACCGCGCACACAAGATCAATCCGAATTGTTATCAAAGTTGGCGGTGCTCGGTGGACGCGCGCAGTTGCGAGCCAACCACGTCGCCTCCCGTCAGAAAGAGGGAGTGGGGGAGCAGGATGCGGCCGCTCTCGTGTGCCTCAGGCCTTGCTCTTGGCAGAATGGGCTTCGACATAGGACCGCAGGACGGCGTTGATCCTGGTCTGATACCCGTCCCCTTGCCGTTTAAACCACTCCACCACGTCTTCGTCCAGCCGTAATGACAAGTGGGTTTTGGCGGATGGCATGACAACCCGCGCCTTCTCCCAGAACTTGGCGTCCGTGGCCGGGATGTCGGAGTAATCAATCTCGCGGTCCGTCATCTTCTGCATCCGCTTCCAGTCCGTGCGGCTCCGCTTCGATACGGTCTTGGTAGATTTGACGCTCATGTTTATTCCCTTTCCTGATGGAAATGACGCGAATGTTGTCTTCTCTCCTGGTAAACGCCAGAACAACGACCGTGCCGTTCAAGTTGCCCAGTGCGATCCAGCGAGGTTCACCATAATCCTTCCGCTCGTCCGGACGGATGAGCAGCGGCCTTTCGAAGACTCGTCCGGCATCTGAAAGAGCGATCCCATGTTTCGCAAGGTTGAGCCGGTTTTTGCCTTCATCCCATTCAAGCGGCACGAGCTAGTATATACACATGTAGTGCATATTTTCCAGTCTTGCAGGACGGACGAAAGGATTCAGTGGTGATGATGCTGGCAGTCGGGGCCGTGCACGTGGGAAGGGGGTTCGGCCGGACGGGGCGCGAAGGACTGGCCGGGGAGGACGATGCGGCCGCCTTCATGCTGCTTGGCCAGATAGTCGGCGACCTGCGGGTGATGGGTGCGGATGTAGCCGACCAGTCCGTGTAGGAACCGCTGCGAGTGCAGGCTCCCGCCTGAGAACTCCGTGATGAACTGGATCACCCGATCCAGCAGATCCGCAGCCTGGCCTGCGTCCGGGACCGGCTGCTCCTTCTGCTTGCTGAAGGCTTCGTATTCCCGCTTGAGGTGTTCGGCAAAGACCGGGGCGGGCGCCGCCGGGATGTGCAGGGGGCTCAACGTGCGCCGCAGCGACTGCAGGGCGGCGATGATTTCTCCGTCCTGCCCGTCGCGCCTGGTGGAGAAGTAGCTGAACGTGACGGTTTCGATAAAGTTGAACAGCGCTGCGCCTTTCTCGTCGCCCTTGGCGAACAAACTCTTGTAGAGCTCTTTCCTGGCCAGGGCGAACTGTTCGCCGGCCCGTTTCTGCTGATAGTCGCTGCTGGAGTCCAGGTACTGGCAGTTGGAAGGGCAGGCGATCCGACTCATGCGATGCTCCCCGCAGCACTGGCTGCAGATGAGTCCACTCAATGCTGGGCAAGAACGTTTCCCCTTCCGCTCGTGGCAGTAGACGCACTTGCTCACTTGCCAGAACCTTCCGGTGGCGGCTTCATGCCGAAGCCATAATCCGCGAGCGTGCGTTTCTGCTTGCCGGACTTGAACGGCGATTCGAGCCCGTTGATCTCCGCGGCGTTCCCGTAGAGATAGGGCACCAAAATTAGATTTTTCACGCGGTCCACGCTGATGTCGGCGGGGGTCGGCAGATATTCGGCGATCACGTTGAAGTGATGGTCTGGGCGCATCCGCCAGATCTTGCCGGTGGTGAAGTCCGAGACGTACATGTTGCCCCAGGTGTCGAAGTCCACGCCGTCGAGATTGCGGAAACGCGATGAGAAAAATCCGTTGGAGACCAGTTCGGTGATGGCGCCGTCGCCGGCGATCTCGACGATGTTGCCCTTGTGCCAGCTCACCGCGATCAGCCGGCCGGTCTTCGGATGCACGGCCAGGCCGCGCGGCCCGGCAAGGGAGGCGTCGCGTACCAGCACCGACACGGCGTGCTGCTTCGCGGGATCGATCCGATAAATGACGTTGGCGTCCATGTCGGAGGCGTAGAGTCGTCCTTCGCGGTCGGCGGCGACGTCCACGAGCGCGACCGGACCTGGCTGCCCCGCAAACGAAACGGTCGCCGCCGGCTTGCCTGTGTTCACGTCGAACGCGCGGAGCGCGTCGAGATCGGCGACATAGAGCAGGTGGCTGACAATGGCCATACCCTTGGGCGCATGGAGGACCGTGGTTCCGTCTCCGCCCTTGATGAACTGCGCGGCGATGACCTTGCCGTCCCGGTCCAGTTTCGTAATGAAGCCGTTGTTGTCTTTGGCGCCCGGCTCGCCGTTGACGTTCGAGATGAAGTAGCACTCGCAGGTTGGGTCGGACAGGAAACTCTGAGGGGCCTGCAGGCCCGTGACTTGCAGCGCCAGCGCGGGCGCGAGCAGTCCCGACAGGAGGAAAATGGCCAGCGCGACCGGTCCGGAACGGAGTGGCAGGCGGTGTGTCAACGTCGTGCTTTCTGGTTTGTACCGGACGTCAGTCGAAGCGGGCATGCAGTGATGTGTGGATGGTACGGGACGCTTGAAAGGTGTGTCAAGGAACGTTGACACAGATTTGAAGCCCCTGCTATTGTGCGACGGTTTTCGCGGCGCCGATGTTGAGGAGGGAAATGTGGCGGCGAAATTGATTGACGGCAAGACCCTGGCCCAGTCGATTCGGGAACAGATCGCCAAAGATGTCGCGGAGCTATACGCGAAGACCGGCGTGCGGCCCGGCCTGGCGGCCATCCTGGTCGGAGACGATCCGGCCTCGCATCTCTACGTGAAGAACAAGCAGAAGGCCTGCGATGCTGCGGGCATCTACGTGGACGAGCACAAGCTGCCGGCCACGATGAGTCAGGCCGATTTGCTGGCGCTGATCGAAAAAAAGAACGCCGATCCGAGGGTCCACGGCATTCTCGTACAGCTGCCACTGCCCAAGCACATCGACAGCAAGGTGATTCTGGACGCCGTGTCGCCGTTGAAAGACGCTGACGGGTTCCATCCTTACAACCTGGGCCGCCTCGTGGAAGGCAACCCGGTCTTCGAGGCCTGCACCCCGAAGGGCGTCATCAAGATGATCGAATCCACCGGGGTTGGGATCGAGGGCAGGCGAGCGGTCGTCGTGGGCCGCAGCAACATCGTGGGCAAGCCGGTGGCCTTGATGCTGCTGCATCGCCATGCCACGATCACGATCTGCCATTCGAAGACGAAGGATCTGCCGGCTGTCTGCCGGGAGGCGGAGATTCTGGTCGTGGCGATCGGGAAGGCGAAATTTGTGACAGCCGACATGGTTCGCGAAGGCGCCGTGGTGATTGACGTCGGGGTGAACCGGCTGAGCGACGGCACGTTCGTCGGAGACGTGGATTTCGGGCCCGTCAGTCAAAAAGCCGGCTGGATCTCTCCGGTGCCTGGAGGCGTCGGCCCGATGACCATTACGATGCTGCTCCACAATACGGTCGAATCGGCCAAGCGCTTCGCCGCGAAGTAATCAGGGAACAATGGTAGATGGATGATGGTTCATGGTTGATGACCGAAGCACCCCGGAACACGCACTCCATCTACCATTAACCATCAACCATTCCATGGCTCTATGAGCACCGGTCCCCGCAGACGCCTCAAGGACGTTCTCGACCGCGGCGAATTTGCCGTGACGGCGGAATACAATCCTCCGAAGGGGACCAACGCGTCCGCGATCCTGGACAACGCCAAGCTGCTGCTGGGGCGCGTGAGCGGTGTGAACGTCACGGACAGCACCGCCGCGATCATGCGGGCCAGCTCGATCTCCATCTGCCGCCTGCTCTACGAGATGGGGCACGACCCGGTCATGCAGATGACCTGCCGGGACCGCAACCGGATCGCGATCCAGTCCGATCTGCTGGGCGCCCATCTATTGGGAGTCCGGAACATCCTGTGCCTGACCGGCGATTATCCGACGGTCGGCGATCACAAGGACGCCAAGCCGGTCTACGACCTCGATTCCGTCCAGATCATGCAGCTCGTCGGCGGGTTCAATCAGGGACGCGATCTGGCCGGCAACCAGCTCGACGGCGTCACGGAGTTCATGATCGGCGCGGCCGTCACGCCCGAGGCCGATCCGCAGGGCCCGATGCTGGCGAAGTTCGAGGCCAAGGTGAATGCCGGCGCGAAGTTCTTCCAGACCCAGGCCATTTACCATGCGGATCAGTTCGGCTCGTTTATGAAGAAGGTCCGCTCTCTCAAGGCCAAGGTGCTGGCCGGCATCCTCCTGCTGCGCTCCGCCAAAATGGCGGAGTTTTTGAACGCCAACATCCCCGGCATCTGCGTCCCGCCCGAGATGATCGCCGAGCTCCGGGCCGCCGGTCCCAAGCACGAGCCGGCGGCGGGCGTGGAGATCGCCGTGCGGACGATCAAGGCCGTGCGGCCGCATTGCGACGGCGTGCATCTCATGGCCATCAAATCCATCGACCGCTTGCCGGAGATTCTCGCCAAGGCCGAATTAGGATAAACCGCTCGCTCATGGTAGGATCGCCCCCATGACGCGGATGACCGTGCCTTCATTTCAGCAGCACAAGCGCGAGGGGAAGAAGCTCATCCTCGTGACCGCCTACGACGCGCTGTTCGCCCGGATCGTCGAGCAGGCCGGGATCGAGGCGATTCTCGTCGGCGATTCACTGGGCGTGGTGGTCCAGGGCAAGCCGGACACGCTCTCGGTCACGATGGAGGACATGCTCTACCACGCCAAACTGGTGGCCGGAGCGGCCCAGAGGGCGCTGGTGATCGCGGACATGCCGTTCCTCTCTTATCAGGTGAGCGTGGAGGAATCGGTGCGCAACGCCGGGCGGTTCCTGCAGGCTGGCGCCGCGGCCGTGAAGCTGGAAGGCGGCGTGGCGGTTGTGGACCGGGTCCAGGCCATGACCCGGTTCGGCATTCCGGTGATGGGCCATCTCGGCATGACGCCGCAATCCGTGCACCGCTACGGCGGCTACAAGGTGCAGGGGAAGGAGCGGGTCCAGGCGGAGACGCTCCTGGCTGACGCCAAGGCCCTGGAAGCGGCCGGCGCGTTCGCCGTCGTGCTGGAGGCGATTCCGGCCGGCCTGGCCAAGACCGTGACCGAGTCGCTGGCCATTCCCACGATCGGCATCGGCGCGGGGCCCCATTGCGACGGCCAGGTGCTGGTGCTCTACGACCTGCTCGGCCTCTTCGACGACTTCGCCCCGAAGTTTCTCAAGCCCTACGCCCACCTCAAGGCCGACGCGCTCCAGGCGCTGCGCCGCTACAAGGAAGAAGTCGAGCAGGGAAAGTATCCCACCGATTCCGAAAGCTACTGAGCGTCTCCCTCATATTTACCCGTAGCCCCGTTTGTGCTACCGTGGCGCCTCGTTTCGGGCGAACGCGAAAGCACGGAGGGACCGTCATGGCCAAGATTGATGCGCTGTTCAAGATCATGTTCGATCACGGAGCGTCGGACCTCCATTTGCCGTCCGGGCAGAAGCCGACCCTCCGGCTCCGGGGCGAATTGGAGCGGATCGAGGCCGAGCCGGTGCTGGAGAACGAGTCGCTTCGCGCGATGCTCTATGAAATCGCGCCCGAAGCGAAGATCAAGCAGTTCGAAGAGACCGGCGACGTGGACTTCGGGTACGAGATCGCGGGCATGGCCCGGTTCCGGTGCAATTTCTTCAATCAGAAATACGGCTGCGCGGCCGTGTTCCGGCAGATTCCCAGCAAGGTGTTGACCGCGGAGCAGCTCGGGCTGCCGCCGATTCTATTGAAGGCCGCCATGCTGAAAAAGGGGCTGGTGCTGGTCACGGGCCCCACCGGCAGCGGCAAGTCCACGACGCTGGCCGGCATCATCGACCACGCGAACAAGAACCGCAAGGACCATGTCATCACCGTCGAAGACCCGATCGAGTTCGTGCACCAGAGCCAGGGCTGCATCGTCAATCACCGCGAGGTGGGGCTGCACACGAAATCCTTCTCGTCGGCCTTGCGGGGCGCGCTCCGCGAGGACCCGGACATCATCCTCGTCGGCGAGATGCGGGACCTGGAAACCATCCGTCTGGCGGTCGAAGCGGCAGCGACGGGCCACCTGGTCTTCGGCACGCTGCACACGATCAACGCGCCGAAAACCATTGACCGCGTGATCGAGGTGTTTCCCGCCGAGGAGCAGCCGCAGATCCGCAATACCCTCTCCACCAGCCTCCGGCTCGTCGTGGCGCAGAACCTGTTCAAGCGGGTGGATGTGAAGGGGCGGTGCGCCGCGCTGGAAATCATGGTCTGCAATGCCGCGATCGGCAATCTGATCCGGGACGGCAAGATCTTCCAGATTCCCTCGGTCATGCAGACGGGCAAAAAGCTGGGGAACCAGACGCTGGATGACGCGATTCAGGACCTGCTGGCCAAGAAGTGGATCAGCCCGGAGGAGGCCTTCGAGAAGGCGATCGACAAGGCCCGGTTTGCGTCGCTCTTGAAGACTCCGGCGGACGACCTGGCCTTCTAACAGGATGTTGAAAAAGGCCTCCAGCTGCGTTCTCGCATCGCTCTAAGCCTGCGACGTACCGACAAAGAGTACGCCTCGGCTTCTCGCTCGCTGCGGCCGCGCCTCGGGAAATGGCGCGTCTCGGCGCGCCGGGGCGGGCGGGTGAAAAGGCGGCCTTTTTGAACATCCTGACATAGGGATTCACCTACCTCAGTTTGTTCTTGAGTTGTCTTCCGAAAAGTCTTCTAGCTGATGGGCACTATTGGAAGGAGAAACTCTGAATGACCCAGTGGTCGCCTTCCTTGACGAGCACGTAGCGGACCTGGGCCTGCTTGGTGTCGAGGGACTCGATGGTGCCGGCGATGGTCGCGACGTCGTTCTGGATCGTGCGGGACAGGAACTGGCTTTTGGCCCGGCCCATGACGGGGCCGCTCCGGTACACGCGTTCCTGAAAGTCCTCGGGCGTCATGGTGGCTTTGGTTTTTTCCGCGAGGTAGCCGTAGGCCGTGGCGAAGTCGCGTTTGTCGATCGCCTGTAGCTGGGCTTCGATGACGTTGACGGGCCCGGCGGTCCTGCCCCAGAACCACCAATACAGTCCGCAGATGACGAGGATGATGACCAGCGGTTTCATAGGCGCGCTCAGGGATATTTCGCCTCGATCGTGCTGCTGAGCCCGCCGCGGGCGGTGAACTCGCCGGTCACGACGGCCCAGACGGGGCGGCAGGATTTCACGACGTCCTGCAGGACGCGGTTCACGGCATTCTCGTAGAAGATGCCGATGTTCCGGTAGGCCTGGATGTACATCTTCAGGGACTTCAGCTCAAGGCACGCCTTGTCCGGCATGTAGCGCAGCCGGATCGTGCCGAAATCGGGCAGGCCGGTCTTGGGGCAGATGGCGGTGTACTCCGGAATCTCGATCGTGATCTCGTAGCCCTTGTACTGATTGGGCCAGGTCTCGATCTCAGGCAGCCTGGCCTCCACGCCGCTCTTCGCATGCCGCTCCGAATACCCCAGCGCAGTTTTCTTCCCCTTACCCCTCACTTTTTATCCTTTATCTTCCTTCATCCCACACAGGGCTGGTGGGGATGCCTCAGACTGCGCGCATCGAACGAGCACCCTTCTGAGGCGTGCGCGTTCTGTGGGCACGTGAGGCGTCCCCACCAAAGCCCATTCACACCTGTTTCATCCAGTCCGTCTGCCCGATCTTTTCCAGCTCGAAATAGAGCGTGACCCACGGGCACATCATCTCCGGATAGACCTCGCAGAGCCCGCCCTTGCGCACGCCGCCGCAGGGACCGTGGCTCATGAACTTGGGGCACTCGGCCTTGGCGGACCCGTCGGGAATCGGCGGGCGGTTGTGCACGCCGCCGATGTGGTTCGCCCCCTCTTCCTCGCCCGGTATGATCACTCGTAATGGCATGGGGGGTAGCCCGGATTATCCATGGGCATCGTTGCGAGACAGTTGAGACCGAAGCCCGCCGTGGTCGCTCGCAAGTGAGGGCGACGCAGGCGTCCTCGTGCAGTACGTCGAGGAGGCCGAGCGAGAACGGCCGCGCCGGGCGAGAGGATCGGCTGTCGGAGTAGATGCCTCATGGGTAGTCCGGGCTAAGTCTATACCGCTTCCATGAATTGGGCAATCTCGGCGAGCTGAAGCCCGCGGACGGCGATCTCCGGCGCGTAGACGACTTCGTCGGCGCCCCAGCCGACCACGGGGGTGGCCTGCTTCGTGACCCCGATGATGTCGCGGAGCAGCGGCTTGATGTTGCCGGTCAGGCGGATCGTGTTGGGCTGCAGCGGCGCGGCCAGCTTGCCGTTCCGGATCACGTAGGAGTCGCCCACGACGGTGCACGTAAAGTCGCCGGCGCGCAGGCCGTTCATCGGATAGGTGTACCAGATCCGGCCGATGTACACGCCGTCGCCGACAAGGCGCAGCAGGCTGTCGGTCGTGTGCGGATCGGTGCTCTCGATGCAGACGTTGGTGGCGGCGATGGCCGGCGGCACGTCGAACTGCCGCCCCCCGCGGGCGGAGAGCCGGAACCCGTTGCGCGGCGCCAGCGCCTCGGGATGGTCCTTGGGGTTCAGCCCCAGTTTTTCCCGCGCCTGCGGATCGCGCACGAGGCGCTCGGTTTCGTAATGGTTCGAGAGCAATCCCTGGAGCACGCCGTGCCTGATCAGGTCCGTGCGGCCGGTCGGAAGCCCCTCGCACGTGACGGCTCTGGTGCCGACCAGGCCCTTGGCGGCGCCGTGGTCGTAGATGCTCAGCAGGGTGGAGGCGACGACGCGACCCAGCTCGCCCAGAAACGTCGAGCGGCTGCTGAAGAACGCATCGGCGCTCAGGCTGGGCAGCACCACGTTGGTCATCAGGTCGGCGACCGGCTGCGGTCCCAGGATGACCGGATAGCTGCCGCTGGGGAGCCGCTGGCCGCCGGCCGATTGAATCGCGCCCGCGGCGGCCCTGGCGCCGGTCTCGCCCTTGAATTTGGCCAGGTGCGTGGCGGCGGCATAGCTGCTGCCCTTGGACTGTTTGCGCTCGACCATGGCCGTGACGAACGAGGTCAGGAACGTGGATTCGTCCGTCTGGATTCTGGGCATCCGGGTCGAGGCCACGGCCACCCGCTGCCGCACCAGGCTGACGTCGCCTCCGACGATCAGGCCCAGCGATGCCAGCTTGTCTTTCGAACCGGCCAGCCGGGCCAGGGCGTCCGACGCGGAGAAAGTCTTCAGCGCCTCCGTGACGATCTGCCAGCCGGAATCGACCAGGGCCGCGTCGGACACGTCCATGATGCGGCGGTCGTGGTAGGCCGGGGCTTTGCGCGCGGCGGTGGCCGGCTTCGGCGCCGGCAGCGAGACGAAATCGGGATCGGGCACGGCGTTGTGCCGGGCTTTCTCCAGGGCGCGCTGAATGCCCTTGGACGAGAGGTCCCTCGCCTCGCTGCCGAACCCGATGCGGGGCGTGTCGGTTCCGTTGAACACGGCCCGGATGCTGAGCCCGACGTGCTCCGTGGACTTCGGCTCTTCGACGCCGTTGCAGGGGATCTGCGACGTGTAATTGAGCCGGCAGAGGAGCTGCCCGGTGCTGGAAGCGTAGACTTCGGCCTCCCGCACGTCCTTCGTGTGGGCGACCAGCCGCAAGGCGCGCTGCACGGTGGATTTGAGGTCCGCCAGGGAGAACATGGTTAGACGCCTGTGAGTTTCGCCCGGCTGCGCATGGTCGGCGAGCCGTTGCCGAGCCGCTTGATCTGCATCGGCTGGCCCTTGCCGCAGTTGGGGATGGGGCCGAGGCGGAAATCCTTCCCGACCGCGTCCACCTTCATGAGGTAGTCCCTGGTGTCGGCCGTCATGCCGCCGCCGCGGTAGAGCTGGCCGAGCTGGCCGTTGCGGATCTCGTAGACCTTCATCGCCGAGATGCTGAAATTCTCCCGCGACTCGGCGATCGACGGCGTCCGGTGGCCGACGAGGTAGTAGCCGCGCTCGACCTCGGCGATGATCTGCTCCGGATCGTGGGGGCCTGCGCCGAATACGGTGTTGGACATGCGGATCAGGGGGACCAGCGAGGCCTCCGTCGCCTTGTAGGAGCCGTTCGGCTCCACGCCGAGGATCGCCGCGGTCTGCCGGCTGTTCATGAAGCCCTTGAAGACACCCTTGTCGATGTGGACCACCTTCCTGGCCGGCGTGCCTTCGTGGTCATACAGGTAATGGCCCAGCCCCGGCAGCGCCGGGTCGGAATAGGCCGTCACGAGCGGGGAGGCGATCTGCTTGCCGATCTGATGGTCCTTCAGCGAGCGGAGCAGCCAGCTCCGGCCCGCGTAGCTCGTTTCCATCTTGAGCGCACGGTCCAATTCCGTCGGATGGCCGAGGATCTCATGCGACGTGAGGACGTTGTAGTGCGGGTCCGTGACGACGACGACCTCCTTGTCGGTCGCGCGCAGCGGCGGCGAATCGATCAGCTGGAGGCAGTCCCGCCCCAGGCTGGTCGCGAAGGTGAGCAGGTCGAGATGACGGATGGAGTCGCTGCGCGTGCCTTCCGTGACCGTTTCCCAGCCGCGCTGGTGGCCGATGTAATCGGTCAGCGATTGGTCCGCCTTGTCGTTTTCCGCCACCGCCGAGCACCAGCCCAGCGTGTTGGCGAAGGTCTGATCGATGACGGCGCCCTCCGAGCTGACGAACAGCTCGCGGGACAGGCCGGTCGTGGTCGCGATGGAGTTGAAGCGGATCCGCGGGCCCAGCCCCGCGACGGCGCGGGAGACTTCCGTCGTGTAGCGCGCGATTTCCGCCAGCGACACGGAGCGCGGATCGATCGCGTATTCCGCCTTGACCGTGTCCTGGTGGACTTCGATCGGCGCGAGCGACAGTCCGCCGAGGCTGTCGCCCAAGCCTTTGAAGCGGTTGCGGGCCTGTTCTTTTTGGCGGGCGTTGGCGATCGCCCGGTCGTAAGCGTGGCGGAATCCGTCTCGTAAGATCTTGGCTAAACGGGAGAAATCGGCGTTGCCGAGGCGATGGCCGTAGTAGCCGGGAGCCGGCAGCGGCTCGCCGGCGAGCACGCGGATGCCGAAGCCGAACGTGTAGTCGTCCTGGGCGGACTTGCCGGCGCCGTTCTCGGCGTTGGCGGATTTGATCTCCGAGATGTCGATGCGGAGATCGGCGTACCGGCAATGCCGATAGCGCTTCCGCGCGCCGCGCGCCAGTTCGGCGGCCAGGCGCTTGACGCGATCGAGCGACTCGGTCGTGAGCGGCTTCGCACTGAGAGTTCGAGCCATGGAAATCTGCCCTTCACAACGACGAATTTTCCAAAAGTTTCGCCATTATAGAAAACTACTCACGAAACCGTCAAGGTAAGGTCAAACACGGGGTTAGGGCCAATGGCCTAGTGCCCAGTACCCCGCTAGGCCTTCTTCTGTCCAGGGTGGGCCTTCTGCGGAGTTGCATAGACACCCGGGACGTTATACGATCCAGCCTCCTTGAGCCGCCCTCCGGCGGGCAAGACGATTGACAACATTTTCCTGGTTTTGTTAGACTCCACCGGTCAGGGGTTCCCGGCAAAAACAATAAAAGAATCAGGGCGTTCAATTAGTTTCAGGATCTGACACCCAAACGGAAAAAACCGACAAGCCGCAGCTCAGCTTAAGGAGGCCGCCAATGAGTCTCGATTACGTCAAGTTCACGCCAGGCTTCGAGAAGTTCATGCCCAAGGAATACCGGGACATGGTCGACCACGGGCCCTTCGGCAAGAAGACGACCGTGTCGCAGATGGGGAGCTTCAAGGAAATCCTGGAAGAGCACCCGATGTGCGCCGGCTGCGCGATGACGCTGTTCATCCGCCTGGCCATCATCGCGTTCCCGAATCCGGAAGACACGATCACGGTCGGCACGGCGGGCTGTGGCCGGTTGGCGATCTCGCAGGCGGCCATCCCGTTCGTGTACGGCAACTACGGCGATCAGAACGGCGTGGCGAGCGGACTGTCCCGCGGGCTGCGGCTGCGGTTCGGCGACAAGCCGAAGGACGTGGTCGTGATGGCGGGCGACGGCGGCACGGCGGACATCGGCTTTTCCGTGACGCTCCATTCCTGGTTCCGGAAGGAACGGTTCACGACGATCATGCTGGACAACGAAGTGTACGGCAACACCGGCGGCCAGGAGAGCGGCATGACCAACCGGGGGGCGGTGCTGAAGATGGCCCCGCTCGGCAAGAAGTTCGAGAAGATGGACATGGTCGGCATGGCGAAAGTCGCCGGCTGCGCCTACGTCGCCACGGTCGTCCCGAACAACCCGCGGCGCGTGGAGAGCGTGATCAAGAAAGCCGTGCTGATCGCCCGTGAAGTCGGACCCACCTACATCCAAGCCTATACCTCCTGCAACATCGAGTACGCGATCCCGACCGACAAGGTCATGGAAGACGCCAAGAACGTCGAGGACGACCGGTACAAGTTCTCCGAGTACATCTCCGACGAAGCAAAGCAGTACCTCGCGGAGCGGTATGGCTACAGGGAGTATCTCCCCAAGCCGGCCGCAGCGACCGCGGCGATTCCCGGCACGGTCTAGGCACGAAACCAGGGGACCTCGTCAAGGAGGCAACCGATGGCAAAGCGTTTCAATATCCGCATGGCGGGGGTCGGAGGGCAGGGCGTCGTCACCGGATCGCACATCCTGAGCACCGCCGTCATCCACGCGGGCGGCGAGAGCACCATCGTTCCGTTTTACGGCTCCGAGAAGCGCATGGCGCCGGTCGAGAGCTACGTGCGGGTGTCGGACGAGCCGATTTACGAGATCGGCGAAATCACCTTCCCGCACATCATCATCATCTTCCACCCACAGGTGATCACGCACGGCAAGTCCTACACGATGCCGTTCTACTTCGGGTTGAAGGAAGACGGCATCGCGCTGATCAACAACGACGGCCCCATGAAGCTGCACAAGGACCAGGCCCGCGAGCTGGAGGAGCGGCGCGCGAAGCTCTATTATTTCCCGGCGACGAAGATCTCTTTGGAAGTCGCGGGCATGGATCTCGCCACCAACATGGCGCTGATGGGCGCCATTGGCGCGATTACCGGTCTGACGAACATGGCGGGATTGGAACAGGCCGTGAAGGACCGGTTTCTGGGCAAAGGCTTCGTGGTGTCAGGCGGCACGGCGGCGCTGGACAGCGTCGTCGAACGGAAATTCAAGAAGAAACAGGAGTTGATCGAGAAGAACGTGGCTGTCATGCGCGCTGGGTGGAACTACGCCGTCGACAAGGGCTGGGCCTCGGCCGATGCCAAGCGCGTGGAAGAGCCGGTCGCGACAGCCACCGCGTAACAGGACCACAGAAGGAGTCTCCATGTATCTCGTAGCTGATATCAACGTTGAGATTTGCGCGGCGAAGAGCTGCAAGCTCTGCACGCAGTATTGCCCAGAAGCCAACACGATCCTCTACAGCGATGACCTGGGCAAGGACATGGGCTTCAAGTACGGCTCAGCCTATGTCGCGGTGGACCGGTGCAAGGGCTGCGCGCAGTGCGTCTGGGTCTGCGACAACATGGCCAAGAACAACGCGATCAAGATGATCATGATCGACCAATTGCCCAAGGCCGCGCTGACCGACAACATCACGTACGGCGAGAAGAGCACGACGGCCGTTCTGGCCAGCCCCGTGGTCGGGTAAGCGGGGCAGCATGGCGACCAAGACCGCATCCAAAGAACAAGAGCGCATTATCGTTCCCGGCCCGGCCGGCTTCCATCCGCCGTCCGCCGCCCAGCTGGGCGTCATGCTGCCGGATCCCGGGCAGGGGCTTCTCTACGGCATTCTCGAGCCGAATGAAGAGAAGGTCATGGAAGAGGTCGCGCGGAAGATGCTCACGAGTCCCAACGCGACGATCTTTCCCGGTCCGATGGTGCTGTGGAACTGGAACGACCACGCGGCGGACAAGGCCAAGGCGGTGCTGGAGATCGCCGCGCAGGTTCCCGACGTGCTGATCATCCCCATGCCTGACTACCGGCCGAAGTATCCCAAGATCGACCCCGAAGAAGTGATCAACCCCAACCATCCGAACCTGACCATCTGGGGCAATAAGATCGAAGCCTGCATCTTCATCGGCGTGCATTGCCATTATGCCAACCTCACCCTCAAGATGATCCGGGCCGGGACGAACTGCTGCACGACCGCGCTCTGCGCCGAGCAGGGCCATGAGGATGCGATGATGACGGTCCGCGATTGCGACGCCGCCAAGCTGCGCCGGGTGGCGCAGGTGTTCAAGCGGGTGCGCGAGGAGATGAAGATCAAGCTGCCGGCGACCGGGGAGAACGTGCGGTTCACCGGCACGCAATCCAAAGTCCATGACGGCAAGACCCACACCAATCCGCTGACGTTCATGCCGGCCGGCGGCACGGCCGGCGCGGCGGCCTTCGGCCACAAGGCCGAGCACATGCAGAGCGAAGCCTGAGAGGTGCCACGATGAGCGAGACCAAAACGAATCCGCAAGGCGATCCCGTTACCAGCATGGAGCCGGAGCAGAAGACCAATCCGCAGGGCGATGTGATCAGCACCGTCGCCGTTCAAAAATCAGACGGGAAGAAGGATCCGCACGAGGCCGCGAAAAAGCAGAAAGTCGTGACGCCCGAGTACATGTTCCTCGAAGCCCCGCGCGAGCGGGAGTTCATCACGGGCAGCGAATCGGCTAAGGAAGCGGTGCGGCGCTCCAACGTGGACCTCTCCATCGCCTATCCGATCACCCCGCAGAGCGAAACCATGCAGCTCATCGGCGTGCTCTATGGCGAAGGCTACGTGAAGGAATACTACCGCGGCGAAGAGGAATACGGCGTGATGTCGGCCATCGCGGGCGGCTCGCGATCAGGCGTCCGCTGCTTCACGGCGACGGCGGGACCGGGCACGCTCCGTGGATTAGAACCGATCGCCTCCTGGCCGGGCCACCGGCTGCCGGCGGTCGCCATGTTCACCTGCCGGGTCGTGAACGCGCCGCTGGCCATCCAGCCGGACAACATCGAAGTGTCGTACCTGCTGAATTGCGGGATGATCGTCTTCCACGCGGAGAACCAGCAGGACATGTTCGATTTCATCATGGCGGGGTTCATCATCGGGGAGAAAAACGACGTGACCCTGCCGGTCGGCGTCTGCTGCGACGGCTTCTTCGTCACCCACGCGCGCGGCTACGTGCGCATGCAGGACCGCGGCATCAAGCTGCCGCCGCGGGAGGCCTGGCGCGGCGCGGTGCCGGTGCTGGACGCGGAAAATCCTCCGGCGCGGTTGTCCCGTGACGCCCCGGTGCAGAAGTCGAATTTCATGGCCTACAACATCCACGCCGTCTGGCAGCAGGAAGTGTGGGCGGCCGTCGAGCGCTCCCGGAAGTATATTAATAAGTACATGGGCGGGCTGTGCACGGCGGAGAACATGGACAAGGCGGAAGTCGTGATCATCGCGTCAGGCAGCGCCGCGGCACAGTCCCGCGAAGCCGCCCGGCTCTGCGCCGAGAAGGGCATCAAGGTCGGGTTGATCAAGGTGCGGTCGCTGCGGCCGTTCCCCACGCAGGAGCTCCGGCAATTGTGCAAGGACACGAAAGTGATCGTGATTCCGGAGTTCAACTATGTCGGCTGGCTGGCGAAGGAAGTGGCGACGGCGATCTACGGCCACTCCAAGGCCAAGATTATCGCCGGACCGCACGTCTACGGCGGGCAGTCCATGCCGGTCGAATTGATCGTGGACGAGGTCGAGTCCGGGTTGACCGGCAAGAAGTCGACCAACGTGCCCTTGTCGGCGATCATGGGCGTCGACGATCCGGCGGCCATGGCCCACTTCATGCGCAGCATCTAAGCGCGCGCAGAGGTTGAAAAACAAAAGAGCCTGTCCGGAATTCCGGACAGGCTCTTTGTTTTCTGGTTAGGAAATCAGTCAGCCTTGTATATCGTCGCCGATCATTTCCTCGCTGTCAGGCATGCCATAAGCAATAAATTTTGCGTAGGTCAGGTAGATCGCGCTGCTGTCCCGCATCGCCTTGGCGCCCTGCGTCAGGCGCGTGAGCTTGTCCGGGTCGGACTTTTCGGACGAGCGGAGGACCTCCACGTGGTCCAGGAGCGCTTTGTTATACTCTTCCATCGCCCGCTCGACGGCTTTGTAGGTTTGCATGATCGCGTCGGTCATGGTGGCAACTCCTTTATGAGGCCAGCATACACGAGGGTCTTTCCGAGGGTCAAACGGCCATGAGCCGAATGCTGTCTCCCATGCTGCAACAGACTCTGACGGAACGGCTCGGACTCGAGGGACTGCCCAAGCGCGATCAAGCCCGCTTTCGGGCCTTGTGCCGGAGCGTGGCGGAGCTGTCGCGTCTGTTCACGAAAGACCGGGCCGAACGAACGCGCAGCTATCTGGACGAGGACACTCTCCGCGCCGGCTATCTCGCCTATTTTCTTCCCGTCAATCTGGCCAAGGTGCAGGCGCTGCTGGATGAACTGCCGTCCGACCAGCTCTGCCGGCCCGAGGACAGGCCACTGAGAGCCCTGGACATCGGCAGCGGTCCCGGGACGGGGGCCCTGGCGGTGCGGGACTGGATGCAGCAGCGCACAGAGCGTGCCGTCGAGGTCGTGGCTGTGGACCAGGCGCTGCCGGCACTACAAGATTTGGAACGGCTCTGGAAGGCTTACGCGCAAGCGTCAGGACGCCATTCCTCTATACTCACACGCATCCATGCGAATCTTGAACGGGCCGGCAGCCTGGAGACCTGCAAGCAGGAAGGGCCGTTCGAGCTGATCGTGGTGGCCAATACGCTCAACGAGCTGTGGCGCGGGGCGCGCGACCAAGTCGGCGCTCGCGTCACGTTCGTGCGCGGGCTGCTGGATCTATTGGTGCCGCACGGCTCGCTGCTCATCATCGAGCCGGCGCTGCGGGACACGTCGCGCGAGTTCCACCTGGTGCGGGACCGGCTGCTCGAAGCGGGCGCCTGCACGGTCTACAGCCCCTGCCTGCATGAAAACCCCTGTCCGGCGCTTATCAAGAAGGACGATTGGTGCCACGAGGAGCGGCCCTGGACGCCGCCGCCGATCGTGTCGGCGATCGACCGCGAGGTGGGGTTTATCAAGGACGCGCTGAAGTTTTCTTATGTGATCCTGCGCAAGGACGGGCGGACGATCGTGCCACGGCGGCCGGATCAATTCCGGGTCGTGAGCGAGCTGCGGGAGATGAAAGGGGAGAAGCGGGCCTGGCTGTGCAATGAGACGGGGAGGCCGGAAGTCGGAAGGCAGGACAGACTGCGATCCGAGTCGAATGCGCCATTCGACGACTGGCACCGAGGGGCGATCGTGCGGATCAGCGAGATTATGAGGAAGGAGCGGAAGGGGAGGGAAACAACGGTCGGACGGATCCCGGCTGATGCCACCGTGGAGATTGTCCGTCCCATCTGAATGCTCGGGTGACGAACGGCGCAGCTTGGCTGACGAGGGGTGAGCAGCTTCGGATTCGCCATGATGCGTTGATTTCGGACACCTCCCTCGAGCCGTACTGTTGGCCGCTCGCCTCAGGCAGACCACCGGACCGGCGAGCGGCGCCGTCCTCCCTCCGACGAGCCATTCCCGCCATAGCGAGAGCCGCCGTGCTCATCCCCTCCAGCCGTTAGAAGAGAGTGGGCGGGGACAGACCGCCGATGGGCCTGTCCCCGCTCGGAGTTGACAAGTGTCACGTGACAGTTTACACTTAAGGCGTGATTCGAACGTTTGCGGATCGGCACACGGCGGAGTTGTATGACACGGGAAAGTCGAAACAATTTCCTCCGGATATCTGGAGTCGGGCGCTGCGGAGGCTGGAATATGTCGACTTGGCCTTGCATGTGGACGATTTGAAGGTTCCTCCAAGCAACCGCCTCCACAAGCTGGAGCACGATCGGAAGGGGCAGTATTCCATCTCCGTGAACAAACAATGGCGGGTATGTTTTCGATTTGTGGACGGCGATGCGTACGACGTCGAATTGACCGATTATCATTGAGACGAGGTACAACATGAGTATTCCCAATAAAGGATCGCGGAAGCTACGTCCCACTCATCCGGGCGAAATGCTACGCGAGGATTTCCTGCCGGACTACGGGCTGACGGTGTCGGGTTTTGCCAAGGCCATCGGGGTGTCGCGCCAGACGGTGAATGAGGTGTTGCGGGAGCGGCGTGCCGTGAGCCCTGACATGGCGCTCCGGCTCTCCCGGCTGTTCGGCAACACGCCTGAATTTTGGTTGAATGCCCAGCGGGCTGTTGATCTGTGGGAGGCGGCCAAGCACGCGAAAGACACGATCAAGCGCATTTCGCCCTTGGATGCCGCATGACGGTTTATGAGCAAGAAAATCAAATACACGGACGAGCCCCTCGGAAACCTCAAGGTCGTTCCTGACTTTCTTCCTCGCCCGGAAGACCTCGTCTTTCGGGAAGAAACTGGCGAGGGGCGGCGGAGGCATGCGGCCTCTCGCTTCCGCGCCTCCCGCGGCCCCCTTCCACGGCGGTCTGAAGCGGAAGCCTTCTGGAATTCCTTCGGCCGTGATCTGCGATCACGGTTCCTCAGTCAGTTCCAGCTTTCCTTCTTCAGACGCCGGGTGGGGTCCCCGCCGCTCCGGCGGACGTCGCTCGATGCCGCATGCCTCCTTTTATATTTATTCCTCCAGACCTAATAAAAAGAGAAAGGCGACAGGCCGCTTCCAAGCCCGTCGCCTTTAACGCTTCGCCACGTCCAGTGGGCAGCGTCGGTAGTGATCACCCTCCGAACCTTGATTGTCACCATTTTCCCCACTAAGCCTGTCCCCGCTCGGAGGCGATACGTATAACCTTCTTGCGATGTGTTCGGAAAACGCATAGCATTAATCATGGCAATGCCACGAGCTAGCTGGTGGCCGTAGCGAACACCTAACCACGAGTCGCATACCATGAACTCATCTAATGTTCCATACGACGCGAACGAATTCACCGGCAAGCGAATCCTTGTCACAGGCGGCACGAGGGGAATAGGCGAGGCTATCGTGAATCGCCTCGTTCGCGGCGGGGGCACGGTGCTCGCCGCCGCCAGAACCATCCCTGTTGATGGCAATCCCGAACGGTTCATTCAGGCTGATGTCAGCACCCGCGCGGGAGCGGATCATCTCATCAGGACAACCTTGGACCGTCTCGGCGGACTCGACATTTTGATCAACAGCGCTGGAGGTTCTGCCGCTCCGGGTGGCGGCGTGCTGGCGTTGACTGATGAGATCTGGCAGCAGGAGTTCGAGTGGAATCTGTTTTCGGCGATGCGCCTGGATCGCGGCTTTCTTCCAGTGATGCTGAAGCAACGCTCCGGAGTCATCATCCATGTTTCGTCCATCCAGCGGACCCTTCCGCTGTTCGAAGCCACCTTGGCCTACGCCGCCGCCAAAGCCGCGCTCACCAATTACAGCAAGGGATTATCCAAGGAAGTCGGTCCGCGCGGCATCCGCGTGAACAGTGTTGCGCCCGGATTCACCGAAACCCAGGCCGCCGTAGCATTGATTGAGCGACTGGCGGTGCAAGCGGGGACTGACACGGCTGTCGCGAGACAAAGCTTAATAGATTCGTTGGGCGGTATTCCGCTCGGCCGCCCCAACCGGCCCGATGAGGTGGCAGAATTGGTGGCGTTCCTCGCTTCCGACCGGGCATCTTCGATCACGGGAAGCGAATACGTCATCGACGGCGGAAACATTCCCACGATCTGAATTTTGGATTCAAGACGATTTCGCACGGAGGGACATCGCACTCTGACCCCATTTAGGGGACAGTGCTACACCGCGAGGGAAAGGCGACGGGTCTGGAAGCGGCCTGTCGCCTTTTACTTTTAATATTTTTTGGAGTGGGTTCAATCTAGAGGTGTGGCGTGCCCTGAGTGACCGTCCGCCGGGAGCGGAGGGGTCCCCGCCCGCCGGCCGAAGCCGGAAAGCCGGTACTGACCGAGGCACCACGGTCGCAAGACCGTGGCACGAGAGAATACCGGAAGGCCATTCCGGTTCGAGCGGCGTGGATGGGGTGCCGCGGGAGGCGCGGGAAGGATAGGGCATGCCACACCGACCTTCTTGCGACCGACTCGTTGGCTGTAGTGCCTGAGCGGGCGGGAACGGTCAGACCGGCTGGAGAGTTAATCCGCTTCCGGCTCGGTCCCGCCGTGCTTGTGCCTGACCTTATCTTCCTCGAACAACTCGGCCATTTCGTCCGCGATCATGTCGCGGTCGTTGGGGACGGAAACGAGCGGGATCTCCTTGCGGGGCTTTTGGGGAGGGGCTGGCTCTTTCGGTTTCTTGTCGCTCATAGCCGCTAGTATACACCATCCGAGCGAAGCCGGTTCTATTCAAATGTTTCAAGCGAGGACCGTTCCGGGAACTGGTGCAAGCAGGCGTTGCAGGTGACTAAATAGTAGGCTGCCCGCACCGAGAGGACAATCCGGAAGTCCAGCGTGACGCCGGCTTTCCGGCATTTGGGGCAGGGGACGGTCTTCATCAGATAGGGAATATCCGGCTGCGTCCGCTGATAAAACTCCATGTCGGTGTGGACGGGGAAGGTATAGCGGCATTTCTTGCAGACCCCCTTCCATTCGCCGTCGGGCTTCATGCTGCGGGGATCGACGGCGAAGTCGCTGGTCTTGCAGATCGCGCAGCGGACGCTACCCAAGCGCGACGCAACCTGTTCGGGAGAAGGACCGGCCATAGGGTATCTCTCCGCGCGGCCAGTATACAGGCCGGTTGAGCAGACCCGCAACCGATCCAATCTGGCCGATTGGCCTCTTTCTTCAGTCCCGGTATAATGGGCTGCAAGTCTGCTCCGCGAGGATGGTCAAAAAGGCCGTCCAGCGCGGCCGCAGCGAGCGAGGGACCGAGGCGTACTCTTTTCGGACGTTGAGGTTCCGAGCGATGCGAGAACGAAGCTGGCGGCCTTTTTCAACATCCTCTACACACCATGCACCACGTCACGGACTCACTGCTGATCGGCAACCTTGAGGATGCCCAAAACCCTCCCCCATTCATTGAAGGGCTGCTCTTTCTCGCCGCGGAATATGACGTCACGCCTCCTGACGGCCTGCTGTTTGCCAAGATTCCTCTGATTGAATTCGGCCAGGCCGATCCGAAGCAGGTCTATGAGGCGGTCGCGTGGCTGGAACGGCATGCTCCCAAAAGGAAAATCATGGTCTGCTGCCGGGCGGGGATGGGCCGGTCCGTGTCGATGGTGATCGCCTACCTCTGCTGCGTGCAGGGGATGACGTATCAGGACGCGTCGAATCTCCTCAAAACGAGACGGCCCGGGGCGATGCCGCTGCCCGAGCTGGAGGCGACCGTTCAAGCCGTCCTGCGCATGCGAGCCGGCCGCAAGGAACGGCCTCCCCATGCCTGAGTTGCCCGAAGCGGAAGTCGTCGCGCGGCAATTGCGGCGACACATGCTCGGCGCCACCATCAAGGAATGCTGGGTGGGGCGCCAGGACATCGTCCGGCGTGGAATTGAAACGCTGGACCGGTACCGCGGCGCGCGTATCACCGGCGTCGAGCGGTACGGCAAGTCCGTGGCCCTGGCCTGTGAGCGAGACGGCGGCACCCGCTACCTCCTTGCCGAGCTGGGCATGACCGGCCTCCTGTTGTTCGGTCCGCTCGCCCCGCGCTATCACAAACATACGCATCTCGTCCTCACGCTGGACGGAGGGCAGGCCTCGGACCTGCGCTACTGGAACCCGCGCCGGTTCGGCCGGATCTACCTCCTCGATCGGGAGGGGTTGGACCGGTTCACCGGACGGCGCTTCGGCTGCGATCCGTTGACAGTCGGGTGGAAAGATTTTCGCAACCTGATCACGGAGCGGCGCGGGCGCCTCAAGTCCCTGCTCATGCACCAGCAAGTGATTGCCGGCATCGGCAACATCTACGCGAACGAGATTCTGTTCCGTGCCAGGCTGCACCCGGCGCGGCTGGCCGGCCGCGTCAACGAGCCGGCCCTGCGGCGGCTCTATCGCGTCATGCGGCAGGTGCTGGCCCAGGCCATCAGGGACGGCGGCTCCAGCGTGCGTGATTTCTTCGCGCCGGACGGCAGCGAAGGCCGTTACAAACGGCGGCATCTGGTCTATGGCAAGGAAGGGAAACGCTGCCCGGCCGGCTGCGGCGGGACCATCAGGCGGCTCCGCGGAACCGATCAGCGCAGCTCGTTTTATTGTCCCGTGTGTCAGCGGAAATAGGCCGTTTTTCCCTCTTGACTGCCTCCCGCCAAATCGCCTAGACTCTGAGTTCTTCTTAGTAATTTCAGTCACTTAGGATTAGCGACCGGACCGAATCGATAGGCCTTTTGTTAAGGACCAGTAGTCCGTTTGGTGGATTGAGTCGGCCGTAAAACTCCGCTATAGTGCCCCCTCTTTCGACCACGGATTTTGTTCAAGAAATCAAGAGGTAGACGGCAATGGCGAAGGTACTCGAAGGCCCCGGGATGGGGCTGATGAAGAAGTGGGGGATTGCAGTCCCCAACTATGTGGTTGTGACGTCCGCCGACGAGCTGGCGAAGCTCGGCGAGGCCAACGAGTGGATGAAGAAATCCAAGCTGGTCGCCAAGGCGCACGAGGCGATGGGCTCCCGCTTCAAGCTGGGCCTCGTGAAAGTCGGACTGGATCTGAAGGGCGCGGTCGCGGCGGCGAGGGAGATGCTCGGCCGCCAGGTCGGCAGCATCACCGTCACACAGGTCATCGTCTCCGAGATGGTCCCGCACAAGGACGAGTATTACGTCGCCGTCAAGTCCACGCGTGAGGGCTCCGAGGTGCTGGCCGCCAATTGCGGCGGCATCGAAGTCGAATCCAACTGGGACCGCGTCAAGAAGCTGGCCGTCGAGGTCGGCGAGAAGCCGTCCGAAGCCGCGTTGGAAAAGCTGGCGAAAGACGCGGGGTTCTCCGGAGGGCTCGTGAAGAAGGTCGCCGAGTTCGCCGGGAAAATGTTCACCTGCTTCGACAGCGAAGATGCGCAGTATCTGGAAGTCAACCCGGTCGTCGCCCGCGAGAGCGACGGGGAACTGATCGCGCTGGACGCCGTGACACTGCTGGACGGCGACGCCAAGTTCCGGCATCCGGATTGGAATTTCTCGTTTGCCGCCGAGTTCGGGCGCGCCTACACGAAGGACGAGCTCGACGTCATGGCGGTGGACTCCAAGATCAAGGGCTCGGTCAAGTTCATCCAGATTCCCGGCGGCAACATCGCGATGCTGCCGGCGGGCGGCGGCGCCAGCGTCTATTATTCTGACGCCGTCGTGGCGCGGGGCGGCCAGCTCGCCAACTATGCCGAATACTCCGGCGACCCGCCGGACTGGGCCGTGGAAGTCCTCACCGAGAAAGTGGCGTCGTTGCCGGACATCAAGCACATTATCGTCGGCGGCGCGATCGCCAACTTCACCGACGTCAAGAAAACCTTCGGCGGCATCATCGCCGGGTTCCGCAAGGTCAAGAGCGACGGCAAGCTCAAGGGCGTGAAGATCTGGGTCCGCCGCGGCGGCCCCAACGAGAGGGAAGGCCTGGAGCTCATGCGGAAGCTGAAGGACGAAGGGTTCGACATCCAGGTCTACGATCGGAAGACGCCGTTGACGGACATCGTCGACATGGCGCTTCAGAAAAAGAGCTAATGGCGAATAGCGAGCAGCTAGTAGCTCTGCAGTCCTGAATCTTTGCTATTCGCTGCTTGCTGCTAGCTACTCGCTGGAGGAATTCATGAGCATTCTCGCGAACAAAGACACCCGCGTGGTGATCCAGGGCGGCGCGGCCGGCCAGAACGCCGCGCGCCGCATGGCGGAGTTCTGTTTTCTCAACAAGAAGTCGCTCTACGTGGATGCCTTCGTCTATCCGCCCGACGCGGGCAAGACCAACGAGATCGCCTACGGCAGCGGCTTGCTCACGATTCCGGTCTACAAGAGCGTGGCCGAAGCGACCAGGCACCATCCGCAGATCAACACCAGCCTCGTCTACATCGGCGCGGACCGGGCCTGCGCCGCTGGCATGGAGGCGCTCAACGACCCCAATATCAAAGTCGTGTCCATGATCACGGAGGGCGTGCCTGAAAAGGACGCGAAGCTGCTGGCCCGCCACGCCGTCAAGCTCGGCAAGGTCTTCAACGGCCCCTCGTCGATCGGCATCATTTCCTCCGCCTCCTGCCGGCTGGGCGTGATCGGCGGCGCCTACGACAACCTCGTCGCCTGCAAGCTCTACCGCGAAGGTTCCTTCGGCGTGATCACGAAGTCGGGCGGCCTCTCCAACGAGATCATCTGGATCTGCTCGCAGTTCGCGGACGGCATCACGACCGCCATCGGCATCGGCGGCGACGCCTATCCGGGCACCGACTACGTCAGTTATCTGGAGATGTTCGAGCAGGACCCGCAGACCAAGGCGGTGGTCATCGTCGGCGAGATGGGCGGCGATCTGGAAGAGCGGGCCGCCGAGTGGTACGGCGCCAAGAAGCGTCGGGTCAAGCTGCTGGCGGTCGTGTCGGGATTCTGCCAAGAGAGCCTGCCTAAAGGAATGAAGTTCGGCCACGCGGGCGCCAAGGAAGGCATGAAGGGTGAGGGCTCGGCCCGGTCGAAATCCGACGCGCTCAAAAAAGCCGGGGCGATCGTCCCGGAAACGTTTGGCGCATTGGGACCGGCCATCAAGGAAACCTACGAGGAATTGGTCAAGAGCGGCCAGGTGAAGCCGGTGGCCGAGGTGGCGGTATCGGATGTCCCGAAGCTACCCAAGACGGTCGAGCAGGCGATGAAGGAGAACGAAGTCACGGTCGTCCCGCTGATCCGCACCACGATCAGCGACGACCGAGGCGACGAGCCCTGCTACGACGGCTATCCCGCCTCCGAATTGATCAACAAGGGCTATGAGATTCCCCACATCATCGGGCTGCTCTGGGACAAGCGGCTGATCTCCAAACAGGAAGCCGAGATCGTCAAGCGCATCCTGATGCTGTCGGCCGACCACGGCCCCTGCGTGAGCGGCGCCTACGCGACGATCCTCGCGGCCTGCGCCGGCATCGGTCTCTCGCAGGCGGTGGCGGCGGGCATGATCATGATCGGGCCGCGCTTCGGCGGAGCGGTTACGGACGCGGGCCGCTGGTTCAAATACGCGGTGGACAGCAAGATGAGCGTGGACGAGTTCCTGGCCTACATGAAGAAAAACGTGGGGCCGGTGCCGGGGATCGGCCACAGGGTCAAGAGCCTGCGCAACCCGGACAAGCGCGTGAAGGAGCTGGTCGGTTACGTCAAGAGCCTCGACATCAAGACGCCCTGCCTCGACTTCGCGCTTTCCGTAGAACAGGTGACGGCGGCGAAGAAGGACAATCTGATTCTGAACGTGGACGGCACGATGGCCGCCGTGCTGGTGGACATCGGGTTCCCGGTGGACAGCTTGAACGGGTTCTTCATCCTGGCCCGGACGATCGGCCTGATCGGCCACTGGGTGGACCAGAAGCGGCAGGACAGCCGCCTGATCCGGCTGTTCGATTATTTGGTCAACTACGCGGCGCCGAAGAGGCGGGAAGTGCCGCCGTTAAAATAAGTCGCGGGAGGTTCCTCCGTTAAAGTAGGCGGAGGGAAGTGCCGCCGTTAAAGAAGGTGGGGTGCGAGGCAATGGGCGAGGGGTTGTCGAGCGAAGCCCTCTAGCCACTAGCCTCGCGCCGCTTGCCTGATCTGAGGAGAACACTATGTCGGTTGAAATGGTCAAAAAACTCTACGCGAAAATGCCCGGGGTTACCGAGAAGGCGCGCAAGAAATTCGGCCGCGCGCTGACGCTCTCGGAAAAGATCCTCGTCTCGCACGCGGACAACTTCGACACGCAGGTCTGGGATCGCGGCAAGGCCATGCTGGCGCTGCGGCCCGACCGGGTCGCCATGCAGGACGCGACGGCCCAGATGGCCATGCTCCAGTTCATGCAGGCCAACAAGCCGAAAGTGGCGGTGCCGAGCACGATCCACTGCGACCACCTGATCCGCGCGGAAGTCGGCTCGCAGAAAGACCTGCTGCGCGCGATGGACGAGAACAGGGAGGTCTACAACTTCCTGGCCTCCTCGGCGAAGAAATACGGCATCGGCTTCTGGAAGCCGGGCGCCGGCATCATCCACCAGGTGGTGCTGGAGAACTATGCGTTCCCCGGCGGACTGATCATCGGGACCGACTCGCACACGCCGAACGGCGGCGGGCTCGGGATGCTGGCGATCGGCGTCGGCGGCGCGGACGCCGGCGAAGTGATGGCCGGCCTGGCCTGGGAAGTGCTGCATCCGAAACTGATCGGCGTGAAGCTGACCGGCAAGCTGAGCGGCTGGGCCTCGCCGAAGGACGTGATTCTCTACCTCTGCGGCCTGCTGACCGTGAAGGGCGGGACGAACAAGATCGTCGAGTACTTCGGCCCCGGCGCCGAGACGATCAGCGCCACCGGCAAGGGCACGATCACCAACATGGGCGCCGAGCTGGGCGCGACGACGTCGGTGTTCCCCTTCGACCAGAAGATGGTGGCCTATCTCAACATCACGGACCGGGCGGATCTCGCGAACCTGGCTCAGGCGCACAAAGAGCTGCTCGTGGCCGATCCGGAAGTCTACAAGTCGCCGGAGAAGCATTTCGACCAGGTCGTCGAGATCGACCTCTCCACGCTCGAGCCGCACGTCGTCGGCCCGCACACGCCCGACCTGGCGCGGCCCGTCTCCAAGATGGCGGCGGAAGCGAAGGAGAAGGGCTATCCGGTCCACCTCAAGGCGGCCCTGATCGGCAGCTGCACGAATTCCTCCTATGAAGACATCAGCCGGTCGGCGCATATCGCCAAGCAGGGCTTGAAGGCCGGCCTCAAGGCCAAGACGCCCTTCCTCGTCACGCCGGGCTCGGAGCGGATCTTTTACACCATGAAGCGGGACGGCTTCATGGAGACCTTCGAGCAGATGGGCGCGACGGTGCTGGCGAACGCCTGCGGCCCCTGCATCGGCCAGTGGAAGCGCGCGGACGCGGTGAAGGGGCGCGCCGATTCGATCATCAGTTCCTACAACCGCAACTTTCCTGGCCGCAACGACGGCATCAACGAAACGCTGTCATTCCTCGCCAGCCCGGAGGTCGTGACGGCCTATGCCTTCTCCGGGGACCTGACGTTTGACCCTGTGCACGGGACCCTGAAGACGGCGGACGGCCAGTCCCTCAAGTTCGACCCGCCGCAGGGCGAGGAACTGCCGGCCAAGGGCTTTGCGAAGAGCGAAGAAGGGTACATTGCGCCGGCAGAAGACGGAGCCAAGCTCACCGTGGACGTTCCGCCGACCAGCGAGCGGCTCCAACTGCTGAAGCCGTTCCCGCGGTGGGACGGCAAGGATCTGGAGAAGCTGCCGCTCTTGATCAAGACCAAGGGTAAGACGACGACCGACCACATCTCGCCGGCCGGACCGTGGCTGAAGTTCCGCGGCCACCTGGACAAGATCAGCGACAACATGTTCCTGGGCGCGACCAATGCCTTCGCCAGCGAGCCGGGCAAGGGCTCCAACGTGTTGACCGGTGAGGCGAACCTTACGATCGCGCAGATCGCCCGCGCCTACAAGGCCAAGGGCATCGGTTCGATCGTCGTGGGCGACGAGAACTACGGCGAGGGCAGCAGCCGCGAGCATGCGGCGATGTCGCCGCGGTTCCTGAACGTGCGGGTCGTGCTGACCAAGAGCTTCGCCCGCATTCACGAGACCAATTTGAAGAAACAGGGGATCTTGGCGTTGACCTTCGCGGACCCGAAGGATTACGAGAAGATCGAGCAGCAGGACCGCATCAGCGTGACGGGGCTAAGTCAACTGGCGCCTGGCAAGCCGGTGGTGGTGACCATACACAAGACGGATGGCCAATCGCTCACCATCCAGACGAACCACAGCATGACCGAGCAGCAGATTGCGTGGTTCAAGGCCGGTTCGGCGTTGAATGCGCTGAACTAAACCACACGCTGAGAGGACACATCATGGCAAGCAAGGCATCCAAGATCATTTACACGAAGACTGACGAGGCGCCGATGCTGGCGACCTATTCGTTCCTGCCGATCATCAACGCCTTCTCGAAGGCGGCAGGCGTGGCGGTGGAATTGCGGGACATCTCGCTGGCGGGGCGCATCCTGGCCGTCTTCCCGGACTATCTGACGCCGCAGCAGAAGTGGCCGGACGCCCTGTCCGAGCTGGGCGAGCTGGCCAAGACGCCGGAAGCCAACATCATCAAGCTGCCGAACATCAGCGCGTCGATTCCGCAGCTGAAAGCGACCGTCAAGGAACTGCAGAGCCAGGGCTACAAGCTCCCCGAGTATCCCGAGGATCCGAAGGACGACAAGGAGAAGGACATCAAGGCGCGGTACGACAAGGTGAAGGGCAGCGCGGTCAACCCGGTGCTGCGCGAAGGCAACTCCGACCGCCGCGCGCCGCTCTCGGTCAAAGCCTATTCCAGGAAGCACCCGCATAAGATGGGGGCCTGGACGTCGGACTCCAAGACGCACGTCGCCCACATGAAGGGCGGGGATTTCCGGTCCAATGAGAAGTCGATGACGATGGCTGCGGCCACCGAGGCGCGCATCGAGTTCGTCGGCCAGGACGGCAAGACCCAGGTGCTCAAGCCCAAGATCGCGCTGCAGGCAGGGGAGGTCATCGATGCCACCTTCATGAGCGTCAAGGCCCTGCGCAAATTCCTCGAGGAGCAGATCGAGGACGCCAAGAAGCAGGGCGTGCTGTTCTCGCTCCATATGAAAGCCACCATGATGAAGGTCTCGGACCCGAAGATCTTCGGGCATGCCGTGTCGGTCTATTACAAGGACGTGTTCGAGAAGCACGGCGAGACGTTCAAAAAGCTCGGCGTGGATCCTGACAACGGCGTCGGCGACCTGTATATCAAAATCAAGGCGCTGCCGGACGATCAGCGCAAGGCCATCGAGGCCGACATCCAGGCCGTGTACCAGGAGCGGCCGCCGATGGCGATGGTGAACTCCGACAAGGGCATCACCAACCTGCACGTGCCCAGCGACATCATCATCGACGCCTCCATGCCGCCGGTCATCCGCGACTCGGGGAAAATGTGGGGTCCGGACGGCAAGCCGCACGATGCCAAGTGCGTCATTCCCGATGCCAGCTACGCGCCGGTCTATCACGAGGTCGTCGAGTTCTGCAAAAAGCACGGCGCCTTCGATCCTCGCACCATGGGGAGCATTCCCAACGTCGGCCTCATGGCGCAGGCGGCGGAGGAATACGGCTCGCACGACAAGACCTTCAAGGCCCCTGGCAACGGCGCGATCCGCGTGGTAGATGCGTCCGGGAGGACCCTGCTCGAGCACAAGGTGGAGGAAGGCGACATCTGGCGCATGTGCCAGGTGAAGGACGCGCCGATCCAGGACTGGGTCAAGCTGGCGGTGAACCGCGCGAAGGCGACGGGCGCGCCCGCAATCTTCTGGCTGAACAAGGACCGGGCGCATGACGCGGAGCTGATCAAGAAGGTCAACCAGTATCTCCCGAAGCACGACACGAAGGGCCTGGACATCCGGATCATGTCCCCGGCGGATGCCTGCCGTTTCTCGCTGGAGCGGATGAAGGAGGGCAAGGACACGATTTCCGTCACGGGGAACGTGCTGCGCGATTATCTCACCGACCTCTTTCCGATTCTCGAGATCGGCACCAGCGCGAAGATGCTGTCGATCGTCCCGCTGCTCAACGGCGGCGGCCTCTTCGAGACCGGCGCCGGCGGCTCGGCGCCCAAGCACGTGCAGCAGTTCCAGGAGGAGGGGTATCTGCGCTGGGATTCGCTGGGCGAGTTTCTCGCGCTGGCCGCGTCGCTGGAGCATCTGGCCAAGGTGGCCGACAACCGCGCCGCGAAGATTCTGGCGGATACGCTCGACAAGGCCAACGCCAAGTTCCTGGAGAGCAACAAGTCGCCGGCCCGCAAGGTGGGTGAGATTGACAATCGCGGCAGCCATTTCTACCTGGCGCTGTACTGGGCGCAGGCCCTGGCCGAGCAAACCGAGGATAAGAACCTGGCGGCCAAGTTCGCCAAAATCGCCAAGCAGATGGCCGACAACGAAGCCAAGATTTCCGGCGAGCTGCTCGCGGCCCAGGGGAAGCCGGTGGACATCGGCGGATATTACCATCCCGATGACGCGAAGGCGTCGAAAGCGATGCGTCCGAGCCAGACCCTGAACGCGATCGTGGACGCGATCGCCTGATAGCTGATAACCTATTCCCATGGCGGACGTCGACACCCAGAACGTCATCGATCAGGAGGAAGTCCTCCGGCCGAAGATGGTCACGGTGGAGATCGCCGGCAAGAAGTACGAGGTGCCGGAGGGCATCACCGTCATCAAGGCCCTGTGGTACGCGGGGCAGGAAGTCATCCGCGGCATCGGCTGCCTGGGCGGCTTCTGCGGCGCCTGCGCGACCTACTACCGGACCAAGGACGATCCCAAGGTCAGGACCTGCCTCGCGTGCCAGACGGCCGTGCAGGACGGCATGTCGTTCTCGATGGTGCCGCCCTTCCCGGCGCGCAAGGCGGTCTATGACGTGCAGCAGCTCAAGGACCCCAAGCAGGACCTCTTCGCCCTCTATCCGGAAGCGCCGCTCTGTCGCAATTGTAACGCCTGCACGGAAGCCTGCCCGCAGAAGATCGACGTGCGGGAGGGTGTCTGGAAGGCCGTCTTCGGCGACTTCAAGAGCGTGTCCGAGATGTTCATGGACTGCGTCATGTGCGGCCTGTGCGTGCCGGTCTGCATCGCGGACATCGCGCCCAATCTCGTGGCGCTCTACGCCAGCCGGGTGCAGGGCGCCCACTTCACGGAGAAGCCGGAGCGGCTGGACCAGCGGATCAGGGAAATCGCCGACGGCAAGTACAAGGACGAGTGGAGCCGCGTCCTGAAGATGAACGAGCAGGATCTGGCGAAGGTCTGCGCGGAACTAAAATAAGCGATGGTTATGGTTAATGGAGAATGGTTAATGGTCAACGGGAAGAACGGCTCAGAAAAAGACCATTTCGGTTCCGGTCTATTGTTCATGAACCATGAACCATCAACCATTAACCATTGATCCCTCTCCATGGACATTCATAAACTTCAAGAAATCGTCCACAAGACCCGCGACGCGCGCCGCAAACAGACGCTCCCCAAGTACGCGCCGGCCGAGCGCGACACGCTGATCAAGAAGTACCATCCCGATTTCCGCGAGAGCGCCTACCGCCCGATCAAGTTCGGGCCGAACGCCGGCGACAAAACCGTCCGCGAGCTGGCCGCCCTGCTCGAGGGCAACAGCCCCGTGCCGATGGACTTGGACCTGACGCCGCAATACACCTGCGACGTGCTGGTGGTGGGCGGCGGGGGGGCCGGCTCGGCCGCGGCGCTGCACGCGCATGCGGAGGGGGCCAAGGTGATTCTGGCTACCAAGCTGCGCCTCGGCGATTCCAACACCGTCATGGCGCAGGGCGGTATGCAGATCGCGGTGACCAAGGAGGATTCGCCGGTCACGCACTTCCTCGACACCCTCAAGGGCGGCCACATGAAGAACGACCACGACCTGCTCAAGGTCATGGTCGAGGAGGGGCCGTCCATCGCCAAGTGGCTGCTCGAGATGGGCGTGCTCTTCGACCGGGATGCGGACGGCAACCTGCACGTGAAGAAGGGCGGCGGCAGTTCCAAGCCGCGGCTGCTCACGGCCTCGGATTACACCGGCCTCGAGATCATGCGGGTGCTCAAGGACGAGGTGCTGAACCGGAAGATCCAGCTGCTCGAGTTCTCTGCCGCGGTCGAACTGCTGAGCGACTGCAAGGGCACGTGCACCGGTGCGGTGCTGCGCGACCTCGACAATCAGCGGTTCATGCCGGTGGCGGCCAAGACGGTGATCCTGGCCACGGGCGGCATCGGCCGGCTCCACATCCAGGGGTTCCCGACCAGCAACCACTTCGGCGCGACGGGCGACGGCCTAGCGATGTCCTACCGGATGGGCGCGAAGCTGATGCACATCGACACGTTCCAGTATCACCCGTCGGGGGCCGTCTATCCCGAACAGTTGATCGGCGCGCTGGTCACGGAAGGCATCCGGTCCGAAGGCGGCCATCTCGTCAACGCCAAGGGCGATCGGTTCGTGAACGAGCTGGACACGCGCGACGTCGTGTCGTCCTCGATCATCCGCGAGTGCGAAGAGGGCCGCGGCATCCGGACCATGTCGGGCCGGATCGGCGTGTGGCTGGATACGCCGCTCCTGGAAGCGGAGCAGGGTGAAGGGACGCTGAACAAGCACTTCCCCGCGATGGTGCGCCAGTACGAGCGCTTCGGAATCGACATCGCCAAGGACCCGGTGCTGATCTATCCGACGCTGCACTACCAGAACGGCGGCGTCAAGATCGATACCAACGGCGAGTCCGACGTGAAAAATCTCTTCGTGGCCGGCGAAGCCTCCGGCGGGCTGCACGGCCGCAACCGTCTGATGGGCAACTCGCTGCTCGACCTGATGGTCTACGGCAAACGATCGGGCCTGACGGCGGCGGCCCGCGCCAAGTCCGGCTCGCAAGGGAAGCTGACCTTGGAGCACGTGAAGAAGTTCACGGATGAAGCCAAGAAGCACCACGTGTCCGCCGATGTCGTCTCGCCGATGCTGTTTCCCGCCTACGCCAAGAAGGAATAGCGGGTAGCTGGCAGCGAACAGCGAATAGCTCAGAGGAAGACATGGGTAATTCCGGCTATTCGCTACGAGCTATTGGCTATTCGCTTTTTTGAGGAGAAGAAATGAACGTTCATGAATTTCAGGCCAAGTCGTTGTTTGCGCAGTTCGGCGTGCCCGTCCCGCGCGGCAAGGAAGTGAAGACGCCGCTCCAGGCCGAGAAATGGGCCAAGGAGCTGAACAGCCCGGTCTTCGTCGTCAAGGCGCAGATCCACGCGGGCGGGCGCGGCAAGGCGGGCGGGGTCAAGATCACCAAGAACCAGGCCGACGTCCCCGGATTGGCCAAGGAACTGATCGGCAAGACGCTCGTCACGCACCAGACCGGGCCGAAGGGCCGCAAGGTCCGCCGGCTCTTGATCGAGGAGGGCGCCGGCATCGCCAAGGAGCTCTATCTCAGCCTGCTCGTGGACCGCGACACCGGCTGGCCGGTCGTCATTGCGAGCACCGAGGGCGGCATGGAGATCGAGGAAGTCGCCGCGCACACGCCGGAGAAGATCATCAAGGAGCCGATCGACCCCGCCGTCGGGTTCCAGGGCTACAACGGCCGCAACGTCGCTTTTGCGCTGGGGCTGAACACGATCGAGCCGGCGGCCGTCAATCCCTTCGTGCAGATGCTCGGCAATCTGTACCGGCTCTTCATGGACAAGAACGCGGCGATGGTCGAGATCAACCCGCTCGTGATCACGACGGACAAGAAGCTCATCGCGCTGGACGGCAAGGTCTCCTTCGACGACAACGGCCTCTTCAAGCACCAGGACGTGCAGGCCATGCGCGACCTGAACGAAGAGGAGCCGCTCGAGATCGAAGCGACGGCGAACAACCTGAACTACGTCAAGCTGGACGGCAACATCGGCTGCATGGTGAACGGCGCGGGCCTGGCAATGGCGACCATGGACGTCATCAAGCTGGCGGGCAGCGAGCCGGCCAACTTCCTGGACGTGGGCGGCGGCGCGACCAAGGAAACGGTCGCGGCGGGCTTCCGCATCCTGCTCAAGGACAGGAACGTCAAGGGCATCTTCATCAACATCTTCGGCGGCATCGTCCGCTGCGAGCGGATCGCGCACGGCGTGATCGAGGCGGCGAAAGAAGTGAACATCCACGTGCCGCTGGTTGTGCGGCTGCAGGGGACCAATGCCGAGGAAGGGCGCACGCTGCTCAAGGACTCCGGTCTCAAGCTGGACGTGGCGGATGACCTCTGGGAGGCGGCGCAGAAGATCGTGGGGATGACCGGGAAAAAGAGGGCGAAGGCTGCAACGGCCGGAGGGGCGCACGGATGAGCATTCTGGTCGATAAGAATACGCGGGTGGTGGTGCAGGGCATCACCGGCAAGGAAGGGTCGTTCCACGCGACCCAGTGCAAGGCCTACGGCACGCAGGTCGTCGCCGGCGTCACGCCGGGCAAGGCCGGGCAGGAGGTCGAGGGCATCCCGGTGTTCAACACCGTGCGTGAGGCGGTGAAGAAAACCCAGTGCGATACCTCGCTGATCTTCGTGCCGCCGCCCTTTGCCGGCGACGCGATTCTCGAAGCGGCGGATGCCGGCATCAAGCTGGTCATCTGCATCACGGAAGGCATTCCGGTCAACGACATGGTCAAGGTGAAGCGGGCCCTGCGCAATCGCGAGGTGCGGCTCATCGGCCCCAACTGCCCAGGCGTCATCACCGTGGACGAGGCCAAGATCGGCATCATGCCCGGCTTCATCCATAAGAAGGGCGTGGTGGGCGTCGTTTCCCGCAGCGGGACCTTGACGTACGAGGCGGTCCACCAGCTTTCGACTCTGGGCCTGGGCGAAACCACCTGCGTCGGGATCGGCGGCGATCCGGTCAACGGCACCAGCTTCGTGGACGTGCTGCCGCTCTTCGAGAAGGACCCGGAGACCAAGGCCATCGTCATGATCGGCGAGATCGGGGGCGACGCCGAGGAAAAGGCCGCCGACTTCATTAGAAAGAACATCCGCAAGCCGGTCGTGAGCTTCATCGCCGGCATCACGGCGCCTCCGGGCCGCCGCATGGGCCACGCGGGCGCGATCATCTCGGGCGGCAAGGGCACGGCCTCGGAGAAGATGAAGGCCCTCGAAGCGGCCGGCGTGCGGGTCTGCAAGAATCCGGCTGAAATCGGCATGACCGTCAAGGCTGCCCTGGGCCGCTGATTTTTCCATAGATCGTCTTGACGAGGGCGCCGGCGGGAACCCGGCGCCCTCGTTGTGTTTTCAGGGGGAGTAGGGCATGCTGAAGCCGCGCTGCACTTCGAGAGAGCAATGAATCGTTGAGGCTCTATGTGCGGGATTGCCGGGCGCGTATCGTGGGACAAGCCGCCTGACCGGGAAAGGGTGGCACACATGGCGGACCGCCTCCGGCATCGGGGCCCGGACGCTCGCGGCCTGTTTGCGGAAGGGCCTGCGGCGCTCGGCCATCAGCGGCTGGCTGTCATCGACCTGCGGCCTGGCGCCAACCAGCCGATGCACAGCGCAGACGGCCGGTTCGTGATCGTGTACAACGGCGAGATCTACAATTATCGCGAATTGCGCGGGGAGCTGGAACGAGGGGGAGTCGTATTCCGCACGGACAGCGACACGGAAGTGCTCCTCGAAGCGTTCGGCCGGTGGGGGATGCGCTGCCTCGAGCGGCTCAACGGGATGTTCGCCTTCGCCGTGTGGGATCGGGCGGAGCAGCGCCTGGTGCTCGCGCGCGACCGGCTCGGAGAAAAGCCGCTGTTGTATTACCCCCTGCCGTCCGGCGGCGTGGTGTTTGCTTCCGAGCTGAAGGGGCTGCTCGCCGATCCCAACGTGCCGCGTACACTGAATCCCCGGGCGCTCGGCCAGTTTCTCTCTCACAACTATATTGTTTCCCCGGAAGCGATCGTAAATGGGGTCCGCAAGCTCGGTCCGGCCGAGTTTCTGGAGGTGGCCCGGGGACGACCGTTGCAGCCGGCGCGCTACTGGTCGCTGGCGGATCATTTCCACGCCAAGCGCGCGTTCAAGAGCATCGGGGAAGCCGCCGAGGCGTTGCGGGCGTTGATCGACGATGCCGTGCGCCTGCGTTTGGTGAGCGACGTGCCGCTGGGCGCGTTCCTGAGCGGCGGACTGGATTCATCGACGATCGTGGCCAGCATGGCCGCCCTCGGGAATCCCCGCCTGGTGCGGACGTTCAGCGTGGGGTTTCCCGAGCCCGGCTATAGCGAGCTGGCCTGGGCCCGCGACGTGGCGGGCGCGCTCGGCGTGGATCACCGCGACGAGACGGTGACATCGGACGTGGCGGACGAGATCGAGCGCATCGTGCAGTGCGCGGACGAGCCGTTCGCGGACACCTCGATCGTTCCCATGTACCGCCTCGCCAGGTTCGCGCGCCAGCACGTCACCGTCTGTCTGTCCGGGGACGGCGCCGACGAGCTGTTTGCGGGCTACGACACCTACCTGGCCGATAAATTGCAGCGTCTCACGGCGCGCCTCCCGCGGTCGCTGCTGGCGGTCGGGCGGAGGGTGGTCGACGGCCTGCTGCCGGTCACGCGGCGGAAAGTGAGTCTGGACTACAAGCTCCGTCAGTTCTTCAAAGGCGCCGCGCTGGCGCCTGCCGAGGCGCATGCGTCGTGGCGGAGGATTCTGTCCGGGCGGGAGGGGCTGGCGGCGCTCGCCCCGGAGTGGATGGAAGCCGTGGCGCGCGCGGACTCTCCCGGCGACATCCAGTCGTGGGCCCAGGACGTCGCCGGCTGCCATTATCTCGATCAGGCGATGTACATGGACATGAAAACATGGCTGGCCGACGATATTCTGGTCAAGGTCGACCGGGCGACCATGGCGCATTCGCTGGAATCGCGCGCCCCGTTTCTCGACCACCGGGTCGTCGAGTTTGCGGCTTCGCTGCCCGTCGAGTTCAAGCTCAGGGGATTCAGCAAAAAGTATCTGCTCAAGAAGAGCCAGAAACGCCGGTTGAAGCCGGCGGTGCTCGGCCGCGCGAAGAGCGGGTTCAACGCGCCGGTTTCGCACTGGATCGGCGGCAGCCTCCGGGGGCGTCTGTTCGACGTGCTGAGCAGCGAAAAGACGAAAGGGATGTTCAACCGGCCGTATGTCGAAGGACTGCTCGCCGAGCATGATCGCTATCAGGCCGACCACGGGCTGAAACTGTTCGGCATCGTGTGCCTGGGGATCTGGCTGCAGCAGCACTGATGTCCTCGAAGGAATGAATTTTCCCTTCGATGCCGAAAGGCTTTCTGATAAGGTGGTGTCACCGCCCATGAACGGTTCCGGACTGAGCACGCTCTCCTCCGCCATGACCGACGCGGTCAATTACACGCGGTGGGTGATCGAGGAGTTCCGGGAGTTCATCGGCGGGCGGCTGATGGAGGTCGGGCTGGGGTACGGCGGGTTTCTTCCGTTCCTGGCCGCGCGGGACGGTTATCTGGGGGTGGATTGCGATCGGGAGGTTGTCGAGCTGGTCTCGCGGTCGTATCCCGGCACGCCGTTCCTGGTCGCCGACGTCGGCGACCGGCGATTTGCCGAGACGATGGGAGACCGTCGCTTCGACACCGTGTTCTGCGTGAACGTGCTGGAGCACGTGCAGGATGACGCGGCGGCGATCCGCAACCTGCTGGCGGTGCTGGAGCGCGGCGGCCATTTGCTGCTGTTCGTGCCGGCCTTCGAGTTTCTGTACACGGACCTGGACCGGCTGGCCGGGCACCTCCGGCGCTATACGCGCGCCGGCTTGTTGCAACGATTGCCTCCCGAAGGGGTCACGGTCAGGAGGCTGGAGTATTTCAATCCTGTCGGCGCGCTGGGGTGGTGGGCCCAGAAGCTGGTGTCGCACGAATCCTTGGAAGATCAGAAGGTGTCGAGCCAGGTCCGGATGTTCGACCGGTACATGGTGCCGGTGTCCCGGCAGTTGAACAGGGTCACGAGGCGCTGGTTCGGCCAATCGCTGATCGGCGTGGTGAGGAAAGACTGATGCCTGTGTCGGTCATTTTGCCGGCGTACAACGAGGAAGAGGCCGTGGCCAGGACTGTCGGGGAGCTCCGGCAGGTTCTGGAGCGGTCGGCCGTGACGATGTGGGAGATCATCGTGGTGGACGACGGGTCCACCGACGCCACCAGCCGGATGGCCGAAGAAGCCGGCGCGCGCGTCATCCGCCATCTCCAGCGGCTCGGGTATGGGAAAGCGCTCAAGGACGGGATTGACGCCACGAAGTACGACGCGGTCGCCATCATGGATGCCGACAGGACGTACCCTCCGGATCGGCTGCCGGACCTCCTGGCCAAGTTTCACGAAGGCTATCACATGGTCGTCGGGCAGCGCCTGGGATGCCACGTCCAGGATTCCGCGGTCAAAGCGCCGCTCCGCTGGCTGCTCAAGTGGCTGGTCGAATTCACGACGGGCTCGAAAATCCCGGACGTCAATTCGGGATTCCGGATCTTCGACAGACGTGAAGCCAGGAGCTACTTTCCCCGCCTCTGCGATACGTTCAGCTTCACGACGTCCCTGACGCTCGCCTACATGATGAACAAGCGGTTTGTCGCCTACGTGCCCGTCGAGTACCGGGCGCGGACCGGAAAAAGCAAAGTGATGCTCATCCGCGATTCCCTGAGAACCTTGCAGTACATCGTGCAGGCGGTGCTGTATTACAACCCGATCAAGATCTTCCTCGCCCTGGCCGGGGGCGCGGTCGTCTTTGCCGGGGCCTGTCTCGCCCTGGGGTTCCTCTTCGACGCAGGCGCCACGGCGCTGCTCCTGGCGGCCGGCGTGCTCTCCGCCATCCTCATCTTCGCGCTGGGGCTTCTCGCAGACCTGTTGCGGCAGATCATGCTCAAACAGTGACCGTGGATCCGTTTCCCGCCGGAGCTCTCGCACCATGACGCGCCGATGGAAATGGGTCCTGGCCGTGGTCGGCCTCGTCAACGTCCTGCCGGTCCTCATCAACCTCGTCCCGGTCTTTCATTCGTCCGCCGAGCTTGAGATCAGCCGCGTTCGGCACGATCAGGAAGCGGCCTATCGGGCGCATCTGTTCGAATACGAGCAGGTCGACGATCTGCTGGAAAGCCGGCTGATTCAATTCGATCAGCATTCCGGACTCATGCTCCGGGAAAACGGCGCCCCGCTCGGGCCCTCGACGCGTTCACTCGGCCTGATTCGGAAGACCGGCCGGGGCGCCTACGCGCACGGGGGACCGGTGTTGATCTTCTCGACCTCGGACAATTCGGATCCGCGGACCAACGGGCGGCGGTACACCGTGACGTTCCCCCTCTACGTGCGGGGCGCCGTCCAGGCCGGCGTGCTGGCGCTGACGGCGGCAGCCTTGGGCCTGTGGCTGCTGTGGATCGGACAGGCGGCCCGCATCCGGCTTGCACGGGAAGCCTGGGCGGAAGGAGCGGCGCTCGAGGCGCGCTGGGAGCAAACGGCCCTGGCACGCGCACTGCCGGGGGTGATTCTTCTGGGCGCGATCGCCGTCATCAATTACGTGATGTTCGACCTGATGGCCGGGCGTCCGTGCTTGTCGCCGGACAGCGTGTCGTATCTTCGCTGGTCGGCGATACGCACGCCGGGATATCCGTTGTTTTTGCAGACGGTGCTCGCCGTCTTCGGGGACGCCCGCTGGATCGCGCCGGTGCAGCTCAACCTGCTGCTGCTCTCGTTCGTCGCCCTGGGATGGTCCGTCGGATGTCTCTTCCGGAGTCGGCTGGCCGGCCTCCTCGTTGCGCTGCCTCTGCTGGTCACGTCGCCTCTGCTGAGCGAGTCCAACAAGGTGATGGCGGAGGCGCTGTTTGTCTCGCTGGTGTGCGTCCATGCGGCCGCCGCGCTCTGGCTGATCCGGACGACATCCGGCCCGGCCGGATTCCTCGCCGGCCTGACGATGGCGCTGGCCATCACCGTGCGGCCGGCCGGGTATGCGTTGCTGGTGGGGGTGCCGGTGCTGCTGTTCCTGCTGCACGGGCGCTCACGCCGCGCGCAAGGGTTCCTGCTGGGGGGGCTTGGCCTGGCGCTGCTGGCGGCGATGGCGGTTCAATACGCGCGATTCGGGATCGTCGGCACCCAGTCGTTCGGCGGGATCAGCTTGATCGGCCACGTGGCGTCCGTGATTACGGAGGATCTCGCGAACGAGTATCCGGCTCTCACGGCGAGCATTGCCCGGCATCTCGCGCCGGACGCGCCGCGCTTGCGGGATCCGTCTCCATGGCTGGAGCACTGGCAAGCGACGGAGCAGACCTACAACCGGCTGCTCTACGAGCACATCCTGCCGGAGATCGGCGCGTACGTCGCTCGGACCGAGCCGGGGCTGAGCGGGGAGTCGCGGGCCATCAGGGGGAACGAGGTGGCGCTGGCGATCGCCGCCTCGGCGATACGGGCGCATCCCGGGTGGTATGCCCGGCATACGCTGGCCCACTATGCCGGGTTGTGGGTCGCCGTGCGGTTCGCAGCCAGCAGGCCGTTTTCCAGGCACTTCTTGAAGTGCGACCAAAGCACCGCCGAGATGATCGAGCGGGACGCGCCGTTGCTGCCGATGCTGAAAGCCGAATGGTACGCGGAAGAAGGCAAGTTTCTGCACGTGATGGGACATCCGATCGAATGGGTCGACGCCGTGTGGGAGTGGCTGCCGTTTTCCATGCCCTTCGTGGTGGCCGTGCTGTGGCTGGCGACGCTGTCGGCGGCGCTTGCCGCGCCGTGGATTCGCGCGCGTTCGATTCACGAGCAAAGCCTGATCTACATCGCGACGATCGTTCACGGCTACATGATCTTTGTGGCGGCTGTCCAGGTCGGCGCCGCGCGCTACACGGAACCGATGCTGCCGCTATTGATTGTCGAGTTGGTGGGGGGGCTCTTCCTGGCGGCGGGAGGGATGCGGGTCCTGTGGGATCGACGCGAGCGCCATGGCGGCGATCGGTCGGAAAGCCCTGCCTAGACCGAAATGCCCCAGAGCTGCTTGGCGAGGGTGCCGATCAGGTACGTCACGCCCACGGCGATCATGATGATCACGAGATTGAGCGCGATGCGCTTCCCGACGTCCATGCCGGACAGAAACGCGAGCAGCGTGGAGACGAGGACCACGATGCCGCCGGCCGTCATGAGCGAGATCAGCGCAGTCGTGGCGCCGAGCAGGACCGGCAGCACCGGCACCAGCGCTCCCAGGAAGTAGCTGCAGCCCACCACCACGGCTGATCCGAAGGGCTGCTCTTCCATTTGCGAAGCGGTCTCTTCCCCCAAAAACTGTTTCCTCAGAAACTCCGTCGTTTTCACTTCCTTCTCGGAGTTCAGCGCGGCGTAGGCGCCGGCGGCCATGGAGATCGAGCCGGCCACGGCGGTGGTCGAGGCGGCGATCAGCACCGTCACCGCGTCGCCGAAGGCGCCGAAGAAGCCGCTCACCGCGCCGAGGATCTCCACCAGCCCGTCGTTCAGGCCCAGGAAGATGTTCCGGATCCGCTCCGGATTGATCTTCCGCTCCGTCAGTTGCGAGACCAGCACGTCCTCGTGCTTGAACTCGTCCATCAGGATGCCCTGAAGGGCGTTCCCCAGCGGCTGGTCCTTGTAAATCTTCCAGAGCGAGAGATATTTTCGCACGCCGTGGACCTCGATCGCTTCGAGGACGAGGTGGATGCCCGTGGTGCCGAGGAGCCGGCAGGCGAGAATCATGAACTGCAGCTTCAGCCGGCGGCCCAGGTCGAGGGCCGTGAGATGGGACTCGAAGAACTTCTGCCAGAAGGCCAGGTGCTGCGTCTCGACGAGGATCAGCTCATCGAGGACCCTCTGCGACTCCGCGTCAGCCGAAATCCCCCGCAGGGCCTTGTAGAGCGAGAGATCGAACAGCTCATCCAGGATGAGCATCCGCGCGAGCGCGGGATCGTGAGAAGCGGCGGTCGCCATGGGCGGGCCTAGTCCTGCGAATGCTATTCGGGAGAGAAGAGCGAGCCGAGAATGTGGTACCCGCCGTCCACGTAGATCACTTCGCCCGTGATGCCGCGGCCCAGCGAGCTGAGCAGGAAGAGGGCGGTGTCGCCGCACTCCGACTGCTCCGTCGCATGGCGCAGGGGCGCGAACTCGCGGTGGTGGTCCACCATCTTGCTGATGCCGGCCACGCCGCGCGCCGCCAGGGTGCGGATCGGGCCGGCGGAAATCGCGTTCACGCGGATGTTCTTGGGGCCGAGATCGTGCGCCAGGTAACGGACGGTGGATTCCAGCGCCGCCTTGGCGACGCCCATGACGTTGTAGTGCGGGACCACGCGCTCGCTGCCAAGGTAGGTGAGCGTGACGACGGAGCCGCCCTCGGTCATGAGCGGGGCGGCCGTCCGCGTGACGGCGATCAGCGAGTAGGCGCTGACGTCGAGCGCGGTCGCGAAGCCCTTCCGCGTCGTATTGACGAACTGGCCGGTTAATTCTTCGCGCGGGGCGAAGGCGACCGAATGGACGAGAAAATCGAGCCGGCCGAACTCCTTCTCCACCTGCTTCAGGAGCGCCTCGATCTGGGCGTCGTCGCCCACGTCGCAGGGGAAGGTTTTCGACCCCGGCATCGTCCTGGCGAGTTCCTCGACGTTTTCCTTAAGCCGCTCGTTCTGGTAATTGAAGAACAGCTGCGCCCCCTCGCGGGCCGTGGCTTCCGCGATCGCCCAGGCGATGCTGTGTTTGTTGGCCACCCCGACAATCAGCCCCTTCTTGCCGTCCATCAGCCTCATGCGACCTGCTCCTTGTCTGGCGGGCTGGTTCCCCCGACCGGGCGCAAGATACCACGATTGGCCCCTCCGGTGCATCCGCTTCCCGGCCCGGGGCTGCAGAGCGGCCGGCTGGTCCTGCGGGGAGCGACGTCCTCGTTGCGGGAAACCTGGTAGCGACGTAGAATGTCCCCGTTATCCGGCGTCAGAGGGAGAGGTGCGGCATGCGGAGGCGGATCATCGTGGGGAGGGTCGGCGCGGCGGTGCTCGCCGGCGCGCTGGCGGGATGCGCGGAGTTTCCGGATGATGCGCTGTACTACGAAACCTACGAGGTCAAGCACCTGACGGTGATCATTCTTGACGAGAAGGCCCTGCAACGGCGTTGGCAGCATGTCTCCGGCAAGCCGGCGAGCAAGGCGATCAAGTTTTCGGTGGGCGCGGATCAGATGAGCATGGCCCAGACGGTGCGGGGCTTCTTCGATTTCAAGACGAACACCATCTACTGCACCAAGATGAATTTCGACGTCTGCGGCCACGAGCTGTTCCACGCCATCATGGGCCGGTTCCATCAGGACCCCTAACGCGCGCAGTGCCGCTCACACCTTGAGGAGGAACCCATGAGCCTGCCAATCGACAATCACCATGTGGAAGCGATTTTACTGCCGGACGGGAAATGGTATGCCGTCTCGGACAAATCGTTCACGGTCGATACCTATGAGTATACGGAAGAGGGGAAAACCTTCGTGGAAGGTTGTCAGCCGCAGGGCATCGCGGCACTCGGCGCCACGTGGAAGGACAACATGGGGAAGCGATTCACCTGTCCGCTGACGGCCATCATCGCGATCAGATTCACCTAAAAATTCCACGAAGCTGTTCATCCGGCATCAGCGTCCGCGCGAGCGCAGGCCCGCGTTGAATGGCAGTCGCCATCGGTCGGCTTCCAAATGATGTCCCTATTTTCTTCTCCGGTATTTCCTTTCCCCCTGGAAGGGGGCCGTGGTAGACTGCCCCCACTCAGAGGAGAATCCTCCGCTGTCTGCTCGTTCCTGCTTCCGTCCATGGCATCCGGCAGAGCGTTCTTGATGGGCGTAACGCCACTCCGCGTATCAGATGCACCGACCCGCGGCGGTCCGTAGAGGGAGAACGCATGCTGGTGTTTCTGGTCCACGTCCGCGACCCCCAGTTCTACGCGCTGCCCGCGAAGACGCGCGCCAAAAACGGGCGCATCCGGGTCATGGGCTTCCCTCCCATCGGCATCATGTCCCTCTCGTCCGTGCTCAAGCAGGCGGGGCACGAATGCGTGATGTTCGACCAGGCCAATCCGGCGACGCCCAATGAGGTCATCATCGAGGAGATCAACCGGCGCCGGCCGGACCTGGTCGGCCTGAGTTTTCTCAGCACCACCAGCTATCCCTACGCCAAAATTCTGGCCCGGCAGATCCGGGCCGTCAATCAGACGGTGAAGCTGGCGTTCGGCGGGGTCTTTGCGACCCTCAATGCCCAACTGGTCAAGCTCCAGTGTCCCGAGGTGGATTTCGTCTGCCAGGGAGACGGCGAGCAGTTGATCCTGGACCTGCTCGAGCACCTGGAGGAGCCGGAGCTCGTCGCCGGGTTGACCTGGGCCAGGGACGGGCAGGTCCGGCAGAACCCCAACCGGACGATGGAACGCAACCTGGACCAATGGCCGTTCCCGGATCGGGAGAGCCTCGAACTGGACTTCATCGAATCCATGCCGCTGGATGTGCCGGCCGTGCTCTCCATGGAGCGGTTTACCACCATGCAGACCTCGCGCGGCTGTCCCTGGCCCTGCGTGTTCTGCGACATCCCGATTTTCAACGAGGGCAAATGGCGGGCCCGCAGCCCCCAGCACGTGGTGGCGGAGTTCCGGCACCTTCAGGAGCTCGGCTATGGTGCGGTGTATTTCGTGGACGACCATTTCCTGCTCCAACCCAAGCGCATCGAGGCCATCTGCCGGGGCCTTATGGACAACCACAGCACCATCCAGTGGGGGTGCGAGGGGCGCGTGGACTCGGTGGCCCAGCACCTGTTCCCGGCCATGGCCAAGGCTCATTGCCGGACCATCATGTTCGGGATCGAGAGCGGCAGCCAGAAAATCCTGGACCGGCTGCAAAAGGAACAGACCCTGGCGGAAGTGGAACACGCTGTCGTCAACGCCAAGCGGGCCGGCATCGAGATCGTCCACGGATTTTTCACCGTCGGCAACCCCGATGAAACGGTGGAGGACATGGAGGCCACCTTCGACTTGGCCTCCCGGCTGCCGCTCGACACCTTCGGCTTCAACCGGCTCTGCGTCTATCGGGGAACGCCCTTGTGGCAGGAATACGTGAAGCGCGGGCTGGTGAGCGAGACAACCGATTGGTACAAGTACTTCAAGTGTTCCGCGATCGATCCGACCTGCCTGCCTGGGAAAACCATCAACGACGTGCGGCGGGCCGGGCTGCGGCGGCTCTTTCTCTACAAGCTGCTGCACTATCCGCTGCAGACGTTCCGGCTGCTGCGGCGCTTCCTCCGCTACATGCCCGTCCGTGACGTCGTTTACCTCATCATCAAGCCGTTCCTGGGAAAGGGACAGGGCGCGACCAAGGCCGAGGTGCTTTCCCGCGCCGTCGAGCACGGGGCCCTGAAAGACGCGGCTGCCAGCCTTACCCAGATGACGGACGACGTGCTGGAGCACGTCCTCCGGGAATCCCGCGCCGAACGCCTCCGCATTCAGAAAGAAGCCGAGGGCCGTCGCGAGCTTCCCATGATCGCCTCCTAGTAAGCCGCCGCTGGGCCCATTTTCCTCTAATCGGCTATTTCCATTCGTGGGTTCCAGGCGATTTCCCAGAGGTGCCCGTCTGGGTCCTGGAAATACCCGGCGTAGCCTCCCCAGAACGTATCGCCGGCGGGCTTGGTGATTCTAGCCCCTGCGCGCTTCGCCTGCGCCATCACCGCGTCCACGGCTTCTTTGCTGCCGACATTGTGGCCGATGGTGAACTCGGTGGGGCTGGCCGCGGTTTTGGAAAGGTTTGCATCCCAGGCAATGTTCGCGCGAGGCCACAGGGCCAGCATCAGGCCCGGCTGCACATCGAAAAATGCCACCGCGCCGTGCTCGAACTCCGTGCCGACGATCCCTTCCGTCGGAAACCCCAGCCCGTCGCGATAAAACGCCAGCGACTTTTTCAAGTCGTCCACGCCAAGCGTAATGAGCGTGATGCGCGGTTTCATGGCGGCAAAGCACGCAACCGTCTCTCCCGGCCCCAGAGGGCCGTTTGAACGAGGACTCGTCCCGTTGTCGACAGGTCAGCTGAGGAAATAGTAGGCGCCGCCGGCGATCAGGAGCGCGGCCACGGCAACCATCACCTTCTCATGTCCGCACATGCCCGGTTGCGCCTTGCAGACCTGCAGGGAACACATCAACGACATGGTGTCCCTCCTTCCGTGAGCGGTGGATATCATGATACGCCTCCCGCCCGCCGTGTCAATGGCGGCCCGGCGACCAGCGGACGCGCGGGGTTGAACAGCGTCCGTGATGGGCGTAGCATTTTGACGCCAGAATCTCTCCGCACAGAGGAGGTGCCCCATGGAGCCCGCGAAGCGTGCTGGCGAGGAAGAGCGTGAGATTCCGGACTGGGAGGTCAAAGTCGGGAAGATGATTTTCTACATCACCTGCGCGCTGAGCCTGTGGTTTTTCTATTGGCTGAATGGGATCCAGTGCCCCTGCTGAGCGGGGCAGGTCGGATGGAGCACGCACAATAATACTTGGGCGGGCGCTCCGGCAACTGTGGTATGCTGCTCCATGACGTACTGAGCCTCGCTGACTGTCCTATCTCCTCGCGCTTCCGACCTCCTCCCAGCGCGACTGATTCTCCAGTCTTCGCCGCTTTGACGCCGGAGCGCTCCGCCTCAACGGAAGCCGTGGCCTTGTGCACGGGCCGCGGTCCGCTCCGAAAGGGAAACAGGTGACCTGCCCTCGCTGCCGGGGTCTCATGATCGCCACCGCGTTGATGGACGTGGGTCGTTCCACGGACCGTCTTTCCGGATGGCAGTGTCTGATGTGCGGGGAGGTGACCGATCCCGTCATCGCTGCCAACCGAAAGGGGCACTGCGAGCCGAAACGCAACGGCGCCCGTCCGCCGGGCTCGCCAACGGCGGGGGGGAGCTATGCCAGGCGCAAGCGAATGAACACATGAAACCGGTTCCGTCCGCGATCGTGGGAGCGTCAACCAACCTCGGGGAGTCGAAAAGGAGATCCGGTACCATGAATACCCATCTCATCACACGCATCATCCTTATCGCCTCGCTGGCGATGATCCCGTGGATCGTCGCGCCGGCAGCCGATGCAGCCAGCAAAAAACCGAAGGCCTCCACCCCGCCGACGCAGTCGGAAGGGCGCAACATTATGGCGTCGGGCGCGATCGAAGACACGCAGCAGGCCTGCCTGGCGCGAATCCCCAAGGATGCCACCGCCGGGCAGCGCATGCTCGCGGAGGACAGCTGCAAACGGGATCAGCAGGCCCGGTAGCTGAGCCGGGATGCGCCCGGCGGCCACGAAGCATGATAGCCATGAGCGATGGAAAAACGGGAAGAGTGGAGACGCGAAAGTCCTGGGTGCGCATTCCGAACGGCATCAAGGTCCGCCACAGGGCGGAGGGGAAGGACGGCGTCGTGGAAGGCCTGACGGAGATCGTCAGAGGGCCCGGCCGGAATCCCGACGGACGGACGCAGTATCGCGTGGATGTGGGAGAGTCCTCTATGAAGCTGGCGGCCGAGGACGAGTTGCTGATCCTCACGGACAAGGATGGGTTGGTCATCGTCCTCAGGCGGCAAGAGGGGTACCGCCGCTACGTCACCGAGCAGCTCCACGGCGCCTTCGCCGCCGACCGGTTCGTGGTCGCGAAGTGACCGTGCTGCACAAGACGCTGACGCGCCATTCAAGCTGAAAGGAGAGACGATGCAGACAGGATCGACACGGAAGATCGTGATCAATACGAGCTTCGAGGACTTTTGTGTCAGTCGCGCGGCGTTCCTCCGGCTTCGGGAATTGGGACAGAAGGAGGCGCTGCAGGAGACGGACCTTGGGGCGTACTGGCCCCAGGCCGCGGCGCCGCATGAGCCAAGCCTGAACCGTTGCGGGCGGGAGATTCCGCGGGACGATCAGCACCTGGTGCTGGTGGTGGAGGAGCTGGGCATACGGGCCAACGGACACGCCGCCTCGCTCAAGATCGTGGAAATTCCATCCGACACCCCGTGGAAAATCGAAAAGGTCGGTGGGGTGGAGCGCGTGAGCGAGGAGCACCGCAGCTGGGTCTAACTGTGTTCGCCCCGTTGTTCTCCCGTTCGAAGTCGCAGCGGCTGCCGTCTCAACGAAAGGGGGGCTGACGACCGTGAAAAAGAGCAAGGCCGGACTTCCCAAGGGGCGCACCGATGAGAAAGTTGACGAAGAGCGCAAACCCAATCGCGCGCGCGCACCCCAGCGAGGCGGCGACGGCCTGACCTGCAACGAAGCCGAGATGGAGGGTATTCTGTCGGAAGGCGAGTCCACCTGACCCGCAAAGTCCCCTCGGCAGGCCGTTCGGCGTCAGCGGAAATGATGAATGTCCCCATTTTCTTCCCCCATGACTAATCCAGTGCCAGCAGAAGCTTGACGAGTTGCTGCAATTCGTGCACGTCCAACGGCTTCGCGAGCGCGGCATCGACCATCTTGTGATTGACGGCCGCCAACAAGTCGGCCGGCATGAGTGCTCCGCTGATGAGCACGGTCTTGATCGGCTTCAGGTCGGTCCGGCGACGGAGCTGATGGCACAGGGTCAGGCCGTCCCAGTTCGGTATCTGATAATCGGACAGCAAGAGGTCCGGCTGTTCGGTTTCGATCAGGTGCATGGCCTCTTTTCCATCGGTTGCTTCCACCATTTCAACCGGTAGCTTCTCGAGTGCAGTACGAATGAGCAAGCGCATCTTGGGGTCATCGTCGACGATCAGGACCTTGGCCTTGGGCACGCTTCCTGTCTCCATACCTTATCCATTACCCCATCCGTCACTTTTTTGCCATCGGTTCATCCAGCAACGCGAAGAATTGATCCACCTCGATCGGCGTGGGAAAGCGACACAAGTACGCTGACCCCCAATTCTTTCTTACGCGATCCGTTCACAGGGTTGGAGAAACGCTCTAAATGGAACCTTGTGATGGCCTTGCTCCTGAATCAGCCTGGCACGCAACGCCTTGACGGCTTCCACCAGGGAGGGAATTTGGTCATCGTCGAGGGCTATCAAGAACACCTTATTGCGATCTTTCCAGCCGTGAGTCCCGGAAACCTGGCCGGTTTCACCGCTCCCACCGACCTCGTTGAGCACAGTGTATCCTGTGATTTGTTGGCTTTCCAATAACACGAGCACTTCATCTTCCAGCAATTCCCGACAGACGATGGTCAGCATCTTCATGATTATTCTCCTGGATCAGAGAGGCGCAGCGCGCAACACGGCCGTGGAGACCGCCGTGCGAATGAGGCTAGGCCGATCACAAAAAGGAGTCAAGCGGACGCGCGGGGGTGGGGGAGGAGGGGAGAGAAGTGGAGTGGCGTCCGTGCCCTTGGCGGGGCATTGCGGGAGTGACGGCAGAAAAGTAGAATGTACCCATTTTCGTTCTCATGCAGGGACTCCATCAACTCGAGATCATCATCCTGCTGCTCGCCGTCGTGTTGCTGCTGACGACCGTCGCGCAGCGGCTCTTGATTCCCTATCCCATCCTCCTCGTGATCGGCGGATTGGGCCTGGCCCTCATGCCCGGCCTGCCGATCATCCGACTGGACCCGGATCTCGTCTTCCTGGTCTTTCTGCCGCCGATCCTCTGGGCGGCGGCCTACTTCACCTCGCTCCGCGAGTTTCGCCAGAATATCCGGCCGATCTCGCTGCTGGCGGTGGGGCTGGTTCTGGCCACCACGGCAGCTGTCGCGGCGGTGGCCCGCATGGCCTTCCCCGGCATGGGATGGGCCGAGGCCGTCGCCCTGGGCGCCATCGTGTCCCCGCCGGATGCCATCGCCGCGACCGCCATCGCGCGGCGGCTGCGCATCCCCCGCCGCGGCGTGACGATTCTCGAGGGCGAGAGTCTCGTCAACGACGCCACGGCTCTGATCATCTACCGCGCGGCGATTGCCGCCGTGGTGAGTGGGACCTTCGTGCTGGGAGAAGCCCTGGTGCACTTCGTCGTGGCGGCGGCGGGCGGCGTCCTCATCGGACTGGCGGTGGGGCTGCTGTCCCGATTGGTGCTGGCCCGGATGGCCGATACCTTCGCTGAGATCGCCCTCACGCTGCTGGCGCCGTACGTGGCGTGGGTGCTGGCCGAGAACGTCCATGCATCGGCCGTACTGGCGTGCGTGGCCGGAGGCCTGTATGTGCGGCAGCATTTCAGCGCGATTGTCCGGCCGGTCACGCGGCTCCAGGCGCGGGCGGTGTGGGACGTGCTCGTGTTCGTTCTGAACGGCACGATTTTCATCCTCCTCGGCCTTCAGCTCGGCGCGCTTCGGCAAGCGGTGCCTCCGGGACAGTTCGAACACCTGCTCATCGTCGGAGCAGTGATCAGCGCCCTAGCCATCGTGGTCCGGCTGATCTGGGTGCCGGTCGCGGCCTGGATCCCGCGGGCGATCAGCCGCGCCTTGCGTGGGTGCGACCCGATGCCGCCGTGGTCCTATCTGTTCGTCATTGGCTGGGGCGGCATGCGGGGAATCGTGACCCTCGCCGCCGCGCTTGCCCTGCCGCTCACGACCGCCGCCGGCACCCCCTTTCCCTTCCGGACCGAAATCATCCTGATCAGCTTCGTGGTGATCCTGGCGACACTGGTGTTGCAAGGCCTCTCCTTTGCCCCGCTGATCCGCCTGCTGCGCGTCGAAGAAGACCGCGGGCTCGAACAGGAAGAGATGCTCGCACGGGAGCGCGCGGCGGCCGCGGCGCTCGCGCGATTGGATGAATTGGGCCGTGACGGACGGCATCACGGAAGGATTATCCCGGAACAGCACGAGCGTCTGAGGGATCACTACAGCCGGCGCGCGCAGCGCTTCGCGGCTTCGGGCAAGGTCGATCCCGAATGCACGTTCGAGGCCGCGGAAGCCGACCGGCGGTTGCGGTACGAAGCGCTCCATGCCGAGCGAACAGTGTTGATCGGCTTGCGCAATGACGGGACGATCAGCGACGAGGTCCTGCATCGGCTCGAACACGAACTCGACGTCGAATCCCTCCGCCTCGGCCTGGGCGAGCACCGCGCGGGAAGTTAGATCTCAGCAGAAAGCAGAATGTCTTGCGCGAGGGTGGGGAGAAAGAGTGGCGGCGGGCCGTCAGGCGTCAGCGGAAACGGTTCCTGACACCGTTTTCTTTCCCGCGGCAGAGTTATTAGTTATGTGTAGGTAAATCACTGAAGGATTCGTTATGGACGCAAGTTTTTGGCATCAAAGGTGGGAAAAGAATGAAATTGCCTTCCACGAAAGCGCAGCGAACCCACTACTAGTTAAATATTTCAAAGATCTTTCTTTAGTGAAAGGCAGTCGAGTGTTTTTACCATTGTGCGGCAAAACTCTTGATATCGGCTGACTGCTTTCTAGCGGCTATTGTGTTGCTGGAGCTGAATTGAGTGAAACAGCTGTGAAGCAGTTGTTTATTGAGCTCGGGGTGAAACCAGAAATATCAGAAGTTGATAAAGTAGAGCACTACAGCGCAAAACATATCGATATATTTGCTGGCGATATATTTCATGTGTCCAGCAATATACTTGGTCCGGTCGATGCAATTTATGATCGGGCGGCTTTAGTGGCTCTGCCAGAAGAAATGCGCAATCGATACGCGGCGCACTTGATGGAGATTACGGATAAAGCACCGCAGTTGCTAATTTGCTATGAGTATAACCAAACCCTGATGGAAGGCCCTCCCTTTTCAGTTAGTAACGAGGAAGTCAATCGACACTATAGAGGTAGGTATGAGCTCACTCTTCTTGAAAGCGCGGATGTGTCTGGTGGACTGAAGGGCAAATGTGCGGCAAAAGAGAACGTTTGGCTGCTCAATAGCTCGTAGGCGTTGTGCAAAGGTGGAGGGCAACGGAGCGGCGGGCCGTCGGCGTTAGCGGAGAAGTAGCCGGCTCTCTTTTTCTCTTCTCGGTTACCTTCCCTCCTGCTGCTTGACGAAGTATCGAAAGGATACGATAATGTCTCACTGAGCGGGGAAAACTACCATGAGCCCTAAGTTGCAAGAAGAACTGCTTCAGCAAATGGCTCTGCTGCCTGAAGAGGAGCAGAGGCGAGTCCTGGCTTTTGTGAAAGGCCTTGCGCCTGCTGCCGGAGGGATGTCCGGCAAGGACTTGCTGAAGTTCTCGGGCGCTATCGGTCAAGCTGATTTGCAAGCGATGACCAAGGCTATCGAGGAGGGATGCGAGAGTCACCGATGAGTGCCACGATTCACATCGATGTTCCCAAAGAAAAGATTGCAGAATTTTGCCGGCGCAATCACATCCGCAAGCTGTCGCTGTTTGGATCAGTGCTGCGTGATGACTTTGGTCCGAACAGTGATGTGGATGTGCTCGTAGACTTCGGGTCCGGCACCGACAGGGACTATGAGCTGCTACAAAGCATGAAAAAGGAGCTTGAGAGGCTGTTTGGAAGACCAGTGGATTTAGTCCAGCGGCAACAAATTGAAAGCAGTGACAACTACATCCGCCGCAAGCATATCTTGACCCACCTGGAAACCGTCTATGTGGCGCGATGATGCGTATCTATTGGATATTCTCATCGCGGCACGGCATGCAGTAAAGTTCAGAGGCGATCTCACCTGGGAGCAGTTTCGTAACAGCTCGTTGCATCAGCACGCCATTGCCAAAACGCTGGAAAATATCGGCGAGGCATCAAGGAAAGTGTCGGATGAGATGAGAGCCGCCCATCCGGAGGTTCCATGGGCGTCGATCATGTCCATGCGGAACCGGATCGTGCACGAGTATTTCCGCCTGGATCTGCTCAAGGTATGGGAAGTGGTGACAACAGATGTCCCGGCCTTGATCGCTGCCATTGAGCCCCTTGTTCCTCCAGAGAAACCTTGACGAGAATATTCCTTTCCTCTGTTTCCAATTGCACTGAAACTCCGGTTTTTCATTCGCATCCGCGATAAGCCTGCCATCACCGGACGCGCGGGGGAGGGGGAGCACTTAGAGCATGGTTGATGGGGGATGGTTGATGGTCAATGGGGGGGACGGGCAACGGAGCGGCGGGCCGTCGGGCGTCAGCGGAAACGGTTCCTGACACCGTTGTCTTCCCCCACTCCTACGGCGCCACCGGCGTTCAGTCTTCCACGCCTACGCCGATCACGATGAGAACCGCATAGTCCTGCTTCTTGCAGCCCTCGACCGGAGGCATCGCTCCCCCTGGCGCAACTGGAAACGCAGTCTTCTGCGCGTTTGCCGGCGAGCACGAACCACCAACCGCCGCCGGTGTATAGCGCGCGGAGCGGCAGGCCAGATGCGTCACGTCGTAGAGCGTCGCGCCTTTATCGAGCTCCCAGCGGCTGTCGCCATTCCTGTCGGCGGGATAAATGGTCAGCACAGCCGTCACGTCGCGGGCGCCCGTGACCACGTATTTGCCGGGAGGGAGCGGAAAGGTCGGCTGCTCCATGATCAAGCCGTGTTCCTCCAGCCACCAGTCCGTGCCGTCGAATGTCCAGCGCGCCGGGGCGACGCCACCTGCATCCTTCAACATTTTATAGCTGCTCAGCTCGACGCCCCGAGGACCCGGGTCCAGAGGCCACAGACCCCACGATTGCGCGCCGCTCCCGGAGGTCGCACCTGGATCGCCCAACGCCGCGATGAACTGCGTCGAGATGCGCTGATACTTCATCTGACCTCCTCCTGCGGCCTGTACCGGCTCAGCCACGGCGGCTATCGTCACCAGCAAAGCCGTCGCAAGGCATGCGCGGCGAACGAGGCGCTGCGTTCTCCTCGTTAGCGCCAACAACCGGCACCTTGTGAAAAGTGTAGGCATGAATCGATTCCCCTTCGTCCCCTTCGGCAGAAACCCCTCTGCAAGGGAAGGCTAGGCTGATCGTGGGAGGGAGTCAAGCGGACGCGCGGGGGTGGGAGATGAAGGGCGTGGCGAGGTCTTCGACGTCAGCGGGGGCGGGATCGCGTTCCCCTGTATGCTCGCCTGAGAGCGGCGATGTCCAGTTTGCCCATCTGGAGCAAGGCGGCCATCACTCGTTCCGCTTTCCTGGCATCCTTGTCCCGCAGCAGCTTGTCCACCACGGTGGGCACGATTTGCCACGACAGGCCGTATTTGTCCTTCAGCCAGCCGCACGGCCCCTTTTGCCCGCCCGCGGAGAGCTTCTCCCAGAACCTGTCCACCTCCTTCTGCGTCTTGCAGTACACGATGAAAGAGACGGCTTCGGTGAATTTGAACAGCGGGCCGCCGTTCAGGGCTATGAACTCCTGTCCATTCAGCCGGAAGGTCACGGTCATGACCGATCCCTTCGGCCTCCCGGACACTTTGGCGCCTTCCTCTCCGTAACGGGCGATGCGCCCGATCCTGGAATTCTTGAAAAGCGAAACGTAAAACTTCACTGCCTCTTCGGCATTATCATCGAACCATAAGCACGGGGTGATCTTTTGCATATCGGTCTACTCCCTGCGGCAAGGCTAGAACGACGGGGAAAGGGAGTCAAGCGGACGCACGGGGGGGCCTTGGGGAAAGTTTGAAGTATGAAGGGCGAAGTAGGAAGTGGGGGAGGTGGAGGGAACGGGCAAAGGCGGACTTAGGGCGGGCCGTCAGGCGTCAGCGGAAAAGTCGCTTGGCATCTTTATGTTCTCGGATGCTTATGGCTGCTCTCCGATGATCGCCTTGGCGACCAAGGCGGTCATGATCCCGTAGGGCAGGTTTATCAGCAGCAGGTAGAGCGTGAACATCGGCCCGCCCTTTTGAAGCCCGAATAGCCCCGCTCCGCTAATTGGCAGAAATATCAGGAAGAGCGCCAGCACCGGGGCCAGAAAGTAGAGAACGCCGAACAGGTACAGGTGCTCCCAGGCGGCACCTATCAACAGCCCGAATGGGATGCCCCAGAGCCCGCCCCAGAAGAGTGGGCGGTAGATATCAGGCGGTGTGAATGAGATCGGCTGGGTGACGCCGAGTTTCCCGCTGACCCCCACGGCGAACAGGGCGTGGCTGAAGAGAACCACGGCGAGTGCGCCTATCACACCCGCCGTGAAGCAAATTGCCACTTGCTGTAGCACAGTCATGATGAATCTCCTTTCAATTACAAGCGGCAGAAAGAATCCTAGGGAGTTTCGCCTTAGTTCATGGTGAGCACCACACGGAAGCGCGCCTTGCCGCTCATCATGCGCTCGTAGCCCGCGGTCGCCTGCTCCAGCGGGAAGGTCTCGATCATGGGCCGGATACCCGTCCGGGCGCAGAAATCGAGCGCCTCTTCCGAGTCGCGGGCCGTGCCGGACGGCCAGCCCTGAATGGTCCGGCGGGCTCCGATGAGCTGAATCGGCGTCACGGCGATGGCGTCCGGGGAGGCGCCCACCACGAGCAGTTTGCCGTCCACTCCCAGTCCATCGATCAGATCCGACATGGCCTTGCTGTTCGGCGCCGTGGCGAGGATCACCGACGCACCTCCCATGCCTGCCAGCTCCTTCGCCGCGTTGACCGAGTCGGTATCAAGATACCGCGCGGCGCCCAGCTTCTTGGCCAGGGCCTCCTTGTCCTGGCCCCGGCCGATCGCCACCGTCAGGAAGCCCATCTTGCTCGCGAACTGGATGCCAAGGTGGCCGAGTCCGCCAATACCGTGCACGGCCACCACAGCTCCTGCGACGGCCCCACTATGCCGCAGGCTATTGAATGTCGTGACCCCCGCGCACAGGATGGGACCAGCTTCCGCGGGGGAAAGGGCCTCAGGAATCGCGGCGAGCGTATCGCTTCTCGCGATCATGAACTGGGCGTAGCCGCCATCGTGGTTGAAGCCCGTGACCTTGAGATCCCGGCAGCTGATGAAATCACCCCGACGGCAGGACACGCACTGGCCGCAATGGCCCCCGTGCCAGCCGACGCCAACCCGCTGGCCCCGCTTCCAGGCCGTCACCCCGTGCCCGACCTCGTCGATCACGCCGGCCACCTCGTGGCCGGTGACGCGCGGATACTGGAGCCCAGGCCAGTGGCCTTCCTTCACGAAGGCGTCGCTGTGGCAGACCCCGCAGGCCTGTACCTTGATCCGGACCTGATAGGGGCCTGGCTCCGGCACCTCACGCTTGACCACTTCAAATGGGGCGCGAGCACGGGGGATCTGGACTGCCGACATTTGTGCCATGGCCGGCCTCCCGGGGTTGGATGGGAAGGGGTGAAGAAAGCCTAGGCTGATCGTGGGAGGTAGTCAAGCGGACGCGCGGGGGAGGGGGAGCACTTAGAGCATGGTTGATGGGGGATGGTTGATGGTCAATGGGGGGGACGGGCAACGGAGCGGCGGGCCGTCAGGCGTCAGCGGAAACAATTTTCTCGTTCCCCAGCCGTTTCTGCTTTAATCTCGCTGAAAGCCGATGCGCTGTTTGGGTTTGTCCGGTGCCATGAGTTCGCGGATGGCGTCGAAGACGATCTTGAACTTTGCATCGTATTTTCTTTCCAGATCGTTCAACTGTTTTGCGAGGTCTTTGTGGGATGCAATCATCTCCCGAAGACGGACAAAGGCGCGCATGATGGTGATATTCACCCGCACCGCTCGCCCACTCCGCAAGACGCTTGAGAGCATCGCCACGCCTTGTTCTGTAAAGACGTAGGGTAGGTAGCGGCGTCCGCCTCTGCCCTTGGGCTTTGACATTCCAATTTGGAATCTCAAAGAAGCTGCCTCCTCTTCGGTGAGTTGGAACATAAAGTCTTTTGGAAACCGGCCCATGTTCCGCTTCACGGCCTTGTTAAGATTAAACGTCGTGACGCCATAGAGTCCGGCCAGATCAGCATCGAGCATGACCTTGTGGCCTCGAACATTGAAAATCTTACTATCAATCTGTCCTGCGTGAACGATGGACCGCATGGTTTGAACGCCTCCCTAAAATTTAAGGCAGCAAATTGCGACCTTAAACGATAGGCAGTCTAGCGGAATGTAGTTAGGAGAGCAATGTAGATGCGCGTGGGTGGGGGAGCCGCAGCGCATGGTCAATGGGGGATGGTCAATGGTCAACGGTAGGGGATCGGAATCAGAAGCGGAGCGGCCGGCCGTCGGGCGTCAGCGGAAATCAGCATGATTCCTTTTTTACTTCTTGAACAAGTGCCATGAGTTTCGTCATCGTGCCGATGTTTCGCGCCGTGCCTGATCGAGCGAGCGCGCGGTCGACCTGTGGCCAAAGGGGACTGCCCGCGATGCCCTTTGCGCACCAGAGGTAGGCAACGCGCCGTCCAAGCGCAAGAATCTCCGGCGCCCATCGTTCCTTGAGAAGCGGCTTCAGCCGTTTCCGATCCGAGGGCTCCCTCAACACGACGACGAGCAAACGCGACGGGTCGCTCGCGACGCCGGCCAAGGGGTTGTCACGAACGGCCGCGACGACTTCCTTCCCGGAAAGCACGATCAGGGGCGAGGCGAGGCCGAGTCTTGAAGCGAGCGCCTTCTCAATGCGCGCGCGTACGCCATCCCGCTTGTTGTCCGGCATCGAGAAGACGACGTTGCCGCTGTTGAGCACCGTGCGCACGTCACGGAATCCAAGACCCTCGAACAGGGCCCGGAGGTCCGCCATCGATACACGCCGTGCCGTTCCGATGTTGTTGACGCCGCGCAGGAGCGCCACGCGTCTCGACGCCATCGCGGGCATTCTAGGCTTCTGTGCAGCGTAAGTGAAGAGAAGTCAAGCGGACGCGCGGGGGTGGGGGAGCACTTAGAGCATGGTTGATGGGGGATGGTTGATGGTCAATGGGGGGGACGGGCAACGGAGCGGCGGGCCGTCGGGCGTCAGCGGAAATCATGAATGTCCCCATTTTCTTCCTCTTTCTTCAGTACAGGAAGTCCAGTAGTTGCAGCATCGATGAGCCGCTGATTTGTTCAGGGGGCCCGTCCTCTGTACACGGTTGCTGCCTGAGCTTACGCGCTGCAGTCTCGGCGATCTCAGTCATCGCCCGGTTGAGGTTGGCTTCCAACTGAACCTCCTTTCGCTTGCGGTCTTCAGGCGGGTACTCAGCCAGCGTTTTCCCGGGAACCTTCACGACGGCCTCCTGCTCAGTCCAGATCAGCCCTGAACATGGTTTACTCTGAAATGCCTCAACCTCAATACGCACGGGCCGGAACGCCCATCCAAACGTATAGGCTCCGCCTGACCAGATCGCCACATCAGGCAGTTCGTACACAAAATACGCCCCGATGGCCACCGGATTCCAGGCTGTGGCAACGCCGAGGATCGTCAACCCCACCGTGGAGTGGACCACAAGCCCGGTCACCCAGTATTGCCACCGGACCACGCCGTAGTCGAGGATCCGAGCGGAGATCACAACATCAGCACCGGTTTGTTGAAGGAGCTCCCGGTTCTGTTCTTCCGTCAGTGGCGTGCCAGAGGGACCAAGATCAGCCAGGATGCGGCGTGTTTCGTCAAAGGGGACCACAAGAAATCCCTCCTGGCGAGCCAGCGCGTCGGCCAAAAACCGTTGGGCACTGACCTGGATTTCATCGCGAAGTTGAGCCAAGAGCGTCAGTTCAATCTCTGGCGACGGGGCCTCATCGAATGAGTGTATTTGTGAGCTCTTCGTAATCGCCGCTTCTAGAATGACAGGTGCGATCACGACTTTCAGGGGTGGATTGGGAGGATCGACCGGACGTGTCCACAGGCCACTGCAGCCGGTGAGAATGACAACCAGTACACTCAACGGAATGCGCATCATGTGCGGAACGCTCCAGCGCTCGACTTTTCCATCGGTTTAGAGGGACGTAACCAGCAGTACCCACGTTGCGCGAGCTGCGCTCAGCGTGGTGCCAGGGTATTCAGGCTCTTATTTAGAGGGAAAGGACGGGAGGAGCTCGCGGTGCAAGGTCGCTCGAAAGAAGAGCGAGGGGATAGGACGAAATGAAAAAGGTGTTGCGAGATACATGAAGCGAGACCGGAGGAGAAATATACGCCGACAGAACACCAAGAGGGCCGGCATGGTCAAAACTTTGAGCGGGGGAAGGGGGAAGAAATGAAAATGTGATCTCATCCCCGTCCAAGAAGATAGGGGAAGCTTGGCCGAGAACGGAGGAGTGTCCCTTGGAAGCACGAGGCGAAACGACATCGGGAAAAGAACCCGCGCCTGACTCGTCAGGGCAATCAGTAGAAAAGACGGTATGGGTGATTCCTTTGTGAACGTGGTCGAAACCATCGTGGGAATGAGCAGTCTCAGGATGTACGTGGACAAGTGGGAAGGCGATGAGCCACGCCGTGAGCCAGGCTAGAATTCCTAGATAGCTCCATAACGATTTCAAGTTGCTGTGCCGCATCGCCCTCAATCCCGCTGAAACTTTCATGCTCCGGATGGAACTGTCAGGGGACAGGCTACTGTATGAGGAAAAGACTGTCAACCGCATCGCCGGCGGCGGGCCGTCAGGCGTCAGCGGAAATCATGAATGAGCTACCCCCGGTTCCGTGGACACTCCCGAAGGGGGACAGGGTGATGGGTTTCGAACTGCACCGGGCTGACATAGCCCAACGTCTGATGCAGCCGCTGCCGATTATAGAACACCTCG
>Ga0187894_10000050_pt1 | contig 153319 bp, 139 predicted proteins | sample GBC1701081metaG_FD_136650 | JGI IMG/M metagenome (GOLD analysis project Ga0187894, IMG submission 136650) | White microbial mat communities from a lava cave in the Kipuka Kanohina Cave System on the Island of Hawaii, USA - GBC170108-1 metaG ... | reverse complement strand
GGAGCGCGGTCAACGCGAGGACGTTGTCCGCCACGGCCACTGCGGCGACCGTCCCCGCAGAGACTTTTAAGAACTGCCTCCGTGACAAAAACATGGGTCACACCTCCTACAGTTGAGGGCTCAATCAAGCCTACGCGCCTACCCAGACGCACAGCGGAAATTTAGCTCCCCTGCCTTCCCTCCTGAGAGTCTGACGCAATGCCATGAATATACCGGCCATCCCACCAACTCGGGCTACAGACACAGCAAGAGAGTTGCCAGACTGGGAGGAACTTGGCGTCAACAAGATCGTTCGTGTTAACTCGTTGAAATAGAATAGATATAAATAGAATTGCGAAAAGGTGCTGGGGAAGGAATGGCAGAGGTAGCTTCACCAATCGAATATGATGATATGCGCCATCTGATAAATTTTATAATTCAACTAATGTATCAATTTGTTACGTTCGCATATCCATGTATTCGTCAACGATAGTATGCCTGACGACCTTAGCAGAATGGAACCCGAACCACTTCATGTGATGGAATGCTACGAAGAAGAAACATGATCGCTGAAATGAACAGAGGACGAGGTCAGCGAACGGTAGGACTGTTACGAACGGGGGATAGATGCTACTGACTCTCGACACCCTCGCTTCCCAGAAATCGTTTCATGAGCAGCGAGAAATGTTGCCGTGGTATGCCGCTGTGTTCAGCGGCCTTCGTGATGACACCTCCATGCTGCGCCAGTTTGACACGCAGGTAGGACTTCGAAAACTCTTCGAGCGCTCGCTCCTTCGCTTCCATGTATGGAAGGTTGGCCAGACTCGGGTCGACTGAAGCGAGACTCTCGGCCTCACTCTGTGGAAGCATGCTTCGGACATCGCGCGCCCGAATGATGTCGTCGGTCGCGAGCATGACCATCCGTTCCACGACATTGCGGAGTTCGCGCCCATTTCCAGGCCAGGAATAGGACACAAGTACCCCTACCGCATCCTCATCAAAATGGCACTGTGCCTTGCCCATGGATTGAACCAGTCGGCCGAGCAAATGGCGTGCGATAACGGGAATGTCCTCGCGGCGCTCACGTAGCGGGGGCACACGAATCGAAACGACTGCGAGCCGATAGTACAAATCCTTCCGGAAGGTCCCCTCACGTACTCGCGCTTCGAGATTTCGGTTGGTCGCAGCGATAAAGCGCATATTTATCCGGCGAACTCTGGTTCCCCCCACGGGACGCACCTCGCTTTCCTCTAGCACGCGCAGCAGTTTCGCTTGAAGGAAAAGGGGAAGCTCCCCGATTTCGTCGAGGAAAACACTGCCGCCGTTCGCTAACTCAATAAGCCCAGGCTTATCGACGATCGCGCCGGTGAAGGCGCCCCGTACATGCCCGAACAGCTCGGATTCCATCATCCCCTCGGGAACGGTCGTACAATCGATCACTTGAAACGGCCGATTGCATTCAGGACTCTGCTGATGGATCGCCCGTGCAATCATTCCCTTTCCCGTTCCGGTTTCGCCGGTTATTAAGACCGTCGAACGGACCTGGGCCGCCTCACGAATACTCCGCATAATCTGCTCGAATGCGACGCTACTCCCCACGAAACTATTGACTTCGAACTCCTGCCGGTCCTGTTGTTCGTAAACCGAATGCCGCCGCAGGATTTCAGAGATTCGAATCGCCCGATGAAGTCGCACCCCCAAGTCTTCTGCATTGACCGGTTTCAGCAGGTAGTCGAAGGCGCCTCGCCGCATCGCATCCACGGCCAGAGGGACAGTGTTCATCCGCGTCACCACCAAGACCGGCAAGTTGGGATCGATCCTTTGAATGCGGCTGACGAGATCCAACCCATCCATTCCCGGCAACACCATGTCGGTCAGCACAAGATCGACAGCCCGTTCCCCGAGCAATTGCAAGGCCCCTTCTGCCGTGGCACGAACTTCCATATCGAAATCTCCCCCGAGCGGTTTCAGATCCGCCGATTCAAGGGCGTGCAGCATCAACTCAACATCCGTTGAGTTGTCCTCGACGATCAGGATCGTGAACGGCGCTTTAGATTTGGCTCTGGTCGATCGCATGTCGGAAACTCCGCCACGTGTCATCGTCTCCCCCTTCCTCACAGAACCCCTCGCCTGAGGACATCAACCACATCGGGAACCCTTGACGCCTGCATCCTGGCATTCGAGACTCTCTCTTGCTCCTGAAAACTTGGGATCGTGAATTGTACGGTGCAGCCCGGCCCCTCGGCTCCGTCGATCCACACCTTGCCGCCATACAGTTCCACGATGCGTTGGATGATGGTCAGGCCGATCCCGTCTCCCGGTGCTTCAGACATCAACAAACGGACAAACGGCTGAAACACTCGAGTGCGTTGGGTCGAAGGGATCCCGATCCCGTCATCCTCCACAGAAAAAGCCACCATAGGACCTTGTACACGCCCGCTGATCCTCACCACGGGTGAGTCTCCTTCTCGAGCGAATTTGAGTGCGTTCGAGATGAGGTTATCAAAGATTTGCCGGAGATAGGCACCGTGACAGGCAACGAGCGGCAACCCTGGTTCAACGTGTACCACGGCATGAAGTCGCCCGATCTCATCAGCTCGGGCTTTCAACACCTCACCAACAATCGCAGTTGGATCGACAGCCGTGATGGCCTCCTGATCAGCACCCACGTGAGCCACGGTCAAGATTCCTTCCACTCGTTGCACAAGATCCCTACTATTCTCTTCGATCAGAGATAACCACCGCTTCGTCCGGTCATCGAATTTCCCACTGTCCTGCTGGACCAGCAACCGTACGAGTTCTTCCATGCGAGCACCGGGCCCCTTGAGATCATGAGCCAAGGTTTCCGCCATATGCTCGAGCTGTCGAAGACGTGTCACCAACCCCCGCTGCTTCTGTTGTGCCGCTTCGTGCAGCCGTGCATTTGAGATGACCAGCGCTACTTCCAGGGCCAATCCTTCAGCCAGGCGCTGATTCCACTCATGTGTTGCGCGGTGTCGCTCGTTCAGAAACGACAGAACACCAAACGGAATCCCCTGCGCCAACAGTGGAATTGCCAGCATACTGTCCCAAATCAAGTTGTACCGAACCATCTGCGGCCACTCATCCGAACGAAACCGTTCCCCAATGGCCTTCTCGCGCGTCTCAAACGCTTGAATACTGACAGGAAGTTCCTCCCACGGCACGACCAATTTCTTCAAACGGTCATTCCATTCGCCGGATGCAGCTTCAACAATCCAACAACCCACTCGTTCATCGCGAAGGAGCACCAGACAGATATCCGTTTGCACCAATTCCACTGCCCGGTCCGTAATACGCCGGAGCACGCCTTCCAGATCGTCAGAACCGATGGTGTTGATCTCTTGGCCGATTGTGTCGAGCGCTTCGATTTCTTGGATGTTCGTCTCGATGCGCCGAGCCATGGCAAGGTATGCCTCTGCCAACTGACCGAGTTCGTCCTTCGCTCCTCGGCCAGTAGCCAACAGTTCTGTGATCCCGTCCACATCGACATGCGCTCCAATCCTTGCAGTGGCTGATTGCAGCCGCGTGATCGGATCCGTGAGAGAACGGGCCAGTATGCGCGAGACAATCCATCCCAGCGCGACCACACCGGCCAGCGTGATCCACAGCCCGACAAAGGTCCGCTGCGACAATGCATCCGCTTCTTCGTTCAATGAATTTCGCTGCCGCTGCAGGCGATCTTCGACGGTCCGAAAGTCTTCGCGGAGGAGATCGGAAAGTCGGAGCCCTTCACCCGACTGCACGTACGCTAACGCCTTGTCCGCTGGTCCCTTCTGAATGTCTGCGATCAATTCATGCTTCGATCGCAAAAGGTCTTTCAGTTGTTGTTCGATCGGCGCGAGACTGGTCGGAGTACCCGATAGCCTCGCGAGTGACTTTGTGGCATCCGATAACACCTGGTCGAGTTTCGCTTCTGCTTCAGCCAGTGGAGCAAGAAAGGCGGGTTGCTGGGTCAGGACATAACCGCGAAAGCCGTCTTCAATGTCGATAGCGAGTCGCCCAAGCACATGTACTTGCTCATCAGCCAGCATGAGCTCTTGCCGTTGTTGTTGGAGCGCAAGCAGCTGTTGGACAACATACAGGTGAATGGCAATGCCTGCACTGAGCGGCACACAGAGCAGGAGGAGCACCACCCATACCTTGTGCTGAATGCGGAGTTGCCCCCCCCATTGTGCGACCCATCGGCCCATCGCGCGGCTTCCTCTCTACTCGGCAGCGTGCTTAGGAGGCTGTGTTAAAACCATTTAATTTGGGCTTTAGGAGAAAGAAATGTCAAGACCGGGGGAACCAAAACCCAAAACTGGGCCACAAATAACTTGAGGAACGGACTTGTATCTCAAGTGGCGTGTGGTCTACTTTTGCATTGTTGGGTCATCCCGACGAATCGGATTAGATGTCAAATCATGCGGTCGTCAAACGGTCGTGTAGCAGATTGAGCTTACGCTCTTTCAATCTCACTTGATCTCACTCCTACTGGATTCGCAGGTCGATGACTCTCTGGAGGAAATCCTCCTTTCGGGCACTATCCTGAAATAGAGATGCGCATTGATTCTGATAGATAAACTGGGAAACTTTCGCAACATTGAGTTGTTCGAAAAATCTTCCTTCTTCCGCTCACTTCCCCCTGGCAAAGCCTACTTACCGATCGGTGATTCGTAGAACAGGACTGTTTGCCACAGAATACGAGAACCCCCAGCCCGGAATGATGCCGGATTGGGGGTTTCTTGTTACACTATCACTCCTTCCTCTAGCAGCTTTCTCCCTTCGCTCATAAGCTCAACGTACCGAAGCGTACGCCTTGCTGTCCCCTTTTCTTCCTCCCATTTTCAATTGGACTTCCAAATACCTTGGCACCTAGAATAAAATGAAACTAGGTGGTGCCTTCATTTTGGGGAAGGAGTGAAGCATATGACACTATTCAGGAAATCAAGTGCCGTGATGCTGACAGGGATACTGGTTACTGCAGTAGCCGTCACACTACCTCAACTACCGGTTTTTGGCGAAGGTGGTGCGCGGCGGGACGTTGTGCTTCATGAACTTGAGCGCAAAGCCACGCTCATGGACATGCTCTATCTGGTCGAGTTCGAGGCAACCCAAGCCGGAGCTCCGACGAGCCGCGAGCAGACGATCGAGCTGCTCGACAAACTCGTCATCCCAACCCTCGAGAGTCTGGGGAAGGATGACAAGGTTCGTGCGGGAGGCATCGTCGTCGGTACTCTCGCCGGGGCCATCGTGGTTGGAGCCAAGTCGAAAGATGAGGTGACTGAACTCGTTCGTGCGCTTCCCGCCTGGGGCATCATGCAGTGGAAGGTGACGCCGCTCGAGACCTTCGCTCACCGGGCTGACCTCGAGAAGAAGGTGGTGGAGGGTCTCCGCGCACAGAAGTAGTTCGGCGCACAAATGGGAAACCCCAGCCCGGCCTGACACCGGACTGGGGTTTTCTTGTTACGCTACCACTCCTACGCCAGGAGGTAAAAGACGGTCTCTCCAGAGGCGGGTTCTCCTATTAAAGCTTCAGGGTAAACCAAGTGGAGAGCGCCTTCATGCCGTTACGTTCAATGTTGTTACCATCCCACACCGCGAACGCGACGGGCACGGACATTCCCGCCTTGAACTGGGTATCGTTGGCATCACCGGTTTCCAACGTGCGCTTCACCACCACGCGCCAGGTTGGGCCAGTGTATCCACCACCCTTGACGGAACCGGAAGGTTCCCACACACCGTTTCCGATGACATCCTGATGCGCTTGCGTCGTGAGGGTGCTGAAGCCGTTGGCATTCAGATCCTCAACCGAGCTCACGCGCAACGTCGGGTCGGACATGATGTTGCCCGACCAAATGCCAGGATTGAAGGGCCCCAGGCTCCGGCCGATCCGGTCCGGATAGGTCACACCGCCAGCCGGCTCTTCGAAATAGTAGTCCCAGAAAATGCCGGGGTATTGGTCATCCACATCCCAGATGCCCGCGCTATCCTTGCCGAGATCCTTCTGCCACTCTGCGTTCCACCGCCAAATGTTGGTGGTGCCGCCTGACTGGCCCATGCACTGGAAGGGTGGCGCTCCAGCAGTGTTGACTGGGAACATGATCGCTGCCTGATCCCGGAAGTCTTGGGGACCAATGGTCGTATCGTTCTTGGTCTGATCGCTCCACTCTATGCGCAAACCGAGCTCTTTTCCGTTGGTCATGGCTTTCACGAACACCGACTTCACCGAAATATTCGGGTGCATCGGCGTAGTGATCAGCTGCCCGCTCAACGGAACAATCACCCCAGGAACGCTCTCCCAGACTGGATTCGCACCATCCATTGGGATCGATCCCTTGACCATCTTCGCCGGAATCGTAACCGGCTGGCTGACAGCCAACGGAACCTGCCCGATCGTCAGCATCACGCCCACGATCAACGCAGCGAGAAGAATGCCAAACACCACACGCCTGCTGTGTGTCTGCACTACTCTCATAGGATTCTCCTCCTCTCGATTAACAAATTAAGATCAACATCATGCCAACGATCAAGGCGGAGAGAGCATGGTGAAGAGGGCCAAAATCACGCCAACGATCAACGAAGCGAGAAGAATGCCAATCCTCATCAGCTTGCTCTGTGACGGCGTTACTTCTTTAGGCTGCTCAACTTTTTTCATAGAATACTCCTCTTCTCTACTAAAAAAATCAAGAGGGATGGCCCAGGATCACTGCCGACGAACAACACATGGGGACCTTCATGAATACGGGTAAAGGTTAGGCGGTTCCGATCGGCCCCTCCTCTTTGTCTTTGCCTTGATCCTTTCTGTCCAAAAATGATTCTGCGCCAACTTCGTTCAGCAATAGACTCAGTTCATTCCCCTGATCCTGCGCACCGCACTCATACGTCTGGCCTTCCGGTGAATTGAACGTCGCCGGGCGGTAATCGGTTTCCGAGTAGGGCTGGGAAATGACGCCTAGGAACGCGGCTTCGAAATCCATCCACTCCGCCATCACGTCCGCCACGTGTTTGTACAAACCGGATGCAGCTTTCTTGACCAACATCCTGCAAAACAGAGGGACCCACCGGCCGATATGATTCTTGACAAACTTCTTCTGTGCGTCCAGGACGATCTGGGTCTTGTCCGCTCCATCGTGACAGCGGGAATAGGATTCTTTGTAGGCCAGGAAATGCATGAACTCGAATTCGACGCTTAAATGATCCAGTCGCTCATGGATATCCTTGGACATTTCCACCCCGAACGCACGATAGAATCCGGCGATATCGCCCATGACTTGCGATTGAGCAAACACGTGGTCGTTTCCGAAAAGCGTTTCGTAGGGAGGGCAATCGAGCGTAATAACATTACTGAACACTCGGCGATGCTCGGCTTGCAGATCGCTGAGTTGCCAGTTGACGCATTCTGACGCGACAACTTTTTCGATCTGATCGAACTGCTTGCGCAGCAGCACCAGCTTTTGCTTGGCCCGCTCACCGCCAATGCCGTCGAGCGTCTGGTCCAAGGCATCGATCGCCGCTCGCCCATCCTCGACGAACTCTCCGCATTGCACATAATCAAGAAACTCATCGTCTTCAGGATAGAGCAGGCTCCACGACACAAGGAGATAGAGCTTACTACGACTGAGGGCGCGTTCGACTGCGGGTGAATCTTTAATGGCCGACGATGTCGGAATGACCGAGGCCACGGCCGGAGAATTTGTTTGCACCGGCTGTTTACTCGTCATGAGAATCAGCTCCACTGTTTACCCTGTTGCCCACATGAATTTTCAGGGCATTTGAGGTCAAACCTTTGACACAGGATCTTGTATGGTAGGTACAGGACCAGGGGTTGTCAAGCGTCATCTTCCCCTTCGCGAAAGATAATCTAAGTTGGTGATTTCTCAAATTATTCTCCCTCGCGATGCGCACCTTCTCTCTTTAATTTCCTTCTTGCACTCAGGCCTGTTCTTATGGATCAGGAGAGCGACTGCGCTAACAATCTAAACGGTGTGACTCGAATGGCCACGTGATCGTTCACTGTCTGGCACACTTGCTCGCACAGTCCGCATCCGACGCAACGCTCAGTCGTCACAACAAGACGCTGCGTGCCAATATCCATCGATAAGGCATCCGTGGGACACTTTGATACGCAGGCATGGCACCCCTGCCCTGCCGTGCAGATTCGGTGCGAGACAATCGCGAGACCCATTCGTATCTGCGCTGGTTCTTCGACAGGAAGCAACGCCTCGGTGGCACAGGCCGCAATGCAGGGTACATCCTCGCAGAGATAGCACGGCATCTGATCCGCAAAAATCACCGGTGTCCCGTTCTGCGGATGTGACGTAATCGACCCGTACGGACAGACCTTGGCGCAGTCGCCGCACTTTGTGCATCGCTCCAAAAAGAGTGCCTCGTCAGCGGCACCGGGAGGACGCAACCAATCCGTCCGCACCGGTGGTGGAGCCGGTTGTTCCGACACAACCTCTTGGTGTTTGGCAAATTCCTGTGCCGCTTTGGCAACGGACACGACAGAATCCTTGAGGAAGTCGCGACGTCTGTATGATGAATCAGTAGCCACAGTGGTGCACCGTTACATGACGCCGTCAGCGCGCAGCTTGTAGACCTCGACGCAGCGGTCGCAGGCTCCGAATTCGATATCCCAACCAGGGTGATTCTCGCGGATGAAATCGAGTACATAGGTCTCGATCTTGTTGCCCATATCCTCGACCCATGAATAGGTCGGGAACCGGCACAGAGGACAGGGAAATCCCGGCATCAACATGACTTTATTTTCCGTCTCCGGAACCTCACCCCCCTCGACATCCACGGCACGATCCATCACGCGCAAGGTATCCGACGCCATCTCGATCAATTCCGAGTGGGTAAAGAAACTCGTCTGCCACAACCCTTCGAACACCGATTTCAATTGCGGCGCGGGAATCTTGCGATACCAGGAACGAAACTCTTTGAACCGGTCTTCCTTCCTTAGCATCGGCTCTTTGCCGGCTACTGTCAGCCGACTATCCACGGTGAGGCTCCACAAGATGCGATAGCGTTGGAGAATGAGGGTTTCCTCCCCTGGATTTTGCCCGACCTTGGTATCCGGATCGTACCCAAAGACCGGATCCAGCATGTCCGAGATATGCAACAACTCATGGCGGCAGTAGCGCGTGAGCGCAGGATCGTAAAATCGACGTGGGATAAGCTTGATCCCGACGCCTTTCAACCCTTTTTCTTCGAACTCTCGAGCCAGCTCGTGTTCGACGGATCCCCACTTCCTGAGAATATCGACGCCTTCCTGATCTTCCTTGAGCACCCCCTTGACGAGCACGATTCCGACTCGCTCCTTCACCAAAGGATATTCGTTGAAGGCATTGCGGATGATATCGGAAAATCCCCAGGTCCCGAACAAATACTGGTAGAGCTTCTTGAACTCACTCTCACGATCATCGAGCGTAAACTTCTCGTAGATCGGGTCGGCTAGTTCGTGGAACTCTTTATAATAGGTGGGGTCGCCCTCCCGTTCCGTCTTTTCGACGAACGAGTCAATGACCTCTTGCAACAATGCGGGCTGAAAACGAAGTTCCATACTAAGCCTTGTTCGTCCAATCTTGTCTGGCCGCGGCTGCACTCCTCGACGAAGGGCGCGAACCGGCTTTCCTAGCCTGCTTGACTTGATGACAAAGCTTCTCTTACGATCATCCCAAGCCGAAACCAATTATACTGGGCGAAGCCTCCGGTTGGCAATCAAGCCTGTCGCCGGAGATAGCATTACCTTGTTCCAGCATAGGGATTATTGAACATGGCTGATCATCCTGCTTCCCAACTTGCCCCCACTCCCTCCCCGCTCACACCATCGTCGTCGGGAATTGGCACCGCACCAGTCGATTTCCTCGAATATTGGAAGGTAGGGGCACGGGAGCTGACCACGTTTCGCGGCCATTCGCATGGAGTCTGGTCGGTGGCCTTCGCCCCGGACGGGTTGACCCTCGCCAGCGGAGGAGTCGACCGGCTCGTCCGCATGTGGGATCTTGAAACGGGGCGCCTCCTGCGCTCACTCAGGGGACACACGGCGGACATCCGATCCGTCATCTTCACGCCGGATGCCCAGACGCTGGCCACTGCCAGCGAGGACCGTACCATCCGGCTGTGGAATCCGAACACCGGCGAATCGAAGAAGCTTCTCTTCACACGCTATGACCACAATGTCGTCAGCCTCTCTCTCTCTCCCGACGGCCTCATGCTGGCGCGCGGCAGCCACAACAAAGACATCAAGATCTGGGAGGTCACCACCGGCACCGATCTCATGACCCTCCTCGGCAAGGACCAGTACGACCACCACTGGTCTGTCTGCGTCGCCTTTTCGCCGGACGGGATTCACCTCGCCAGCGGAACGGATATCGGCAAGATCAAGCTCTGGGAAGTATTACCCAGCGGAGAGGAAAAAATCCTGCATAACGGACATTGGAAACAGCACGACGATGATACCAGTGAAACACGAGGGTACTTTGTCGAAGACGACGGTGGATTTCAAAAGCCGATGAGCTATTGGATCGGCGCGATGACCTTTACCCCCGATGCCAAGCTCCTGATCACCGGAAGCCGTGACCAGACGATCAAGTTGTTCGACATGCCCCACGTGGCGGAACAACGAACGCTGAAAGGCCACACCGCCTGGGTGCGCTCGCTCGCCGTCACCCCGGACAACAAAGTGCTGATCAGTGCCGGCGACGATGCGACGATTCGGTTTTGGGATCTCTCGAACGGCCGATGCTTCAGAACGCTCAAATCCCATGCCGCAGGAGTTCGGGGCCTCGCCCTGTCACCGGACGGGATGAAACTGGCCAGTGCGTCATGGGATCGGACCGTGAAGCTGTGGGTAGGGGGAGCGGAACCAGCAGAGTAATTCGGAAAGTCGGCGCCGGCCGGAAAGCTTCGCTCCGCATCTCCCGAAACCACCCTTCCGGACTGTCCCGAGTGGAAACCTTCTGGAATTCTCTCCGCCACGGTCTTATCAGACCGTGAATCGTCGGTCAGTTCCAGCTTTCCTTCTCGGCACAGTCTCGCTGGGTCCCGGTTTCTCCGATGAAGTCGCTCCGCTTTCCGTCCGGCGCCTCGGCAAAAGTTACCCTGCCAAAGAAAAAATAGAAAGGCGACAGGCCGCTAACAAGCCTGTCGCCTTAACCCTTCGCCACGTTCAGTGGGTTGCGCTGGTAGTTATTTTCCCAGGAACTTCGCAGCTGCTTTACACCATCGACAATGGAGCGTGTCCCTGTTCTACTCTCTAATGCCGCGTTGAGACGCGCGGGGACTCGAGCATAACCGGAAACAGTGCACTGTCCCACCGCGTCGGCCTCGAAGGCGAAGTTAGACGCCACCGCTCCCACCTTTGGTTGCCTCAAGCCTTTCATCATTTTTAGTAATCCACGCTTCTAGTTGCTCAAATTGTTTGGGCCACTCCGTGTTGTACTCATGCTCAAAGACGAACATGCACAACTCCATTGCGGGCACTAATTCGTCAGCATACATAGCTGACATATTGTTCGAGTACTCGGCGACATAGTTATCGTGGTCAATTCGCGAGTAACCGAAGCACAACCCCTCAAAATTCGGATGCGCGCTTTCTGGTAGCTGCGCATAAAGGCCCATTATTCCAGGGTAACGCTCCTCGCATTTTTCCAACACAGAGATGATATTGACTGCTTGATGGTCAGTCGATTTGTCGCGCGAACCGAGCAAGAGGCGAGTCGTCAAGTTCGAGAAATCATGAAAATCTTGGTTTCCAGCAATCACTGCCGATGTAGACTGATTCAGATAGATTAGTGTTGCGAGAGTTTCTATAGCGCTTCGCAGAAGTATTCTGGCCCCCAGAGCCCTCCCATTAAGGTGCAGCTCATACGTTTGGGTCAGGAGATCATGAATACGCCAAAACGCTGTTTCCCTTAATTCAAGACTGCGAAATGTCGCCTTCCACTTATGGGCGATAGAGTTTCTAGCGTAAAGGCCTCCGACTTCAATTTTCGGGCAAAGCGAGTTCTGCCAAGCAGCAAGAGTTTCTGGGACAGGTGGCATTAGAGTCTAACTAATAAGTCTGCTGCAGACTACCTGTGCAGCAGTGGGGAAGAAAAACAGGGACATTCACCATCTTGGAGGAAGATAGGCTACGCTTTCATAGGAATCGCGTCAATATTTCCGAAAGGCAATAGGGGTGAAGGGAGGACTTCACGGGAGACCAGCTAAAAAAGGGAGCAAGCCGTTGAGGACGATCAAGGAGCAGCCGATTAGATGTGGCGAAGCGTTAAAGGCGACAGGCTTTCAATTGGCCTGTCGCCTTTCTGTTTTTTTTCTTATGAGAAGGCTTCCGCCTGGCAAAGTCCGAAAGGGCCGTTCCGGGAGGCGTTGGAGCGGAAGGGCATGCCACCCCGCCTTCTCATCTGGAGCGCATTAAACCGACACCCGAGCAGTTCGCCATTCATCAGCCGATGTTCTTCAGCGTGTGCGCGTTCCGCGAGCACGGAAGGCAGATCGCCCGTTAGGCTTCTTCGTCATCGGCATCCGACCCGCCTCTATTCGACGGAATCCCGTAGCGTTTACATTTCTCCCAGAGCGCTTTGCGCGAGAGACCGAGGATCTTTGCGCCGGTCGTACGACTGCCCTCCACCCGCCCGAGGACCGACACAATATACTCACGTTCGAACTGTTCCCGCGCCTTCGACAACGAGGTCAACGGATGCTCCTCGCACTTCTGCCCTGTCAGACCTTCGCTACAGAATCCACAAGATTCTTGTGGCAACCCGCCTGTAAACGGACAGGACTGGAACCCGCACAGATCGGACGGTTGGATCGCTTCACGATCCCGCCCCAGCGCCACAGCACGCTCGACCATGTTCTCCAACTCCCGCACGTTCCCTGGAAATGAATAGCGCAAGAAGAGCTCACGCGCCACGGAAGAAAACCCTTTCAACGTCTTATTCATCTTGCCAGAACACGTCTTCAGCACATGCTCCGCAATGATCATGATGTCTTCCTGCCGTTGACGCAACGGGGGAATCACAACCTGGACGACATTGAGCCGATAAAAAAGATCCTCTCGAAACCGCCCCTGAGCAACTTCCTTTCGAAGATCCTTCTGGGTCGCACAGACCAGACGCACGTCGACGTTTATCGTGTCGGTCCCTCCGACGCGCTCAAACTGCCGCTCCTGGAGCACCCGCAATAACTTCACCTGGATGACCGGCGAGATTTCTCCGATTTCATCGAGAAACAACGTGCCTCGATGTGCCAGCTCAAACCGTCCACGCCGCTGACGTAACGCCCCCGTGAACGCACCTTTCTCATGGCCGAAGAGTTCCGCATCCAATAAGGTTTCTGGAAGCGCAGCACAGCTCACTTTGATCAAGGGGTAGTGGCTTCGGGCGCTGTTTTGATGGATGGCATTGGCGACTAGCTCCTTGCCAGTTCCGCTCTCTCCAAGAATCAGCGTCGTCGAATCCGTTCCTGCAACCAGTTTGATCTTCTCGAGTACGGCTCGCATTTGGGTGTTCACACCGAGAATGCCCCCGAAACTGAACTTGTCCTCCAGCACCGCTTTGAGATCTTGATTTTCTCGCCGCAAAATCACTACGCGGCCCAACCGCTCGACGATCAACAGCAATTCGTCCATCTGAAACGGTTTCGTGACGTAGTCGAAGGCACCGAGCTTCATCGCGCCGACCGCCGTTTCCACCGATCCGTGGGCGGTAATCACCACGACCTCCGTGTGGGGCGACTGTTCTTTGGCCGCTTTGAGCACCGTGAGCCCGTCTGTGCCGGGCAACCGCAGATCGGTGATCACGAGATCGAACGGCCGTTGGCGGATGGCTTTGATACCTTCCGTCCCGGATGCAGTCGCTTCGACGTCATGGCCGACCGTTTCCAACGCATCAACCATCGAAAGTCGCATCAGCGGCTCATCATCGACGATCAGGATACAGAGCCCCTTCATGACACCCGCTCCATCAACGATCGTTCCCGGGAGACAGGAAGACAGAGGGTAAAGGTCGTCCCTTTCCCGACCTCGCTGTCCACCAAGATCTTTCCTCCGTGGCGCTCGACGATGCCCAGACTGACCGACAGGCCGAGTCCGGTTCCTTCTCCTTCACTCTTGGTCGTAAAGAAAGGATCGAAGATCCTCGGCAGGACCGTCGGCGGAATGCCCGATCCAGTATCGCGAACCTCAATCAGGCAGATCCCTTCGACCACGGATGTTTGAATCGTCAGCCCCCCTCCGTCTTTCATCGCTTGCACCGCATTCAATATCAGGTTCATCAATACCTGCTCAATCATATGCCGATCGAGCATGACATTCGGCAACCCCTGACCGAATCCCGTTTCCAACCGGATTCGGTTCGGTGCAAAGAGGTGCGTCGTCAAGACCAACACCCGATCCACGACATGATTGATGTCCGTCAGCGCAAACTCCGGATCATGCTGCTGGGAGAAATCGAGGAGCTGTCGAACAATCGTTTGCACACGCCGCACACCGTCTTCCATCGACACCCGATATTCTTCTTGCCGGCTCGGCGACAGTCCTCCCTTCCGTAAGTTGTAGAGGCAGTTGAGGATACCCCCCAGGGGATTATTGATTTCGTGTGCCACTCCCGCGGCGAGTTTTCCAACCGAAGCCAGTTTTTCCGAATTCCTGATCTGCTGCTCCAGTTTCTTGGTCTCGGTCATGTCACGAGCGATACCCAGCACACCCAGGATCGCTCCCTCGACCCCTTGCAGCGGAGAGACACTCACCATCACGGTTCTCGGTTCTCCAGTGCGAGTCACCACTTCGACCTCATAGACCTGCTTCGCACCGATATCCAAGGTACTCTTGAGACGCTTTCCGCGATGACGCTTGGAGAGAAGAGCGAGGTACGGGCGCCCGAGCAGATCGTCCTTACGGTAGCCCCATGCTTCGATCTTGCTGTTGACATAGGTGAACCGCTGGTCGGTATCGAGGGTGTAAATGACGTCGTTGGCGTTCTCGAGCAGATTTTCAAGATACTGCTTGGTCTCTTCAATTTCCCGCGTGCGCTCTTTTACGTTATGTTCCAACTCCTCCCTGTAAGTCTCCAGCTGCCGTTCGAGCCGTTTTCGGTCGGTAATGTCTCGCAACTGCACCATCACCAACAGCTGGTCGGACACTCCGACTCGGATCAAATCCATTTCGGCCGGAGTTTCCAGCCCGTCGGCATGGCGAACCATGATCTCCTGAGTGGACACTTTCCGCTGCCCCGAAATGATGTCGCCCAACCATACGCGTAACGAATCGTGATAGCCGGAGAGAACGACTTCGAGCAGACTGCGGCCAACCACGTTCGCCTCTGCATAGCCCAGAGCTTGCTCCTCACGTTTGTTGACGGCTACGATCATGCCACTCGGATTCACCATAAACACCGAGTCCGCCACCAAGTCGAATAACGACTTGTACCGCGCCTGCGAGACCACGAGCTGTTGCGTCCGCTCCGACACGGCCCGTTCAAGTTTCGTCGTGTATTCTTGCAGTTGCTGCTCAAGCCGGTGTCGTTCGGTCACGTCGCGCACAAACGCGCGCGAGTGAACCAGCCCGCCCCGCTCTTGATCGATCAGCGCCGTGGCGTGGATCTCCACGTCGATCGGGTGACCGTCCTTGGCTAGAAACACCGTCTCCATCGAACTGCGCCCTTGCGCCACCAATCGTTCCAAATATTGCAATACGAGTGGCTCCTGGTCATGCGGCACGAGGTCCCAGAGCCGCATCGACAACATCTCATCGAGGGTGTATTTCAGCTTCTCGATCCCCGTCTTGTTCACATGGACGAATCCGCCGCTCCGGTTCAATTGATAGATCATCTCTGGAGAATTCTCGATCAAATCGCGGTACTTTTCTTCCAGGCGGTGCACATCCACCATGCGTTGTTCGATCTGCGCAAAGGATCGCTGGAGATTCGCCGCCATCTGGTTGAACGCATCAGCGAGTCCTTCAATTTCATCGCCGGTTTTCAGTTCCAATCGACGGTCCAATCGTCCGCTTCCGATTTCACGTACCCCGTCGTGTAGCAACTGAATGGGACGGGCAATCCGACGTGCGACGACCACCCCTGTCCCCCACAGCACGGCAAGCACAAGCAACCCGTAAAGCAATACTTTCGCCACAAGTTCGGCAAGCGGCGCATAGGTCTCCTGGGGATCCTGCCGTACCACGGTGATCCACTGTTTTCCTCCGAGGCTTCCTGGAGCCAAGCTCTCGCCGAATCGGACCGGGGCAAATCCGACCAAAGCGTTCCGGCCTCCATGCGAATCGTCTGCGACAACGGTCCAACCAGATTTCAACCCGCCGAGGGCGCTGATCAAATCAAGCGTTACCGTATGCGCTTCCGGGCTCAGGACCGGGCAGATCACAGGAACACCATCGGAACTGAACAACATCGCGTGACCGGTCGCCCCAATGGTGACTTCGGCAATGGCATGGAAGATCGTGTCTCGACGCAATAGAATTGTGACCGCCCCAATCACTGTCTCCTTGGTATCGTCCAGAATGGGCGCCGCCACAACGACCACGTGAGTCCCGAAACCGGGATCAAAGGTGATCTCGCTCACATAGCCCTTGAGACTTCCCCCTTTCACCACCGCTAGCCACCAAGGCGTTTTCCCGTAAAAATACTCCACTTGCGGAATGGAACTGACAACCAGCGCCCCCTGCTGGTCGGTCACCAAGATCCCGACATAGTCCGATTTGCGGATATCGTGCCACCGGATGAGGTAGTTGGTGACAATGCGATTGATGAAGAGGGGGAACTCGCTTTGCTTATCCCGCTGATGCCACCGCTGCTGCCAATCCTTGATCATGCCCTGGATGCTTTGCGCATCCTTTCCCTCGTACGTGCGGTTGGCTTCGGTGACGCCGGTTCGGAGAAGGGGGGTCGTGGCGAGCTGCTGAGCCTCGTTCATCCCACGACTGACCTGCATTTCGATGCGGCGAGCGGCTTCGACGGCGTCTTCTTTGAAGTTGGCGCCGGTCATTTCGCGAAGCGCGCGCCGCTCCTCGACGTAGGTAAGCGCAAGCAAAATGGTCAAGGGCAGAAGTCCGACCAGCACGATCGCCGTGATGATCTTGCGCTGGAGATTGTGAGACCGACTCCAGAGTGTCATGGGTGTGCCACGAGCAGGATGCGAAAACCCTTGATGCGTGAAGCGTATCCCGTTGGGGATAAGAGCGTATGGCTGGCTAACTCCGCTTCAACAGCCGCCCGGACGCTCCCGGCCAGAGCAACAGCAACGGACTCGCAACGAAGATAGACGAATAGGTCCCGAAGATAACACCCCACAACAGGGCGAGTGAGAAGTCATGCAAGACCTCCCCGCCGACCACCGTCAGAGGAATCAGGACCAACACGACGGTCAAACTGGTGACGATCGTGCGACTCAAGACTTGGTTGACCGCATTGTTGATGATCGTCTCTTCGCTATCCCGCCGCCGCATCCTGAGATTTTCCCTGATACGGTCAAACACGACGACCGTATCCGTCATCGAATAGCCGGCTAGCGTCAGCAATGCCGTCACGACGAGCAAGGTAAACTCCTTATCCAGGACATAAAAGGCACCCAACACCGCCAACACGTCATGGAAAGTCGCCAAGGCTGCGGCGATGCCGAAGCGAAGTTCGAATCGCGCCGCCACGTAGCAAATGATCCCGGCAAAGGAAATAACGACCGCAATGAGGGCATCCTGCTGAAGCTTCTGTCCAATAGCCGGTCCGATTTCCGAGCTGGAATCGACCACGAAATTGTTCGAGGGAAACTCCTTCGTAAAGACCGCCACGACCCGCTCAGCCACCTTCTCCTCGATGGTGGTCGAAGCCTTCAAGCGGATCAGGAGTTTGTTCTCCTGACCGAATTCTTGTAGTTCGGCGTCGGCCAAGCCATTCGCCTCCAAGGCTTTTCTCGCTTCATCGACCCGGATCGCTTGGTCGAATTTCAACTGCACCGCGGTCCCGCCCGCGAAATCAATGCCGAGGTTCGCCGACCCTCTGGCAATCTGGATGACCGCCACAATTCCCAGTACCACCATGATACCGGAAAAAAGGAAAGCCCAGCGGCGCTTCCCCATGAAATCGACATTGGTTTTTCCAAGGATCTCTAACATGCCGGCTCCTTCGACCTAGATGCTTAACTGTTCCACTTTGTGTCGTTGATTCAAGAGGTCGAAGATGACCTTGGTGCCTATCAGGGCTGTAAACAGATTGATCCCGATTCCGAGACATAAGGTCACGGCAAATCCTTTGATCGGCCCCGTACCGAAGAGGAACAGCGCCACCCCCGTGATCAGGGTGGTTACGTGAGAGTCGACAATCGTCAGTAGCGCCTTGTCATATCCTCCATCCACCGCCAGCCGCACCGCTTTGCCCAGTCGCAGCTCTTCACGAATACGCTCGAAAATCAAGACGTTCGAATCGACGCCCATCCCCATCGTGAGCACGATTCCGGCGATCCCCGGCAAGGTCAGGGTTGCATTCAGGGCAGAAAGGGCCCCGATCAAACACAAGAGATTGAGCACCAGCGCAAAGTCCGCAATCACCCCAGACATCCTGTAATACACGATCATGAACACCACTACCATGGCACCGGCAAACAGCGTGGCCTGCACACCTTTCTCGATCGAATCCTTCCCCAGCGACGGTCCGACCGTCAGGTCTTGAATGATCTTGAGCGGAGCCGGCAAAGCGCCGGCCCGGAGCACGATAGCCAAGTCGTTCGCCTCTTGCATTGAAAACGTCCCGGTGATTTGCGCGCGTCCCCCGGTAATGCGGTCCTGAATAACCGGTGCTGAGTAGATCGTATTGTCGAGCACGACGGCCATTCGTTTCTTGATGTTGTCGCCCGTAATCCGTTCGAATTCCCGACCACCCTTCGCGTCGAATGTGATCGACACATAGGGATCGTTGAATTGACCGATCGAGACCCGTGCATCGCTCAATACATCGCCGGTCAACATGACCCGCTTTTTTACGAGATAGGGAATCCGATATTCGCGGCCGCTATCTTTTTCGAACGCCCGCTCAAAGAGGATCTGATCGCCTTCCGGCAATTTCCCCTCCACCTGCTTCAGCACATCCGCTTCTTTATCTTTCGGAATGCGGGCAGGCAAATCGAGCTTTTGCTGGTTGTCCTCGTCGAGCATCTTAAATTCGAGCAACGCCGTCTCTTTGATCAGATCCCTGGCGCGCTTGGGCTCTTTGACACCGGGCAGCTGCACGACGATCTGCTTCAACCCCTGCCGCTGCACCATCGGTTCTGCCACGCCAAACTGGTCAATGCGGTTCCGGATCGTTTCCAGTGCCTGGTTGATCGCGGAGTCCTTGATCCGCTTGACCTCGGTCTCCCGCAACTCCCACACCAGCCGATTGGCCGATCCGGCAGACTGCGTCTCGCTGAAGGTTGGATAGTCATCGATCATCTTCAGGATCTGCTCCTTGAGTTCGGCGTTTTGGAATTGGATTGTGATCTGAGCCGGCCCCGTTCTCGTCACAGACTCGCCGGAAATTTTCTTATCGGCCAACCCATCTTGAAGGGACACGACCGATCGATCGACGGCGATCTCGACCGCGCGATCTTCGTCCACTTCCATGACGAGGTGAATTCCGCCCTGGAGATCCAGGCCCAGGGTAATGCCTTTGTTCGGCATCACCCTCTTCAGCCAACCAGGCAAAGCCTGATAGATCGGCTGATAGGTCGGGATAAAGAAGATCATCGACAGCACCACCACCGACGCCAACAATATTAACCGCCCACCCACTTTTTTCATGTGGTCTGTAACCCCTTTGTCATTCGCGCACTACGAGTCCTTATCCTTGTCCTCTTCGTCGCCGCCGCGTAATCGAGCAATCTGGTCCCGTTGCATCCGAATCTTCGCATTATCGGCGATCTGCAGTGTCACAGTCTCCTTCCCGAGATTCGTCACAGTACCCCAAATACCCGACGCCGTGACCACCTTGTCACCCTTCTTCAGGGCATCCAGCAACGCCTTCTGCTGTTTCGTGCGTTTTTGTTGCGGCAAAATGACCAAGAAATAGAAAATGACGAATATCAGCACAAACGGAATGAGCGACAGAAACGTACTGGAACTCGAACCCCCTCCACCGATCCCTTGAGCCCATGCAACCGATTGCATTACCATACGAAATCCTCCTCGACAGAGTTAGCAGGCTGCGGAAAAACCCTTTCAGCACAGCAAGCCTTCAATGGCCTGGACATCTTGGAAAAGAACAAAACACTCCCTCAGGATGCTCAAAAAGCCAAGACTTCTCACCCGCCCACCCATTGGCACGCCGAGGGGTTGCTGGGATGATCCCAACTGCGCGCATCGGACGAGCACCGTTTTATCGTGCGCGTTCTGCGAGCACAAAGGATGGTCTGGCTGCTCCCCCTCCTGTTCTTCTCAAGCCGCACGTTGCGCAAGGACGGGGATCGTCCCAGCTACCCCACCTCTTTTTTCAGCATACTGCTAGTCCCATGCGGCATGCCGATGCACATCGACGTCAGCTATATCCGAAGCTGAGGCGTCTGATGCAGCCCGGTCGCAGGATCGGTAGAACTGCTCCCGGAACGACCGTAGTCTTCCCTGTGCGATCGCTGACCGCACCCGGCCCATCAGATCGGCAAAATACCAGAGATTGTGGATCGTATTCAGCCTCGACGACAGCATCTCTTTCACCTGAAAGAGGTGATGCAGATAGGCCCGCGAGTAGCGTGCGCAGACCGGACAGCCGCAGGCCGGATCGATCGGCTGTTCATCCCGCTCATACCGCGCTTGCTTGATCACTACTCGCCCCACACTCGTAAAGAGCGAACCGGTCCGCCCATGGCGCGAGGGCACCACACAATCGAAAAGGTCGATTCCACGCACCACACCTTCGATCAAATCCTCCGGCATCCCCACACCCATTAAATACCGCGGCTTCGAAACCGGCAGCTCCGGCACAGTCATATCCAGCATGGCATACATCTCTGCCTTCGATTCTCCCACCGAGAGCCCCCCAACCGCGTAGCCCTCGAAGCCAAGCCCGACGAGATCACGCGCCGAGGTCAGGCGGAGATTTGCATCCAGGCCACCTTGCACGATCCCAAAGAGGGCTTGATCCGTGCGACGCCGACTGGCCTGACAGCGTTGTGCCCAGAGAAAAGTCCGTCGCACGGCATCGCGCACGACCTCTCTCTCAGCCGGCAAGGCCACACAGTGATCGAAGGCCATCATGATATCGGCCCCCAACGCTTCTTCGATCTCCATGGCGGTCTCCGGTGTGATAAAATGCGTGGACCCATCGAGATGTGACTGAAAACTCACACCCTCGTCCGTCACCTTGCACAATTTGGCGAGACTGAAAATCTGATATCCGCCGCTGTCTGTCAAGATGGCTCCGGGCCACCCGGTGAACCGATGCAATCCACCCATCTCAGCCACGACCTTATGTCCAGGCCGCAGATAGAGGTGATAGGCGTTGTTCAGCATGAGACGAAAGCCGAGCTGCTCTAAGTCGGCTGGATCAATCCCCTTCACCGGCCCCAACGTGCCGACCGGTATGAAGGCCGGCGTGTCGATCTCGCCATGGGAGGTGCTGAGTCTCCCCAAGCGCGCGCTCGTCTCACGATCCACCTGCTGCACTGAAAAGTCCACAGTCCCTCTTGTTGGCTACATCTGCTCTGGTGCGGAAATCCCGAGCACGCCGAGTCCATTCTTTAAGACTTGCTGGATTCCTCGCATTAGCGCCAATCTCGCCGCAGTCCGTTCGGGGGTCAGTCCCTCTTTCTTCAGCCCCTCGCCTGAGATCAATCCCTCCGGTGTGACCGCCAAGAGATCTCGATCCGCAGCGGGAGGCAGAATCCGGTGCTTGTTATAAAACGTATGCAGGAGCCCGGCCAATTGCTGGAGGTAATAGGTCATCCGGTGAGGCTCATAGGCCACCGCACTGCCCTGTAGGACCGAGGGATAGACGGAGAGCTTGCGAATCAGCCCCAATTCATCCGGGTCCATCAAGACCGTCAAATCTGTCTCGCTCGACAGGGGACAGGCGATGCCTCGCGCGGCCGCAACGCGCCAGAGGCTGGCAATCCTGGCATGGGCATACTGCACATAGTACACGGGATTATCGGATGACCGTTGCTTGGCCAGTTCCAAATCAAAATCCAGATGCGAGTCGGAATCGCGCATCAAAAAAAAGAACTTGGCCGCATCGGCCCCGACTTCATCGATGACTTCCCGCATCGTGATGAACTCGCCGGCCCGCTTCGACATTTCCACCTTTTTCCCGTCGCGCAACAGATTCACCATCTGTACCAGCACGACCTGGAGGCGATCTTTCGGATACCCATAGGCCTGCACCACCGCTTGCATGCGGGGAATGTAGCCATGGTGATCCGCGCCCCAGATGTCTATGAGGAGATCATATCCGCGCTGCAGCTTATTCTGGTGGTAGGCGATATCGGAAGCCAGATAGGTGTACTCGCCGTCCTGTTTCCGCACGACACGATCCTTCTCGTCACCGAATGCCGAGGATCGGAACCACCAGGCACCTTCCTGCTCAAACAGGAAATGTTGTGATTTCAATTCATCCAATACCCGTTGGATGGCCCCTGAGTTCACGAGAGAGGCCTCGCTGAACCACGACTCGAACTCGATCCCGAAGGATTTCAGATCCTCGCGAATCAGGTTCAGCAGTTCCTGATAGGCGAACGTTCGACAGCGCTCCTCAACTTCTGTGGCCGTACGTCCAGTCAGCTCGGGCCCGAACTGTTGCTTCACTCGCTCGGCCACGGCAGTGATGTAGGCCCCGTGATACCCCTCCGACGGAAATTCTACCGGCCGGTTCGACAGCTCTTCATACCGTGCATAGACGGATGTCCCCAACAATTTCATCTGCTGGCCGACATCGTTGATATAGTACTCACTCACGACGTCATACCCGACCGCCTTGAGCATATTCGCGACAGCCTGCCCGACCGCCGCGCCACGTCCATGTCCCACATGCAACGGGCCGGTCGGATTCGCACTCACATACTCCACCAAGACGCGACGCCGCTTCCCCATCTCGGCTCGCCCATAGGCTGATCCTTCCATCTCGATTTCTCTAAGCACTTCTTGCCAGACGGAGGGCTTGAGCGTGAGGTTGAGGAACCCCGGCCTGACGATCTCGACTCGGTCGAAGAGTTGCTCGCCCAGAGAAAGATTGTCGATTATAATTTGAGCAATATCGTGGGGTGCTCGTTGCTCAGACGCCGCGAGAGACATGGCAACCGTTGAGGCTAAGTCTCCCCATTCAGGACGTTTAGGAGCATCCAGAATCAATTGAGGCCAGGCTTCCGTCTTCAGTTGCCCCTTCTTTTTGGCCCCATTGAGCGCTCCGATAAGCGCGCTGGTGACCTTTTCCTGAACGACCCCGCTGGACAAGAAAATAACTCCTAAGTCCTTACCAATGAAAGGAAAAATGAACTGGTCACTCTAGCATACGGGATAGTCAGTGACAAGACAGCCGGAGGCAATTCTCTGCCGGACTGCTGCCTCCTTGAAGGCAGAGTGCCACAAGTTGGTCCTGCGGCATTGCGAGACAAGGGTTTTCCTCGCATCGGCTGACATCGCTCCATGATTGGCAGAGACAGGGTGCGCCCTGCACCACGGTAACATGGGCGCCACGGGGGGCCCAGCGATCGGGATCAGTCGGCCCAAATAGAGCAACCGTACGCACCCCCATCAACCCCGCCAAATGTGTGATTCCCGAGTCCTGCCCGACAAAGAGCCGTGCCTGAGCAAGCACTCCAGCGACGGTGAGAACATCGAGGCCCTTCAGGACGATCGGTGGGTTCATACATAACTGGACAAGACGCTCGACCGGCTCCCGGTCTGCCGGCCCTTCTAGAATCACCGGAGTCGCCCCGGAAATCTGAAGCGCGATCACTACAGACGCGAGTATCTCCGGTGCTACACACTTGCGTGCACTCCCACTCCCCGGATGGATGAGGATAAGAGACTGTTCGATCGCGAGACTTGCCGCTTCAAGACAAGTTTGTCCGAGATGGAGGAGCGGTTCCGTCACCATCAACAGGACATCTCCTTCGTCGTTAGACGGTGCCTCATTGATCGCTTCAAGAAACCGGTCACGTTGATGTGTCGCCCGAATCTCGGTCGAGAACGGAGATCTCACGATAACCTCTCGGACACCGACTGCCTTGAGGGTTTCGGTCAACTTGCCATCGAGATCCTGCGTCCAGGCAATGGCAAAATCGCAGTCCTCCAACCATGTCTGTACCTGACCCGTGACTGAGTCCGCGCCGGCAAACAAGTCTGCGCAGGCTCGCCCCTGCATTGAGGTCCACACATCAATGATGCGGCATGCGAGGAGCAACCTCGCAACCTGGTCCTCTGCGCAGAGCACCAGTCGATGGTTGGGGAAGCGGGTCCGCAACCGACCCATTGCCGGAACCGCCAAGAGCACATCGCCAAGGCCGCCGGGATGGATCATCACGATCGTCCTTCTCACGGTGAACATTACGGTTCTCCTGAGGGAGGTACCCGAGCCAGCAGGGTCCGCGCCACCTCAAGATCCGCCGGTGTATTCACGTTTTGAAAGGAACGCCCGGAGGGATCGAGGGTGAGCAGATCCGCCTCGGTGACATAGCGTACTCGAAGGGACTCATGCGACACCATCTCTTGGATCTTGAGCTGTCGTGCCCGGATCATCTGTTCTAAGGCCGGCAGGCATCGTTTGCCATACAACGCATGCATCGGATGTAACCGGGCCGCGAGTTTCGCCATCACAATATCTGCGGTGGCTCTTCGACTCGTAAACTGAGCAATGACAGCCTGATCGAGAAACGGCATGTCGCATGCGACCACGAATATGCAGGGCGCTGTTGCCTGTGTGAGCCCGGTGTACACCCCTCCGAGACTGCCACAATCAGGCACTAGGTCTCGCACAACTCGTGCGTCGACGTCGAGCGGAGGGCTGTCCTGCGCAATGACGACCAGTACCTCCTGAAAGATTGAGCGAAGCACAACCAGTCCTCGTTCAAGGAGGGTCTGTTCCCCCAGGACGAGATACCGTTTGTCTTCGCCCATTCTCCGACTTTTGCCCCCGGCGAGAAGGACGCCTGTCACCTCGATCTCCATCATGCCCTCAATGCAGACGGCCAAAAAGAAAGAGGGGGTGGGTCACCCCACCCCCTCCTCATGCTTCAGACTCTCTCCGTTAGGCGAACGTTAGAGAGTCTTTCCCTTCCGCTTGTTCGATCGTCTAGTCAGCACCCAACCTTCCAGAAGGACCACACCACATGCAATCACGATCGGATAGATATAGGCTTCGCGAGGGGTCGGCGGCTCCAGGAAGGTATAGTAGAAGGCTGAGACGGCCATCTTCCGCCCTGCGTCGCCATTGTGGCCGTCCCAGGCAAAGAACACAGTGGGAATGTATTGCCCCATTTCAAAGAAGGTATCTTCGTCATACTCCTGATCTTTCTTGTTGCCCAACGGCCGCTGAACGATCACCGTCCATCGGCCATTCTTCCACTCTGAATAAAGTACCTTGATGTTCTCTTCGTAGTTGAACCGCTCTTCAAAGTCCTTATCCCATCCGGTACCCTTGAAGGCACGGAGCGAACCGTCAGCTTCCCATTTCACAATGTCGACTGGGAACTGTTCGTTGCTGCCGAACAGATACCTCGGCTTAATCGGCGAGGGAAGCTCCTTCCATTTCACGGCAGTTTCCATGGCGATTGCATCGTTGTAGACCGTGTAGTTATTCTGGTGCGAGGCAATAGAACCCTCTTCACCGGTTTTCGGCTCCTGCTCCTTGACATCGATATTGACTGAGGTCGGTGCCCAGGGCAACTTCCCTTCGGCTACGCTCTTCGTCCGGTCGTCCCACTGGAACATGAACACGACATACTGGTCGTTGTAGAGCGACTTCACCCAGATATCGTCGATTCGGTTCACAAAATTTCTGGGCTTGTGGGTGATCTGACCACCCATCGCGACATACCGCCGGGCCCGTTTCGTCCACATTTCGTTCTCGGGATCTGCTGAAATCTCTCCTTCGACCACCCCGGAGGACAACACAAAGTTGATCTTCGGCTTGTCCGCCGATGGATCGATCGCGAGGGGCTTCCCATCCGCCTCACGCTCACAGAGCGAGTTCACCCAGTTGGCAATGTGCCAACGCTCTTCAACGGTGGTGTTGTCGGCGAACGAGGGCATCGGAGTACCGTTGACTCCGGTCGAAAACGTCCGGAAGATATTCTTGACGTTATAGGGATCTTGCCGGCTGCCTCTGAAGTTCCAACACTTGTGCCAGTTGGCCGGCTGGATTGCAAAACCCCAGTCATCTTTCAGATTGAACGCATTGCCGTCACCACGGCCATCAGCACCGTGACACTCGACACATTTCTTCTCGACAACGAGTTCTGATCCCTTTTTTAAACTCTCCTCCGTCGGAGCAATCGGCTTCAGGTCGTCCATCCGCAACACGGTCTGGCTCTCTGTCTGTTTGTCGGTAAATTTTCGATCTTTCACAAGCTGGGTGGTGACGAATGACAACACTTGGAGCCGTTGCTCTTCCGTCAGAATGCCTTCCCAGGATGGCATGGCGGAACCTGGCAGACCGTGGGTCACAGTCTCAAACAGATCGTTCTGACCGGCAACGGGTTTCTTGGCATCGAACAACGGCAATTCGCCGCTGGCCGTGTGCCGAATCTTGAACGTCCCCTGGTTGAAATTGCGGGGACGCGGCCAGAGACGATCGGCGCCTGGTCCATCGCCCGCACCATCGACCCCGTGACACCAGACACACTTGGTGAAGTAGACCCGCTTTCCTGCTTCGATCATCTCGGCAGAAGGCTCAGGGGCTAATTCGCCTTTCGTGAAGCCCGCAGGAAGAGTAGCATCTGCGGCAAAGGCCAGGTCCCCGACGCTTTCGGAGACCAGGATGATTCCGAAGGCAGTCGCGAGGAGTGCCCCCGCCTTCAGACTTAACGAATTCTTCATCGCATCCCTCATGTCATAAATCCAGGTGGCTATCAATTCCCGCGAACGGCTAGTCCCAGGTCCGGGGGTAATACCCAGTGTGCCAATATTCAAACAAGACGACTTTCCAGATTTCGTCCACCGTCAGGTGCTGTTCCCATGGGGGCATCACAGAGGCCCAGGGGCCTGCTTCGTTCGGCAAGCCGATTCCACCCTTGGACACACGCCAGAAGATAAACGTCTCCTGTAACTGCGCGATCGTACCAGGATCGGTAAAGTTCGCCGGGATCGGATTGAACGCGAAGGCATGGAGACCGCGGCCGTTCAGGTTATCGCCATGGCAGAAGTGACAGTTTTGGTAGAAGATCTCTCCGCCCTCACGCACATACTTGAGATAGCCTTGCGCATCCTTATCCCAGGGATTGGCGTTCGGCTTCATCAAGCGGCCCATACCTTGCTCCACAGTATTGGCGTTGCTATACTCCTGATCGTACTTTCCTTCAGGATTGACACGATAGGGGTTCTGCGACGTTTGAAGTGTGTAGGTCTTTCCATGCACCTTGGTGCTGGCTGGTGGCGCCGGATGTACAGTCCGCAACTCGATCGGCTCCTCTGATTTCGGGATCATCGCGTTGTATGAGAACCCGCCGATCAAGAGCGGCAGAATAACCAGGTAGGCATAACGCAACCACCTGTTTCCCCCGGTCTTGGCATCCAAGACATTCATGATCGGCTGTTTGAATTTTTTCCAATCTTCTTCATTCGCAGAAACCCACATGAACACCGCCACAAGAGAAACCGTCCCATACATCGCGCGAACGCTGAACGGAATCGGAGGATAGACACGAAACTTCAAATAGAGGAGAACGAATGCCCAAAGAAGAATCCCCTGCCAGAACCGAGGGAACGCCATTCCCATGGACGCCATCAAATAGCTGATCCCTGTAAAGCCCGCTACGAACAGCGTGAGCTCCAAGATCACTTGGACCGGCATGTACCCTTCGATTAGGCGCACAGCGTTTGTCGGAATGATGCCCACGACCATTCCGGCAAGCAGGAGTATTCCAACTGCCCCTATGAGTGCCCCGACTGACATCAATGCTTTCATCGGTGAACTCCCATTGCTCGACAAAAGAGAGAGATAGCCAAGATCATGAAATCTTCGGTGGCGGCGAACCCGTTTTCACCTGCGACAGATAATCGACGATCTTTTTCAGAGCGCCTGCACTCAATTTCTGCCCGAAGACCTTCGGCATCAGGTTGTCGGGAAAACCTTTTACAACGTAGGTACTGGGTGATACCACGGACTCCATGATGTACTCTTGAGTGTTATGCGCGGCCCCCTTGTATGCTGGATCCTTGATTCGGTTCGGTGCGTTAGTCCCCTCTTCCAGCAGGGGACCCTGCTTGCCGACTGCGCCAGGGATACCTGGAATCGTATGGCACATGATGCATGTTGCCTTGGTAAAAATCTGATCGACCGTCTCGGTCCCATCCGCCATGAGCGCGCTTGCCTCACCTGCCGGCTTATCTTCCTGCTGTTTAGGCCGGTCGGCCTCGGGAATAAACTTCTCATACGATTTGATAATCTCTTCGTATGTCGGAGCGTCACGCCCTTCGCGGACCCACAACCAGGTGTCCACGGCCGCCAACTCAGGAAGACTCAACGAGATCGGTGGTTTGTGAATGGGAGGCATCGGGCTTGACTTATCGTTCGTTCCCTTGACGCCGTAGCCGACAACGACATAACAGCTCGGGCAGGAGTGGGACTCAGCGATATATTCCTGAGCATTTTCTGCAGTCCCCGCCCCTGGGAAGGACTCCTTTTGATCATACTCTCTTGCCGCCGGCTTCCCCTTACTATATTTTGGATCGTCTAGCCGCTCCTTGCCCGCTCGGTCCGGAAGGCCAAGCAAGTTGGGAGCGCGTTCCCCCAGCATCCCCGCGTGGAATGCGTGACAGAGAGGACACTGGCCTTTGCCGACCGCGCCCTGTTCTTTGTTCTTTCCGATTCCACCAAAAATGATCTTCTCGCCTTCATCGGCAAGTTGCTGGGCAGTCATCGAGCTAAAATCTTTTTTCTCTTCCTTCGGAGGAAACCCGCCTTCAACCTGCGGCAACCAATTTCCATACCCTGACAGACCGGCGGCAACGAGGAACATGAATCCACCGATCTTGAGCAGTGCGGCTTGACTGGGGAAGTAGATCCCCATCATAAAACACGTTGCCGTGATGAGGACTAAGGAGACCGGGAGCATCCGGTTCGCTTCATAGAAGCTCCCCTTATAGTGCGCAATTGCCAGCAACAGCATGCAGGCGGCAATCAAGCTGATAAAGAGCTTGAACAGCGCGCGCTTCCTTGCAGCACCGTCCCGAATAGATACCAGGGAATAGATGAAGAGACCGGCGACAAGCGCGAGTAACGGCCACCCTATAGACAGAGCTTCCTTTATGAGATCGCCCACGGATGTAACCTCCTGAGGTTTGGGTAGGAGGGAGGCACGTTCTTAGTGGCTCCACTCTCCCCCAACCAAGATACTTAAAGATGATTAGTGGCCCGCAGCCGGCTGCGGTGCGCCGCCCGGAACCCCTGCCTTCGCTTCAACAGGCGCCTTCTTCATCCCGAGGCTTCCCAGCCAGAAGACGAATAGGATGCTGACCCAGAAGAACAACACATTAAATGAAATCATGTTCGCTGCAAAACCAACCGTATGCGTATAGGCCCAAGGTGAGTTATCGCGCATGATCTCATTCACGTGCCAGAATAATCGGACCGAAGAGCGTATGTACCCCATCAAGCCCATCATCCAGGTAAAGGCGGTTGCGAGCATGATTAACGCATATTGCGATCGAACAGAGATCTTCCCCCACTCAATTGCCCCCATCTGCTTGGCGCCCTTCATCATGAAGCCGTTGAGCGCAAACATGAAGAAGAGGCAGGACAGTGTCGTGGCGACTTGCGGCACCGACAGGCCCACCCGCACGTTAGCCGGGATGTAATATCCGTAGATCGCCAGCCAGATAATGTTCACATAGGCGCATCCGAAGAAGATACCCATGAAGATGTTGCCGAACTTCGACCAGGATACCGTCGAGACCTTATTGCCTCGCATGTACCAGACGAAGCTCAGAATGGTGGTGGTGATGATCACGTTAATTCCACCGTTCTTGGCAGACATCACCCCATAGTTTCCCAACACCGGGTGCTGCTGACCACCCATAGCTTTGAGCTCCGCTGGAGTCATGACGATCGTGTGGGGGGTGATGAATACCAGGTAGCCACAACAGAGAACAAATACGAGATACTTAATGTAGCGTTGATATTTCTCAGCACCGCGCATCCGACCAAGCGCCTGCCAGAGATAATAGTTCGTACTCAAGAAGAGGATGCCGATCATGGTGGCTTGAATAATGAAAAGCCAGGCCAGGAGACCACCCATGAGCGTAATCCCCATCTGCTGGCGATAGGCATACACCTCACGCATCAGCCAGTAACCGGCGAACGGTAAGGGAATCAGGAACGCTACGCCGAGCGCCATGGCGATGTAGCCCATCCAGTCATAGTGCGCACGATCCTCGTCTGTCTTGGAGGCCAAGAACTTGTACGCCGCGTAAGCCGCCACGACACCACCGCCGAACGCCATATTACCCAAAATGCGATGCACGTTGAGCGGATTCCAGAGGGCGGTATGAATGACGTGCCAGATGTTCCCAAGGAACCGGCCCTGCTCATCGACGCCGGCCGGCGACATCATGAAGCCGATCCAGGAATTCGCCAGGAACATGAGCAATGTACCGATCACGTTCAAGACCACAGACATGCTCAAGTGAATCCATTTGAGGAACCCTTCTTTCATCTTGTCCCAGCCGTAGTAGTAGATGTACAGGGTTCCGCTCTCTGCCACAAACATCAATGCATAGATATGCATGACCGGGCGGAAGATGCTGGATAAGTAGCCGAAGAATGCTGGATAGAGGGTCAGGAAGGTAAAGATCAGGATGCCGCCCAGAATCGCGGTGAGTGAATAGGCCGTCAGACTGATCTTGATGAAGTCATAGGCGAGGTGGTCGTACTTCTTCGCCATCGCCTTATCCTTCGTCACCACCCCCATGAACTCAATCACCATGCAGAAGATTGGAACCGCGAGCACGAAACTTCCGTAATAGAGATGTTGCTGATTCGCGAACCAGAGCAACACGCGGCTCTCGAAGTTGTACCGCGGATAATCTTTGGGTCCATCGACGGTCTTCGGAGCAGGGGCGCCGACGACGATACCCTCCGTCTTATAATAGACGTCTCGCCCCTTCTCGACCTTCGCTTCCCCCTCCTTTTGCACCGCATCAGGTGCATCTGCGCCAATAGCCAGTGACGGGAGCGATACGGCGATGGGGAGCAGGAGAAGGCCAATCATCGCGCAAAGTGCCATGATCGAGAACAACTTCTTCCCGGCTACACGGCCCATGGAATACCTCCTTGATACAATCTGAAAAAGACTCATATCATTTACCCCAATCAAGCACGAATCGGAGGAGAACAACTACCAGGTTTTACTTTCGGAAAAGGTACCAGTAGTCCAGCCCCTGCGATTCCATCAAAAAGTGGTCGACTGCCGTAAAATAGACGATGCAGATGACTAAAGACACCACCACGTAAACGATTGTCATACCCATCGTATTCCCTCCCTCAGACCATGCGGACGTTCAAGAAATCCCAGCGCTGCAGCGGCCCTGCCTAGCAGGGGCACTGAATCCCAGCGAACCAATAAAAAAACCACAGGCCTACCGCACAGGTCACGTAAAAAATCATCTTGCCGATCTTGACCTTTAACTCGCTATCCGCTGTTGCCGTGGCCATCGCATCTCCTTCTACTGAGGCAAATAATACGTCCCGAATCAGCTCAGCGAATTTCTTGACACACCGCCATCCGTATGTTATTCAAAATTCTTTGCCGCACCTGAAAAGTCAGGGGAGACTCGATGAAAAAAAGATCAAAAATGTTCGATATTATAGTTTTGGCCGGCATGGTTGTCAATATACTTTTGGCCGTGTTTCTCATTCTCTACTACTTTGATTTCTTGTGAGTTTCGCATGGGTTCCCCCTTCAGCTTTTCTCTGATTTTGTACCAGAATCCGCACAGCGAAACCCGATCGTTTCATCGCGAAAGTCCTGAACCATCTTGCTCCGGCTGGTGATGCGAATATCGGCTCCCGTGGTCGTATACCCCCCCCCACGAAGCACCCGAAATACGCCGTGATCCGGGCTCGGCGGGTTCCGTTCTGGGGCCTCCTCGAAGTATCGTTCCGCATACCAGTCGGCCACCCACTCCATCACATTTCCTGCCCCATCCATGACACCGTAAGGGCTCTTATCGGTCGGAACCGTACCGACTGATGCGGAGACATCATGCCCATCCTGCACCCTGGCCCAATTCGCTCCGTTGGGTTGCTCCACATTGCCCCAGGGCCAAAGGCGGCCATCCGGTCCTCGCATGGCCTTCTCCCACTCCGCCTCAGTTGGAAGCCGCTTCCCTTTCCAATGGCAATAGGCCTCCGCATCCTCCCATGACACGTAGACCACAGGCTGATTGATGCCCTGCATCTTGCTCATGTTCTTGGCGTAGCGGGCAGGAGGACTAGACTTACGATGTCCGGTCGCATCGACAAATTGCTGGTATTGAAAGTTAGTCACTTCGTACCGATCAATGGCAAACGCATCCAGCACCAGCGTGCGCTGCGGGTGTTCATCGAACCCGCCTTGATCGGTCCCACGGAGGAAGGGTCCTGCCGGAATCGAGACCATTTCTTCCCGAACCGGCTCTTCATGAGAAACCTGAGTGGGATCAAGCGACCCTGATGGGGTTGAATCCGTGGAATCAGCAGGAGATTCTTCAAACGGGGTCAGCGTGGTGCCGCGGAGGATTCCCATGATAGGAATCGCAGCAAACGCAAGGACGGCGAGAAGAAACAAGACCTTGAACTTGGTTTCGAGCATGTCTGTTATGACGCCGTGGGGCTATCGCCAACCTCCATATCGCTCGCACAACGAAACCCGATCGTAATATCCGTCCGCCAATGCTTCGCAGCAAATCGCTTGGAGAGCCGAGTGTTATGCTCGGTCTCTCGCCACGACCCTCCACGCACGACTTTCAAATCTCCGGTTTCTGGCCCTTTCGGATCGCGATAGGGCGCTTTCTGATAGTAGTGTTCATCGTACGAATCCGCGACCCATTCTGCGACGTTCCCGGTCATGTCATGGATTCCGTAGGGGCTTAGGCCGGTCTCGAACGAGCCCGGAGGCGCCAGATACCGATACCCGTCTTCACTCCCATCCACATTGGCATTGGCACGGCCATTCATGAAGGTGTCGCCCCACGCGTATTTCCGCTTTCCCTCACCACGACCGGCTTTTTCCCATTCCGCCTCCGTGGGAAGGCGCTTTCCCGCCCATTTGCAATAGGCCGCCGCCTCGTCCCATGACATGCTCATCGCCGCAAACTCGGGCTGCAACAGCTTGGATTGATCGTCTTCAAACACTTCGATCTTGGGCAGCGGCCGTTTGGTCATTTTGGCGAACCGGGCATATTCCTCTTGCGACACCTCTTTTCTATCGAGATAGAACGCCTTGAGAAACACTTGACGCTCCGGCACCTCATCCGGATCGCCATCTTTGCTGCCCATGATGAACGGACCTTCGGGAATCTGGACCATTTCTCGGCCCTCATCGCCTATCTTCGTCTTATACATGGAATAATCCAGCGAGGGTGTGCTGCTCGGCGCAGGGCGAGCTTCGGTCTTGATCGACAAGGCCAGTGCTTTCATCTGCTTCGCCTTGTAGGACTCATAGACCAGCAAGCTAATCATCAGGGCAAACGCCCCAAAAACAAACACGATTGAGCCGATGAGCACTCCCCTATTTTCCATCTCGTCTCATGCTCCTCCGATTACAACTTTCTTCTTTGCCGCACGCATATCCAGCAACATCGAGATCTGCACACCGAGAAATCCACCCATGGCGGCACCGGCCCCCGCGCCCACGGAGATTCTCTCCGGACCGGCAATAACCCAGGCAAGCGCTCCGCCTAACAGAGTTCCCACTAAAATACTCACCAAGAAACGTCTTCCACCCATAAACCCGATGACTCCGCCGAACAACAGCCCTGCCCCACTCGCAAACGGCATGATGCCGCCGCCCATTATGACCCCGATGAGCGTCCCGACAGTTCCCATCACGGCCACGCCGAACAGGATATCAATTATCTTGAATGAGGGCGCCGATTGTTCCTTGCCGGGCTTGGCCATGCTAACAACGCTCCATTTTTCTAGCGTCCTGCGCTTGCGACCATCGAACCAAAATCGATTTCTACGCCGGGCCCGGCGATGATCGAGATACCCCAGGCTTTGGCAGCTGGTTCATGCCGGTGAATCCGTTTGAAGTCTTCGTAGACATTCACGCGTTCCTCAAACCACTGACCAACCTCCTTCGTGCCGCTTTGCACTACGATCTCCGAGCCGCTGAACAAGCCGCCTTCGGTCAACGTGCCTTCGGGCTTGGTGGCACTCCAGACATACTTCATAAACACAGGGATGAACATCAGGTCGATATCCAGCGAGGCATAGATTGCCGCGATGGGCTCAGTGTCCGTCGTGGCTTTTTGCAGGCGCCAACGCCAGGTGAGGACGGGAAGGGCCTTCGGATCCCAATCGATCTTCTTTTTCTTGATCCTCTGTCCCGCATCCTTCGCTGCCAGAAAATTTACACCGTTCTCCGTCTGGACCTTATACGAATCCCGCCCCTTGGATTCGCTTCGTTGACTTTCATGATCCCAATTCGAGGGAAATCCGTCCGCTTCTTTTACCTGAAAATCCTCCAGGACCAAGGATTGGCTTTGGGCCGAAACCGCTCCCTGCATCACGAAGCTTCCACACACCACCAGCCCAACCACGAGACATCTCCAAACGATCACCCCTCGCCTCATATCACCCACCTCTTTCAGATTTTATGCTTCTTGCGACGACGACGGCGGCGCCAGTACTCTCGCGTTTTCCTCGACCGGCTCTTCACCGATCACAGGCGACTGGTCACGCTGAGACATCCAGAATAAAGCGAGCACCGCGCCCCAGAACACCATCATATTGAGCGTCACCATCTTTGCAGCAAACGCGAAGTCCGGAGTAAAGGCCCAGGGAGAGACATCGGCCATCAACTCACTTACATGCCACGCCAGCCGTCCTGAGGAACGGATATAGCCCATGAGACCCATGACCCACGTGAATGCAGCAGCCAATCCGAATAAGCCCACCATCCCTCTGAGAGAAATCTTTCCCCACTGGACCGGCCCGTGGATGAGCGCCCCTTTGAGCATCATGCGATTGATCACCACACCGACCACAAGAACCGTCAACGTGGTCGCAGCCTGCGGCGACGACAGCCCGACGCGGAGATTCGCCGGCAGATAGTACCCATACACTGAGAGCCAGATAATGTTGAGCGCCCCCAGGAGGAACAGCGCGCCGATGAGGATGTTCCCTTTCTTGACCCAGGACACAACCATCGTTCGATTGGCGCGGCGGTAATACATGAAACTCAGGGTGGTCACGAGAATCATGATGTTCACCGCGCCGTTCTTTGCCGACATCACTCCGTAGTTCCCGACCACGGGATGTGCCGCTCCACCCATCGCCTTCACTTCACCGGCCGACATCAAGACGGTGTGCGGCGTCAGCCAAATAAACAGCGCCAGCATAAACACCGCGAGCAGCATTTGGTAATAGGGCTGATATCGCTCCCCTCCACGAAGGCGTGCCATACTCTGCCACAGATAAAAGTTCACTCCGAGGAAGAGGACGCCGATCAAGAGGGCCTGCACTACAAAGAGCCAGGTGAGTAATCCGCCCATCATCGTCACACCCATGCTCTGGCTGAACGCATAGACCGACCTCATCAACCAGTATCCGGCAAATGGCATCGGTAACAACGCGCAGACCGTGACAAACAGAAAGACGTGCCCCACCCAGTCGAAATAGGCGCGCGCTTGTTCAGTCTTGCTCGTGAAAAATCGATAGCAGGCGTAGGCCAACACCACCGCGCCGCCGGACATAATGTCTGCCAGGAACCGATGGACATTCAATGGATTCCATAATGCCGAATGGAGCAAATGCCATCCGTTCCCCAAAAATCGCCCTTGCGCATCGACACCGGCAGGAGCCATCATGAAGGCCGACCAGGCGTTCGCCAAGAGCAGCAGTGCTGTCCCAAACACGTTGGTCAATAGGCCGATCGATGCGTGCCCCCATTTCGAGGCCGGCTCAGCCATCCGGTTCCAGCTATAGTAGTAGGTGACGAGCAGCAGCGATTCTCCGACAAACACGAACGCATAGACCGGCATAAAGGCCTTGAACGTCCCGCCCATGTACCTCATGAAGCTGGGATAGAAATAGAGAAACATCCCCAGCATGAGGCCCCCGACCACGGCCGTCACCGACAGGGCGAGGAGGGCGACTTTTGCCAAATCCCGCGCAAGGCCATCATAGCGAAGTGCCAGCGCGGGCTTTCTGCTGCTGAGTCCCAGAAATTCCAGCAACACACAAAAGATCGGCAATGCGAGAACAAATCCTCCGAAGTAGGTGTGTTGTTGCGTGACAAACCACACAAGCAATCGACTGTCGAACGAACCGATGCGCGGGTAGACGGTCTCTTGGGGAGATGGAACCGGCGGCCCCTGGGGAGTCCCTAGTGTCTTGAAATACAGATCGGTGGGGCCCTCGGCAAAAGATTGGCTATAGAGGCCCCAGCCAATCCCCGAGACCGCGAGAACAACCAACAGCAGGACAGAATATCCGATTACTCGGTACGCTCTCTTCTTCATGACCATACTCTTCATAGACTGCGGAAGAACGATGTTGACGCGCTAGACCTTCGAAGGGGTGGCTGGGATGATCCCAACTGCGCGTAACGTTCTCTCCCGCCCACCCATTGGCAGATATTTTTCACCCTCCCCACCCTCCGATTGCTTCGCAATCGATTTCCCAGGGCGTGCCATTTGCCCAGGCGAGGGCCTTCTGGGTTTCCCCACTTCGCCCTCGGGGAAGCAGCCAGACTGTCCTGTACTACGCGCATCGGACGAGCACCGTTTTATCGTGCGCGTTCTGCGAGCACAAAGGATGGTCTGGCTGCTCCCCCTCCTGTTCTTCTCAAGCCGCGCGTTGCGCGAGGACGGGGATCGTCCCAGCTACCCCACCTCCTTTTTCAGCATCCTGCTAAACCTTCGAGCCGGAACCAGCCTGCATTGAGACGTCTGCACCCGTTGACTTGCCAAGAATTCCCATGACGAAGGGACATCGGAGCAAGGCACTCGACATTGTGTGTCCTTGTTGTTCTTCTACTTGCCGGCGAAACCCGAGATAGTAACAATACAGCGCCATCATACCTGTCACGAATCCTCCACCGGCCATGGCATAGGAAGTGGGAATTCCAGGTTGTCTCAAGAGGAAAATCACACATCCCGCCGCTACCAGATAGTACGTCGCGGCAAAGGAGAGTCCAGGCCACCACCAATATTTGAGCAATTCACTCGTCTTCGTCTGTAACAGCCCTTGGGTCCATGACGTCTGTGGACGAAGCCCGCCAAAATAGGCACAGAGAGCGACCCCGCCACCCAGCACCGCCACAGCGGACAGCTGGACCAGGGCCGCAACCTGACTCGCCTCGATGAGGTGCCCCAGCGACGCGCCCAGTGCGCCGACGACGAGACCGACTGCGACCCAGGGAGCAAGTTCCATCGCATGACCGCCCACCATCGTGCGGAGGGCCGCCCCATCGGGAAACGTCGGAAATGGACGGCCCATGAGGGCCACTTTCCGCACGTGACCGATCTCGAAGGTGTCGCGCGCGACAGACGTACAGGAAATGATGATGGCCATCATGGCCGGCCCATCCGGATGTTTGAGATAGTCATACCCGACGAACCAGAGCAGCGCCAAGACCAACAGAGACAACTGGACCCCGTACACAAACCCAATCCAGCCGCCGAGCCATATCAATAGCCGGCTCCCGTCCTCACGAAAGACTCTTTCCCACGCAGTGGCCCGACCGACGCGATAGGCTAACAGCGCCGTCACTAACGCGACAAGGCCGCTGACCATCAACAACACGATCGGTTCCGAAAGTGGCAACAGAAGCTTGGCCGACCGATAGACAACGAATGCCACCAACCCAGGCACAAACATGACGATCCGCTTTTTCTTGCGCACAGAGTCTTCTGTGACGGCCAGACTGAGGCTGGGTAACACTCGTAACGCCATTCGATGCAACATGATCCGCTCTTTAAGCGTGAAATGTGGAACGTGAAATGAAGGAGGCTCTTCGCGTTTTACTTTTCACGTTTCACATTTCACGTCTTTTGTGAGGCCATCCCGAAATAGCGCGCTTTCACTTCTTCCATCAGCGCGACGGTGATGCGCTTCTCGCCGCGATCGCTTGCGGTCCGCTCCAATTCAATGCGTGCCATGGCACGTACTGGCGCCGGCACTCTCTCCAATCGGCGTTCTGCTTCAGATGTCCACTCCATGCGTTCACCGGTTCTTGGGCGAAGCACCGTGTCGTAGGTGACAACTCGTTCTTCCCTCACCCGCATGTCTTGCTCGACCTCACCGCGCACGAGCGGAGCAAGGTACGGAGGCATGCGATCCAACTGATGGATTGCATCATCGGTCCACATCACCCGATCGACGAGCCCACCTGGTTGACCGGCAGGGACATCGACCCCTACTTTTAGCCCACAGCCGCGACACTCCGTCCGAATGAACCACTGGGGCGTCCCATCCCCATATGAACGTTCTTCAATCCCTTCGGTATGCATCCAGCGACCGCAGCCACAGGTCAACATGGCAAAACTCCAGAGATGAGTGCTGAGTCCCGAGTGCTGAGAGTCATGCTATAAGCATCTCGTTCGCATCTCCTGCCCTTCAACAGAACTCAGCACTCAGCACTTCTTCAGCTCATCCGATCTTGCCTGGATACAGAATGTAGAGCAGCGTGTAGGTGGTGGATCCGGTCACAAATAGAATGCAGTAAATGGTCATCGTAAAACGTCCAAGTGCTCGGTGTCGTCGCCCCCCATCCGGCCAAATACGCTGGATCGTCATTTCCACGGCAAACACAAACGCGATAAGGGCGAGAAATCCGACCCACACAATGAGCCGTCCCATCCGAAAACGATCTGCCGCCAACAGATACAGCAAGTACAACACCACCGGCACGCAGAGGCCACCGAAGATCATACCGATCTTCCCCCAGGTCGTCTGAAGGACGCGATCGCTGAGGATCCGCCGCCCTTGCTCGATCAACTGGGCACGGAATCCCAGCACAATCATGTAGACCGCCATGACCAACCCAATGACCACAAGAATGATATGAGTAATGAGGAGAGGGATGAACACATTACGGTAGAGTGCTTCAGATCCACCGAACCCCTCTTTCCCTTCAAAGGCCAACACGCCTAATTGGCGAAATAAATAGTAGCTTATGAAGAACGCCAACATGGCGATCATCCCGCCAAACATCATCCAGTGATGAGCATCCGCCCGACGTCTCCGTGCCTGGATCCAGCCGATCACGAAGAGCCCCGTAAAGACCGTCGCCATGAGCTGACTCATGTCCGCCCCTACCGTGGCGTGGGTTCCAAAAAAACCCGGCTGTTTCAGCCACTCAAGCATCCTGCTCCTTTTCGCGCAGCCACCTCTCAGGCCTGACCAGACTTCGTACCCTGCACGACTGCTGATGGCTCCAACTCTGTCACGGCTGGAAAGCCGGCTTCCCTCATCCACTGGATCGCATCTGCCGTCTTATAGCAACCGCCTCGTTCCGTGTTCACCAGAATGTGGACCGCAAACGCGGTGGTCCAGGCCGGACCGGTTCCCGCCTCATTTAAGAATCGATCCTTAATGACCAACCGGCCGTCAGGTGCCAAATGAGCCCAGACCCTCTTCACCAATGCTTCGTTCGTCGAAAAATCTTGATAATGCAGGATGTCAGACATCAGGACCACATCGTAGGGTCCGCCCAGTCCATCTTTGTTAAAATCTCCAGGAAGCAACGCAATTCTCGATTCCAATCCAGCTTCTTTCACCGTTCGCTCCGTGAGTCGGAGCGTCGCAGGCAAATCGAATACCGTGGCAGTCAGCTCTGGATAGGCCCGACAGAAAGCAATCGCGTTCGTCCCGACTCCGCCTCCCAAATCCAGAAATCGAACCGGCCCACTCAGCTGCAGCCGCTTGGCAAGATCTGGCCCGCTCTGCTGTCCGATCCGATGGAGGACTGCCAGTACGTTGCTGCCTAGATCAGGGTCGGTCTCAAAGACGTGCCGGTCGACCGACCGTTGTCCCGTGCGAATCGTCTGCTCCAGTTTGCCCCAGTTGTCCCATTCTGCATCGTGAAGCAGAAGGAGATGCCCGACATATTGGGCAGAGTTGCGGACCAGATGCGTGGCCGCGGCTGTCGAATTCTCATAGATATCCCCGTCCTTTTCCAACAGTCGCATCGCGACAAGGGCGTTCAACAGCAGTCCCAGCGTCTGTCCATGGACGCCGAGACGACCGGCCACATCGTGGAGGGTTTTCCCCTTCCCATCCAAGGCAGAAAACACATCCAGCCTGACGGCCGTGAGCAGGATTTTAGTCTCCCAGTAGTACCCAATCTGGAAGATTTCTGCGAGCGAGAGTTCTCGTGACACACCACTCCCCTCAAGCAAATAGCTTTGAAACTCAGTATCTTACCTAGATCGGAAACTGAAAGGCAAGGCAGCCGACTGGGCGCGGCATGCTGCACAAACACAAAGGGCAGCGGATTGCTCCGCTGCCCTTTGATTGCGGGTTATCCCGCCAATACGAAACGTCGGCTTACTTGATTTCAGCCTTGAGGTTGGCAGTCCCGCCATCAGCAACATCAACCTCAAACTCCACTTTCTTACCCTTGGCGGCGAAAGGATGCCAGGCCACCACCTTGTGCTTGCCGGCCGGTACATCCTTGATCTCGAAGGAGCCATCGTCCTTCACGACCGCAAAGTGCGGATTCGACACGGGGAGAAAGTAACCCTGCATGAACTCATGCTGGTCGCACTGTAACCGATACCAGCCATCTTTCTCCGCCCCACCACGGAAAATCACCGGCTTGTCGAGCTTGTCACCCTTCTTAGCCAAACCGATGTTGAAACCGGTGGCCCCGGGGTCGCCGGGTTTCTTTATCGCAAAGCTATGCGGATTGTGGAGCACACCTTGGACCGACTTGGGGTCATCAGGATCGGAGTCATGGTTCTCAACCTTGAAGGACTTGGTATTTACCACCACGCCGGCGAACGGCAGGAACTCGCAGAATTCCGCAACCACCTCTGTGCCCTGATACCCATCGACGAAGGCCTTATCTTCGATATCGATGACGGCAACCACTGCGTTCTTCAGACCACCATCCTTAGCGACTTCAATCTGCTTCACGAACCGCTTATCCCCATCCATCAAATCCTTGTGAGGATTCTTGGGACAGAACTTGGGGTTGGGGAACTTCGAGAATAAAAATTCCTTTTGCTCGGCCTTGCCCGCATAGGTCACCTTGCCGGAAATGCTCCCGCCTGCGAATGAGGTGAAAGGCGCCGCGATAAACGCGACGGCTGCCACGCCCAATACCGTTAATAACACACCCTGTCTCATGTGACTGCCTCCTTGTTATGAACAAATAACCGCGTAGTTTATCCTCTCGTTCCCTTATCTCCTACCACCAGCCATGAGGGGAAGCGGGAACGTATTCCGCCCTGGTGACTCAATCGCAATTGAGATCCGCGTTGGCGAGGTGAGCTTCAGACCGAGTATGTTACAAAAGTCTACCCCACCCGGTCAATCTGAAACAAGAGGGTGAAAAAGCCCGTTCGGCGCCTACTTCTTCGGTAGTGCCAGCCCGCATGACACTTGATGGTTCGCGACGATAGCGCGGAGCCGCTCGACAAGTGCGAGGAACGAAACTCGCGTGACGTGTGAGCCTTCTCCCTGCCAGTCGCACTTTTCCCGCCAGACTCGCTTGAGTCAGCCATAGGCCATTGCGCCAGAAGCGCACATGAATAATGCGGGCTAACCATTACTCCACCAAGTGACTTTTCGATCCTCCCTCTCCTTTTTTTATCGGAGTATAATCACTACGGAAGATCATGTCTTATTCGCCACTCTATCGGAAACAATTTCGCCTCATTATACTATGCTGACACGTAGGCTTCGCTCGAAAGAATTATCCATGCGCATCCGTTGTCTCTTTTCTTTACATTCCACATGCCTAGTGGCGTTCACTGCATGGGCCGGCACGACAATGCTCGTTGCTCCACTCAACGCGGAACCGACGACACTCAGCCAGGCAACGTTTCTGCATGCGAAACAAGCGACAGTCGGTATCCTGGAGGACGCCCAAGATCATCGCACGCCGGAGCAACCCGGGAAAATCGTCGTCCGAGGAACCGGGTTTCACCTGCGAGATGGCTACGTAATTACTGCCAGACACGCTGCGGAGAAACACGACCCCTCAACCGGCACCATTATCCAAAAGCATGTTCGCATCCTCACCACCGATCTCCAAGAGCTTCCTGCCGATCTTGTCGGTGACAGTTCGTTTATGGATGTCGTGATCTACCGTGTCTCCGAACCGCATCGATCCAAGTTGCAGACAGGAACAGCGTTCGCCAGCGGAGATGTCGCCCCTGGAATGGAGGTCTTCACCGTAGGCTATCCGCTCGGCTGGGGTCCCACCATGGCCTTCGGTAGGCTTGGGAATACGAACACCTTTCTCCAAACCGTCGAGACACGCTTGATTCAAGCCGACCTCTCAGCCTGCAATGGCAACTCAGGAGGCGGATTATTTAATACCCAAGGGGAAATTGTCGGGATCATGCACGCCATTATCCAAACAGAAAAAGACGAGACGCAGGACCATTGCAGCCGCATGACCTTCGCCATTCCGGGGATTCTTGCCGAGCGTATTGTGAACGCGGCCCTCGCAGGCAAACCGCTCACGTTCTCCAAATTGGGGATTCACATGACCTCTGTGAAGGACGGAACCAAGTGGCGCATGGCTGTGAAGGATGTGGCCGACCCGGCGAAAGAAGCCGGCATTCAAAAGCACGACATCCTGCTTGCGATCGAGGACACGGAAATTCTTGATGCGGCACATTTGAAGAACTACTTGATCGAGCGGACCACCCCTGGGCAGAAAGTCGCGGTGAAAGTTCGCCGCGTCGATGCAGATCTGACGTTTACTGTGACACTTGGGGGAGGATAATGAGAAGGGATATTGCCACTTCGTCATCGGAGATTGAGGCGATGGCTAGAAAATCATGGCGTCGACCTATCTCAACCGTGCCTACGGCTGTGCCTCCTCGCTGGCTACTATGGTACGATGCTCACGCTTCCAATTTTGAAGAAGGAATCCACACCGATGTCCATCTGGCCATTGCTTGTTTCGACATTGTTCTGTGTCCTGTTCAACTTGTCCCCACTCTTCGCAGCCGACCAACCATCATCGCAGACCCAGCTCACGCCACTAACGGGCAAAGACGGCGCTCCGATGGTCGAGGTCCCGGTCGGCCCGTTCCCTATGGGTGTTCCACGAGGCGATCGGGATGGTGGACGCGATGAATATCCACGCCATGATGTGTTTGTGGACACCTTCTTTATTGAAAAATTTGAGGTGACAAACGGCCGCTATCTGGAGTTCGTCAAAGCTACAGGCCATCGCGTCCCACAAAACTCCAAGAACCCGACGCGAAACCTCTGGCAAGGAGACGCCATCCCAAACTCACTCGTCGATCGACCCGTAATCAATGTGGATTGGTTTGATGCCGAGGCCTATTGCGCCTGGGCAGGCAAACGACTGCCGACCGAAGCCGAATGGGAAAAGGCAGCAAAGGGCACAGCCGATCGACGATTCCCCTGGGGCAATATCGAACCCACCGACAAACATCTCAACTTTAATCAACGATGGATCGGCGAGAAGACCCTCATGCCCGTCGGGAGCTATGAAGCGGGCAAAAGCCCGTTCGGCGCCTACGACATGGCCGGCAATGTCTGGGAATGGGTCAATGACTGGTACGACGCCAAGTATTACGAGAAAAGCCCCGAGAAGAATCCCAAGGGCCCTGACGCAGGCACAAAGAAAGTCATTCGGGGAGCAGGCTGGCAGAACGAAACCCCCACAGTCCGTATCTTCACCCGCGTGGACAGCGATCCGACGATCAGGAACGAATCGACGGGCTTTAGGTGCGCGATGGACGCGACAGTCAAGTAGGATTTGGTAATCTGGATTCTGAGGGGGTTAGGGATTCTGCCTCACTCCCTTGGAACTGACATTCTCCGACGTAGTTTCTACCGCTTCTTCCGCAGCACTCGGCCCTCAGTCCCGTTTGTTATTGCAAGCTGGTCGGCTGCGGCTTTGCTTCCTGTGATTCACCGGAGCCCTTAACATCCCGCGCGCAACGGAACCCCATCCAGTTCATTTTGGTATTGGGATCGGTTCCGTTGCGTTGGGCAGTTCGCACGCTCGGCGTGCTGTCGACCCAGCCACCGCCACGGAAGCTCCGCTGCGTTCCTTTCTCCGGTCCTTTGGGATTCTTGTCCGGCGCAGTCGCATAGTACTTGGAGTCATACCAATCGGCCACCCATTCGGACACGTTACCCGCCATCTGGAACAAGCCGTATGGACTCACTGCATTGTCGTATTTATCCACGGAAATGATCGGTGGATAGAGCAAGAGCCGTTCGGGACGATCTCGCACCGGACCCGACAAACCGGTCCGCCCGAAGTTTGCACGCGACAGGCCGGCAGGTTGATTTCCCCAGGGATAAATCCGCCCATCCTCTCCGCGTGCCGCCTTCTCCCATTCTGCTTCGGTCGGGAGCCGTTTACCCGCCCACACGCAGTAGGCATCGGCATCAACCCACGACACGTGCATCACAGGATGGTTGATCATGGTCTCCTGGAAGTTGCCGCCGTCATACTGCCAGTCGATCAGCGGCGGCAGATCCTTGGCGAGGATGAACTTCAGAAATTGCACGGTGGTCACTTCGAACGTGTCGATCTCGTAGGCGTCCAGATGGATCTTCCGCTGAGGGAACTCCGCCGGATAGGCATTGCGATCTATCTTCTTATCGCTCCCCATGATGAATGAGCCGGCCGGGATAAGAACCATCTCGTCGTGAGCCTGCAGCTTCGCTCGCTCCGCGGCAAGTTTCTTTCCTTCGGGGGTCCATTCCCGGACGACGTCAGCCACGTCCAACGCGTGGACCGATCCGTCCATTGCAATCAATCCTGTCATCGCAGCACCCGCGATGATTCCGAGTACTCTCACGATCCAGCCTCTTTGATATGTTTCATGCCCGGCTCGGTCTGCCCGGGTGCCTCTTGTTTGTCGAAGTCTTCAAGCGGCTGAAAATTGACCGGCAGGTTGAAGAGGTAGTCCGAGACCGAACGTAGCTTCACATGCTGGTACTCCACAATCCAGCTCCCGTCTTTCCTCGCCAGCTTCATCGGGAAATGGATATCTGTCGCGATCCACTGATAATAGACTTCGACATGCTCACCTTGTTTCGTCGTGACTTCGTAGAGGATCGTCGTGTGTCCCTCGCGCACCTCCGTTCCAATCTCCTGCCGCGACACTTCTCCTTCCATCTTTTCAGTCACCCTAAGGTCCTGCTCAGGACCATAGGGCATTGTTTTGAAGTGTTTCATCCGCGAGAGCAGCAACCACACGACCTGCTTGTCCTTGCGTACGATACTCACGTTGACCGGCCCCATCGACTGGTGCTCGATGCGCCACATCGTATCGCGGTAGTAGATATTCGCTTTGTGCGTTCGGCCATTGATCTTCGTCACTTGATCGGCAGTAAACTCCAGCGCCCAGGCCGGCAGACCTACGAGCAGCAGGCCACACGCAATCCAGAAGACGAGACAGGTCTGACGCATTGCAGGCGATCCTACCATAGGTTCATGCTCGCTTTCTTCTGGTCGATTACGACCAAATCTAGAGATAGAAATTCCGCAATGTTCGTTGGGTAGGTCGTGAGAGGGAGCGGTAGTCCTGTATGCCCCTCTCCTGTTGTCGAATGCCCGTGCAAAGACAGGGTCTATTTCTTCTGTTGAAGAAGGTGAAGCAGCGCCCCTGCCGCGGTAGCCCGCACAGCATCATCCGTGTCGTGAAGGGCTTCCTTCATGAGGGGAACCAGCTCACGGTCCCCTACATGCCCGAGAGAGCGAAGCGCCACAATCTTCGGACCGGGAAGGGGATCAGTGGTCACGCTGGATAACAGGGAGATCGCACCGGAGGCGTTGGCCTTGGTCGCCTTCCCAAGGGCATAGGCCACAGAAGCACGCATGGCCATATCATTCTGTTGAGACAGCGATTGTGCTGTGGCAGCCACTGTCGAGTATGGCTGGCCAAGCTGGAGTAACGCGGCAATCGCTGAGGCCCGTACGGTAAAGTTACCGTCGCTGAGCGCCCGATTGAGTGCCGGCACCGATTCCGGTCCTCCCAATTCTGCCAGCCCCCCCACCGCAGATTCGCGGACAGCAGGCACAGGATCTTTCAGTAATTGCTCAATCTGTCCCCGCGCCTCTTTGTGCCCAAGATGACCCAACCCCCTGGCTGCAGCCCCACGGACAGAGGGCTGTTTGTAAGTCAACGCCTCCATCATGATAGGGGCACCACGCTGGTCATTCAATTCAGCTATCGTACGAAACGCATCGGCTCTATCCTCTGGATTCAGTGACTCTGTGGCCTGCTGCAATTGGGTCCAGGCTTCCTTCTTGCCGAGCCTGATCAGCGCGCCATACGCCGCAATACGAACCGTAGTGAGCTCGTCCTTGGTAGCCGATTCGACCAACGAAATCACTCCTGGATCTCCCGTTCTACCGAGCGCTTTCACCACACGCGCCCTTACTAATCCTGCTTGATCCTCGATCGCCGCGCGCAATTTCATCGATTTCCGCCCCGCCTCGGATCGGCCGAGCCCCTCGACGGCAAGAGCACGAACCGGTCCCGAACCATCGCTCAACCCATCTTCAAAATAGGGGACTATATCATCCGAACCCACCTCTTTGAGCGCCGTGTAGGCTGCCCCACGCATTTGTTCACGCATGTCCTTCACCATGACAACGATGAACCCCAGTGCCACCTCTTGGAGGAGGGGTATCTCATCTTGCTTGAGCGCGAGCTCCAACTTGTTGTATTCGCCGAGTGCGCCCTTGGGGTTACCAAGCTTGAGAAAGGAACGGATCTTAAGCCGGCGAACGTCTGGAGCAACACTCTGTTCCTTCTCCAGCTCGGCCAACTGCTCAATCACCTGTTCATATTGTTGCTTGTCGAACGCCTCTTGCGCATCATTGGGTACAGATGAGCTCCCGGCAGCCAGCAGCAGCTGATCCGCTCCACTCAACAGATAGAACCAGGCAATCGCAACTGCGGCCGGCAGACTCCAACGACACAAAAGTCTACGCATGAACAGTTTTGCCATGGTCTCCCTACCCTCGTTCTTGCGGTACAGGCACCGTCATGCGCTTTTTGTATCCTGGTGGTTCTTCAAAATAATAGGCCGGCTGAGGCGACAGTCTGAACCGTTCATACTCAAACGACCACTCCCGATCCAGGCTGACGAGCTTCAAGACCACTCCCGTATCCAGGTCCACCCATTCGTAGAACCGCTCGACTCGACCATGATGGTCTGTCTGAACTTCAAAGAGTTGGGTTGTACGACCAGCCGTCGTCGCGTCGCCAACCAGGAGTCGGTCCCGTTCCCCCGGTAAAGCGGGCCGAATCGGGAGCAGATCATCTGGGTCAAGACCTGTCACCAAAAGTTCCTTCTGTTGCGCCAGCAGATACCAGGTCTCGGACTTATCCAACCGGATGATTTCGATTGCCGCATACCCGCGTTCGGTTCGAATGGCATACTTGTACTCCAGCCGCAAACAATCCCCTTTCGCGAAGATTTGCGCATGGTATTGCCGCCCCTTGACGGTCTTGACCAGCGAACCAGAGAACTCTACCGAGGGAATGGATCCGTCATCAGCCGCCGCATAGCATGGCATCCCTTCCAGCCCCACCCACAGGAAAAGCCCGAGGCAGAGCCCCCACCGACGGGCATTCTTACCCAGGGGAACGAACATGGGTGCTCAGTGCTGATGCTCTACGAACGGCTGGATGTCGACCGTGTACCCCAGCGATTCAGGACCGAAGCGGGGATTGTCCATGACTTTGAAGGCGGAACGGTTCCCCTTCGGAGCGAGGAGGGAGAGATGTTCGACCAGCTTGCCGTCGGACTGGATTGTGACTATCTTCTTAACGCCGGGGCCGGTCTGAGGATGCCACACCACCAACTGATAGGTGCCAGGAGGAATATTGTCAATCTTGTACAACCCATTCGCATCGGTTAGAGCGTAGTAGGGATTGCTCACTGCCATGGCCCAACTTTCCATGTAGGCGTGGAAACCGCATTGCATATAGAACGTCCGACGTCCTCTGTTCAAATAGAGCGGCCCGACCAATGACTTACCCGGTGCATGGTTGTGCATCGCGTGGATGTCGCCTCGGTGGTGCTGATGATTCATGACCAAGGGCGTATTGAACAATACGCGCGCCCCGGCTTCCATCGAGGTCTCGTAGCCTTGGATATCGTGCATGACCGGATCCATGTTGATGACTTCCACCGCATGGCCGTTTCGAATGATGGTCATGAAGGGGGCAAACTGGCAATCCCGGGCTTCGATCAGAGGGACAGACAGCTCGAATGGTTTACCCGCGTCAACGCCTTCCAACAAGACGAGGGCATCCTTCAACCCACCGTGCTGACTCACCACGAAATCGCGAAGGAGTCGCCAGCCTCGTCCATTGGAAATACGCCCACAGTAGGCTGGATCGGGAAACGTGATGAGGTTGAAGCCTTTGGGATCCGGCACGGCACCATTTAGTGTGATCGTCCCTTCGACTGTCCCACCGTGCTGAACGGCAATCACGTCATAGGCAAACGACGGCCACGCACCAACCGTCATGGCTGCGAGCATCCCTACCGCCACCTTGACGTTTCTGATCCACGTTATCATCGTTGTACCTTTCACGTCTGACGCCTCACGGTTTCTGCAGTTCCAGAGTCGGTTTGATATCGATGGATTTACCCAGTGAGCCCAATCCATAGTGAGGATTCTCCTCGATCTCATGGACGGAACGCCGTCCCTTAGGGGCCTCGAATAGAAAATCAGCATTGACCATCTGATTAGCCAGAACAGCCACTTTCTTTTCCGTCATCGTACCCACGCCAGGATGCCACGCCACCAAGGTGTAGTCCCCGGGAGGCACGTCACGAAGCGAGAAGGTCCCATCGGCTTGCGTGATGGCAAAATATGGATTGTCGACGGCCAACCCCCAGCTTTCCATATAGGCATGGAATCCGCATTGCATGACAAAGATCCTGCGATTTTTCGTCATACGAATGACTTCCTTCATCGGCTGACCCGCCAGGTGTTCGTGGCTGTCGGCCCCGACATTGTGCTTGTGATAGGGGTTCATGGGCAACGGCATGTTAAACAACACCCGGGGGCCGAGATGAGAGGTTTCATAAGCCTGAATATCATGAAACACGGGATCCATGTTTACGACACTCACCTCCGATCGATCCTTGACCACGCTGACAAAAGGCAGAAACCGGCAGTCCCTCGCTTCAATCGTCGGCGGCTCGAACGTGAAGGGCTTCCCCTTCGTCGCATCCACCAACACGACGACTGCGTCTTTGAGCCCTCCATCGGCCGCAACAGAAAACTCCTGAAGAATACGCCAGCCGGTTCCGGTGGAAATCCTACCGCAATAGACCGGATCGGGAAACGTGATGAGGTTGAACCCTTTGGGAATCGGCGTCCCTTGAGTGATTGTCACTTTGCCGGTGATTGTGCCTCCGTCCGTAACCTGAATTTCTTCATACGCCCATGCGACAGAAAGACCCAGCATCAGCCATCCGCACAAAACGAACAACAGCGCCCTCATGCGTCCTCCACGATTCCTTCGTGTGAGCGAACTGGAAACTTGATCATCGTATCAAAAGACCGTATCAAAGAAAAAGGGGGAAGCCCCTGGCCTCCCCCTCCTCCTGATTCATCACATCCTGCACAGAGCAGGACGCTCGATCTTACTTCGCTGCGACCGGGATCACCTGCATCGGTTGCTCAACCGATGCGCTCTTCGTTCCTGCACCGGCGCCAGCGAGAGGCAGCAACCGCGTATCGCCGGACGGCATCACACGCACATAGCCCCACTGCCCGGACTGGGAATATGGCAACCGCTGGTTGCTATACACATAGTCGCCAGGAAGACGGGACGGTCCGCCAGCCGAGGGGAGGAACGCATCGAGCACTTCCGAGCCGGCGAATTCGACCACGCTGATGAGATCCGCGCCGCGCATGAAAGGCTCGATCGGCCACTCATGCTTTTCGACGCTGAACATCCCGTTCTGCTCATTGCTCGCCCCGATCACATGGATACGCACTGGATCGCCCGTATGCGCTTCGATGAGCGGGGTAGATGGGTCCTCCGGCTTGTCCGCGTTGCAAGGTTGGAACATCTTGCCCAGCGAGCAACCCTGTTCTTCGCGATACTTATATGGCTCCGACCGATAGTTGACACCGGTCAGACCCGCCACGTTTTGCACATACGGCATGAAGCTCGTGCCGATGATGTTGTCTTCGTCTTGGAAGAACAACGCCACGTCGCGATAATTGGCTCGCATCTCGTTGCCAGGCACCGAGCGATCGATGATCACGTCGGCGGCCCAGGCGTTCTTGTTGGTGAGATCGACGCCGGTCTTCGGATCCCTATACTTGGACCCTTTCGGACCGACCACCACGGCTCCAAATAAGCCATTGCGTGGATTCGTCATCACGTTGCCCCAATCCCACACCAACGACGTGGTTTCACCGTTGAACGGATCCGCGTAGTAGGTATAGGTCCTCTCGGCGCCAGGAGCAATCGTCTGATCGCCTGGATTGTTGCCGACGTTGGCGCCCATCGAATCCTTCGGATCGAAGGCCAAACCAATCGCGGAGAAGGAGGCCTTGCTCTCCTTCATCTTGTTCTTCAGACTAACCTTGACGCAATCGCCGACATTCACACGAAGCGTGAGTGGCATCGGGTGTGCACCGCTCGCCACCTTCGCGGTATCTTCTTCCAAAGCATAGATCTTCGCCTCGGGGTTGCTGATTTGGATCTTCCGTTCGAAGTCCACCTCGATGGACTCCGGCGCCTTGGCGTTGTACTTCATGGCTGGATAATCCAAGGCCACGACGTTAAAGCTCTTCACCGGCGCGTCAACCGGACAGACCGGCAACGCCTTGGGAATCTCGCCCTTGACCGAGAAGCCGGCCGGGAGTTTCTTCAGATCAGCTTGCTCCTTGTCATAGACGCGAATGATACCCCATGCGCCCTCAGAGAACTTAGACGAACGACCGTTGAAGTGGATGTAGTCACCAGCTTGCAACCGAGGTCCTCCGGCTTGCGGCACCACGAGGTCGTAGCGCTCCGCAATCCCGATATGCATCGAATTCTTTCGATTCGCATCGCCAGCATACCGTTCGCTCAGGAAAGTGTGACCGGAAATGGTCCAGGTCATCGTCTCATTCATCAGCGTGTGCAGGAGACGGAACACCATCGTGTCTCCCGTGTATGCACGCAGCAACGGCGTATAGGGATCGCCATGGATCTGGCTGTTGAATGCCTGCGACACATCGGGATTGGTGGCCAATCTCTGGGCGATCGGACCGGCCCTAAAGTTCAAGCCGCTCCCTGTGGTATGGGTCCCGCCGTTCAGGAACGGCATCGGCGTCATATAGAGCTTATCCGGCATCATGAACGACACGGTCTTCCCCGCTTCGAGGGCCACTTCGACCGGCTGCCCTGGTGGATTACCCGCAGTCACGATGTTGACGGTGTGCGGCACAGTATCGTGCACTTGCACCATCAATTCACGGAAGCTGTTGTTCACGCCGTGACCCACCGGTTCGACCGTGCGAATGTCCGCGATCGGACCGCTCCGGATCGCCTTCCCGGTCTTCGGATCGTGATAGGTCGATCCAACTGGTTCAGCAACGAAGGTCCCAAAGCCGCCATGCGGCCAGGTGGTCGCACCGAATGCGTGATCGTGCCAGAATACAGTTCCCACGTCCGCATCGACCCAGAATCGCTGTCGGACGAATTCCACAGTCACGATATCGTTCGCCGGGTGATTGTTCTTCAATCCCTTCGTCAAGGCAATCGTACTGCCCTTGATATCTTTGATCCGAGCGATTTCATTACCCTTGACGTTGTCAGCGCCGACCAAGATTAGCGTGCCGACGTGGTACTGGCCTGCATTCTTCACCGTAAGCGAGGCCGCACCCATTTTAGCCGGCGCAGTCAGCACCGTGTTCATCGGGAGCGGCAACCCCTTCTTGTTCTTCTTCTCGATCATCGTGAACGGCCGGACCGACTGTTCGTAGGAGAAGCCTGTGATCACGCCGTCCGACGCCTGATTATCGAACTGCAAGAAATGCCAGTGCGTGTTGATTTTCGACGACTGGAAGTTCGTGTAGTCATCGTCCACCCATTCGCTGGTCAACATCCAGTCGACGCAATCATAGATGTTACCGCGCACGACCAATGGATACTTCAGGTCATCGTTAGCCCTGATTGCCTCCTCTTCTTCATGGAGCACGTAGATCAACCCGTTTGGATCGATCACTGGTGGCTCCTTGCCCTGCGCCTTCGCAATTTTGATCGGCAATTTAATGAAGTGCACGTTGAAGCTCTTGCGTCCGGCATTTTCCGGACAGAGGCTCCACACGCCGTTTTCTCCCGGCTTGGCATTGTCCAGGCTCTCATCCCCATTGGCGTCCCGGCGGATCATCTCCAACCAGGGCGCGCCCACGTGGTTCGGGGAGAACATCACGCGCTTGCCGAAGTGCGGCGTCAGGTGAGGCCAGGCCACCTTGCCGGTCAACGGCTCAAACATGATCGGATGCCGCTTACCAGGATGGGTGGACTTGTACTTGGGATTGTCCGTCGTGCTCTCCTTCTCGCTCATTGCACGATTGCCTTCCCAGGCCCAGTCCAACACCGTCGCGTCGTAGGATACAAGTTGACCTCTCTCATCATCCTTGTGGCCAGGCTTGCCCATCGTAGGCATCTGCATCGTCACCCAATCCTTGACTGTGATGGTGGCAGGGTTAGTCGTCCAGTTGCTCTTACCCTTGTCGGTAATCATGAATTGCTTACCAAACCAATCGACCGTCTGGCCAATCAACTTCTCCGACGAGATCGGAGTCTTGATCCGGCCCTTGCGATCCGGTAACTCACGGAGATCCGGCATTATGTCGTTCCGCAAGTCTCCCTGCTGGATCGTGTTGTATACGCGCCAGTAGCCCCACATACCAGACACATAATGGTGCGCCACGTGGCAGTGGAAGAGGAAGTCGCCTGCCAACTGCTGGCAGAGACCGGAACCGCACTCCGTCTCGAGGTCGAGCGCTTCGGAAGGACCGATGACTTCGACGTCAACCCGGTCAGTCTTCGCACGAATCACAGGATATTTCACCGGCCCGTTCACTGCGGTCGCCCATAGATTCATGTCGTCGATCGCCCGCGGGCTGCGCGGCCAACGAATGGTTCCACCGTGGGGGTGGTGGGAGTGGAAGACTTCCGATCCACCATGCACCAAGCGGAACTTGGCCGGATCGCCCATATAGGAACGGGGAATCGTCGGGGAGGCATCGCCGAATGTGTAGGAGCTGTACCCCATCGACTCGTCTTCGAACCCGAAATACTCGTGCTGCAAGTGCATATTATTGATACCGAACGGCTCGCTGCGATAGTTGATCGCGCGACCACCCGGACGATAGGAATCGGTCAACGGATCGCGCTGCGGCAGGAAGTCGCCCTTCTTATTGAGCGGGCGGAAAGCCTCGTCGCCGACTTCGTGATAAATCAGCACAAATTCGCGGAAGTCCGGACCGGTACCGTTCTTAATGATCGTCTGCCAACCACTGGAGGCCGGTGTTGGATCGCCCTCGCCGAGCGGCTCCAGGTAACTCGATCCGCGCGGCTCGACGACGAAAGCCCCGAACAAGCCCATCACCGTCAACTCACGATCTTGGGCATAGGTATGGAATTGGCGGACGCCTTCCTGGGTGTTCGGATGGATGTACCACTCGAACTCGCCCGTCTTCTTTTCTTCGACGACCGAATCCGGGTTCGTCGTGGTTGCCGCCGCGCCGGTGGCGCTCACCACCATGCTCGACCCATGGATATGCAGACTGACCGGTCCGCCGCCCTCATCCAGCTTGTTCGAGAGCTTGATCTTGACGCAGTCGCCCTGGTTGGCGCGGAAAACGAGCGGCTGAATCCACTGGGCCTGAACGCCAGGAATCACGGCTCCAGGATCGAACCCTTCCTTGTCGCGGGCTTCCTTATTCTTGGCTTCTTCTGCGCGCACCTTATCCAGATTTTCATCCAGCACATACATGTAGCCGGGATAAAAATCGAGCCACGTGTTGAGCGTAATCTCGACGTTGATCGTGGACACGTTGTACTGCTTCACCGGGGCCGTGGCGGGACACTTCCCGCCGCCTGTTTGCGCCACCGGCTCCACCCGAGGATCGGACACGAGGAGCATGTCCTGCCCGCCTGCTCCATACTGGTGCATCATGGAGGAGGTGTTGTACATCCCGGTGTTGACACCCTGCATCTGGGGATCCTGGGCCATATGCTCCATGATCCTCTGGTGCTGCTGTTCAACCATCGCAGAACGCTCTGCCTTACCGCTCATCGCATCCTCGACGATTGTCTGACCCTTGAGTTTCTCTGCCCAACCAGGCAGCTGATGGTTCATCGCGACGTGCTGCGACGACGTCTGCTCAGCCTGTGAGGGATTCTCAGCGGATGCGAGCGGAGCTCCGAGCAAGGCCACAGCCGCCAGCGCGCCTAGCATGTGGGTAAGCATCCAACCCCGTAGTTTGTGAATAAACATGGACCAGCCTCCTAGAAATGATAAGTAGATCAGCCAACAACTCAGGCGAAAATTACAGGCAGAACAATGGTTCACAATCTCACCCCCTTCCAACGACACGAAGGGGTGGTCATCTTCAAAATGTAAACGAACGATACTGAACTTCACATAGAGGAGTCAACCCCTTCAATATCCCATGCGGCTGACGACACGACTCGCGTTTCCTTTCATGCGAAGTCCCACTCCGCATAGACAAGTGGGGCTTTCGGCCTCTGACGCCTGAGGCTTCTTCTATGCGCACACCTCCAGTTATGTGCGATAATGATTGTTATGCTTCTGAAGCGTTGGCTAGTTGGCGATCCTCTCAAAAGCACTCAGGCAACGCACGAACGACTGTCGAAAACCCTCGCTCTCGCGATCTTTTCCTCGAACGCGATTTCTTCCGTAGCCTATGCCACCGAAGAAATCCTGCTGGTGTTGGTCCTTGCGGGAACTGCCGCCATTGCCTGGTCCATTCCCATCAGTTTTGCGATTCTGTTTCTCGTCGTCGTCCTGACCATTTCCTATCGCCAAATCATCTACGAATACCCGGAGGGTGGCGGGGCCTACATTGTATCCCGCGATAACTTCGGGGAACTGCCGGCGCTGATCGCAGCGGCGGCGTTGATGATCGACTATGTTCTCACAGTGGCTGTCAGCGTGGCGGCAGGCATCGCGGCCGTGACTTCGGCCGTACCAAGTTTGTTTGCGCATCGCGAAGCCCTCGGACTAGTCGCGTGTGTCTTCATTATCGTCATGAATCTTCGCGGCGTGAGGGAGTCGGGTAAATTCTTCGCCGTCCCCACCTACTTTGCCATCGGCGCCCTCGGAGTGATGTTGGTGGTCGGAAGCACCCAGGCCCTGTTCGGACAGGGTGTCTCGTTGTCGCCGGACCACCAGATGGCGGTCGAAGAACTGACTCTGTTCTTGATCCTTCGCTCATTTGCAGCCGGCTGTGCGGCCGTGACCGGAATGGAAGTGATCTCGAACGGCGTGAAAGCCTTTCGCCGGCCAGAGTCCCAGAATGCCTCGACCACCATGATTCATATGTCACTGATTCTGGCGGCTTTATTTATGGGTATCAGCTTCCTGGCCTATCACTTTGGAATTTTGCCCAAAACGGATGAGACGGTCGTTTCTCAATTAGCGCGTCTCACCTTTGGCACCGGCGCTCTGTACTACGCGCTCCAGATTGGGACGATGTTGCTGTTAGTCCTTGCCGCCAACAGCGCCTTTACCGGCTTCCCCCATCTCGCTTCGATCCTCGCGCGCGACGGCTATATGCCGCGTCAGATGGCGACATTCGGCGACCGATTGGTGTTTTCAAACGGGATCATCATTTTAGGGATCATCGCCTGTTTCCTCCTGATCCTCTTCCACGGGGACACGCACGCCTTGATCCCGCTATACGCAGTCGGCGTGTTCATCTCCTTCACGTTTGCCCAAGCCGGTATGGTGCGCCGATGGCTGACCAAGAAGGGGCCTCATTGGCGAAAGCAACTGATGGTGAACGGCGTAGGCGCCGTCACGACCGGCATTGCATCCATCATCATCGCCAGTACCAAGTTTACCCACGGCGCCTGGATCGTCTTCCTCCTCATTATTATATTGGTCTTGATGTTCCGCTCGATTCGCTCTCACTACCAAGCTGTCTCTGAACAGATCTCGCTCACGCGTGACCACCGTCCTCCACTTCCACGACGCAACATCGTCATTGTTCCCATCAATGGCGTCAATCAAGCGGTGATTCGAGCGGTCGATTACGCACGCAGCCGTGCCGGCGAGATTCAGGCAGTAATGGTGGATGTGGATCCGGAGTCCACGGCACGCATAAAAATCCAGTGGGCCCAATGGGGTTGTGGCGTCAATTTGATCGCCCTTCCCTCTCCCTACCGCTCTGTCATGGGATCCTTGCTCGACTATATCGAAGAAATTCTGGAGAAGGAACCCGACATCTGGGTGACCGTCGTAATCCCGGAGATTCTTCCCGCCCATTGGTGGCAGGGCCTCCTGCACAACCAACGTGCGCTGCTCCTCAAGACGGCGTTGCTGTTCAAAGATCGTGTCATCCTGACCGACGTCCCTTTCCACCTGAAGAGATGACCGTGAGGCATTAACAGGATGCTGAAAAAGTCCGCCAGCGGCGTTCTCGCATCGCTCAGAGGCTCAACGTACCGAAGCGTACGCCTCGCCTCTTCGCTCGCTGCGGCCTTGCTGAACGGCCTTTTTGAGCATCCTGAGTCTCTGTTGATAACACACCATAATAATGTACGGTTCCAACGTGTATTGTGTATAAACTGAGTTTTCCCGCAGCCTGTTAGACATGAACCGTCAAACGTGGGTTCGGACCATTTGCTTTTTTACTTTCGTCTTTTGCCTTGCGCTTCCGGCGCAGCAGGCGCTCGCCTTCAAGATCACAGAGCCGGTGGAGGGGGGCAAACTAACAGCGGGAAAAACCGTCACCGCCCGAGTGGACCTCGGCAAGGATTCCGGCATCGTCAAAGTCCGCTACTATTGGTATGGTGAACAGGATGACACCCTGGTCGAACAGGAAGATGCCACAGCCACAGGATCGATCGTTGCGCCGGTGGCGCTGATCGGACTGTCCGACCATGATCCGGCCTTCGGCGGCCCGCTGCTGATCCCGAAAGACGGCATCGGACCGATGCGGTTGCTGGCAGTTGCCGAAATTTCACGAGGGCGATTGGGGACGAGATCCGTCTTCGACGAAATCCTGGTGAACGTAGAACCAGATGTCGCTCTCGCTACCATTGAATTCGAAACCGATAAACCCCTGCAGCTCGGGCGAACGGGACAATCTTCTGCATTCGGCCACGTCGATTCAATGGGCAAGATTTTCGAGCTGCCGGTCGTCGGCGAGTTCGCCGACGGCGTCACTCGACGCATCAGTTCCCCAACCTCCGGCACGGCCTATCAATCGTCAGATCCCAAAGTCATTCGGGTGTTGCCCCATGGCCTCTTGCAGATCGCCGGCAACGGCAAGACCGTCCTCACGGTCACGAACCGCGGCAAGCAAGCCTCACTCGAAGTCGTGGTGACAGTGAACGACGAGCCCAATGAACCGCCAATGGCCGACGCCGGAACGAATCAGACCGTGAAGGCCGGAACGAAGGTGAAGTTGAGTGGATTGAAAAGCCGCGATGCCGAAGGCGAAGCTCTGTACTATGCATGGAGTCAGGTACGAGGCAGCAAGATTGCGCTGCTGGACGTGGCTAACGCCGAAGCCTCGTTCCTCGCGCCGACCGTGTCAGAGAAACGCACCTATCGGTTCAAGCTGCGGGTGACGGACAAGAAGGGAGCGGATTCGGTGCCGGCGTTCGTGGATGTCGTTGTAGAGCCCTAAGAGACGGGAGCAACTGGGTGCTCTCCGTGCTCGCGCAAAGCGCGGCCTCAGAAGGATGAGAGGGAGCGGCCAGGTGCCCTTCTTGCTCGCAGAACGCGCACGGTGAAACGGTGCTCGTTCGATGCGCGCAGTAAAGGGCAGCCTTGGCCACTCCCTCCAAGAAAGGCATGAGAAATCGGAAGGCCCTCGCCCGGGCAAATGGCACGTCTCGGCGTGCCAGGGGGTGGGCGGGTGAGAACGTTGCGCGCATTTGAGAGCATCCCCGTCGCTCCTGCCAATGAATGATCTCCGGACTCACCTCGAAATAATCCACGCCGGACACACTTGTATTTAGAGGAAGAGAAGATTTAAGTTCCCTTACCGGGCGACCTTTTAAAACATCCTGCTCTTGATTCACTGCACACCGGAATAGTGTTCTAGACGTCTATCTCGTGACTCTCACTTGTTTCTCAAAAGGCTGAAACTATGCTCCCAGCTTCCTTCAGTGATCGTCTCAATAAAATAATGGAAGTAAAGATGGAAGAAATCACTCAGGATACACAGGAAGCGTTTTCCAGAGACAGCGCGGAAGCCGCTACCAGAGGAATGACAAATTCAAGTTATGCATTAGGACTTTACCAACGGAGGCGAGTTCAACAGATAGAGAAGCGCATAGAAGCGGTACTCGCTTGTCAAAAACGTCTCATCTCTGCCGGGCAACTTCCATTCAGCGAGACCTTGGCCTCTGAGCTTAAGGCACAGTCGGAAGCATGGGTGACTCTAGAGTGGTGTGAGCAATCTGTCCAGTCCGATCCCAACTTGGGCTTGATGAAAGACTACAAAACTGAATTTCGAGAAGAAACCCTACAAGCCAGAAACAGCGCCCTGAGAAAAGCCTCCATTGAAATTGATCTCCTTGTCGATGAATTGTATACACAGGGAAACACTCAAACGCCCGCTCAGACGAAGGAGCTGGACCAAAAATTTAAGATCCTTTTGAGTCCGGACCAGATTAAGAAGGATTTTAATGAATGGGTAGAGAAACTAGGTCTGGTCGAAGGAAGTATCGCTGTTCTTTTTGTCGACCTCGACAACTTCAAAGCACTGAACACGAAATATACTGAGCCGAGAATTGACCAGGACTTCCTGCCTGGCGCAATGAAACTTGTAGAAAGGTTCGTCCGAGTCCGAGGAGAAGCTGCGAGATATGGAGGGGATGAGTACGTCATCATTCTTCCGAACCATGATACGACAGAAGCCGTGGCATTTTCTGAAAAGCTACGCCGCGCATTTGAATAATACATGTTTGTCGTGGCAGGGGATGATGTTCGAATTACCGTGTCCGTCGGTGTGGCAATGTGGCCGCTTCACGGGTCGGATTATGAAAATGTGCTCACAAAAGCAAGTGCGGCAAAGCAAACTGCCAAGGCTGATCGCAATAGGGTTGTCCTTGCTCAAGCTGCATCGGAATAAGTATTTCCTCTCCTGAAAAGCAGGTTATCCCCTACAGGGCAAAAACTTGATCAGCAAGAAAATTGAGGACATTCTACATTTCAAAGCACACTCAGAAAAGACTTCAGGAACATTAATTGGTTATCAGGCCATGCTCAATTGCACTTGCCCGTAGGTCATGCGGGCATTTCGGAGTTCGTAATAAAGGTGGCCGGGGTCAACGAGACTTTGTCCGAACTGTCTTGGTGCGGAACCAGTCGGCAATCGAATCGATGCTTGGTTTCATGGTCGTCACATAAATCGCAAATTGTTCTAGTTCAGAATTTGTTGCGGTCAGGCGATAGCCGTTCACCTGAAGAAACAGAACGGCGGTGGCAATGCTGATCCGCTTGTTGCCATCGATGAAAGCGTGATTCCTCGTCAGGCCGTCCATCAGCACCGCAGCCTTGGTGAAAACATCTGGATAGAACTCTGTGTCGCCAAATGCAGCGTGTGGGCGCGCGAGGGCAGACTCCAACCCGCCGAGATCTCGCACACCATGTTCTCCGCCGGTCTCTTCGATCAGTCGATCGTGAAGAAACAGGACTTGCTCGACACTGAGGTAGATCACCGCTTTGCGAGGACTTCTAAGGCAGGCCGGTACCGCTCGATGAAGGCTTCGACTTGTGCCGCAAAGTTCTGTTTTACCTTACGCCGAATGATAGCGGACTCAGAAGAAGTGCCCTTCTTCTGTTTACGCATTACCGACTTATTGCCTTTGAGAGCGTTGCCCTTCATAGGTGCCATGATACCGCAGCCTCCATGTGAACACAACGCGCGGTAAAGACTCAGCGATCACACCTTACTCAACCGCATCGGCCCATAGGTTTGGCGGGCTTGCTGGAGCTTTTTCACATGACGCCGGAGGGCGGGGCCGTCCCTTGCTCTCAGCTCTTGCCTTTCGCGGTTGTCTCGCCTTTCTCGCCCGTCTCGCAAGTCCCGCCCTATTCGCTAATACGCATCCGCTTGCATGCCACCGCGTACACACCAGACCTGGCCGCTGAAGGTCTTACTGTCGCTGTCCACGAAACCAATGCCGAAGTACACGAACCACGCGTCGTAGCGATCCTCGGCACTCGTGGTCGCCGACCAATAGCCAGCCGGCTGGACATCGTTAAAGGGATGGCCTGACGGAAGGGTCGGGCCCGGAGGGGCTACGGAGGGGTCGATCAAACTGGCCAGCTCCGGGATGGACGGCAGGCGCCACCCTTTCTGACCTCCGACGTTCTTGTTGATGCAAGTGAAGCGGGCGCCATTCCACGTGGCGGTCACCGTCTGCGGAGACTTCTCCCAGACCAGCCCGGTGTTCTGATCCAGCACCGCTGCGCCGGCGAAATTTGAGAGGACGATAAACCGCGTGGTGCTCAGCAGTGTCTGGTTCCACGACGGCGTGGCGTAATCGGGCCACACCGAGGTGGTTTGAGCCTGGGCAGGGCCGGCCGTCAGGGCCACCGTAGCAAGTACGCCCAATGAGAGCAATCCGACGATGACTCCGTTGCTTTGCATTCGCTGCTGCATGCTGGCACCTCCTGGCAATGAAGTACTAAGTGAACTGACTGCACGATTGCGCTTCTCACCTCGGCGCGAGGCTTGGATGGCTGCCCCTCCCTGCATCGCAGCAGCTTCCGAAGAAGATTCCTGTTTCTGGTTGCGAAGGGTTGACTTATTCTTTTTGAGGGGGGTCTTTTCATACCGCAATGATAGCGGCGTGGGTCTAGCAGAACAACGCATGGTGAAGAGTCCTCACTCACACTTTGCCCAACCGCACTGGCCCGTAGGTCTGGCGGGCCTGCTGGAGTTCCTTAATATGACGTCGGAGGGAAGGGCCGAATTTGGAGCCGAGGACTGCTTTTCTATGGGGTGCGACGTTGCGCTCAACCTGCTCAATCGATTCCGCCAACTGCTTGACCAGCCGTTGGCCTGAGCCGGTGAGCCACTTGAGATGCCAGCCGGCATACTCCAAGTCCTGGATGGAGTATCGGACGGATTCCACTTCTTCAAGGCAGCGAAACCTGGCTCGCTGCAGATCGCGCTGGGTCAGTCCTGCTCGTTTCCATCGAGCCAATCCACCCAGCCCAGACGCCCACGTTGAGAGCCGTTCGAAGAGCATCGCTCCTATCACAAACGTAAAGGCCGCGTGCAAGACTCCTCTGACCGGGCGCAGACTGCGGCGCCAGGGCGAATAGAAGATCTGCCGGTTGCGATCCCCGTGATAGAGAATCTGTTTTCGCAACAATAGATTTAAATGGTGATGGCTATTCTCGTGGATCACATCGTCGATCAGGTCGAGGTGGTCCCGGTCGAAGCAGTTAATAAAGGATAGGCCTGGCCGGTGGCGGTAGCTGAAACTGACGACGCCCTTGGCCTTGAGCGGGATAAACCGAGAGGTCAAGAGTGCGAGGACTTCATGTCCTTCCGGCCAGGCCTCTTGTAGGATTGTCCATGCCCACCCGATGCGCGCAACCTGATCAGCTGAGGTGGCGGCCACTATACCAGGCTGGCGGTCCTTCCCATAGACAAGCGTCGGCCCGACTGTGACGGCTCCTGATCGAGTCTCCGTTGCCACGACTGGTAGCCGGTGTGTCCAGCTCCAGTCCAATCGATTGCCTCTCCTCATACACAAAGGCGTCATGGTTCGTCCGATCTTCAGGGACAGCTCTTGCGGCCGAACTAGAATGGTTGCCTGGCCGGACAATTGTTTGAGGGCTCTCTTCACCGGGGGAGGCGCCTCGTAGAAATCGCCCTCCATCCCAACGGCCATCGTTCCAGCGGTCTCTGCCCGTTCGACGTTGTGGCCGAGATATACCTCTATGGTCCAGGACGGAATCTTGCGCGAGGTGCACCACAACATCGGAAGTCCCGGCACGAGACAGAGCGATTCCTGTGTCAGCTCCTGCGTGAGGCGGGCGCAGAGTTCATTGAGTCGCCGTTGGAGTCCCGAGTCCTGCGAGATCCCGCGTGGAAACAGATCGTCCAAATAACTGTTCTCGAAAAACTTCTCTTCGCACTCAGCAAACAGCTGCGCCGCAAACTCACGAGGATTCTGCTCCACTCGAATTTGTTGCAGCAGATCGATGAAGTAGACTAGGTCGTTCAGCGCTTCGATCCAGCCGACGACTTTCCAGTGGGCATAGGCACCGCGTTCGAGTGCTTGCCCGAGGAACCGGAAGTAGGCCACAGGCAACTCCAACGATTTCGCGACATCTGCATATTGGTTTTCTAAATCCAGGCAGAGATCGCCCAGCAGTCGCTTCATCGACAGGCGAAACTCTTCCTGAAGACGAGCCAGCAATGACACATCGAGCAACGGCATGGAGATCACAGGCTCCGAGATGGATGATGGAGTTAGACTGTACCGGAGGAAGGGAAGCGCTGCAAGAAGGGTTAGCAGGCTATGGAGAAACTGACTTGGCACGTGAGAATTTCGGTGGCCCGCATGTGTGGCATAACAGTAGGAAACTCACACAAGATATTCAACAGGGCCGTCTCTTCGCACGTTGTTCGTGAAGCGTCGTTCGGCTCTCGTTGCAGAATCAACTATGGCATGTTCACGAGAAACGATTCACGCTTTAATGGTGTCGAGAACGCTGCGTAGGGAAATGCGTGTCTCTGGGTAAAGAGGCTGTCTTGGCAGACTCAGGGTGGGCGGGTGAAATAGTCGCCGGTATCTAGTGGGTGAGAATGCCTACCTTTTTTGGGATCCTGTACAAGGTTTTCTTTGGTAGGTAGCCAAGTTCGTCGAGGCGCAGTTCTTTGACATGCTGCATCACGTGATTGCTGAGATCGGTCTGCACGGATGCTTCCTGCGGCAATGTGGAACCATTTACCAGCGTGAAGGGCAGTTCATCCTTCCAGAGCAGATGGCCGTCGCGATGCACGAGGTATAGATAGAGACGTCGTGAACCCTCTGCTTTCCACCCCCAGTCGCTCGGATGAGAAGTCGAACCGGCAACTCGGCTGACGAGAACGGTATCGACGCCCAGGTCCCGCGTGACTTCTTTGGCCAAGGCGCTACGATCTGCATCATCGGCTTCTGCCGAACGCGGATCGGCCCCGGTGACTCCGTTCGCGACGGTGGCCGGCGACTCAACGCGCAACGTGGTTTCCTGCTGCAACATGGTGACAAGCCGCGCGCCCATTTCCGGATCACCCTCAACCGGAAGGATTGCCACGCTCGTCACCTTCAAATTGTGGACAGCATCGTTCGATTGGTCCTGCTGTGCCACCCATGATTGCTCGAACGGCTCAAAGGTCACATTGCTGCTCCTCATTGAATCCACTGCCACCATTGCCACCCAGGCTCCTGCGAGGCAACCTTGCAGCAGAAAGGACCCGGTCACAACCAGACTGAGGGCCATGACACGCACCCAATCCCGCCGGCGACCGGTTCGGGCCGTCGCCAGATCGAAGCTTTCTGTCATAGAGTTGAGTGTCATGAAGAGCTGTTTGAGCAAGAGAAGTGCCTTACTAGAGTGAGCCTCACACATCGCCTCCAACCCGTCGAGTTATTTGCGAGTATCGACAGGCCAGCGGGAATAGGCCCTGTCAGTCCCGCTGAGAAGAGGGTCTAAAACATACAGCTGGATGACCAAGTTTGAACGCCGACAGTTAGCCCGCATTATTCATGAACGCTTCTGCTGCTATCGCCGATGCCTGACTCAAGCGAGACAGGCGAGACGGGTGGGAAAAGCGCGACTGGCAGTGAAAGGGCTCACACGTCACGCAAGTCTCGCTCCTCGCGCTTGCCGCGCGCCACTTCGTTATTTCGCGACGAACCGTCATGAATATTGCGGGCTAGGCAGAAGAACGGTGGGCACCAAAAGGTGGGAGCAGAACCGAAATCATATTGAACAGATCTTGATATCACGGCAAGGGATCAGCGATCGTTGATATCGTCGGGCCGACCGACACTCAGGCCGTAACTTTGAGCACGTGACGGAGCCGTGGCATAGCTGCTTCGTTTCCGAGCAAGCGCAACGCTATCGCCTGTTGGATCATCCGATGTCGCTGGATGAGTGGATCGACAATGTTCCCGCAGGATACACATCGCCATCCTTTCATCCACATCGGAATACTGCTCTCCTGAATGTCGATCAAGTTATCGGCAACCATGAGACCATCGCATCTTGCGCACTGCATGGAGGCCTCCTATGTTCATGCTGGAGCCCGGTACCCTGACGCCACACCCACTCCCCTTCTAAGCTTAGCAGACGTGTAACCAGCTGTTTCCCTGTCAGAGGGAGCAATCGCAATGCCACGGGTGTTACTGCGACTGCTTGCGTGTTTTAGCGGTGAATCGTAGAGTGGGGCCGAACAACATTCGGCCTACATCGCTTATACGTGTGACACATATTGGTCCCATGCGGCAAAAATGGCCTGGCCAACGAGCCGACGCCTTGAGTGGGGGAATTCCCTCATTCATTGTAAATCTAAGTAGCGCTCTTCGAACACAGCGGCCGTTCAGAGGCGAATTGTGGCACTGACCGCGGCGGAAATTACGAATGTGACGGGTGAACTTGCTCCAGCCTTGGCCGGAGGCTGGATACAAAAAATTTACCAGCCGACGGCCCGCACCATTCTGCTGGAGATTCGCGCTTTAGGACAGACGCACCGACTCCTCATCTCGTGCCACCAGGAATCCGCCCGGCTGCACCTCACCACAGCAGCCTTTCATAATCCACCAACACCCCCGCCCTTCTGTCAATTTCTCCGTGCCCATCTGCAAGGGGCACGAATCGACCAGGTCGAACAGATTCAAGGAGACCGGATCATCCAGCTTGCACTGACCGCCAAGGAAGGTCCCTGTAGATTGATCGCAGAGCTGACAGGGAAAACATCGAATCTCCTCGTGATCGACGCGGCAGACAATATCAGACGAGACCTGAACGGGGTGAAAGATCGTGTGGGACAGCTGTACGTTCCTCCCGTTCACCAGCAACGAGAAAGGGACACCGCCGACCACGCGAGATTCAGCCAGGGCATCCCAGAATCACCATTTCCTCTGTCGGCTACCGTCGAAGCCTATTACCACAAGGCAGAAGCCGCTTCCGTCATTGAGACCGTGAGGACCGCCCGGGCAGGGATACTCAGAAAGTCCATCAATAAGCTTCGCCGCCGCATTGAGGCATGGCAGGAAGACCTCGCAAAGGCAGAGAAGTACAAGGCCTACGCCCGCTATGGCGAACTCATCAAGGCGAACATCGGGACCATCCGCAAAGGCCAGGCCGAGGTAACCTTGGTGGATTATTTCGATGAGGAGCTTCCCAACCTGACGATCCCGCTCGACCAGACCAAAACTCCCCAGGGCAATATGGACGGCTACTTCCGAAAGCATCGGAAGTACCTGGCTGCAGAGCGGGAACTGCACCCACGCGTTAAGGAAGGGCAGAAGGAATTGGAGACTCTCCGCCGAGAATTATCTGCTATCGAACAGGGAACCTGGCAACCGCCCGACAAACCCCAGCTCATAGTGCGCGCACGAACCTCCTCGTGGACAGGCGGAAAGAAGGGCCCTCAGAAACAACATCACGGTCCGTTCCGTCGCTTCACCTCATCAGACGGTTTGGCGATTTATGTCGGAAGAAATGCGCGAGAGAACGACGAGCTAACGTTCGGCCTCGCCAAGAGCAACGACCTCTGGCTGCATGCACGCGGCACGCCCGGCTCACACGTCGTAGTGCGCTTGGGAAAAGGGAAGGATCCGTCGCCCGAGACGATACGAGACGCTGCCACGCTTGCACTGTTCTATAGCGATTTGAAGAAAAGCGGGAAAGGCGACATCATCTACACGAGACGCAAGTGGGTCAAGAAAGCGAAGGGGCAGGCACAGGGCGCAGTGTCTGTGTCTCAGGAAAAGTCCGTATTTGTGGCACTCGACAAGACGCGGCTCGCCAGATTGAAGGAGCGATCTGAAGCGGTGTGAACCATTCAGGAAAACACTCCCGCAGGATGCTCATAAGGCTAGAATTCTCACCCGTCCAACCTGAGCCTGCCAAGACAGCCTCTTCGCCCAAGGACGCGCCTTTTCCCAAGCAAGGCAGCAGCGGATTATCACATTATAAATAAGGGCTTGCCGGGATGATCCCAACTGCGCGCATCGAACGCGCCTCATCCTTCTCAAGCCGCGCGTTGCGCGAGCACGGGGATCGTCCCAGCTACCCCACCTCCTTTTTCAGCATCCTGTTAAGACAATTCACCTTTTGCTGGCGGAATAACAAGAGCGGGACTATCCTGGTAACTCTATCCTCTGCTCCACGTAAGCGAGGAACTTCGCCATGTCCAACCTAGATGTCGCTTCACCGCAATCGGCGAAACAGACAATCGTAGCTGTCGACGATGACACGACCATCGTTCATCTCTGTGCCACGGTCCTCGAACAAGCAGGGTTTTCCGTCCTGCCAGCGACAAACAGCTCGGAGGCCCTGAAGATATGCAAGAATCATCCGGGGCCCATTCATCTACTGCTGGCTGATCTTGTCATGCCGCCGCCAGAATTTTCGTTCGCATCTGGCGACAACGAATTCCCTAACGTCCACGGTCATGAACTGGCCGTCCGCGCGCTCCGCATGCGAAAAGACCTGCGGGTGATCCTCATGTCCGGCAATATAGACCAGGATTTGGCAGGATACGGCATACGCCGTGGAGACCTCCCATTTCTTCCCAAACCGTTTGAGCACCAAGCCCTGGTGGCACTCGTGCGACAGACTCTTTACGCGCCTCCGCCTTCGATCGAGAGTCTGACAACGAGCCAGCCCGGAATGCCAGAAGTCGGTGATGGGTGGGTTGATTAGCTGACGGCGACCATCCTCGTCCCACCGCAACACGCAAAACGGGGCTGCCATTTTGATGATGACAGCCCCGTTCACATTCGCAATTACGGATTACCAGCGATCGCGCTTACCGGCGCCACCACCACCGCTACGACCACCGCCTCCGCCCCCACCAAACCCACCGCCAGTGCGAGGCTCCTGGGGACGCGCTTCATTCACGGTTAAGGTACGGCCACCCATTTCCGCACCGTTGAGAGCGGTGATGGCCGCCTGCGCTTCCGAATCCGAAGACATCTCGACGAAGCCGAAGCCGCGTGACTGTCCCGTGAACTTATCCGTAATGATCCGTGCGGAAGCGACGGCGCCATGTTTCCCGAACAGATCACTCAATTCCTGCTCAGTCGCCGAATAGGGCAACCCACCGACATAAATCTTCGAACCCATCGGGGCTTCCTCCTTTGAGTAAAATGATATTGTCTTGTACGCGAGGAACGGGGGAAGGAGCGGGCCGAAGACGCAAAAGATGCGGCGACTTAGGTCTGACTTCCGACGAGATTCTCGGGCAAGGCAACATCGATCCTGCAGACCTGTATGTTTCGCTCCACCTCACCGCCAGGCCCCTGCGTGAAGGTAGTTCTAGGCTATCATAGCCCTCTTAACAATGGCAATCTGAACCAGCCCCCTATGACTTACTCCCCGATGCGCACCAGCAGTCCCCGTTCCCTGCAAAGCTCAAACGTCCAATGGAAAGCGGCAATTACCATACAGAGAAACAATAGATTGAGACCGGTCGCCCACCCAAGATGGGCAATCGGCTCGGTAGCAGAGGTGTTAATCACGGCGCGCATCCCTTCAAACACATGAGCAGCCGGGTTCATCCAAGCAATAGTCTGCAACCAGCCGGGGAGCACCTCCATCGGATAAAATACACAGGAGATAGGCTGGAACAGGAACACCATACTCCAAGCCAGGACTTCGGCTTCCTGGCCAAATCGCATGATGAGGGCCGTGGTCAGCACCCCGATAATCCATCCCGTCATCACGAGATTCAACACAAAGGGGACCAGCCACATCCCGATCACGAAGATGTTGTAGGAGTAGAACAGGCCTGCGCAGACAACCATAACCACAGAGACGACCAATACTTTGAAGACGCTCATGACCATCGTCGCGGCGAGAAACTCGCTCGGCTTGAGCGGACTGGCGAACAAGTTCATGAGATTTCTCGCCCAAATCTCCTCCAGGAACGAAATCGCAATTCCCTGCTGAGCTCGGAACAGCACATCCCACAGAATCAACGCCCCCAAAAAGAACGTCACCGCCCCAGGGATCTGTCCCTGGAATTTCATGAGGTAGACCGTGATGAATCCCCAGATGACGAGGTCCAGAAACGGCCAATAGAAGATTTCCATCATACGGGGCAAGCTGCGCCGGTACAGGTACAGATGCCTCGCTACCAACGCATAAATCCGATGCACCTTCATCGTTCCCCTTCTCTTCCCTCTCTCCGGTTGGACAGTCGCGTATTCAGGGAGGCATTGGGTATGGTTCCCACTGCGGCCGTCGAACGAGCACATTCTGATCGTGCGCGTTCTGGGAGCAAGGGAACCATGCCCAGTGCCTCCCTCTTACTTCTCTCGCGCCAACTTCACAAATACTTCTTCCAAATCCGCCTGCCCAAACCGTGCCACAATCTCCTGCGCCGTACCCTCCGCCACAATCTTTCCCCGCTGGAGAAAGACGATCCGATCCGACATCTCTTCCATCTCGTGCATATTATGCGACGTATAGAGCACGCTGAGTCCGGACGATCGTCGCTCCTCCTTGAGGAAGCTCCGAATCTTTTGTGCAATATCGGGATCCAGACTCGCAGTCGGTTCATCGAGAAACAGAATCTTCGGTTCGGTCAAGAACGCCTTGGCCAGCCCAAGACGAGTGCTTTGACCGGAAGAGAGTTTGCGCGTCACTTTATGACGAAACTCCCCCATCTCAAGCCGCTTCACGATGTCATCGACCCGCTCTTGGATGTGAGACAGACCGTACAGCCGCGCAATCACCCAGAGGTTCTCCTCGACCGTGAGCGCCTGAGGCAGTGAGACATAGGTCGAGGAAAAGTTCACTTGTTGCAGAATGATCTCACGATTAGCCTCTAGCTCGTGCCCGAACATGTGAATGGAGCCGGCGGTCGGCGTCACCACACCGAGCAGCATCTGAATGGTGGTGGTTTTCCCCGCCCCGTTCGGGCCCAGCAATCCAAGAATTTCTCCTGGTCTGATGTCGAACGAAATATCGTTGACGGCAACGAACTCGCCGAACCGTTTCACCAAATGTTGGACGCGCAGGATAGGTGTGGACATGAATGATCAGCGGCTTAGCAGGATGATGAACGCGCGCGAGTACCAGCAACAAGAGCCCGGACGACGGCCGCCTTAGGATTCCAGCCCATTCTCTGCACGAGACCGCGATCTTGGAAACTGCTTCATGATCAAGGCGGCCACGCCGACGACATCGTCCAGGCCGAACAGAGGAACATGTAGATCGATGGGCTTGTCCGATACCACCGCGAGCAGCCCTTCCGTGGAAACAGGAATTTCGCCGATCTGCTCGCGGGCAATGACAATCTTTGGATACCCTTCGTGTTTCCACCCTTCGGCGATGATCAGGTCATAGGTATGATCGAGCAACCGATCCCGCACGTCTTCGACATGCATTTGATCAGACACATCGGCAAACATCGCCATACTCCCCTTGGAGAGCACTATCACGCTGCTGGCGCCGGCCCGCTTGTGTCGCCAGCTATCTTTCCCTTCCGTATCGAGGTCAAACCCGTGTCCGGCATGCTTCACCGTCGCCACCTTGTAGCCAGCCCGGACTAACTCAGGAATCACGCGCTCGATCAGCGTGGTTTTCCCACTGTTCGACAGACCGACAAACGAGACAATAGGTACGACCATGAGTGCTCTGGTCAATGGTCAATCGTCATTGGTCAAAGGCGATCAAGAATGATACTCGCTATTGAATCATGACTGATGACTATTGACATCCTTTCCCTATCAGCAACAGGACAGCCGTTGAGGACCGGTGTGAATATGCTCCGAATGGCTGGCCCAGGCTTCTCCGCTCAACAATTGAACCGACACCAGCTCGCCAGGGTTCACTCGTTCAACTTCGACGGGGATATCGATCAAACAATTGGCCTTCACCATGGAAGTCAATATTCCAGACCCTTGCGCACCAGTCGTTCGAACCTTGAAGACACCGTCTTCTCGAGTGAGGACACCTCGTAGAAAGTGGCGTCGGTCCGTCCGTTTGGAAAACTTCTCCTGGAAGATCGCCTGCACAACCGGCCGACCGTAACTCCGGTGTCCGCTCATTTTGAGCATCGCCGGTCGCACGAGCTGCTCGAACGTTACCATGGAAGACACGGGATTTCCCGGCAAGCCGAAGGCCAGCTTACCCTGAATCTTGCCGAAGGCAAGCGGCTGACCAGGCCTGATCGCCAGCTTCCAGAAGTTCATTTCTGCGCCCAGTTCGTGGAAGACCGCTTTCGTGAAATCGTAATCGCCCATCGATACGCCACCGGACAACACCAGTATATCTGCCGACAGTCCATGCGAAATTTTTTCCTTCAGCCCCGCAGGCGTATCCCTCGCAATTCCCAGCAACAGGGGAATGCCACCCGCCTCCTGTACCGCTGCCGCAATACCATAGCTATTGGAATTAATGATTTTTTCTTCGCTGAATCGCTCGTCCAAATCCGCCAATTCATCACCGGTCGAAAGGATCGCCACTCGGGGCCGTTGATAGGCAAAAATGAACGACTTGGCGAGGATCGCCAACATCCCCGTTTCACCCGGACGAATCTGGGTCCCCTTGCCGATAATGCACTCGCCCTTCTTGACGTCTTCGCCCTGAGGCCGAATGTTGGCGCCTTGCAGTTCCGGCTTGAAGACGCGAACGGAATCCGCGGTTTGTTCAGTGTCTTCGATCTTCAAGACCGTGTCTGCCCCCTTCGGAATCGGGGCTCCGGTCATGATGCGAATCGCCTGTCCCGCGCCGACGGACTTTGCGGGCATCTTGCCTGCAGCCACATCTTCGATCACCGTGAGCGTCACCGGTTTCTGAATCGCATACTCCTGCTTGATATCGTCCCACCGCACCGCAAACCCATCCATCGCACTGTTGTCCCAGGGTGGATTATCCCGTTCCGCCACAATGTCCTCGCCGATGACACGGCCAAGAGCATCGAGGATCGAAATCTTCTCCAAGCCCAACGTCGGCGTGGCTTCCAACACAATCCGCTGCGCTTCTTGTAGTTGCGTGAGCCCCTCTGTCGCGTCTGTGGCCTTCACAATCTCTCCTTCATCAGTGAGTCTGCCGGGACGCGATTTTCACGAGCGACCCGCTCTTCTTGCAGAACGCTTCAACCTTGTTGGCAATCTCGTGATAGCACTCGGCCGTGGCGGTGTCGGAATTGAACATCGCAAATGGCTCACCGGCATCGGACTGGATCACGACATCGGGATCGAGCGGAATGCGCCCGAGGAAGGACACGCCCATATCAATTGCGGAGGCTTCCCCGCCGCCTTTACGGAACACTTCGATGTGGTTGTGACAATGGGGGCACTCTAAGCCGCTCATGTTTTCGACAATCCCGATGATCGGGACTTTGCTATCTTTGCAGAATGTGACCGACTTGCGGGAATCCAGCAAGGCCACTTCTTGTGGTGTCGTCACGATCACCGCGCCGCTGACATTGCCGAGCAGATCGATGGTCGTGACCGATTCATTGCCGGTTCCTGGAGGTAAGTCGACAAACAAAAAATTGAGATCCTGCCATTCGACACCGCCCAAGAGTTGGTTGATGAATTCATACTTGTACGCATCGCGCCAGATGATCGGATCGTCCGAATTCTGCAACAAGAAGGACATCGAGGCAATCTTGAGGTTATACGCCTGAAACGGGATAATCCCGCCTGAGCTGCTGATCTTGAGTTTCTGCCCTTCGGCCCCCACCATCTTTGGAATGTTCGGGCCATGGATATCCATGTCGCAAATGCCGACATGCCACCCTTTGAGCGCGAGACTCACGGCGAGGTTCGTCGTACAGGTACTCTTTCCGACTCCACCCTTGTTGCTCATGATGAGCACTTTGTATTCAATCCGCTCCATCCGTTTAGCCACCAACCAGCGGCTATGCCCCTCCTTGTCCTTCTGACAGGTTTCGTTCTCATCGCAGATCGCGCAGGCCCACATGTATACGCAAGCGTCGCTGCCGCCGGAGCTGGGAGATTGAATGACGTTCAATTCACGAGTCATGTATCTTCCTTCTGTACTACAGTATTACGCCCGATCTTCATATTCTCATCATCGCCGTCGATCTGTTGGCACGCCGACGTAGTCGCCCTCTCCCACGTTCGGGAGTCCCACCGACGGCGCCTTGCCGTTTCCTGCCGCTGCGGCGGCCATGGCCGGCACAGCTGCCCCCTCATGCACCGGCTTCTTTTTGTTGAAAAACCCTGCGCTCAAAATGCCGATTTCGTAAAATAGATACATCGGCAGGGCCATGAGACATTGGTTGAAGGGATCGGGTGTGGGGGTAAGAATTGCGGCAAAGATGAACGACCCCAGCAGGGCCCACTTGCGATACCGTTTGAGAAAAGGCGCATCAACCCACCCAAGCTTTGCCATGAGAGTGATCGCGAGCGGGACTTCGAATATCAGCCCGAATATCAACAAGAACCACAGGGCAAATCCGACGTACTGCGCAATGGAGATCTGAGGAATGAAGCCGGCGTTGACGCCATAGGAGACCAAAAAATTCAGCGCAAACGGTAGCACGAAGAAAAATGAAAAGCCTATCCCTGCGTAAAATGCCACGGTGCTCAACAACACAAACGGCCCGACAAAGCGCCGTTCTTGAGCATGGAGTCCCGGCACGACGAATTGCCAAATTTCCATCAGAATGTACGGGGTCACGGCGACGAGAGCAAAGAGCCCGGCCACCTTGACGTTTTGCCATAACGCTTCAGCTGGCGCGAGAAAGACGAACGGAACGGTCGGCAGATCGGTCGGCACCCACGACAGGGAGCGCGGCATAAACATGTTCTGGAGGGGGATGCGAAGCCACTTGACCAGCATGTCGGCATAGAAAAACGTGCCGACAAACACCACGGCGGTGATGATCACCGCGCGCGTCACCCGGACCTGGAGCTCCACGAGGTGCTCCATCACCGGCATTTTCTTATCTTCCAGCGGCTTGAAGATCGTGTCTTGCAGCCACTTGTTAAGCGAATTCAGGCCGTTGGACATACGATCCGTTCATCCGATGGCCAGCCGCGACCGCTTGGAATCTGAGCGGTCGCGGCTAGCGTCATGCGTGTCACTTGGGATTGACCGCGACAAACAGGTTATTCCCCTGCCGGCTCAGGAGCAGGACGGCCAACTCGTCTTTTTTCAAGTTACTCGAGGCTTTCCGGTAGTCTTCGAGCGTCTTCACAACTTCGTGGTTTACTTCCTGAATCACGTCGCCGCGCTGCAGACCCGCCGCTTCCGCAGATCCGCCGCTCTCGACCGACGTCACGACCACGCCCGTCATCTTCGCCGGGATGTTTAGTTGACTCATCGTGGCCGTATCCAACTCCTGCACACGGAGCGAGGCCAAGACATTATCCGGCGGCTTCACCGTTTCGACCGGTTCCTTGGGAGCTGACGGTTCCTTCTTCGCCAACATTTCATCCGTCGGTCGCTCAGCCACTTTCACCGTGATAATCTCTTCCTTGCCGTCTCGCAAAACCTTCACCTGCGCATCTTTACCGACAATCGTGCGCGCGACGAGATTTCGCAACTGACTCACGTTTTGAACTTCTTTTCCGTTGAACGCAACCACCACATCGCCGCGCTTCACACCCGCAGCATGGGAAGGGCCGTTCTCATTCACATCGCTAATGAGTACTCCTTTGCGCTGTTCCGGGATCTTGAAAGATTTGGCCAAGGCCGGCGTGATCTCTTGAATCGCGACACCCATCCAGCCACGCACAACCTTGCCGGACTTCTGCAGACTGTCAACGATATCCAATGCGATACTGCTGGGAATGGCAAATCCAATCCCCTCCGACCCGCCGGTCCTTGAGAAAATTGCTGTGTTGATCCCGATGAGTTCGCCAGTCACATTGACCAACGCCCCGCCGGAATTGCCCGGATTAATTGCGGCGTCAGTCTGGATGAAATCTTCATAGTCAGCAATGCCGACGTTGCCGCGTCCCAAAGCACTGATGATGCCCAGGGTCACGGTGGAACTCAGTCCGAACGGACTGCCGACTGCCAACACAAGATCGCCGACCTGCAATTTCTCATACTCGGCCCATTTTAATGCCGGGAGATTCTTCGCCTCGATCTTGACCACGGCCAAGTCCGTCTTCGGATCAGTTCCCACCACTTTCGCACTGAATTCACGTCGATCGCTGAGCGTGACGGTGATCTGCGTGGCACCTTCGACCACGTGATTGTTGGTCACGATAAATCCGTTCGGATCAAAAATGACGCCGGATCCGGCGCTTAGATCAGGGCGTCCATGCCCTCCACCCGGAGGCATCGGCGGAGGCGTTGGGAGTTCACCCCCTGGCGCTTCTTCACCCGGTGGTCCACCAAAGGGACCTGGGGGCGCCGGCGATCTCCTGCCTCGTCCCCCGCCTTCCCCACCCCCGGTCACAGCAATGTTCACCACCGCTGGCGTGACCTGTTTGACGATCTCTGAAAATCCTTGAGTCATCCCAGCTGGAACCCCAGCAGCTACGGCTGTAGGTTCACTCGGCAGGACAGTAAACGCGAAGGTACTCATGAACAGACCGATACCTGCGACAAGACCTCGGACATTCCCTCCTTTACTCCGCGTGAACATAACAGCATCCTCCACAGGGTTAACCGACACTACCGCATGAGTTGAACGGTGCATTGTACACTATCCGTTCCGAGGGCTTCAAAGACTAATAGTCCCCGTCGGACCCTCACCAAACAGCCGAGAACGAAGCAGATGGTCGAGGATCATTGCGCCACAGTAGAATGGTCAATGTCGGACAGGCTCTTAGGAACTGCTTTTCCTAGCCGACGCCTCGGATTCCAGTACCCCGAACCACGAGTTCTGAAGCTTCAGCACCAGCCGCGTAGCCGCTTGTCCAAATGACACGACACGTAGTGTATTCGGCGCGCCCTCGTAGGTTGGAGGCCAGATACGCCGCTGATCCTGAGGGCGTAGGTAGACAGCCGGATACCATTGATTGATCCCTGGCGCGCTCGGTCGATCCAGTGTGGCCCAGCCACGTCCATCGGCCTGCATCAAGATCTGATTGTGTTTCAAATCCAACAGGGCAAATTCCAGCAGCGACCAGTTATCCCGACGAAATCCAGGCTGCACGTGCGTGGTCCATCCCAGAAAAAGCGTCACGGGATATTCCTGCTCGGTGCTGGAGAGAACCACGATGGCCAGATAGTCGAGTCCGCGTTGCCGGCCCAGTTCCGCGAACTGGACCCAATCCCCATGGGGCTGAGGCCTGATATGGTCGGCCGGGATCAGTCCTGTTATCGCCACAGGAATCGCACGGCCGAGGTCCCGTTGCAGACTTTCTACGAGGCGAGCAAGTGCCTCTTCCGGCAGATTCGGAGCCGCATCTGGCTCTGCTGTATCTGACACCACGACAAGCCCTGCCTGGAGCGGCCGCTGATTGATCCTCGCGAAAGCGTTTTCGCCAGCCTGGTACTCTGAGGAAACATAATCGCCGATCCGTGCAGGCGGAATGGCGGAGGTACAAGAAACCAAGAATACCGCGCTGAGCATGAGACTTAACTGATTGAACAGATGGCGCATCCCCCACCTCCCGACCATGCAACTTCACTCGCAGGGCACTCTTCACATTTGTACGTTCGCTCCCCATCGACGGATCTGTCAAGACCGGCCGAGCCTCATGCCCTGTTGCATTCAGCCTGACATTTAGGTACGGTGCCCGGCTTGAATTCCAGCAGCCAAACTAGTCACGGGAAACAGCTTCCCTTAGCCCGCATTATTCATGAACACTTCTGCTACAATCGCCGATCGGCTGCTATGACGAGCATTCGGCCGTCGGGCTAGCCCATAGTCGTCATGCGACACCCAACAGGCTCACCTCAACGACTCACGATGCGAGGGGCCGTCCTTTTGTGTCTCCTCATCACAGTGGGTGGGCTGTGGGGATGCGAGAAGCTGACTTCAGCGTTTCACCGAACCCCCTTACCAGACATGGGTCCGCGTCTGGCCAACTCCGTTAAGCTGACCTTCGCTCCCTCCTTCTCCAATCTCAAGATGCAGTACATCGATGGGTGCAATAGCCCCCATGAGCTCATCGTGGGGGAAGTAGTTGAATCGATTATAATTGATGCGGCCTCCCAAAATTTTGCGGACGTGACCGTCACCGGTGGAATCGCCGCACAATTCCAGCCCGACAAGGAGATTGTGGTCACGCTCCAACGCTCCGGCCTCAAACTCTGGGCTGATAATGTCTATGATCGGGTGCCTGCAGACTTGACCCTCGAGACGCTCTTAACCTTTAAGGATGCCGCAGCAAAAGAGCTTGGCCAGCAGACCGTTTCCATCGAGCACAACCAACGCCTGATTCTAGAACCGGCCCCACGCCGATGCGATTACGGCAATATCGGAGAGTTTGTGCATGACGCTGGGATCGCCCTCTCGACGCAATTCATACGCGCCGCAAGGACCCAGTTGGCGGCGTCGCCAGTGAGCCCAGTTCCATCGACAGCAACCATCCCAGCCAAAGGAATTCCATCGGCACTCTCGTTTAAGGCCACGGTGTTGGACGAGAACGGTAATTTGGTCCTTGAAGGAGGCGAGCGCATTCGGGTGCGCATCGACCTCGTGAACGGAGGAGAGCAGGACCTTCAAGATGTCACTGCGGCCTTAACGGGAACCGCATCGTTGCTCGCCCAATTTCCTGCCACCACGCTTGCGGTCGGGCGACTGCAACAGAGCCAATCCCGCTCGATCGAGTTTGTGGCGACGGTACCACAGGTCGTTCAACAGCAGACGGCTGAAATCCACGTGGCGGTTTCTGATTCAGGAACCCATACTCAGCCGCCGGCTCAAACCCTGGCCCTGTCGATCCAACCTACCGGCATTAAGGCCGACGACGTGGATCAAATTCCTGCGTTGGCTGCCGGATTTCGCCAGCCGCATACCTACTTGATCTCAATCGGGATCGGATCCTATCGAGACCAGCAAGTCCTATCCCGTAAGTTCGCTTCCTTGGATGCCGAGATGGTCTCGAGCTATTTTCAGTCCCTCGGTGGATTGCCGGCCTCCAATGTTCATCTACTGCAAGATTGGAAGGCGATACGCTCGGATATTGACGAAGCTCTGCTGGATTGGCTGCCGCCTCACATGAACAAGGACGCGGTCGTCATTGTCTATTTCGCCGGTCTGGCTTCGATCACTTCGACAGGAGAGACGTTCCTGGTTCCGTACGATGGAACCGCCACGACCACTTCACGGGCATACCCGCTCAAGGATTTGGAGGCAGCGCTGTCTCGCTTAAGAGCGAAACAAACGGTGTTTCTGTTCGATGGCATTGTGTCGCCTATGGAGCCGTATAGCCGAACCAAGATCGCCCTTCCCCAATGGAATCCCACGGGAAACTCGACCCTCCATGTCATCGGAACCAGCGGCATCGGGCGGGGGTTGGAGGATGACCAACATCGGCATGGGTTGTTCACCTACTATCTGCTGCGGGCACTGCGCGGCGAGGCCGATACCAACCGGGATGGCGACGTGACACTCGGCGAAGCGGTGACCTATCTCAGCCAGAAAGTACGCTGGGCCTCCAAGACCCACATGAACCAGGAGCAACGCCCGTTCGCTGTTCCGGCGATTCGCCCAACCGATCCTTCCGCTGCCTTGATATTGACCAAGGTCGCTGCGGTCCAGGCCACCGAAGCCCACTAACAGGATGCTGAAAAAGTCGCTCTCAAGGGCCTTCCACGGATGTTCAACGAGACAGAATCATACGAGTTGGAAGACAAAAAAGAGGGTGGAGGATTCGGTCCTCCACCCTCTTGAACTCACAGCTGCGACGAAACTACTCGCCTTTGCAGAAACTCCGCTCGTAGTTGATGATCGTCCAGGCTTCTAGTTCAGTGATCGCGGCTGGGATCAAAGGGACCATGCCTGTGCCTGCACTACCGTTCTTGATCACCCAGAAGAGCTCGCCATCTTTCCGCTTTTTGTGGAACTTGCAGTTCGTGAAATTGCGGGGGCTCGGATTCAGAATCTTACCGGCCTCGCCCTGGCCATCGCCATTCTTACCATGACAATTGAAGCAGGTACCCTTGCCCTCGAACAGCGCCTTTCCTTTGGCAATGTTATCCGGAGTCGCCTCAACCGGACTCTTGTTGGCCCTTGCTTCGGCCATCTGATCCGCCGGAACGCGGGGCTTAAGCGGGTCACGCTCTTCGGCTCCGACCACCGAGACCGACAGCAGCATCAGCGCTGCGCTGATTCCCAGGAACTTAGAAAAATACCCCATCAGGCTTCCTCCTTTGTGATAAACCATCGCACATGAACGCGGCATCAGACCGTTGGCTCTCATTTAGATCCATGTCAAAGCGACAAAACGCCGGCGAATATAACAATGGCCCTCTACTCATGTCAAGCAATCCAAGATGCTATTGGAAGGTCTCCCAACTCTGCTACTCTTTCACTATCTCGTTCCCGAACTCAAACTCACTTCCACTCCGCCGACTTTCGTTCAGTCCTACTAGATAAGAATCAAAGCTCGTGCCAGAAGGCCCTCCCGGTGGGGCACGATATTTCGGCTAGTTAGGGGCATGTACAATCCCAGGAATCTCGGAAATCTCAAGAGGGTGGCACCATTGCGCCTCAGTTGCTGCTGCGGCGCCCCATCCCTCGATATCACACACCTACGGAGCCTGCTTGGATTTGAAAACAGAGAGGCCATCGAGATGCATAACGGAGGGCGTGTGTTGTGACTGGATGGACGGTGCTGGCAAGTTGCGGGAAGACTACTTTGGCACGCGAGAATTTGATGGTTCCCACGTGTGGTACAACAGCAGAACACTCCCGCAGGATGTTCAAAAAGGCGACCATCTCACCCGCCCAACCCCTGGCGACTATTTCACCCGTCCACCCTGAGTCTGCCAAGACAGCCTCTTCGCCCAGGTACGCGCCTTCTCCCAGACAAGGCCGCAGCAGTGTATTACACGCATTCAAAAGGGGAGCCTGGATTGGTCCCAAACCGCGCGCATCGAGGGAGCACATTCTGATCGTGCGCACTCTGCGAGCGAAAGGGGACCATCCAGGCTACTCTCTCCATCCTTTTTCAGCATCCTGCTAGAGAGCGGTCAGCGCTTGATAACTATATCGCGTGCGACTTTGCCGCTCGGACCAAAAGGCTTTTGAGGTTTGCCATTGAGTTCGGCCTTGACGCCCCCGGCGTTACCGAGCGTGAGGATAAACTGGTCCTGGCCTTTCCATCTGGCCTTTTCTCCAGGTCGGAGCAAGGCCTCTTGGGGACTGCCACCATCGACTTGAACGACGATCCAACTCAGCTCTGTCGCCTCAAGGTCGAGCGCCAACTGTCCCTCCGGTGCTCCAGACCCTTCGAGTGAAATCCCTCCCAGCGGCCCGTCGCTCCCGAGCGACGTAGGAGCCGGAGCCGCCAGCTCCGGCACAGCCGAAGCTGTGGATGCTGGGCTTGTCACCGGTCCAGCATTAGCTCCCTCGCTCGTCTTCGCTGATACGACAGGGGTCTCGCTCGGTTGAGTCTTGGGGGCCGGCGGAGCCGGCGGAACCACCTCTGCCTGCTGGCTTGGCGGTGCGTCCTGAGACTCTGGAGTCAGTGGAGCGGTCCGCTTGGTTGCGGAAGTTGGAAGGTCTGAGCTCGAACGACGGACCAGGAGCGACGTTTGTTCTCGGCTTAGGAGGAAGATGAGCGTGAGAATCGCAATACCGATCGCGATCGCGACGGCCTTTCGATTGGCTTGGCGCTTGCGCTCTTCTTCCGCCTGCCTGACTTTCAAACGTTCCCGCTCGCCTTGCTTGTCGTAATAGGCGCCTGCCGATTGAGTGAATCGGTGGATCGCATCGTCTTCATCGAGTCCGAGGGACCGGGCATAGGATCGGACAAAACCTCGCGCAAACACTTGGTCAGGCAATTTGGCGAAGTTCCCATCTTCCAGCGCCTTCACAAAATCAGTTCGAATTCGCGTCTTGGATGCGACTTCGTCGATGGTGAGCCCCTTGGTCTCTCGCACCTGCCTGAAAAATTCGCCGATCGATTCCATGAGTGTCTCTCTACTGCTTGAGCCGTGTCAGCAGTTCCTTCGCGGCTGCGGCATACTCACCGCCCTTATCGAGTGTCGTCACCTTGGTCAGCGTTTCCCTTGAGCGTCGTTCGAACCCCAGCTTGTAATACACCCGCCCCAGCTCCAAGTGTAATAGGGCCGGGGGAACATTGGGCGGATTGACCACTAAGGCATCCTCAAACGCTTCCATCGCGCCCTGGTAATCACTCTCGTGAACCAGCGCCCGGCCGAGATGGAATCGGGCCAGGTCCGGCGTGGCATACAAGGGATTGGACAGCGCCTGATGGTATGCCTTGATCGCTTCGGTCCACCGCCCCTGTTTCTCCAAAACCTGTCCCAGATAGGTGTATGCTTCCGAGTAATTCTCATCAAGCTTCGTCGCGGCCATCAATTCTTCCTCGGCTTGGGGAAATTTACCCTGCAGCGCTAGAATATGGCCGAGCCCGTATCGTGCTTCTTTGTTGCTCGGATCGAGCTTCACGGCCTTCTGGAACGACACAAAGGCCTTCTGCTGATCGTGCTCCATGCTCGCGACGCCTTCCTGATAATACCCTTTTGACTTCTGTACCGAACTTTCCGAAGTGGCACAGCCAGGCAGCCATCCGATCAATAGAGCCAACATGAGCAACGGACACGCGCATGGTCGAACAATCAAACCGGCAAAGAGGTTTTGCATCACAAAATGTCCTCGAAATGAGTCAACTGCTTAAAAGCTCGAAACCGTTCCTGAATCTCTTTGTAGTCCAGGATTCGCAAACGGTCAAGACTAAAGGCTTCTACAGTAAATGACGCCATGACGCTCCCGAAGATAATCGCTTGTTTGAAGGCGTCGACCGAACGATTGCCGGTGGCCGTCAGGTAACCCAGGAAACCGCCGGCGAAGGTATCCCCCGCGCCGGTTGGATCGCGTACGTCTTCAAGCGGAAACGCCGGAGCCCCAAACACCTGCTTCTCGTTGAACATCAGTACCCCATATTCTCCACGCTTGATGATGAGGTGCTTGGGCCCACGTGCGAGTACTTTTTGTGCGACCTTAACCAGATTCGTATCTTCGCCGAGTGCCCGGGCCTCCCCATCGTTAATGATCAGAATATCGACCTGCTCCAAGACTCGCCACAAGGCATCTCGTTTGCCGTTGATCCAAAAGTTCATTGTATCGCACGCAACCAACGGCGGACGCGAAATCTTCTGCAGCACATCCAACTGAAGCTCCGGATCGATATTGCCGAGAAATAAGAGGTCGGGAGATCGGTAGGCCTCGGGAATCTTTGGTCGAAAGGTTTCGAATACGTTGAGTTTCGTATCGAGCGTGTGCGCTTCGTTCAACTGATGCGTGTACTCCCCTTTCCATCGAAATGTCGACCCGGGCCTTCGCTCCAATCCCGTCAAGTCGATGCCACGGCTCTTGAGGAAGGCCAGGTGTTGCGGAGCGAAATCTTCCCCCACGACTGCGATGAGATCCACGCTGGTAAAGTAGCTGGCCGCAGTTGAAAAATAGGTGGCCGAACCTCCAAGGACCTCGCTGACCTCCCCGAAGGGTGTTTTCACCGTATCTAACGCGACCGATCCGACTACGAGCAACTTTCCCATGGCTTACCGAAATCCTTTCCTCACCGGAACAACCCGATCCATCAACAAGGCCAACTTGCGTCGGAGTAAGGCGGGCATCCGATCGGGCGCCGTGATAATGGCATCCTGCAATGCTCGCTGACAGATGCAGGCCTTGACGTCGGCCACCTCACGCATCGCCGTCCGCAACAGCCGCTTGGCCAGCGTGACATTCTGACGGAGAGTGGTCAAGATCGCCTCGACGGTGACGGCTTTTTCCGTCTCATGCCAACAATCGTAATCGGTTGCCAAGGCCACCGTGGCATAACAGAGTTCTGCCTCGCGTGCGAGTTTGGCCTCAGGGAGATTCGTCATCCCGATTACGCTCGCACCCCACTGGCGGTACAACCTGGATTCCCCTTTGGTCGAAAACTGTGGGCCTTCGATGCACAGATAGATGCCGCCCTGATGCACAGTGGCGCCGACTGAACGTGCCGCATCCAACAATGCCGCCCCGAGCGAAGCACAGACCGGATCGCCAAATGCCACGTGTGCGACGATACCCCCCTCGAAGAATGTCGAAACCCGCCGTTTGGTGAGATCGATGAACTGATCGGGCAACACCACATCACCAGGCTTGATTGACTCCTTCATGCTGCCGACCGCACTCACAGAAATCACCCGGCTCACCCCGAGCGACTTGAGGGCATAGATATTTGCGCGATAGTTGATCTCCGAAGGATTGACTCGATGTCCGCGTCCATGCCGCGAGAGAAAGGCGATACGAATCCCGTCCAACTCGCCGACCACCACTTTGTCGGAGGGAGCTCCGAAGGGAGTTTTGACCGAGCGTTCCGTGACCTTCCGAAGCCCTTCGATGTCGTACAACCCGCTGCCGCCAATGATCCCAATGTCTGCGCTCGCTGCGTTTCCCTGTCGTGTCATCCCTGGTCCTCACGTAGTGTGGTGAGAAATCTATCGACCTGTCCGATCACCAGCGCTGCCGTGTGCTGGACCGACTCCGACTCCTTGATCGTCAACCACTGAATCCCCGGTTCCTTTCGGAACCAGGTCATTTGTCGTTTGGCAAAATGTCTCGTGTCCCGTTTAATCCGCCGAACCATTTCAGCGATATCATACTCGCCGGCCAAATACTCGGCCACCTGCCGATACCCCAAGCCCTTCATAGCCGCACTGTCGCGCTGATACCCCCGGGCCAGGAACTGCTTCGTCTCTTCGATCAAGCCGTGAGCCAGCTGCCAATCAATCCGCTCCTCGATACGCCGATACAGCACGCCGCGTTCTCGGTTCAAACCGATGATCAGAGCTGAAAATGGCCGCTTGGCAAACCCATGCTCCTGCTGAAACTCAGACATCCGACGGCCGGATAGCTGGTGCACCTCCAGCGCGCGGATCACTTTCGATTCGTCGCGTGGGTGCAACCGCGCCGCGGCCGCAGGATCGACATCCACAAGTCTTGCATAGAGGCGCTCGTAACCTTGATTCTTCGCCTCCCGCCGCAGTGCAGCCCGTACAATCGGATCGGCCGGTGGTGCGTCGCACAAGCCCTTGAGGAGGGTCCGCACATAGAGCCCTGTGCCACCCACTACCAGGGGAAGGCGGAGGTCTCGATAGAGGCGCTCGATCTCATCGACCGCCTGGCGGCGATACAATCCTGCATTAAATGATTCAGCGGGATCGACGAGATCAATCAGTCGATGGGGAACCGCCTGGCGCTCCTCTGGGACCGGCTTATCCGTCCCGACATCCATACCACGATAGACTTGTCGGGAATCTGCTGTGAGCACCTCGGTCTCGAAAGCCTTTGCCACTTCGACCGCCACGCGACTCTTCCCCACAGCGGTCGGTCCAACCAACACGACAACAGGATTGAAACGGACCTGCGTCTCGGAGAGACGACACGTCGCTCTCGCTGGAATGGCCATCATGACCATCCAACCCGCCCGAACAGTTTTGCAAGCTCATCTGTTGAAAGGCGAAACGCCGTGCGGCGCCCATGCGGGCAGGTCATAATCAACCCTTCCTGCACCCAATCGTGAATCAGCTGTTGAATTTCTGGAAGGGCCAAGGCGCGTCCGGCACGCACTGCTCCATGACAGGCCAGCGACGCCAAGACGGGGTGAACCCGCAGTTCCAGAGACGATGCGCTGTCCCACTCGGTCAAATCGTCGAGCAGATCCTGCACCAAGACATCCGCATCTACCTTGCCTAGTCCAACCGGCACCCCGCGAATCGCCACGGCCGTCGCACCAAACGGTTCAATCAGCAGGCCGAGTTTTTCCAGATCATCACGGCGCTTGAGCAACAGCGTACTCTGCACTACCGACAGCTCGATCGGCTCCGGAATCAAAAGCGGCTGCGAGGGGATATTCCGGTTCTGCCAGCCTCGCCAAAGCCGTTGGAAGAGGACACGCTCGTGCGCCGTATGTTGATCGACCACTTGCAGTTCTTCGCCCACCTGCGCCACAAGATAGGTCCGGAGGATTTGTCCGAGCGGCACGATGTCGGGCTTCTCTGCCTGCTGATACGCAGTCGCTGCTTCGCGAGCGAAGGCCAGCTGACTTCCCTCGACGTTGTCGGACAGGGACACCGTGTCAATAACATTAACATTGATGCGGGAGTCCCGCCTGCGAGCTGAGAGCAAGGCGGCCGGGAGAGAATCCCCGAATGATGCGGTCTGCCGTTCGGCCGTGGGAGCAAACTCCGGTGCCGTCTGCGACAACCCCGCCTGCGTGAGACCCAGCACGACCTTCCGCTCGGGACCACTGAGTGCGTGGCGGACCGACTGACGCACCAACTGATGAAGAGCCTCTGTTTCCGCAAAACGGACTTCTTTCTTCGTGGGATGCACGTTGACATCGAGTCGGTCCGGTTCGATGTCCAGAAAAAGCACGAACGTCGGGTGATGCCCTTTGGGAAGAAATGATCCATACCCATCCATGACCGCATGAAACACGGTCGCATTGCGGACGGGCCGCCGGTTAACAAACAATTCCTGTGGTATTCTCGAGGACCGTGCATGGATAGGATCGACCATCACGCCACGGATCGACGATCCTGCTGTCCGGCCTCGCACCTCAATTGTCCGATCGAGAAACGCCTGGCGGTATACTTGAAGTATTCGATCATGATCTGCGGTCACTGCGGGATAGTTGAGAATCTCCTGGCCGTTATGGGTCAGGCGGAAATGCACCGATGGCCAGGCGAGGCCTGCGAGTTGCACGGCACGACTAATATGTGAGAACTCGGTCGTTGCCGATTTAAGAAACTTCTTTCTGGCCGGCTGATTGAAAAATAGATTGGAGACGTCGATTCTGGTGCCAGGCACGGCGGGCGCGTCCACAATAGAGCCGCCTGCTCCTGCAACCAGGGTGAGCTGTGATCCCACTGTATCCTGCCTCGTCGCGGTCGTCACCACCACATGGGAAACGGACGCAATGCTCGGTAACGCCTCGCCGCGAAAACCCATCGTCGTTACCGAGGCGAGGTCCCGATCGGTCCGGAGCTTGCTGGTGGCATGCCGCTCGAAGGCAAGGGGAAGATCGGCACGGTTGATCCCCTCTCCATCATCCGTGACTCGAATGAGGGCCAGCCCTCCATCCTTCACATCGATCGTGATATGCAAGCCCCCTGCGTCGAGACTGTTTTCCAGTAATTCTTTGGCGACGGCGGCAGGGCGCTCGACGACTTCGCCGGCTGCGATGCGGCTGACTACGTCGTCCGGGAGGACATGGATCTTGGCGGAGCAACCGGCGGCGGGCATGCAGCTAGACTCCATGGAATGCCGGGAACAAGGGAGTCACCACGAACAGGATGCTGAAAAAGTCCGCCAGCGGCGTTCTCGCTTCGCTCAGAAGCTCAACGAACCGAAGCGTATGCCGTCTCTTCGCTCGCTGCGGCCTTGCTGGACAGCCTTTTTGAGCATCCTGCGCAGTGTTTTCCTCTTGTCCCAAGCCTGCAGGCGATTGAATTTCCACCGTGCCACAATAGTTATTTTTCGCAGACTCCGAACCGTCTCGATGGACGTCCGATCATCGAATTTCGGCCAGCTTATTCTTAGCCAGCTTCGCCTCGTCCGACGTGGGGAACTCTTCGATGACCCGTTTGAGATTCTTCTTCGACTTGGCGAGATCTCCGGTCTCTCCCGCCGCGAGCCCCGATTTAAAGAGCGCCGCCGGCACCTTCTCGTTTCCCGGATACTCCGTCGAGAGGTACTCGAATGATTGCATCGCGCGCACGTAATCTTTCTGCTGATAGTAGGACTCTCCCAGCCAGTAGTAGGCATTCGGCGTCAGCGACGTGCCGGGAAAGTCTTTCACAAATCGCTGAAAGCCCGACACGGCAAGATCGTATTTCCCGTTAAGATAGTCGTTGTACGCCAGATTGAACGCCGACGTCGGGGTAATTGTGGGAACACCGGGCACCAGCGTCGGCACATCTGCAGAGGAGGCCGGCTTCTGCGGTTTGGAGGGATGAGCGGGGTCGATTTGCAATGGCTCGAACTTTGGCACAACTGGAATACCTAATGTCTCGTCGGATTTAGCCAACCGGCTCTCTAGTTTTTGGACCCGTGCAGACAGTTCATCGAACTTCGGATCGACCTTCGGCCTGGCGGATTCGCTATCTTTCACCCGTTCCAGCGATTCCAAGCGTCGTTGCAGTGAATCCAGCCGCTTTTGATCTTGCTCTTGAGACTTCGACACCGTCGACAAGTGGTCACGCAACTCCACAAAATCCGCGTGTTTGGCACATCCGGTGAGCCACAGCATCGCCCCGGCCATGAAAATGACCAACCGCATTGAGCCAGTTTTCTTGCTCAGCACGGTTATTGCGACTCCTTCAACTGGGATAGTTTATCGGACGCTTTTCCTGCCTCTGGACTCCGTGGATACAACGTCACTACCTGTTTGAAGGCCGAAGACGCGCGTTTCTTATCCTTCATCGCCAGGTACGCATACCCTTTCTTCAAGATCGCCGATGGTACTTTCTCACTCCGGGGGAAATCCAGTTCGACGCGGTCATACGAATCGATCGCCTGTCTATAATCTTTCTTGCCGTAGTGCGACTCACCGAGCCAAAAGCGCGCGTTTGGAGACAGATCCGAGTTCTGAAAGTCACGCAAAAATGCCGCGAACCCCTGCCTGGCTCCATCCAAATCCCCATCACGAAACAGCGCCAGTAGACGTTCGTACTCGACTTTATCGGAGCGCTCTCCGCTCTGGCTGCCTTGCAGGCGCGGCGACTCGTCAGACTCGATTACTGCCGTCACCGCTTCAGCCGATTGTCCCGCTTCAGCTTGTAGAGGGAGCGAAGCCATAGGCGTTTCCTGCTCAACCTTTGGAATTTCAGATGAAGGCACCATCGCCGATCGATGGGCTGGTTTCGTGGTTGACTGACGTGCCCCTCCCTTGCTGCCCCCTCTTACATGCGCATCCTGCGCGACCTGATCAACGGCCTTGGAGAGGGCATCCAAACGACGGTCCTGCTCATCGAAGCGGGCAGCAAACTTTTGCGCGACAGATGCGACACTCTTATTGACCTCGCCTAAATAACCGGTCACGGCCTTGTTCGTCTCATTGATGTAGGTTGCCGACGCTTTGCTCGCCTGCTCTTCTTGGCTCACCCGCTCGCTCAATCCTGTCAGCGCCTTATGCTGCTCTTCCAGACGTACGTCGACACTCTTGGCAAGTCCACTGTTCGTCTTCTGCACGACCTCGATGATCTCCTTTCGCATCACCTCCATCTGTCGGCTCACGTCGTCAAGGCGAGTGTTCACGTCCATGCGGAGCTGATCGCGCTCCTGTTTATTTTTGACATCTTGAGCATTGAGGCTCTCTCGCACCTGGTTGTAGCGAGTTGTACTATCCGTCTCCAGCTTGCCGGCCAACTGTTCGAGCCGCTTAGTTTGTTGCTCAAGTTGCGCAGAGCGCTGCTTGAGGTCTTCCTGTTTGCCCTGAAGTTCTTGAGCTTGGTGCAATGCACGCTCCAGTTCGCCACGCAACTGCGGCAACTCCTGGTCCCGAAGCGCCGAAATCTCCTGACTCTGTCGTGCGCGGGTCTGTGCCGACTCATCGCTCGACTGCTTGATGCGCTGCTGAAGATTCTTCTCCGTCTGCTTGAGATCAGCTTGTTGGGCTATGCAGCCTGCCGATAATAAGGCACAGACCACACAGATCGTCGTCCAGGTTCTCTTTGTATCCGAATGGTTCCACATTGTTCCACCCACGTATGATAAAGGAATCCCCTGCTCTTTTTTCGCGGACAACGGAGTCGCGGCGCCTATTTCCCGGTCTTCACCACTAGATGTCCTCGCCGATTCTGCTGGTAGCACGATTCAGCATGTTCATTGCAAGACGGCCGCTCTTTTCCATACGACACCACGGACAGGCGATTGGCACCAACACCGAGTTCGACCAGATAGTTCCGCGCGGCTTTCGCCCGTTTTTCACCGAGTACGAGATTGTAGGCGACGGTCCCGCGCTCGTCACAATGCCCTTCGACCTTGACCAGCGCACTCGGATTGGACTTCATCCACTCGGCATCGCGACTCAACGCTTGACGCCCATCCTCGGAAATTGTCCAGCTATCGTAGCCGAAAAATACATCTCGGAAGCCCGCTGCAGCTGAGGCGGCCTGCTCGGCCCTGATCTCATCCATTTGTCGTCCGGCACTGCTGGAGGGATCCACCTTCGCCAGCATCGTGCCACTGCCCACACGCTCTTCTGAAGGATTCTTGTCGAGGCCCCGAAGCTCGCCGCCGCCCGACTGAACGCCGGTGTCCGGGAAGTTGCCGACACCGGACCTAGAACTATCTGAATTTCCCCCCTTTGCCATCCCTTGAGTGGACTGGGAGTCGGCGCCAGATTGTACGGACTTTTTGGAGCAGGCAGGCATACCAATTAATACCATGCTCAACACCAGCACCAAGCCGCATGTACAGAGTGTCTTGTTCATACATCTTTCTCCTTTTCCTGGATTAGTCATCTCGATCATTGGCCTTCGTTCATTCTGCTTGTACAGTCGGAATGTCGACCTCACGATGCCGGAGACCAGGAAGGCGCACTATTGTGCGTCCCCTGGAAGGTGAGCCGTTCTATGTCCTTACCATCGGCATCGATCATATAGATCTGGCTCTTTCCATCGGCCGTCGAACTGAACACCAGATGCCGGCCATCCGGCGACCAGGAGGGCGAATCATCGACACCCGGTCCTGTCGTCAATTGCATTCGTTTCTGTCCGTCCGGCGAGATGATACAGAGTTTATACTCTTTGTTCGTCCGACACACATAGGCGATCCAGTTCCCGCGCGGCGACCACACCGGAGCCGCATTGTAATCGCCTTCAAACGTCAGACGGCGCACGTTCGATCCCTCTGAACCCATCAGAAACAGCTGCGGCCCGCCACCCCGATCTGACACAAACACCAGCTCTCTCCCGTTCGGGGACCAGGAGGGAGACAAGTCGCCGGACGGGTTTACTGTTAATCGTTGGATAGCTTTCGTCCTTGTATCCAACCGATAGAGCTCGGAATTGCCTTCGTGACTGGAGGCAAACGCCAGGAAGTTTCCATCAGGAGACAGTGCCGGAGTGATGTTCAATCCCCCCAAGGAAATCACCGTCCATCGCTTGCCTGTCGCCAACTCAATCATGTCGATGTCTTGCGTATTGCGATTGCGATAGGCGGTGAAGATGATGAACCGGCGATCAGGAGACCATTGCGGCATGAGATTCAGGAATCCATCGGCGGTGAGTTGGCGCGCATCGTAGCCATCATAATCCATCACGAACAACTCGCGGGCGGTCCCCTGTTCAGCCACGTATGCGATCTTTGTCCGAGCGATACCCGGCTCGCCCGTGTAACGAAACACCAGTTCGTCGGCAAAGCGATGTGCCATCAGCCGCACAACCGAAGGCGATCCCGCGTAACGCTTGCCCCCCACGAGTTCATCGCTGCCGCTGTCATAGACGAAACCTTCCATGTTCACGTCGGCTTCTTTGTCCGCCTCTTTCAGGCCCGCTTTTCCCCAGACCAAGACCGAGACACCCTTCTCAGCTGCCTGTTTGAATATAGCCTTGGAACCGGTCCCACTCCCATTGCCGATATCGGGTGTTTGAATCCCAAGACTGGGCAAATCCACCAGTTCAAAGACTAAGGACCGTTTCACATCCTTTTTGAGGACTTCTTCGATCCGCCCCCCCAACCAATCTGGGCCTCCCGCGTTTTGTATCCCTGCAACACCCAGGGAAATCTTTTGGAAGTCGGGACGGGTGGCTTCGAGGAACACATCCGCCGCCCCAGAATCCAGAATGCCGACAACTCCTGCGATGAACAGCACTCCCGCGAGCCAGGCACTGATCAATTTCACATTTGTCATTCGACCGACTCTCCGACTCGAAATACCATTTCTACATCTTTATAGCCGTCTGTTATATCGGCAGGAAAGCCAGGCAGGAATCGTGACTGCTGCACGGCGCGCTGGCCCGCCATATCATAATAGACATTCCCGGACGACTGTTGCACGACCACATCTTTGATCGTTCCGTCCCGTTGAAGTTGAAACTTGACGATCATCGTATAGGTTTGTCCTGCCATATCGATCGGTGGTGGCTGCCACTCGCGACTAATTCTAGATTGCACCAGAGCCCAGTAAGAACTCGACCCAGCCGTACCGGAAATCTTCAGGGTCGTCTCGGGGGTCTTGACCGCCGGAATTTTCACCTCTTGCTGGGGTACCGGCTTGACTGACGCCTCGCTCGGTCTCACCTCTTTCGGGATGTCCAGCTTGGCTGGCGGCTGAAACGGTTTGATCTTTTTTAGCTCTTCTAACTCACGATTCAGATCATCGCTTACCGTAGTCCGCTGCGGAATCTTCACGACCGGGTCTTGCGCCACATCCGGGACACGTGGGATATTGAGCAGCTTCGCCGCCTGTTGGGGCTGAGCCACCGATTTTGTCGCTGGGCTCAAATCTCCAAACTTCGGTGCATCCGGCGGAAGCTGAAGATCCTGCAACATATCCCTTCTTTTCTCGCCCATTGGAGGCGCGGCAGACGGGGCAGGGACTGGCTTCGGATCTGAAACTTTTGCTGACTCGACCGGCTTGGCCGACTCGGTCTGCCTCACGGGCGTCGGCAGACTGACCAGCGACACTTCCACAGACGTCAAAGGGCGTTCACCCTGTTGCGGAAGCCGAAGCCCCATCGCCACGAGCAAGACGGCCACATGAAGGATGAGCGACAGCACCAGCGTTCGCTTGAGTCGAGCGGACAGCCTGGATTGATCGTCCTGATTGAACCACGAACCTGACAGGACCGACGCCTGGGATGCCATAACAACCAGCCCCCTCACGCACGTTGGGTCAACTTTTTCGCGGCGGGAGACGCGGAATTTGTGACGCTCCCACACGCTCAGGCCCAATCGGCTCCGTCACCATCCCGATCTTTTCGATCCCGGCTTTCTTGACGCCGTCCATGACTTGCACCACGACACCGTAGGGTACGTCGCGATCGGCCCTGAGATAGAGCGACACATCGGGATGGTCCCGTTTCAAGAGCTTCAATTTCTGTTCCAGCTGAGCCACCCCGACCGCATCTTTATCGAGATACAGCCGTTGATCCTTTTCAATCGTGAGCACCGTACGCATTTCCGGTTTGATGGAATTTGTGGCAGAAGTCGGCAGCTTAATGTCCATCCCTCGATACAGCATCGGCGCGGTAACCATGAAGATCACCAAGAGGACGAGGATCACATCGACGAGGGGGATGACGTTGATTTCTGCCAGAAACCGGCGGTGACGGGACTCTAGGATCATCCTTGAACTCCGACCGGAACCGGTTTGGTCTTCGATGCAGGGGTTGAGAGGGATGCCAAGACCTCGATAGTGACTGAATCCAAGCGAAATGCCGTGCTGCGTATCCGAGTAAGGAAGTAATTATAGGCAATCACCGCGGGGATGGCTGTGAACAGACCCGCCGCTGTTGCGACTAGTGCCTCCGCCACACCGGGAGCAACAGCAGAAATACTGGCAGTCCCTTGGGTGCCGATCTCACGAAACGCATCGATGATGCCCATCACGGTCCCGAGCAGTCCGATAAACGGAGTAATGTTTCCCGTCGTGGCAAGAAACGGGAGATATCTCTCGAGGCGTGAGAGCTGGCTTTGCGCGAGATGGGACGCCGTCCGCTCCACCACGTGTCGATCAACTGGTCCCGAGCCGCCACCATCCCTCCCCTCAACTGGCCCAGATCCCACACGCTCCATGACCCCTTCGAATACACATGCGCTGGGACTTCCTTCGATTCGTCGAGCTTGCCGATACAGCTCGTCGAGGTCTCGTGCTTTCACGAGAAGAGCTAGGAACCGCTTGTCCTCCCGGTCTGCCACTCGAAACACTCGCCATTTGGAGAAAATAACGGCCCACGAGATGACCGAGAAGACGAACAAGAGCAAGAGCACGATTTTTGAAACCACGCCGAGCGAACCCGCCAGTCCGGTTAGACCTGTTTGAAACATGTGGCTATGACCTTTCCCGGCTTTAGGAAGTACCTATAATGCTGCCTACGGAGTCTAGCAAACACAGAGAAAAATGGCGGGGCCGACGGGATTTGAACCCGCGACCTCCAGATTGACAATCTGGCGTCCTAACCAGCTGAACGACGGCCCCTCAAAACTCTACTTATAGCGGAGAAGGTGGATGACAAGACTATATCTAGCGGTTGGTCCCGTCTAAAATTTCCTTATTTCTGTTCAATGATCTGTCCTGCTCCCCTTGCGCCAGCTTTCGCCCTGGTAGGCGGAACAGGGATCGAACCTGTGACCTCTGCCTTGTAAGGGCAGCGCTCTCCCAACTGAGCTATCCGCCCGATTTCCTTAGCAACCTTGGCGGATGCTACCAACTCCACTTGTCCTTGTCAATCGAATCTCGCACTCTTCTTGCCTTTTACGCTTGCTGTCACTCCCCTCTGATAAATCGCGTCTCCTGGTTATGTTTTTTTCCCTCGGCGCGAACTTACCCGAGGGAAATATCTGTCATGCACTCGTTTGAGGCGTCCCCGTTCAATATGCGTGTAGATCTGCGTCGTCGCAATATTCGCATGGCCGAGCATTACCTGAACAGACCGAAGATCCGCACCACCTTCGAGCAGATGCGTCGCAAACGAATGCCGGAGCATGTGAGGCGAAATGACCTGTGTAATCCCCGCTCGCCGTGCACGGCGTCGCAATAACTTCCAAAAGGCTTGCCGCGTCAAGGGCCCGCCTCGCTTCGAAATGAACACATACCGGGAAGTCCGTTCCTTCAGAAGCCGTGGTCGCGCCTCTTCCACGTACTGCTGCAGCAGCTGTCGGGCCTCCTCTCCCATCGGCACGAGACGCTGCTTCGCACCCTTGCCCTTGACCCGAAGATACCCGACATCAAGATTCGCCTGCGCGACTTCAGCCATCACCAGTTCTGATACACGAAGCCCCGTTGCATAGAGCAGCTCTACCATTGCGCGGTCACGTAGATCTTCAGGAGTCGGGACTGCCTCTAGATCCAACAACGCGATGACGTCTCGTTGCGACAGTGTTTTTGGCAATCGAACGCCTCGAGATATCGGGGCCAGACCAATGGTAGGATTTTCCCCAATCATCCGTTCCTGAATCAGAAACCGAAGCCATCCACGAATAGCCGAAAGACAGCGTACAGAGGAGGCGCGAGACAACCGTGCCTCGCGCATGGAACGGAGAAATCCCGTCAATGTCTTCGACGTAAGAGGCCCGAGCGGCACGACGCCGGTCCGATGCAAGTAGGAATGGAATTTACTCAAGTCGCGGCGGTAGGCTTCGATCGTATTGACGGATAGACCACCCTCCACCCGGAGATGGCCCAAATATCGCTCGACCAGCGGGTGTAGCATCATCTGTGCGATGATAGCCAATCGCTCAGATGAACACAATGAACTCTAGCCCGCATTATTCATGACGGTTCGTCGCGAAATCACGCAGTCGTCACGCGAGACAGGAGTGCGGAGCCGTGAGGGAGGGAGGCATACTTGAAACAGTATGTTGACCGACCGAACGGCGAGCCCGCCTGCCTGGACGCCGGGCCAACCGCGTCCAGGTGCGTCGCCACCGCGCTTGCGAGGTCGAGCGTCCTTTGCATGATCGTGGCGCGAAGAGAGAATACCTCATTGGTTTCTGACTTCCGTCTCCGCGATTGCAGCAGAAACGCTCATGAATAATGCGGGCTATGGGGAGTTTACCTTGACACCCCACAGGGTTTCCGATAGTAGTCACGTGCGAATGACATAGCAGTCTGACCGCCAGGAGCTCATGGCCCGCCCGTTGATATCTTTGCCTTCATATCGCACGTATGTCCTTTCTATATGCTGGTGCTATGCGCTGATACTGGCCTGGACCATGCTCTGGCCGGTCACTGGGATCGAGTTCAATTCCCCCGTCTATGCAGAAACAGGACCCGCTGGCCCGGCGAACCATCCCGCGCTAAACCAGGCGAAGCGCCTAATCGACGCAGGTCAGGCTGAAGAAGCCATCACCACCCTCCGCCGTTTTCTGGCCACCTCTCCGAAGCCCGAGCTGCTCGACGACACCTACCTACTCCTCGGCGCAGCACTGCACAACACAAAGCAATATGGGGAAGCCTTAAAATACTTGCGGCAATTGCAGATCGAATTCCCCAACTCAGAGGTGACGGACCGAGGCAAGCTGCTTCAGGCACGTGTCCATGCGGCGATGGGCAACCTCGACCTTGCCCTGCCGATCTTGACGGGCCTGCGCAATCTATCAAAAGATGACAGCACGAAACGCGAAGCCCTGCAGCTGAGCGGCGAATTCTACGCGCAAAAAAAGGATGCGACCCGTGCCATTCAGGCGTGGCTGGATGAAGTGGCCTTGGGAACCGAAGACCAAGCGGAGGACGTGCGGACCCGCATTCGCGAGCTGGCCAGCGAAACGTCCGACAAGAAAGCCCTTGAACAAATCCGGGATACCTTTCCACGCAGCTTTCCTGGCGATCTCGCGTCCCTCCGACTCATCGAGATCTACATCGGCCGTGGAGAAGAACACCAGGCCATCCGGCAAATCCAGCAATTTCTCGTGAATTTCCCGATCCACCCACAGGCAGCGAAAACCTCGGAACTCCTCGCCACACTCCAAGCCAAATTAAAATCCAACCAGTTTTTCATCGCCGCGGTCCTGCCGCTTTCGGGGAAACTCGCCCCCTTTGCCAGTGAAGTTCTCAGCGGAATTCAGCTGGCCGTCGAAGCAAATAGAGACCGGGCAGGGAGTGCATCGGTCGGTCTCATCGTCAAAGATTTCGAATCCGATTACGCCTCGTTCTTGGACGACTTCTCCGAACTCCTGAACACCGATCGTCCTCTCGCCGTGATCGGCCCGCTCCTCTCGAAAAATCTGCCGGTCATGGCTGAACTCGCCGATCGAGCCCACATCCCCCTGATCACGCCGGCGGCGACCCTCCCCAACGTCAGACGACTCGGCAACTATGTGTTCAGCACGGCGCTCACCTATCAAATTCAAGCCAAACGAATCGCGGCCTATGCCATCAAGGAGCAAGGCTTCCGCCGATTCTGCATCCTGCATCCCGACACCACGTATGGCCGCGAATTGGCCCGGCTCTTCGCTCAAGAAGTGCGCCAACACGAGGGGGAAGTGATCGCCATCGAATCCTACAAAGAGGGCGAAGCCGACGTGAGTGCGCAGCTCAAACGCATGAAGGCGGAGGACCTCAAGAGGTATGGCCTGTCCGTGCCGGTTGATGAGACTAAACTGACCGGAAAACTGACAAAACTGGACAAGAAAATCTTTTATACGCCGGGCTTCGATGCGATCTTCATTCCAGGCCGCGCAGCCGACGCCGGCCTCATTACAGCCCAGCTCAATTTCCACGATATGAAAGTTCCTTTCCTTGGCGCGAATGGATGGAACTCGCCGGACTTTGCCCGCACGGACGATTCGTCGATCGACGGAGCCGTGTTCGTCGACGGCTTCTTTGTGGACAGTCCTACCCCTTCCGTGCAGGATTTTGTCGATCGGTACAAAAAACGGTTCCAAACCAACCCGACACTCTTTGCAATGCAGGGCTATGATGCCGCGAAATTGGTGCTAGATGCGGTTCGAAAAGGCGCCTCCTCTGGCGAAGCCGTCCACGACCAGCTGCTGACACAGCCGGACCTCTCCTCCCTCGCTGGACCGGCAGCGTTTGGACCGGATGGAACATTGAATCGTCCGCTCTTCCTCATGCAAATCAAACGAGGCCGATTTCTTCAGTTGAACTAACCCGCATGAACTCCTTACCGCAGATCCTCCACACGATTTCCTATATGGGGCTCCCGCTCCTCTTCGCAATGGTGTTGCACGAATACGCCCATGGCTGGGTCGCCTATCGCTGCGGCGATCAGACCGCCAAACTACAGGGTCGGCTCACCATGAACCCGCTGGCACACATCGATCCGTTCGGAACGGTCATCCTGCCGCTGCTCTGCCTGATTATGCCGGGAGGATTTTTTCTCGGCTGGGCCAAGCCGGTCCCGGTCGACGCACGCTGCATGCGCCGACCGCGCCGCGATATGGCACTCGTCGCAGCAGCGGGGCCGGCCATGAATCTCGCGCTGGCCATCGGCAGTGCCCTCCTCTTCGCGCTCCTCTTGTCGATCGAGCCCACGATTGGGAGCTACTGGTCCAAATCAGAAGATACCCCTTCCCCAGACACAGGCTACACAATGTTCCTCCTGCCGATCGCCGTGATGGCAGTCTACTCCGTCTTGATTAACGTGCTCTTGATGCTGTTCAATCTGCTGCCGATCCCACCATTGGATGGCGGGAGAATTCTCACGAGTCTTCTCCCACACACCGCAGCAATGGCGCTCATGCGCGTGGAACGCTACGGCATGTTCATCCTGGTGGCGCTGATCGTATTCGATCCACAGATCCACCTGATCCATGTTATTACGAGCACCTTGACCCACAGTCTGTCCAATGCGATTCTCTCCACCGCCGTCGATCTCGGAACAGGAAACACGCCATGACCACACTCAGAAAACGAGTCCTCAGCGGCATGCAGCCAAGCGGGCTGCTTCATCTCGGCAATTATCTCGGTGCCTTGGAGAATTGGAAAGGCCTTCAGAACGAGTTCGAGTGCTACTTCTTTGTCGCGGACTGGCACGCACTCTCGACGAATTATGCCGATACCGGCCGCTTCCGAGAGTTCGTCCATGAGTTGTTGATCGACTGGCTTGCCGCGGGCATCGATCCCGCGAAAGCCACGGTGTTCGTGCAATCGCGTATACCGGAACATGCCGTGTTGCACCTCTTGTTTTCCATGATAATTCCTGTCGCCTGGCTGGAACGGAATCCGACATATAAGGAAAAACGGGAAGAGATGAAGGAGCGCGATCTGAGCACGTACGGATTTCTCGGCTATCCGGTCCTTCAAGCAGCGGATATCCTCATCTACAAACCTGATTTCGTGCCGATAGGGAAAGACCAGCTGCCGCACCTTGAGCTCACCAGAGAACTAGCCCGCCGGTTCAATAGCCTGTACAGGCCGGTGTTCCCTGAACCGCTGGAGCGGCTCACTAAGTTCCCGAAAGTGCTCGGCACGGATGGCCGGAAGATGAGCAAGAGCTACGGGAACACGATCAACCTGTCCGACCCCGAACCAGTCGTGCGACAGAAACTCAAGACGATGGTCACTGATCCCGCCCGAGTCCGACGCCACGACCCCGGAAATCCAGACCTCTGTCCGGTGTATGATTTTCACAAGATCTTTTCATTGCCGATGATTCAGGAGCAGATTAATACCGAATGCCGGACAGCCGCCATCGGCTGTATCGATTGCAAGAAACTCGTGGCTGATCGAATCGTCGAACGCATGACGCCGATGTGGGACGCGCGCGCGCGCCTGAGCAAAGATCCCGCGCGCCTGAACGACATCGTGACAGAGGGCAGCCGCCAGGCCGGCGAGGTCGCCAAAGCGACGCTCCATGAGGTAACCGAGGCGATGAAGATCTAGCCGTGATAATTCATGCCGCGAGTAGACGTACAATGACTGCACTGGCGCTGGCCTTCATCTTACTGGGAACGAGCTGGGGCACCGCATGGGCAGCCGATCCACCCTGCGACAAGTACCCCGTCGCCAAACAAACCAAATGTGCGGAGATCTGGAAGGCGCTGAACCAGGAAGACGGACCCGTGATCGCGCAATTCGGGCTGGACCAGCAGAAGCGGCGCGAGGCTGGTAAAATCAACGCCGAGCAACACCTCGGAGAAAACATGGCCTTCATTAAGCAGTCCACCGAGAAACGTCTCGAACGATTGCAGGAGCGAATGGCAAAAGAGTAATGCATCGCTGCGGCTGCTTCTTCAGCGGCAACCACTAAAGAGTCGAGGTCGACATCGTAGCGCACTTCGTTGATGTAAAACGTCGGCGTGCCGTTGACGCTGCAGCACATGGTTAGGCTTCTTCTCTATTTCGTTTTGCATGGTTCCAAGCTCCCCAGGCATAGTAAAAACCCAACGGTGCACTGATGGCGCAAATCCATGCCAGAACAGGCAAGGTCGATTCCGCAAACAGCATGACAGCAAGAACGGCATAGGTGACTCCCCCGACAAAGTAGACGTACCAGGGAATCTTGCCCTTTCTGTTCACAGCCTTGTCGGTTCGAGATGTCATTAAGCGCAGGCCAGCAGGTTTTAGAAATTGTACAGACATCGTCAGGATCCTCCCTCTGGAATTGTGAACCATGTGATCGCGGCCCGGCACGTCTGGCTTCCTACGAACGGCGGACAGCCCACCAATTCCGCAGCCACTGCGAACGTAGAAGCTTATACCCGAGCCAGACCAGGAGCAGCACGCCGATCAGTGGTGCTACCACCGAACGCACAAGCTTCTGATAATCGATCATCTGTACCCGCAAGAGATACTGCGGACGCCGCATCAGATTCTGCTTCTCCGACGCAATAGTGACCCTATACAGACCCTCGTCCAGCCTGACTTCGCCTCTGAGCACTCCGTCCGGGTGGGTGCTCGGACGCACGTCTGCCACAATCTGACCTTCTGCCTCGTTGCTCCCGTTCCCCTTCACGACCCGCATCCCGACCGGCTCATTGCGTAGCGCCGGGTCCACGAGGTCCACCACCAGGAAGGTCTCGCCTGTCTTGGGAATGTCCGTGCAGTATTGATCTTTCAGCTCGTGTTGCGGCTGATAGGCACTGAAATGCACCAGGCTCTCACCTGCCCGCCGCATGCAGGGGTCGTCTTCTCCGCTCGCGCTTCCATGAGCTGCGGCTGCGCCGGGGTACAGTGCGGCAACAAGAAGGAGCACCATAAAACCTGCTCGTGTCATCGGCCTAATCATATGCCGGGCCCTCCTGTTTTGACGCTTGCTAAGCCTTGAGCCATGCTACCCTCCTCATCACTGCCGACAGTCCCGCTCTTTCATTCTTGTTACCCGCTTCCATTACTCACTGAGGAGACAGGTCCCTCCGGGGTGTAGGGAGGGGCCTGTCTACCTCAGCGGGAGACGCCGTGTGAGTCGCGGCGCCACCAATTCTCCATACATAAAGTGTGCATGAAGGAAGCTCCCTTACACGGTTGTCAATGCCGAGTTAGCTGCTGCTGCCTGCGGCGTGAGGCGCCGATGTGCAGCAATCACGGGATCGACAATTGCCCCACAGTTGATGCAACGCCATCCGGCATACTCATGATCACCTGACCCGAGTCCTCCAAGGTCTTCAAACTTCTCACTCACCATCAATCCACCGCACCGTGCGCACCCCATCGCCTGCCTCCTTTTTTGACGGGAACTTGGGTCTGTCCCTTCGCACCTTTTCCTCAAGGGCTAAGGTCGGAGGTAACCAGTTGCAAGTGCCAGGCAGATAACAGTTACAGCACCAAGAATAATGAAAAAAATGTGCTTCATGGTGTGATCCCATTTTTGAAAAGTAATTGATGGCATCGGAGTCCCCCCTTTTGTGCGTGCCTCGATGTTGGTTGCCAAAACTGCATCGCCTTATCCTTTCCTGCCTTTTTCACGGATCATCCACTCCTGTATGTATGGCCAGCAATTAAGGAGCTCTACACCGCCTTTCTCGCAGGTGTTCAGGAATCGAATTATCTCAACGTCCACGAGCGTCACTCCGTTGAGGTCCAGCGCAATCCGCGGTCGAGCGCTTTCCATTTGCGTCTTCAATTCATCCAGGTGCTTCGATTGCAGCCGACCGCTCAGGCGAATCATCGTCTTGAGTCTGCGGGTTTCTTTTTCAAACTTTATTGTCATCTGCGACTCCTGCGACCTTGACTGCATAAAAATATTGCAATGAAGAGACCAATTATAAGCCATTGACATACTTGCGCTTAGCGTGGAATTGGCTGCCGAAATTTCAGCATTTGCTGAATGATCGGCAAAAGTGGCAGAAGTATCCGGTGAAGTTCCAAATCCCCGATCCGATTGCGTGGAAGACGGTCAGAGGGGGCGAAGTCAGAAAATCAGTCTAAATCGAAGCAACGAATCGCGAGAAACTGGCTCTTACGGTTGGCGTGCAAACAACTTCCGGCCTCTTTATCGTGCATAGTCGGCTTGTCGAGTCTTGAACCGATTCTTGTCAATTCCCAGGGTTGTGATTTTTGACTCAAGCGTCTGTCTAGGGAGTCCGAGCTTGGCGGCGGCGCCGGTGGGGCCGCTGACCTGACCCCCGCAATCCGCCAACGCGGCTTCAATGATTTCCTTTTCATGCTCGGCAAGCGTAGTGCCTAAGGGCACCACCGACCTCGACAGCCGGTGCCCATCCGGTTTCAGCCAGGTCTCGTCGACGGAAAATGTTTCGCTATCGCACAGCACGGTAGCCCGCTGGATGACATTCTGCAGCTCGCGAATGTTGCCGGGCCAGTCGTAGGCCTGAAACAGCTCCAGGGTCTCTTTCTGTATGCTCCTAATCTTTTTCCCGGCCTTCTTCGCATAGCGTTCAACCAGGTACGTGACGAGTAAAGGAATATCGTCCATCCGTTCGCGCAGCGAGGGGACCTGTATTGGAAAGACATTCAGCCTGTAGAAGAGATCCTGGCGAAATGTGCCTGCCGCCATGGAAGCCTTCAGGTCGCGGTTCGTGGCGGCCAGCACACGCACGTCCACGGAAATCGATTGGCTGCCGCCGACTCGTTCAATTTCCCCCTCTTGGAGCACTCTCAGCAATGCGATTTGGGTCTCGATCGGCAGGTCCCCTATCTCATCAAGGAAGATCGTCCCGCCATCGGCTAGCTCAAATCGCCCCAGACGCCTTTGCAGCGCACCGGTGAACGCACCTTTCTCGTGTCCGAACAGCTCAGAGGCAATGAGCGAAGCAGGGATCGCCGCGCAATTTACGGTAATAAACGCCCGGGACGACCGTCTCGAGCGCTTGTGAATGGCCCGAGCGATCAGCTCCTTGCCCGTCCCCGTCTCACCCAGAACGAGCACCGTGGAATCCGACGGCGCTACTTTGGTGACTTGCGTCAATATTTTGCGGATGACGTCCGACGAACCGACGATTTCTTCAAACATCGAAGAGTGATCGATCTCTTCGCGCAACGCCAAGTTCTCTTTTTGAATCCTCTCTTCGTCCCGTTTGCGATCGTCGATGTCGGTTCCCGTCGAGTACCAGCGAATGATTCGTCCCTCTTCATCCCGCAACGGGTTATAGCGGATCAGAAACCACCGGTGTTGCCCGTCCTTGCGGCGAGCTCGTAGCTCAAGTTCAAACGGGGTTCCGCGTTCTAGTCCATGCTGGCGCTCGTCCTGTGATCTCTTCAAATCATCGGGATGAACGAGTCGAGCACGAAAGTCACCCGTCATGACGTCTTCGATGATCAAACCGCTATATTCGAGCATTGCTCGATTCGCATACAGAATGTTTCCATCGGGTCCGTGGACAGCAATGCATTGGTCTATGGCGTCGGTGATGCGCCGCAGCTCCCTTTCGTCTTGACGGAGTTTCTCCTCCGCACGCTTCCGGTCCTCGATCTCCGTCCTAGTCCCATACCACCGGATAATGTGTCCCTGTTTATCCCTCGACGGGCTGACACGGATGAGAAACCAGCGATACTGTCCGTCCTTACCGAGCAGTCGTGCTTCCATCTCGTATGGGGCGCCGTTCGATATCAAGCGTTGCCGCTCACTTAACACCATGTCCCGATCGTCCGGATGAACGAACATCGCCAGATGGTCTTCCTGAGGATCTTTGAGGGAAAGACCGTGATATTCGCGTGCGACTTGATTCGTATAGAGACAACTCCCATCCGGCCCCAAGACGAAGATATGTTGCGGGACGGCATCGATGAGTTGTTTCAGCTCCTTTTCGCTTTGCCTGAGCTTTTCTTCCCCATACTTTTGCTCAATGGCAACCGTCGCCAGATGAGTGATTTGTCCGATGAGGTGTTGATGTTGCGCGGTAGGGCTACCAGGTTCGCGCGAGTATATCGCGAAGGTGCCCAATACTGTTTCATCGGATGACAATATTGGAGTGGACCAACAAGCCCGCAGTCCATGTGCCATTGCCAGAGCACGCCATTCGTATGTGTCCCATCGTGTGTCCGAAGCGACATCGGCGGCAATCACTTGCTCTTTGAGACATGCCGCCATTGCGCACGGACCCGAAAAGAGATTTACAGGTCTGCCATGGATTGACTCGTTATAGCTGAGAGGAAGGCTGGGAGCTGCACCGTGCTTCAGTCGATTGCCGGTAGGATCTACCAGAACAATTCCACAGAGTGATCCGCTTGCGATATCTTCGATGAGTCGGCACAAGGCATCAAGGATCTCTGAGAGTGTACATCCCGTGGCGAGCATCTCGAGAAGGCGATTTTCTCCGGCAAGCAAGGTCTCGGCCCATTTACGGTCTTCACTATCGGTAGGAGAAAGGTCATCGGGAGTGGCTGATCGCTGATTGGTTTCATTGTGACGGTTGGTTTTCATATGTCCTCTCCCTGATTAGGGCCAGGTACCGTCAAAACCGACAAAGAAGGATGCTCGTCCGGCTGTCGCCTCGCCGCTCGCGCACCTCATTCCGCCGAAGGAGGCAGAAACGGTGAGAGTACATCAAACGAAATAAATCATACGCCGGTTACTCGCCCAATACCACTAGCCTATGATGATTATCATCAAGTGATGTAAGTCTTTGTCTTGGAACGTCATTCACATGTCCACAGATAGGAACGGCTGTCCCACCACTGTGCCTTCATTCATCCGCCATGCCTACACTCGGTCCCGGCATGAAACGGACCACCCTCCAGTTAAAATACAGAACTTCAATATCTCTCGCCCTTCTTAGCCCTGTTTCTCACTTAGCCTCCGTAAGGATCCAGGGTAAAGCTGATTATTCGGCACTGTGCTGTAATTTCAGCAGATCGTCCTCGACAGTTCATTGTTTTCGCGGCAGAGAATCCCGAACGAAATCGCCCATTCTTTTGAAGTTCCAGCGCCATCGATGACTTCGTCATACGGAAGTTCTGCTGGAATGCGAGTTGCCCTTGGGCATCAATAAGAATTGACGGTTGCATCTGTGGATCATAGGTAGGCGGAGATGGAAATGGCGGACCTTAGTCCACCGGACCACGACGTTCCGCCGTGATCTGACGAAGCCTGTTCCCGTCAAATCATGCGGATGAGAAGGATGCGTTCAGAACAGGCCTGTTCAATGAGTCTACAGATCCTCTGCCTTCGACTTTTCCGCAGCTCGCCCAGCCGAGTTCAGCAAATCCCGTCCCACGATGATCGGGGCCTTGAATTGAACGGCGAGCGCGATCGAATCGGACGACCGGCTATCAAACGTTTTTACCTGACCCTGCACAGAAACGGTCAACGCACCATAATAGGTACCACCTTTTAGCGTGATGACGGTTCGCAACACTTTCCCGCCATAGGCATCCAAGATCGTGTGCATCAAATCGTGAGAGAGGGGGCGAGAGAGTTTCTCGCCGTTCAACGCGCCTTGAATCGACAACGCGACTGTCAGATCAACGAAAATCGGGATGGCCTTGCCTTCGGCCAGCAAGAGCACCACAGCGCCGTGATCGGAGTTGCGAACCTGTACATCCGTGATCGTGACCTGCTCCGAGGTTGCCGGTGAAGATTCGCCTGCTTGCGCAATCGGCAGCGCGAGCGCGCCGAGTAAACAGAAAGAGAGGACGAACTGCTTGTATGCCATCATGGTCACCTCCCCTGCCGGTCAGACACGGACAAACTGGTTTGTCTCTTTCTCCAACCCGATTTCGGTCTTTGGCCCATGCCCCGTAACCACGATCGTGGCATCCTTCAAGGTGTACAACCGCTCTCGAATGGATTGCTCGATGGCTTCGAAGTCTCCGCCCCAGAGATCGGTGCGCCCGATGCTGCCGCGAAAGAGTGTGTCGCCGGCCAAGACCAAGTTGTCGCTCGGGAAATGAAAACTCATGGACCCGGGGGTGTGACCGGGAGTATGGAGTGCGACAGCAGAGACTTGGCCGACCAGCAGCTTCTCCTCATCCTTGAGCCAGTAGTCGGGCATCGGAACAGGTACGTAGGCAACGCCGAACATCCGGCATTGCATCTCCAGATTCTCCCAGAGCGTACGATCATCCTGATGCAGGCACAGGATCGCTCCCGTCGCGTTCTTCATGTGGCCGGACGCCAGGAAATGGTCGAAGTGGGCATGGGTATGGAGGATATGTGTGACCGTCAGTCCCAATTGCTGCACCTCATGCAAGATCCGCTCATGCGCTCCACCGGGATCGACGACGATGGCCTGCTTCGTCACTGGATCGCCAATGATCGAACAATTGCAACCAAGGGGCGGGACGGAAAAGGTTTTTCGGATGACGGTCGGCATTATGGACGCATGCTACAGTCCAAGCCCATCAGGGCGCAAGCCGTGGCCCTTCTTCTGGTTCCGAAAGTGCGTGCCTCGTGAAGCGTATCCCGTATTTCCAAGGAATGTTCAATGCACAATTCGCAATGTTCAATTGAACATTCAACATTAAACATTGGCATTACGGATCCTGACGCGTCGCGCGCAGCGCGGTGGATCGGCGACTGCAGCAGAAGCGCTCATGAATAATATGGGTTGGGAACGGTCAATTCATGGAATCCGGCGTGGACAAGCCGGCGCGAAGCGTGGATAATCCGGAAAATCAGATGGAGGGACATGACGTGCGGAACAAGATTCACTCGAACCAATGGTCCTTGTGGATCGGAGCGATCGCGCTCTGTTTTTTGACCAGCAGTTGCAAGCCTGATGACTCGCCGTTCAAAGCGGAAAATGAGTCGCTCCGCAAGCAACTTGCCAAGCAGGAGTCGGTGGTCACCTCGTTGCAGGACGGGAACAAGGTCATGCAGCAACAGATCGATCTGCTGAACCAGGAGCTGCGTGACGCAAAGAAATCGGCCGAGAGCGCCAAGGCCGACGCCAAAGCCGCCGCTGACAACTTGGCGATTCAAGCAGCCCAGGCAAAAAAGTTGAGTGCCGACGTCCAAAAAACCGCAGCGGCTCACGCGGCGCAGAATATCTACGTCGAGGAGAAAGGGACCCAGACTGAAGACATCCCCCGCCCCTTGAGCAGCGTCGCCAAGATTGCGGAGGACGCCCTCAGCCGCAATGGGTACCACATCAAAGTGAGTATCAAGACCGATCAGAAAGCGGTCTACGTGACGGAGCGGAAAATCTCACCCCCTGCCTCGCTCGAAGTCGCCGGCTCACGGAATCAATACCTGTTGTCGCTTCATGCGCTCCCCTCGAATGTCACCCGGCTCAGCGTCAAAGCCGACTTCGAAAAACTGGCCCAGGGTGGACGCATCCTCAGCGTGAGCGCGGAGGAAGTCGCGGAAATTGAACGGAGCCTCATCCGGGAAATCGACAAGGCCCTGGCCTCCCCCAGCAAAACTTGATGCGGCGTTATCGCCCATGGCCTGCAACCGCGCTCTCACTCCTTATCATCATGGGAAGCGCACAAGACGCGGGAGCTGGACCGAAGCCTTCACCGGAACTGGCCCGCCATTTGACCGGGGTCGCGAGGCTGGCCCAGCCGTCGCCGATGGTCACCATCCCAGCCGGTCCGTTCTTGCTCGGCAGCAAGCGAGTGGATGACGATCCCTATGGAAACTGGACGCAGTTCGACGATACGGAACTCCCCCAACATCGAGTCTGGCTGGATCTCTACGAAATGGATCGCGATGAAGTGAGCCTTGGGGAATACCTGGCATTCTTACAACAGCGGAAGCTCCATCCATCGGACGAGCTGCAGAAACTGATTTGGCACGTGATCACAATCCATTCCGTCTCGGACCAGACCCTGACCCGGTGGCCTGCGCTCTATGTCACGTGGACCGAGGCGAAAGATCTGTGCGTGGCAAAGAGCAGACGGCTTCCGACTGAGGCTGAATGGGAAAAAGCGGCGCGAGGATCCGAAGGCGGCCTATTCCCCTGGGGTACAACCGCCCCCGACTCCGTACTCGCCATGTTCGGCCAGCACCACGTCCATGAGATCCCTATTCTCGCGGCAGTGGATTCGCATGAAGCCGGCAAGAGCCCCTATGGCCTTCACCATATGGCTGGAAACGTCGCCGAATGGGTGGAAGACTGGTTCGGGTTCGACTATTACGCCTATATGCCGGAACGCAATCCGCCGGGCCCGACCAGCGGGCGCTACAAAAGTGTCCGCGGTGGTTCGTGGAAGAGTAACAAGATTATGCTCCGAACTGCGACCCGTGGCGGCTCAGCACCGGATCAACGTTCGGCTACGATCGGCTTTCGCTGCGCCAAATCATCGACCTCCACTACCCCGTAGCCCGCAGCAAAGCTCACTTTCCTTGGTGAGGTGTGGACCTCGTGCTAGCATTTCTTTCCTATGGCTCTCTCAACCAGCGTACACGATCTACGCACCCTCATTCGCTCCTCCCACCCGTTGATCGTCATCGAGACGGTGGAGGAGGAGCGGGTACTGGCGTTGTTGCAATCAGTGACTGCCCAGGAGAGAATGCCGTTGTTCGAATGGTCTGTCACCAGAGGACTCACTCGGCACGACGACGGACCGACACTCAGTAGAATGACAGCCACACCTCTGGCTGTCCTCCAACATCTGCAAGGCCTGACAGTCGAGGCGGTCTTCTGGCTCAAGGACCTCGTCCCCCACCTGCAGGATCCAGCAGTTGCCCGCCAACTCCGAGAAGTCGCGGCAACCTACGATCGCTCGCGTTCCACTTGCGTGCTCACCGGCCAACCCATTACCCTGCCGTTCGATATCGAAAAAATCACTGTCCGGCTATATTTACAGTTGCCAGATCGAGACGAACTGCAGTCCACGCTCCAGAGCGTCCTGCAATCGCTCGCCCCCAGAACCTCGCCCCGTCGCGCCCGATCGACTACCGTCGTGCAAAGCATCCTCAGCTCTATCAGCGACTCCAAAACGGCAGACCAGGGCCCTTCGGCCAACGAGCGTGACGCCATCCTCCGCGCCTTGCAGGGACTGACGCTCCATCAGGCCCGGCAAGTCATCACGCAATGCATCGTCGAAGACGGTACACTCTCCGCCGATGACGTGCAGAAGATTCTGCAGCGCAAGGTGCAGGCAATCAAGGATGGGGGCCTGCTTGAATACTATCCGCTCGAAGACAACCGGTTTGAGTTGGGTGGATTCAACAACCTGAAATCCTGGCTGGAACGTGCGAAAGTCGGTTTTACCTCAGAAGCCAAGGCGCTCAATCTCACGCCCCCACGCGGCATCATGCTCGTTGGCGTGCCGGGCTGCGGTAAATCGCTGGCAGCTAAAGCCATCGCGCGGGAATGGCAGCTTCCGCTCCTCAAGCTCGACGCAGGCCGGTTGTTCGATAAATTCGTCGGTGAGTCGGAGAAGAACTTCCGCAAGGCGATCGAGATGGCCGAGTCGCTTTCGCCCATCGTCCTCTGGATTGATGAAATCGAGAAGGCGATGGCAGCGGGAGGCGGAAGCGGCGAGGCCGATGCAGGCTTGAGCCGCCGGCTGTTCGGCGCATTTCTCACGTGGCTTCAGGAGAAGAAACAAGAAGTCTTCGTCGTGGCCACCGCCAACAATCTTTCGTTGCTTCCCCCCGAACTCCTTCGCAAAGGCCGATTCGATGAAATCTTTTTTGTGGACCTGCCGGACGACAGCGAGCGGGAATCCATCTGGAACATTCATCTGGGACTTCGGAAGCAGGACGTGAAAAAGTTCGATTTGCTCAAGATCGTCAGCGCCAGCGACGGCTTCAGCGGCTCGGAGATCGAACAGGCGGTAGTGGCAGCCCTCTATCGCGCACTCCACCAAAAAACACCGCTGACGACCGACCTGTTGATTGAAGAATTGACCAACACTGTGCCGCTCTCCGTCACCAGGCGTGAGGACATCGATCAGCTCCGGGAGACGGCCCAAGGCCGGTTTGTCAACGTACGGTGAGGCCGATGCGATTTCTCTTCATCATGGCTACTATCGCAATCGTGACGCTCGTGGGCTGTACCATGCCACCGGTCGAGCGCCCTCGCACATCGGCACCGGAAGCGCGCCCCTGTTGTCGATCCGTCGATCGCGCGCCGAGCCGGACCGCGATCGTGCGGACAGCGGCCAACCTCGTGGGCTCCAAAACGATTGAGAGCAACGGCCGACGCATCGCCTATGACTGCGCCGGGGTGACTCGCGCGGTTTTTCTCAAACACGGGATCGATCTCTATGGCGGTGAACCCAGCGACCCTCGTGCCAACGGAGTTCGCCTGATCCATGCGCACATACGGCAACAAGGCACATTCCACCAGGGACCGGTTGCCCGCCCCGGCGATCTCGTCTTCTTCAACAATACATGGGACTACAACGGAGATGGCAAGGTGAACGACCCACTGACGCATATCGGGATAGTCGAGCGGCAGGAGCCTGATGGCACCGTGATCTTCATCAGTCGCGTGGCCAGCGCCATCGAACGCTACCGCATGAATCTCGCCCTGCCCCACGTCCACAAAACCGCCGATGGCCGAATCCTCAACGACTATCTTCGCCGCATGGATGTCTTCGACCCAGCCAATACCAGCTACCTCACGGGGGAGCTGTTTGCGCAGTTCGCCACTCGGGTGGGGCACTAGCAGGATGCTGAATAAGCTTGCCGGTCTTTCTGATTTATTGGTGGCTCTGCTACACTTACCGTATGACTTCGCTGTCACCATCCAATCCAATTGCCCACGCTGACCAACTGCGCCTCACCATGCTGGAGGTACACCAGAAACTCTTGTCTCTCTATAGCGCGTTGATTATGGCAGAGCAACTCACCTACGAACGAATCCACGGCCGCGTCGGCTCGACGGACGAGCTCATCCAGTTGGTGCTCAACGATTCCTGGTTCACATGGCTCTGCCCCGTGCTGGATCTGCTGCTCCGGATCGATCAACTCCTGGACGACGACGCGTTTGACATCACCCATGAAAATGTCGAACACCTTGTGGCAGAGGTGCGCACCTTGACCCGCCCGTCGATCGAAGGCGATGGGTTCGAGCGCGCCTACTACGAGGCCCTCCATCGAGCCCCTGAAGTGGTCCTCGCCCACTTCCAGGTCACGCGCGTCCTGCTGACGGAAGCCGCGTAACTCCTCGGCGCAAGCCACTCGGCCTCTTACCTGGTCCCCTTCTTCGCCTGCAAGCTGAAAATGCCGATATTCATACTATGGCAGGTATCGTCCACCCGACATGTACCAGGGGGCACCATTTTTTAAATAACCTGCTAAAGTTATTTTATGGCGCCTGTATCGCAGAAGACCTCGACCAGGAAATCCTGCCCTCTCCGCAAGAGGATCCTCGACGTGCGGAGCAGCCTCTTGAATCTCCATAAGGCTCTCATCCTGGCAGAGCAAGTGACCTACGAACGCATCAATGGCCGTGTCGCGTCAACCAGCCAACTGCTGCAATTGGTGTTGAACGATCCTTGGTTTACCTGGCTTCACCCCTTATCTCAGCTGGTGGTTCGTATCGATGAACTCTTGGATGACGAGTCCGAGCTATCACTTGTTGAGGTAGAGCACTTTCTCATAGAAGCCCGAGCCCTCATCCGTCCTTCGGAGGAAGGCGACGGTTTCGAACGGAGCTATTACGAAGCCCTTCAGCGGGAACCCGACGTCATCTTCGCCCACTTCGAGGTAAAGAAACTTCTCACCAAAGTCGCGGCCTAGCTGCTCAGACGTCACCAGCCATCCCGCTTGAGAATACCGCCGACTACAGCCGCTCTTCGTCGAGTTCGATCACGTCAGCCCATGTGTGCACGGACGGAAGAGAGGTAACTGGCACACCACGTTTGGCGGCGATGCCTTGCAGGCGTCCCTGGAACCGTTGCCGCGCCGCATCGTCTTTCGGACCAGAAGCCAGCAGCCCCTGGCTCCAGTGGGCAATTTCTTGATCCGATGGATTACGACTGTTGGCCCTCACCCAGACAAGCAATTCCTCATCCGTCCCGCCGACCAACACCTGCTGCTCGAATGCCTTCGGGTCGATCTGCAGAAAATCGACCAGGTACTTATCGAACCCCACCGTGATGTAGTTATAGTCCTGAATCTCGCCGGCATGCCGCAGACGAATCTTGTCGATAAACCGCCCCAAGTGGGCCATGCCACCGAGCAGGGCTTTGGGACTGCGGGGATACTTCGTCATCTCAGCTTTCTCCGAACGATTACCTTGCTTGATCTTCAGGCCTTGCCCCGCGAAACCCAATAACTAGGCTTGCGTTTTAGATGCATGACGGCTGCTACATAGATCACTTCCCCTTCGATAGCATAGATGATGCCATAGGGAAACCTCTGAAGGAGATAGCGCCGGAATCTCCCTTTCAAGATGCGCCACACGGTGGGATGTTGCTGAATCAGTTCGAAGGCTGATTCAACCGAGTCCACGAACTCTTGTCCCAGCCCCACCCGGCAATCTTCATAGAACAATGCAGCTTGGCGGATTTCCTGCTTCGCGGCGAGATCGAGGCGGACTCTCAATGACGAAGTTCCTTGCGTATCTCACGCAGTGCCTTGCCCGCAGAAACGGTCTTTGTCGCCTTTCGTCTCCACGCGCCAAAGCGTTTCTCGGCCTCTGCAACCCATGCCTCGTCTACCGCTGTCAGACGCGCGTGCTTCATCCGAACAAGTAATCGCTCAGCCAATCGTTCACGCTCCGTCGCAGGCAGCTTCTGCGCCTGTTTTTCGAGAGCCAACGCTCGTGCAGTCATCGCCTTCCTCTCGGTAGGAGAACCTACAGCCTCGGTCGAGAACTCTACAAGGTTTAACCAGTCGTTGCAACGGCAGACACCATCTCGTCCATCTCTGGTTACGACCCCACGCGGACTCTTCCTTTGCAGAACATTTTCAACTGCCGCAGGTCACTTGCCCAGAAAAGACTCCCGGTACATTTTCTTGCTCCGAATCTTGTCAATGAACCGCCCGAGGTGGGCAATACCACCGAGCAGGGCTTTGGGGCTGCGAGGGTAGGTTTGCTGAGTCATTCTTTATTTCTCCAGAGTTGTGATTGTGCAAAACATACAGAGGAGAGCGAGAGAAGTCTAGGAGGGACGACTAGCGCTGGCATGCCGCCGCTGCTCCCCACCTCCCGGAACGACCCTTCCTGGCTCGGCCGAGCGGAACCCTTCTGGAATTCCTTCAGCTGCGATCCTTCGATCGCAGTGCATCAGTCAGTTCCAGCTTGCCTTCTCACTCAAGCCTCGGCGGGTCCCCGTTCCTCCGGCAAGGTCGCGCGGCAGCCTGCCAGCGGTCGAAGAAGAGGTGTCATTCGATTCTGGAGCATTTTACTGGCCGCCTAACGTCGGCGTTGAGCCGTGCCATGCAACTCACCATACCACCGAAGCGCGGCGTCGGCTCCAACGCCTGTTAGCCCTCGCCGTGTGGGTAGTTGAATGTACGACGCAGGTGCTCGGCTTGATCACGAAGGATCTGCTCAAGTTCAGACGATCTAATCGCCAACGGTCGCTTACTGTCAACGAATGTTGTGTTAAAGATCCACGTTCCGACATTGTACAGCACATTAGATGTGTGGACGATCTGTTGAAAGTACCACCTTCGAATATTCTGAGCGTCGCGCACAAGAAAGGGAGCAATTCGAACGCTGTCTCGTTGTTCTTCGGGTGTCTCCTGCGTCCTCGCTCCGCTCAGCAGCAGTCTGATCGTCGGCTCAGATTGTGCCCCGCTCTCGGAGTCGACTTCGAAGCCTCGATTCAACTGGGCTGACGAGGGAGACATCACGACGAGCTGAGGGCCGTGCTTGATCTTGTTGTAGCAGGAAGCCAGCAATGCACCCTTCGGATCTAGAAGAGGTTCGAGGCCGGCTCTCATGTGGTAGCCCATCCGATCCCATTCCGGCCGTTGATCCTTCGGGACCAACCTCACACTGGGGTGCCTCTTCCAATTCACACCGAAGATCCGTGGTAAGTCGTCGTCCGGAACCCTCATCAATTGCGTCAGGTACGCACGCGCGTAAACGTCAAGGCGTTTGTCAGTTCTGAGATGCTTGTGTTGGATCTCCCGTGCATACGTGGGCGGCAGCGTAGTACGTGGCTCGCCCAACCGCGGTGAGACCTTTTCGAGGATGTCCGCAAGAAGTTTGGACTTGTCCAACGCCCATAGCGACCAGGCGACAAACATGCTTAAGGCATCTTCAACAACGAGCCCAGCCGTCTGATAAAAGGAGGCAACGGCCGCGAGTTTCTCCAATTTCGAAGACTTGCGGTCTTCGACAACCGACAGATACTGACGACTACTGAGCAACCGGAGCCAGCAGGCCACGTCAAGGTAGGAGTTCAGGAACTGGTCGTTGGATATGGCCTGTTCCGTTCTGGGACCCAACGCTAGGCTTGCGCTCAGATACGTCTTGGTAGTGCCTTGAGGGAGCATGATTCCATTCGAGGGCTAACTATTAAGTGAGCTGCGGCAGGGACCTGGATACCGGCGGCCTATTCCTGACAGACCCCTGATCCCAGTCGAGCCAAAGTCGTAGACAATATCGTCACTTACAGAAACCGTGTCAAGCACCACTGGCGGGAAAACACTGCCACTCCGGCGGCCTATTCCCCTACCGGCCCGCAGCCTATCTCTGCTAAGCGGGAGCACACAGGTCGCTCGACCCTAACTGGTCTGCGGGGCTGCGCACACCGCGTCCTGTTCGATTCAGGACGGGCACGCGAATGGAGACATTCTGAATTGTTGCTGGCTGTTGCTCGAATCAGGCGTCAAGGAAATCAGAAGGTCTCTATTTCTTCAACCACACACATGGGGGACATGCCAGAGCTCAGCTCTGACTTAGCCGAAGGGGGGCCCGCCGAAACTCGGCCGAGAAGGAAAGCTGGAACTGACTGAGATACTGCAGTCATCGACCGCAGTCGATGGAATTCCAGAAGGGCCACTAGGTATCCCGGAAGATTTAACATCTGCGGGTGGCGCGGCGAACTGGGCGCCCCACCGCGCGGAGCGGGGTCCCTACACCGGGCGGGGTGCGAGCACGGTGGGGCTGTTCGCCGTGACAGGCCCTGAAATCTTTAGTTCGCCGAGCGCTTGGTAGATTTACCGGCTTGCAGGTAATTATCGATCCCTGCAGCCATTTTTCTTCCTTCGGCAATGGCCCAGACGATGAGCGAGGCGCCGCGTTTGATATCGCCGCCGGCAAAGACGCCGTCGAGGTTGGTCATGAAGTGCTCGTCCACCGACACCGCGCCGCGCTGATCGTATTTCACGCCGAGGCCGTCGAGCAGACCATTCTTCACGGGTCCGGTGAAGCCCATCGCGAGGAGCACGAGATCCACATCCATCTCGAAGTCGCTGTTGGGAATTGGAGTGAACCTGCCGTTCTCGAACTTCACCTGATTGGCATGGAGCTTCGTCACCTGGCCATTGTGGCCGGTGAACTTCGTGGTCGACACACTCCACTGCCGGTCGCAGCCTTCTTCATGCGCGTGCGAGGTGCGGAGCTGCATGGGCCAGAGCGGCCAAGGCGTCGAACCAGCTCGAGTCGGTGGCGGCTCCGGGAGCAACTCAAACTGATGCGCTTCGACACAGCCCTGCCGGTGCACAGTCCCGAGACAATCAGACCCCGTATCGCCGCCGCCGATGATGACGACGCGCTTGCCCTTTGCCGTAATCGGTTCATCCGTGATCGTGTCGCCGGCGTTTCGTTTGTTCTGCTGCGTCAGATAGTCCATCGCGAGATGCACTCCCTTGAGTTCGCGCCCTGGAATCGGAAGTTCACGTGCCTGCTCCGCGCCCATAGTGAGGCCAACGGCATCGAACTGCTGTCGTAACTGTTCGCCTGTGAGGTCCTTCCCGATGGAGACACTGGTCTTGAACTCCACTCCCTCGGCCTTCATCTGATCCAAGCGCCGGTCGATGACCCATTTTTCCATCTTGAAGTCGGGGATGCCGTAGCGGAGCAAGCCGCCGATCCGGTCGGCTTTCTCGAACAGCGTTACGGTGTGGCCCGCGCGGGCCAGTTGCTGCGCAGCGGCGAGACCGGCCGGTCCTGAGCCGACGATGGCCACCGTCTTGCCGGTCTTTCCCGTCGGCAGGATCGGTTGCACGAGTCCTTCGTTGAAGCCTCGATCGATGATGTTCCATTCGATGACGCGGATCGACACCGGGTCGCTGTTGATCCCGAGCACGCAGGCCGATTCGCAGGGTGCGGGACAAAGGCGGCCGGTGAATTCCGGGAAGTTATTGGTGGTGTGCAGCGCCTTGAGCGCACCGCCCCAGCGGCCACGGTGCACAAGGTCGTTCCACTCCGGAATGAGATTCACAACCGGGCAGCCGTTCGTGCTTTGGCAAAATGGCACGCCGCAATCCATGCAACGCGCCCCTTGGGTCTGGAGTTTTTCATCCGAGATCGGCTCGTACAATTCCTTCCAGTCAAGCACGCGCAGCTCGACGGGGCGACGCTTCGGCCCCTCGCGGGCATATTTCATGAAACCTTTGGGATCACTCATCTCATTTAGTCCTAGGTGCTGAGAACTGAGTGCTGAGTGCTGAATATCGACTATGAAAGACTGCGCGACTAGTGCGGGGATTTCCCCGACTCAGCACTTTGATCTCAGCACTGTCTCCGTTGCGCCTCACCCCTTACTTGCTGCAACTTTCTTCTTCCGTTCTTCCAACACGCGCTTATAGTCCACCGGCATCACCTTGACAAACTTTGGCAACATCGACTCCCAGCTATCGAGGATACGCTTCGCGTTTCGGCTGCCGGTATGCATGAAGTGCGACGTGATCATCTGATGCAGTGTCTTTTTGTCTCCCGCCGTTGTCACCTTTTCCAATTCCACCATGCCGAGGTTGCAGCGGGATTGGAATTTGTCGAGTTCGTTCAACACGAAGGCCACGCCCCCCGACATCCCCGCCGCGAAGTTGCGCCCGGTCCGGCCGAGTACGACGACGACGCCGCCCGTCATATATTCGCAGCCGTGGTCGCCGGTCCCTTCGATCACCGCGCTCACGCCGCTGTTGCGGACCGCGAACCGTTCACCTGCCATGCCGTAGAAATAGGCTTCGCCTTGCGTCGCGCCATAAAGAGACGTGTTTCCAATGAGAATCGTCTCTTCCGGCATATAGATCGCCTGCTTCGGCGGGAATACAATGATCTTCCCTCCAGACAGTCCCTTGCCCAAATAGTCGTTTGACTCGCCTTCCAGGATCATGGTGATGCCGCGCGAGATGAATGCGCCGAAGGATTGACCGGCCGAGCCGGTAAACTTGATCGTGATCGTGTCTGGCGGCAGTCCTTCAAGTCCATACTTTTTTGCAATGCGACTGGACATCATCGCACCGACCGTGCGGTTCACATTCCGGATCGGCAGATCGAGCGTTACTTTTTCCCCTCGCTCGATTGCCGGCTTGCACAGCTCGATCAGCTTGTTATCGAGCACGTCCGCGAGACCGTGGTCCTGTTTCTGGACACAATAGCGGGCAATCTCCGGCCCCACATCTGGTGCGTGTAAGAGCGGGGTAAGATCCAGCCCCTTCGCCTTCCAGTGGTCGATGGCTTTCTGAGCTTTCAGTTTGTCCACGCGCCCGATCATCTCTTTCACCGAGCGGAATCCGAGTTTGGCCATGATCTGCCGCAACTCTTCGGCCACGAAGAAGAAGAAATTCACGACATGCTCCGGCTGGCCGATGAACTTCTTCCGCAAAACGGGATCTTGCGTCGCCACCCCCACCGGACAGGTGTTGAGATGGCACTTCCGCATCATGATACAGCCTTCGACGATCAGAGGCGCGGTCGAGAAGCCGAATTCTTCGGCGCCCAGCAACGCGGCAACGGCGACGTCGCGGCCGGTCTTCAGCTGCCCGTCGGTTTCGACACGAATTCGTCCGCGCAGATCGTTCAGCACCAACGTTTGATGTGTTTCGGCCAAACCCAATTCCCACGGGACCCCGCCGTATTTGATCGAGGCCAGGGGCGAGGCGCCGGTGCCGCCTGAATCGCCGCTGATCAGAACTTTGTCTGCATGCGCCTTCGCAACACCGGCCGCGACCGTGCCCACTCCCACTTCGGCTACCAGCTTGACCGAGACGTCCGCATCGGGGCTGGAGTTCTTCAGATCGAAGATGAGTTGGGCTAGATCCTCGATGGAATAGATATCGTGGTGCGGTGGTGGAGAAATCAACTGGACGCCCGGCGTGGCATATCGCAACTTCGCGATCACTTCATCCACTTTATGGCCGGGCAACTGTCCGCCCTCACCGGGCTTGGCTCCCTGCGCCATCTTGATCTGCAACTCTTTCGCATTGACCAAGTAGTGACTCGTGACTCCGAACCGCGCCGAGGCCACCTGTTTAATGTAAGAATTCTTCGAGTCGCCGTTCGGCAACGTAACGAACCGCTCAGGATCTTCGCCGCCCTCGCCCGTGTTGCTCTTGGCGCCGATCCGATTCATCGCGATCGCCAGCGTCTCGTGCGCCTCTTTGCTGATCGCGCCGAAGGACATGGCTCCGGTGGTAAATCGCTTGACGATTTCTTTCGCCGGCTCGACTTCGTCGAGCGGAATCGCCTCCGGAAGGAATTTGAATTCGAGCAGGCCGCGCAGGTTGGAGCGCCGCTTGCTCTCGTCGTTCACGAGCTGGGAAAACTCGGCGAAGCTCTTCGGATCGTTGGCCATCGTCGCGTGCTGCAGCTTATAAATCGTGTCCGGATTCCAGTTGTGGTGCTCGCCCTGGATGCGGTAGTGGATCTCCCCGCCGAAATCGAGTTGCCGAATCGGCGTCGGCTCGTAGGCCACGCGGTGCCGCCGCAAGGTTTCTTCACCGATCTCCCGGATGCCGATGCCCTCAACTCGCGAGGCGGTCCCTGTGAAGTATCGATCGACCAGCTCGTGATTCAATCCGATCGCCTCGAAGATTTGCGCGCCGCAATAAGACTGTACGGTCGAGATACCCATCTTGGAGAAGATTTTGAGCAGGCCCTTGTTGATGGCCTTGATGAACTTGCCCTCGGCGGTCTGAGCATCCAACCCTTCCGGCAGATACCCGTCGCGTTCCATGTCTACTAGCGATTCGAAGGCGAGATAGGGATTTACCGTGCCGGCTCCGTAGCCGATGAGCGCCGCAAATTGATGCACGTCGCGCGGCTCGCCGGTTTCGACGATGAGGCCGACTTCCGTCCTCGTGCAGTCGCGTACAAGGTGGTGGTGGACGGACGCGATGCCAAGGAGGCTCGGAATCGGCGCCCATTCTTCGTTGACTCCGCGATCGCTGAGGATCAGGAACTTGTAGCCTTCGCGAATCGCCTGCGACGCCTGTCGACAGAGATCGTCGACTGCTGCCCCGAGCCCTTCAGGCCCCTCGGCCACTTTGAAGAGCATCTTGAGCGTATGGCTCTTAAAATGCGGATCGGCGATCTCGCGAATCTTCTGGAGCTCGGCATTTGTCAGGATCGGCTGTTTGACTCGGATGCGGCGGCAGGCCTCCGGATGCTCATGCATCAGATTCGGCTTGGGCCCAATGCTGGTCGTCAGCGACATCACCAGTTCCTCACGAATCGGATCGATCGGCGGATTGGTCACCTGGGCGAACAGCTGCTTGAAATACTTGAAGAGCAGCTGTGGCCGCTCCGAGAGTACCGCGAGCGGCGTGTCCGTGCCCATCGACGACACTGCCTCCTGGCCATCCACGACCATCGGCGTGATGACCATCTTCAACTCTTCGACGGTGTAGCCAAAGGCCTGCTGGCGCTGGCGGATCGTCGGATGGTCCGGCTGCGGCACATTGTTGGGATCAGGTAACTCGTCGAGCGAAATCCGATATTCGGTGACCCAGGACCGGTAGGGCTTGCGGCTCACAATCTCAGCTTTCACTTCCTCGTCATCGATGATGCGCCCTTGCACGGTATCGACCATGAACATCCGGCCCGGCATGAGGCGCCCCTTCTGCCTGATCTTCCGGACATCCATCGGCAGCACACCCGCTTCCGAGGCCAAGATCACCAGGCCATCCGTCGTCACTTGATAGCGACAGGGACGCAGCCCGTTGCGATCGAGCGTCGCGCCGATGAACTTGCCGTCGGTGAAACAGACCGCCGCCGGACCGTCCCAGGGCTCCTGCATCGCCGCGTGGTATTCATAGAAACCCCTCCGATCGAGATCCATTTGCGGATTCGCGACCCAGGGCTCGGGAATCAGCATCATCATCACGTGCGGGAGGGAGCGGCCTCCCATGGTCAGGAATTCCACGGCATTGTCCAGACAGGCGGAGTCGCTCTGCCGTTCGGAGACGATCGGATAGAGCTTGGCCAGATCCTGGCCGAACAGTTCAGAGTTGAGCCGGCCTTGTCGGGCGCGCATCCAATTCATGTTGCCTTTCAGCGTATTGATCTCGCCGTTATGGCAAATGTAGCGGTAGGGATGGGCCAATGGCCAGGTGGGGAACGTGTTCGTACTGAAGCGGGAGTGCACGAGGGCAAGCGCGCTCGTCAGGCGCTCATCCTTCAAGTCCTGGTAGTACGCAGGCATCTGATGCGGAAGCAACAACCCCTTGTAGACGATGGTGTTCGCCGACAGGCTTGAGATGTAGAAGTAGTCACGCCCCTGAATGGCCGATTCGCGGATGGCCTTCTCCACCCGCTTGCGAATGACATAGAGCTTGCGTTCAAACTGCCCTTCATTGAGAACATCACGGGCGATAAACACCTGCCGAATAAACGGCTCGGTGCTGCGCGCCACGACGCCAAGCACATCGCTCTTGACCGGCACATCGCGCCAACCAATGAGCCGAGCGCCCTCTTCCCTGATAATTCCGGTAAAGAGTGCCTCACACTGTTGTCGCGCGTCGGCTTCGGGTGGGAGAAACAACATCCCGATGCCATACTCCCCGGCGTTGGGCAGGGAAACCCCCGCATCGCTTGCCGCACGCTTGAGGAACTCGTGCGGTACTTGAAGCAGAATGCCGGCGCCGTCTCCCGTGCAAGGGTCACAGCCCTGCGCCCCTCGGTGACTGAGGCTCTCAAGAATCTGAAGCCCCTGCTGAACAATGGTATGGGATTTCTGGCCCTTGATGTTGACGACAAAACCGATCCCACAGGAGTCTTTCTCCTGTTCAGGATCGTAGAGGCCTTGCTTCGGTGGAAACCCAGGGATGCTCATCGTTCGTATCTCGTTAAGAATGTAGGAGTTTATGCTACTGGACGGAGGCTACAACAGAGAGGCAATCGGATAGATAACCCCGTCACTCACAAGGCGAATTTCGTTCGTATCCACACCGCTCACCTTAATAGAAGCACGATTCTTCTGTCAAGATTATCTCTCGCACAGACGGCCCACGCCGGCTGCTCCCCACAGGGTTGATTGGCTTGACTTTGTTTCCTCCTCTGCCCTACCATCCGCCGCATGCCCCAAAGTCCAATTACCCCCACAATCAACAACATGGCGGACGTCTGGGAGGCGTACCATGATGAATTGGAGGGGATGGAACGCCAAGCTCGGACGAACCTCGATTCCAGTGTGGCACTCGTCAATACAGTCGCCGCCCACATTCTGAACAGTGGCGGAAAACGAATCCGACCTTTTTTGCTACTGCTCTCTGCCCGTCTCTGCGGCTATACCGGTCGCGATCATTACCAACTCGCCAGTTTGGTGGAGTTTATTCATACCGCGTCCCTGCTCCACGACGATGTGGTCGACGATGCCGATATCCGCCGAGGTCGGCGAACCGCCAGAAAAATCTGGGGCAACCAAATCAGTATCCTCGTCGGCGACTATCTCTACTCCAAAGCCTTCTGCCAGTTCGTCGACTTCCGGAACCATGGGATTAACGAAGTGCTTGGCGAGGCCTGCAAGAAGATGGCGGAAGGCGAAGTGCTGCAGCTCTATTACAACGGCAACCCAACCATGTCGGAGGCGGAGTATCTTAAAATTGTAGATCACAAGACGGCCGGCTTGATAGCCGCTGCTTGTCGCATGGGCGCCATTCTCGCTGACGCCTCAGAGGCCCAGCAGGATGCGCTCTTCCGGTTCGGCCAACATCTTGGGATCGCCTTCCAAGTGGCCGACGATACGCTCGACTACACCGCGAATGGCGAACACTTGGGCAAGACGCTGGGGCAGGACCTCCGCCAAGGCAAGGCCACGCTGCCACTGTTACATCTGCTGCATCATTGTTCGGAACAGGACCGGCAGATGATCGTCGACCGCATGGAAAGCAGGACCCTGACAGAGGATGACCTCGGTCGGTTCATTCGCTTGATGGAAGAATTGGGCTCGATCACCTATGCCATGGACCGCGCACGATCCTACGTCGCCGCGGCTCAACGAGATCTCAATCAGTTCGAAGACAGTTCGGCCAAACGAGCCCTCTCGGTGACCGCCGACTATATGGTTACCCGCGATCGATAGCCTTTCTCCCCGCGTGCTCTATGGAACAGCCATGGAACACGACACCGAGCAGCGGGAAAGGTTCCTCCTCTCCGGTCGTTGCGCCACAACGGCCCAACCAAATATTATCGAGTAGAGGATTTCGCTATGTCGACGATCATCCCGTTTCATGGCGTGCGGTACGATACGACGATTGTCGGAGATATCAAACAGGTCGTGGCGCCGCCCTACGACATTATCGATGCGGACGGGCAAAAGGTCTTGCACGATCGCAACCAGCAGAACATCATCCGACTCGAATTGGGGTTCGATCAACCCGGCGACGGTCCAGCCAATAATCGATATACCCGCGCCGCATCGACCCTTCGCGACTGGCTTAAGAGCGGGGCGCTGAAACGCGACGCGCAGCCGACCCTCTACTACCATACGATCGATTACACCGCGCCCGATGCTCCGACCGGCTCGCCGACGAAAACTCTCAAGGGCTTTCTCGCCACCATAAAACTGGAAACGCTCGATTCTGGACATATCTACCCGCACGAGAATACACGCTCGGCCGCCAAAACAGATCGGCTGAATCTGCTCGAAGCCTGCAAGACGAACTTCAGCCCCATTTGGTCGCTCTACTCCGACCCCCGAGGAGCTGTGATGGGCCTGCTGGAAGAGGCCATCAAGGGGAAGCCTGTCCTGATCGACTTTCACGACGATATGGGGTTCCGTCAGCAATTCTGGGCTGTGACGGATCCAGCCGTACTGAAACACGCGGTCGACGCCTTGCGCAGCAAGCCGTTGTTTATCGCAGACGGCCACCATCGCTACGAGACCGCGTTGAACTATCAGAAACTCCGCCGGCAGCAGGCTGGGTCGCCTGCCGGCCAGCAGTCGTACGACGGAGTCCTGATGTTGTTGACCGCCCTTGAAGACCCGGGCTTAACCATACTCCCGACACACCGGGTGACGACCACAGCCCTGCCTTCTTATGACCGTGTGCAATCATTGTTGGGCGCCACGTTCGACCTACAGGAATTTCCGTTCACCGCGGCAACGCAGGCGGCCACGCGCGCGAAATTCATCGACGTTTTACGATCCAACGGTCGCATGGTTACGGGGTTCGGACTGGCGTTGAAGGGAGACAGCCGCTACGTCACGCTGAGCTTGAAACCGGCCCATCGTCCGCTCGCACAAGTCTCTCCTCGTGCCAAGCTCGACGTGTCGTTGCTTCAACAACTCGTCGTTGCGACCCTCTGCCCTACGCAAGAGCAACAGGAGGCCATCCTCTATACGAAGGATGATCATGAAGCCTTGGATTGGGTGGCGAAGGGAACGGGAACCGGAGCCTTGCTGCTCAACGCGACAAAAGTCAGCGAAGTGCAAGCCGTCGCGACGGCCGGCGAACGCATGCCCCACAAGTCGACGTATTTCTTCCCGAAACCGCTGACTGGTCTTGTGATGAACGTCATGGAGTAGAAGTGGGAGAGTGACAACGATTCCCTTGCTCGCGGAGCCCGCACGATAAAACGGTGGTCGCTCGACGCGCGCAGTCGGAATCATTCTCACCCTCCCACGAATGGAAGGACAATATGAAGGCGAAAATTCTCATAGTCGACGATGATCCTGATATTGCCACGATGTTGGAGGATCGTCTGCAGGCCTCCGACTATGGAACCGTGATCGCACGTGATGGGGTGCAGGCGCTCGAGCTAGTCGAGCAGGAAGCTCCGCACCTCATGTTGCTCGATCTGGATATGCCACGCCTGACCGGCCTTGAGGTCCTCAAGCGACTCCCGAAAGTCAGACCAGCCGAGGATCTTCCGGTGATCGTCATGACCGCCCATGGCTCGATCGATGCCGCCGTCGAGGCCATGAAAACCGGCGCCTACGATTTTCTAACCAAGCCGCTGGACAAAGACCACCTCCTCATCGTGATCGGCAAGGCCTTAGAGCGAAACACCCTTAAACGGCAAGTGGCCTGTCTCAAGTCCGAAGTCGACAGCCGCTATGCCTCGATCGTGGGCCTGAGCGCGAAGATCCGTGCGGTGATGGAGTCAGCTCAACGTGCCGCGAAATCCGATGCCAGCGTGTTACTGCTTGGTGAAAGCGGCACGGGCAAGGAACTCTTCGCCCGTTCCATCCACCAGTGGAGTCTGCGTCAGGCCATGCCGCTGGTGGTCATCAACTGTGTCGCCCTCACGGAAACGCTGCTCGAAAACGAACTCTTCGGGCATGAACGCGGCGCCTTCACCGGCGCGGATCGCCTGCATAAGGGCAAACTGGAGATGGCGGATGGAGGCACGGTCTTCCTGGACGAGATCGGAGACATGTCGCTCCCGCTGCAAGCCAAACTGTTGCGCGTACTCCAGGACAGGGAATTTCATCGAGTCGGCGGCACACGCCTCGTGTCGGTCAATATTCGGGTCATTGCCGCCACGAATAAGGATCTCCGACAGGCCGTGAAGACCGGTGAGTTTCGCGAGGATCTCTTTTTCCGTTTAAATGTCATCAGCCTGACCCTGCCTCCGCTCCGCGAACGGCCCGATGACCTCCCTGCTCTGGCTAAGTTTTTCTTGAACCGACATGCCAGGGAAGCGAAACGTCCCGGCATGATGCTCAGCCCCGCGGCACTGGAGGCCATGAGCCGGTACTGTTGGCCTGGCAACATTCGCGAATTGGAGAACGTCGTCGCACGTGCCGTTGTCTTGAACCAGTCAGACACCATCGAACCGGACATGCTGTCGTTGGATGCCATAGGCCGCACTTCGCCTGGCGAACGCCTTCCCTATCTCTTACTTCCGTACCATGAGTCGATGGAGGAACATAGCCGCTACATCATTGAGCAAGCCATCGAAGAAGCAGAAGGCAATCGGACAAAAGCAGCAGACCGCCTCAAGCTCCAACGGACGTACCTGGCCCGCTTGATTACGCGACAGAAGGTGAGAGAGAAGCCGGATTCGCTGTAGCAGGACGCGGAAAAATCATTGCGGCAGGCGAGAACATTGATAATCCGCGCGTGTGACACAACAAGAGAGCGTTCCCGCAGGATGCTCAAAAAGTTCGTCCATCAAGGCCGAAGGCGAGTCGAAACTGGAGGCGTACCCTCGGAGTACGTTTAGGATTTCGATGAGCCGAGCACGAAGCTGGCGGGCTTTTTCAGCATCCTGCTATGCAGGTAGCTGTCTTGTCGCCAAGGTAATAAGACCGGCTGATGCATCCTGTTCGGCTTGCGCATAGCGCTCCGGCGTCCCGATGTCCGACCAGTACCCCTCATAGTCATACCCGAGCACCGTCTCCCCCCGCTGAATCGCCGCCACATAGGGGTCGATGATGGTCGAGGCCACGCCCTTCGGCACATCTCGCAGGAGCCGCGGACGGAGCACATGGATCCCGGCAAACATGCGAGGCTGGGTCGGCATCTGATCTGTGCGTCCACGCCCAGTGATCCGCACGATGTGGTTGTTCGAATCCATTTCCACAAGACCCCACCCCGCCGCCTCAGAATCTTTGCGCAGGACCAACGTTGCCACGGCATCGCGCTGTTGATGAAACGTACACAACGCACCGAGGTCGAGCTCCACAAGCGTATCGCCGTTGAGCACTAACACCGACTCACCGGAAAAATGCGGCTCCGCCTGCTTGAGGCCGCCCCCCGTGCCCAAGATCGCCGGCTCACGCGAATAGATGATCCGCAACCCGTACCGCGAGCCGTTGCCGACCACCTGCTCGATCATCGGTCCGAGGTGATGCAGATTGATGATGACATCGTGGAAACCATGACGCTTCAGGAGCAAGAGATTCCACACGATCAGCGGCGTGCCCGCAATGGGGAGGAGCGGCTTCGGAATCGTGTTTGTGAGCGGTCTCAGGCGAGTCCCTAAGCCTGCTGCGAGGATCATGGCTTTCATGGAGCCTCGTGAGGTGTAAGGGGTACGGCATTCATTGTAGTTCCGGCACATAGGGGGTGAGATGCTTGCGGAGCGTTTCCAATTCGGGATATTTCTGGAGATTGCGTTTGACATAGTTCAAGACACGCGGAATGTCGGCGAGGAAATTGGGATTGCCCTTGACGCGATCGATGTAGACGAATCGCCCCGCCGCTTTGAGGTTACGCTGGATGCTCGTGAAGTCGAACAGGCGGCAGAAATCCTCTCGGTTGGTCCACACCTGCCGATGCGTCGCCGACTGATCAAGATAGTGGTTGATCAAGCGGTCGATCAGCGCCTCGTCGAGTTCAATATAGGCGTCGCGCAGCAGCGAGGCGAGATCGTACGTCGCCGGCCCCATCAAGGCGTCTTGAAAGTCGATGACTCCCAGCCGTTCGCCATCGACCATTAAATTGCGCGAGTGATAGTCCCGGTGAACAAAGACGCGTGGTTGGCCGGCGAGCAACTCGGCGATTTTTTTGAATTCGTCTCGGATGGGCAGGTGATCGTCGGCGCACATCAGTTTCCCCTGCCTCGCTACGATCCCATACTCCAGAAAATGGTCGAACTCCCACATAAGGAGCGGCACATCGAAACTTCTATGGAACCCGAGACAGTGCTGATCGGTTGGTGAGGTGGCCGTCGATTGCATATGCACGAGGGCATCAACGGCCTGCGTATAGCGCGCTTCCAGGTCTGCCGCACTCGCCTCACGACAGGCTTCCAACAGGGTGAGGTCCCCAAAATCTTCAAGATAGAGCAGCCCCGCCGCCTGATCATAGTGATAGAGGCGCGGAACAGAGACCCCTGCTTTGGATAAATGAGAGAGGATGTTCAGAAACGGTAATTCGGCGACCTGATGAGCCGCTCCGCTGACGGCTTCTTCCGATTGCTTGAAGGCCTCCGGCTCGGCCAACTGCATGAGAATCACCGAGTGCGCAGCGGTCCCGGTCAACTCGATGCGAAAGTACCGGCGGTTGGAGGCATCGCCTGCTAAGGGCGTGAGTGCCTTGAATTGTACCTTAAAGGGAAGCTGATCCTCGACTGTGGCAGCCACGAGGGTACGATCCGGCAAGCCTAGTGGCTGTTTCGGCACGGCAGGATCGACAGTAGCCATAGGCTGCGCATTATACTGATGGAGGGAAACCTTGTCACTCAGAGGATGAGCGGGGAGAGGCCAGGTGCCCTTCTTGCTCGCAGAACGCGCACGATAGGAATGTGCTCGTTCGATGCGCGCAATCGAGGATCGACCAGGCTACCCCTGAAAAGAATATGGGGAGGAGGAGCGTCGTAAAGGGCAGCCTCGGCCACTCTCATATCTGACCGGTGCTTAACCCTGGAGTTCCTGTTTCAATCGTTTGAGGAGTTGGTCGAATCGTTCCTGGTGAGGGGGAGCCACGGTGATGAACCCCACGCCGACCTCGCCCCCGTGGTTCCAACGTACCGCCGCCCGCTCAATGCAAATTGGTGACGTCTCACCGGACACGTCGAAGCGCAGAGATACCTGCATACCTGAGTAAACCTGGGTGTCAGTCTTCACGCGGCAGCCACCCTTCGACAGGTTCATGATCGTACCGACCAGTTCAACGCTTGGATGACCAGAGAGCACGCTCTGAAGGTGCACAAGGAAACGCTGTTGGCGGCGGAGATCCATGAAACAACCTCGCAGGAGTGACGGGAGCGGGACAATCAGTGGGCTCAGCCTACTCTTCACCTGTGTACAGCGCAAGTGAGTCGCCTACGGCACAATGGTGGAGCGGGTGTGTTACTCGGGCAAGATGCGGTGGACCTTGCGACGAGAAAAGACTCCCGACCCCCCTGATTTTTCCTCAGGCCTCGTTTGCCCCATCTCGCTCGTCCCCCCTGTCTCGCGTCATAGTCCCTGCACGCGCACAGCGAAGGGATACCGCATGCGCGGTGATTACTTCGTCCCGCGAACAGGGAGGAGACGGCGCACCGGGCCTCCGGACTTGTTCTGATACCGTGCGACAAACATCTCGCCTTCGGTGCGGGCGTGATCCTCGGCATCCTCTCGCGTCGTAAAGCGATCCTGCCCCACCTGCCACCACTGTCTCATACTCATGGTCTCTCCTAACAACTCCGTCACCGACACCCTCAGCGCCTTGGCCAATCGCATCAGCGTGCTCAACGAAGGGGCATGCTGTCCCAGTTCCAGCCGCGTCAGGAATGTGTGCGACTGGCTGGGACAGCCCTCTCACCCGTCCCGTCTTTTTATCCCATCACGCCCGTCTCGCAGTTCATCATTCCGACCTGAGGAACCGCCAACTCATCGCCCCAATGACTGCGCCAACCGTATCGGCCAGCCAATCCAGCCAGCTCGATTCACGGAATGGGACAAAGAGTTGATGCACTTCATCCGTCATGCCATACAGCGACGCTGTGACGATGGCGAAGAGGAGCGCACGCGACGCCGCCTGCCCGCTCACACCCCAACGGAAGGCCTGGTAGCAGAGTCCGCCAAGAACGGCATACTCCACCGTGTGCAACACCTTGTCGTTAACGTCTTTGACCAAGATCGATGGCAGTTGCTCTTCCGGGTGCGACTGGGCCGAAAAGAAAAAAACCATTCCGGCATAGGCAACCACCGGCCCCCAATAGACCAATAACCGCATCCATATTGAATTTCCAACTTGATCCCTCACGATGCAAACTCCTCCGCTCATTGCATGCCCACTACTCCTATGACATACTGCCCCTAAGTCCTCAATAACATTCGACTATGAAGACTGCCCACATCTGTTTTCTCTGGCACATGCATCAACCCTATTACACGGACCCGGTCGCGGGGTCTGCCAGTATGCCCTGGGTGCGTCTGCATGCCACCAAGGCCTACTATGACATGGCCTATGGGCTGGAGAAGTTTCCCTCGATCAAAGCCACATTCAACTTTACACCTTCGCTCCTGCGACAGCTGGAAGAAGTCGGATCAGGGACTGTGCGCGACCTTTTTCTGGAACATGCACAGCGTCCGGCGGCGGACCTTCGTCCTGAAGAGAAAGCCTTTCTCATCCGACATTTTTTCTCCGCCAATTGGGCCACGATGGTGCGCCCCTACCCTCGCTATCATGAATTGCTCGTGAAACGCGGGACCGACGTCTATGGTCGGGACTTGGAGCGGGTTGCGCGGCAGTTTTCCACGCAGGACCTGCTGGACTTGCAGACATGGCACAACCTCGCCTGGTTCGGCTACGGCACGGTCAGTCGCTATCCGCGCCTGGCTGCGTTGCGCGCAAAAAACCGGGGCTTCACGGAAGAAGAAAAACAGGAAGTGTTGGCCCTCCAACTCTGCGCCGTGCAGGACATCGTTCCGCTCTATCGACGACTGATGGAGTGTGAACAAATCGAACTCACGACGACCCCCCTCTTTCACCCGATCCTGCCGCTCATCATCGATACAGATTTCACTGGACGCGCCAGACCGGATCTCCCCCTCCCCTCGCGATTCCATGCGCCGGAAGATGCGGAGACGCAACTGCAACGCGCCGTCGAGTGCCATACCGCCACATTCGGCCGGGCTCCCGTGGGCCTCTGGCCATCGGAGGGTTCCGTTTGCCCAGAACTGATTCCGATGTTGCCGAAGGTTGGACTGCGCTGGCTGGCAACTGACGAAGGCATCCTCGCTCGCTCGCTCGACGCGGCCCAGCAACCGTGGCAACGCCATCAGGATCTGTATCAGCCCTACCGGGTCGGGTCGGAGGACCAAGACGTCACGATGTTGTTTCGTGATCGGGAGATCTCCGATGCCTTTGGATTCATCTACCACAAGACCACTCCTGAAATGGCCGCCGAGGATGTCCTTCGTCGGCTACGCCACATCATTCACGAAGCGCCGCAGGACAAAGTTACCATCGCGATTGTGCTCGACGGGGAAAATCCATGGGAACACTACCACGAAGGTGGCGAACAGTTTCTCTCGCTCCTCTACAAGGCCTGCTCGACTGGCGCGCTCGATGACGACGCGGTTCGCACCACCACCGCAACGATCTCCAAAGCGCTCGAAGCCGCGCCAGCCACGCATCGAATCAGCCACCTTCACTCAGGCTCCTGGATCAACCAGGACTTTAAGATCTGGATCGGTCACCAGGAGGACAATCGTGGGTGGGACCTGATAAGTCACACGCGATCCCGACTCGCCGAAATCGCTGCCACGCTTCCCTCGGATTGCGCGCAAGCAGCCTGGGACGAACTCTACGCCGCCGAAGGCAGCGATTGGTTCTGGTGGTATGGGGACGACTTTGATAGCGACTACAAAGAGGAGTTCGATCGGCTCTTTCGGACCCACCTTCGGAATGTCTGGACGATCGCGGGATTGACTCCGCCGGATCTGTTGAATCGGCCGATCTGTAGTCCCCGCGGCAGGCCTAAGGCAGACTTCGTGACTGCGCCTGTCGCCCTGCTGAACCCCTCCATCGATGGACTCGTGACCGACTTTTTTGAGTGGCGTGGAGCAGGCAGAATCAACATTCAACCGCCGCTCGGTGCAATGTGGAAAGCCTCAGGGGTGCTGACCGATATCCAGTTTGGCTGGAGTCTTGACCAGTTATATCTCCGGCTCGATCCGGACGAGCAATCGCAGACGCGAGAGGCAGGGCTGACGGTCGAGCTGCAGCTGCAGACGCCCGAACACCTCTATCACCTGTCATTCTCCCTTGCGCCGTCAGAGCCATACCAGTTTCTGCTCTCGCAGAAACTCGCAAGCGGATCCTGGCAGGAGATCGGCCCCTACCAATCGATCTGTCATCGGAATATTGTCGAACTGGCTGTGCCATTCAAGGACTTACAGCTCACACCTGGGCAGGAACTCTGCATGACCATTCTGGTGCTGGAACATCGCATGGAAATCGCACGCTACCCGCACCACAAGCCTGCGACATTTCTCCTCCCAGGTTCAGAGTTTGACGCGAATCTGTGGCGTGTGTAAGCAGCGCAATGCGCTGAATGATCGATTTTGAATGTTAAATGATGAATAACAAGAACGGAGTTCCTGCATGCACCTAGCGATTCTTCCTGGTCAATTCAACATTCATCATTTAACATTCAACATTGTTCAGGAGATGCCATGCCCGATCTAAGACGCGATCCGATTGTCGGTCGGTGGGTGATTATTACGACGGAACGTAGCGGTCGGCCTCACGACTTTGTTCCCGTGCAAGCCGCCAGGCCTTTGGCCGCAGCCCTCTGCCCCTTTTGCCCAGGGCAAGAGCGACTGACGCCGAAAGAAATCATGGCCTACCGACTGCAGCCGGTGGAGCCCAACGGCCCGAACTGGACCGTGCGTGTCGTGCCGAACAAGTTCCCCGCGCTTCAGGTCGAAGGTGACCTCGACCGTCAAGGCCTCGGCCTCTACGATCGAATGAATGGGATTGGCGCACATGAAGTCATCATCGAGAACCCGAATCACCAAGATAGCCTGGCCGACATGGCGATAAAGCGAATCGAGGACGTGCTGTGGGCCTATCGCGATCGCATGATCGATCTGAAGAAAGACGTGCGGTTCCGATACATCCTTATATTCAAGAATCACGGAGCGTCAGCCGGCGCCACGCTGGAGCATAGCCACTCACAGCTCATCGCGCTGCCGATCATCCCCACCAACGTCCAGGAGGAGATCGATGGCTGTCGGGCTCATTATGAGCAGAAAGAACGCTGCATCTATTGCGATATTCTCCGGCAGGACCTCTCTGAGGGTGATCGCATCGTGGCGGAAAATCCCGAATTCCTCTGCGTCACCCCGTTTGCCCCGCGCTTCCCCTTTGAAATGTGGATTCTCCCTAAACGCCATGCCTGCTACTTCGAAGAGAGCCAGAAGACACAATTCGAGCTCCTCGCGCCGATTCTCTCGGAAGCGCTACGACGGATGGACAAGGTCCTCGCTAAGCCGTCCTACAACTTTATCCTCCATAGTTCTCCCATCCACGAAAAGACCGGCGACTACTACCATTGGCACATCGAAATCATTCCGAAACTCACCCAAGTGGCAGGCTTCGAATGGGGCACAGGGTTCTACATCAATCCGGTGGCACCGGAAGAATCGGCGAAGTTTCTGCGGGAAGCGGCGCTGTAGAAGCCGGTTCGCTTTCGCATCGAGGACCCAGCGCTCGCGGGGCCTCTGCGCCAAATTGAACAGTTCGTTCGGCGTGCCGACGGCCGGATGTGCTTGGGATGAATGTTACGAGAAGCAGTTGGATGGAATCTTTCCCTCGCTCGGCGACGGACTTGCCTTGCCAGACAGCGACTCGGTCTATCCCATCACGCATCCACACCCCTTGCCCCTTGCCTGCCTGGAAGATTATGATCCTCTCATGCAAGTCCAACTGAGCCATCCAGCCAGAACCGTCGAAGTCGAAGGCCCCAAGAAGGTCAAAGAGCTCTTGCGCGAGTTGAATCTTGTCGTCGAAGCGCATCTGGTGATCAAAGGCGATGATCTCGTCACCGAAGACGAGATGCTGTACGACGGCGATCAGATTGAAATCCGACCGGTGATCTCCGGTGGCTCCCCGCGTTTCACGCCTCACGTTTCACGCCTCACGAGCCAAGAATGAATTGCACCAAATGTAAAACCAAGGCGGTGATCGGCCTCCCGCGCCACAATGCAGCCTTCTGCAAAAGCTGCTTCAATGGCTTTGTCCACGATCAGGTTGCGCGGGCGATCAAGTCGGAGAAAATGTTTGGGAGGGAAGATCGGATTCTCGTGGCGGTGTCCGGCGGGAAGGACAGTCTGGCGCTCTGGGACATTCTGCTCAAGCTCGGTTATCGCGCCGACGCGCTCTATGTGAACCTCGGCATCGGAACCTATTCTGTGCAATCGCACTCCAAGGTGACGAAGTTCGCCGAGGCGGTCGCAACCTCACATGGAGCCACGTTGCACCTCCAAACGGTCGAACAAGAGGCCGGAGCAGGGATCAAGGAACTGGCCCAGCTCATCCATCGCCCAACCTGTTCCACATGTGGGACCATCAAACGCTACCAATTCAATCGCGTGGCGATCAAACAGCAGTACGATGTGATGGCCACGGGCCACAATCTCGATGACGAAGCGGCCCGGCTCCTGGGCAACGTGCTGCATTGGCAGGAGGAGTATCTGGATAAGCAGGGCCCGTCATTGCCGGCCTCGGTGGAAGGTTTTGCCAAGAAGGTGAAGCCACTCTACCGGCTCTCGGAACGAGAACTCGCGGCCTATGCGGTGTTGAACCGGATCGATTACATCGTCGAGGAATGCCCCATGGCCAAAGGGTCTAAGGTGCTCCTGTACAAGGAGGTCTTGAATCGTCTGGAGACGGAGTCGCCGGGCACAAAACAGATGTTCTACTGGGGTTTTCTCGAGAAGCAAAGCACGAAGCAGCCCACTGCGACTACCATGACTGAGAAAGACCGGGCCGTCCTCCACCCCTGCACCTCTTGCAGCCAGCCCACCACCGCCGAGGTCTGCTCCTACTGCAAGATGATGGCACGGGCCAAGACCGTCGCCACACGGTGAGAGGCACAACCGTTGGCACGCATGCCCCTATCAGCACTTGAAAAGCCCCCATCGACCCCGTAAGCTGCGTTCTAGATAGTTGACCTGTACTGAAGCAACCGTATCTCCACTCCCATGGCAACAACACAGCGCGACTACTATCAGATTCTCGGGCTTCCCAGGTCTGCCTCGGCGGATGACATCAAGAAGGCCTATCGTCGCCTCGCGCGCCAGGTTCATCCCGATCTTCATAGCGGTTCCAAGAAATCCGAGATGGAAAAGAAGTTCAAGGAGTTGAACGCGGCGCACGAAGTCTTGAGCGATCCGGACAAACGCAAGAAATATGATCAATATGGAGCCAGCTGGGAGCAAGCCGAGGTCTACGAGCAGGCGCGCCGGCAGGCCGGTGCCCGCAGGGGTAGCGGCCAGGAAACTTCGTTCGGCGGAGAAGGCTTTTCCGACTTCTTTGAAAATCTGTTCAAAGAGCGAGGGCGAGGCGGCAATGGTCGTGGATTTGCCATGCAGGGCGAGGATCTTGAATCGGAGGTGCAACTGACGCTGGCCGAGGTGTTTACCGGCGTGACGAAGCGCATGACCTTGCAAGAGCCAGTACCCTGCTCGACCTGCCACGGGAGCGGAGTCTTTCGCGGCCGCCCCTGCCCAGCCTGTCAGGGACACGGTGCGACGCTGCATCCCAATACGATCGAAGTACGAATCCCCGCCGGGGTACAGGATGGAACGAGGGTTCGCGTGGCCGGCAAGGGACAAGCCGGCACCAACGGTGGCAAGCCCGGAGACTTGTACTTGCGCGTGATGATCGCTCCGGACAACGTCTTTCGCCGACAGGGGAGCGACATTCATGTCTCCCTCCCCGTCTTCCCCTGGGAAGCAGCCTTGGGCGCCGATGTGATGGCCCCCACACTGATGGAACCGGTCCGGGTGAAGGTTCCGCCGGGGAGTCGGGCTGACAGTAAGCTTCGACTGAAGGGCAAGGGCCTCCCCGCTGCGGCCGGTGGCCACGGAGATCTCTTCCTGACGATCCAGATCGTGATGCCCCCCTCATCGACCGACGAGGAGCGCAAACTGTACGACCAACTTAGGGTCATCGTGCACCCGGACCCGCGTGCCGAACTGCTCGCCCAGGCCAGACGTCGATCACACGCCTGACGCTCACTAGCAGGATGCTGAAAAAGTCCGCCAGCCAACCTTGACCTCAACCTCAGCCTCTTGGAGCGTAGACCACTTCGTGGGCTCATCGAGTTGTGCTGTTGGCTTGCGTTGTGTTGGTCGATCTGGCAAGCTACATCCACTTGGCTCTCAGAGCCTTCGGCGCCAAGTACGATGAGTTCGCTTGCGAAGAAAATTCCGCTTGATGGGGCTGTTGCCGGCCGCACTCGCGGTACAATTCTAGTTTAAATGGGCTCAAGGGTGAGCAGAGGCTACTGGGACCTGAGTTACATGTGGAGTCAGATGTCTTCATTCGGTTCAACTTAAGGAGGCAGGCATGAAGCAGGGAACACAAACAATCGTGAGGTTGGGCATCGCATCGATATTCGCGCTGACCGTTGGGATATCTACGGTCTGGGCCAATGAGCCAGGCTACTACGGCAGGGAAGGACACGGGGGCGGCGGGCATAGCTCGATGGGCGGATATGGCGCGAGCATGATGCACAATAGCACCGGCCATCTGATCCGGCATCTGCTCAAGCACGAACAAGACATCGGGCTCACCGCGGAACAAGTGGCGAAACTCAAAGACATGCAACTCGATCTGGACAAGACCCGTATCAAGACCGAGGCCGATATCCAGGTCGCGGAGCGCGAGCTGAAATCCCTGACCGAGGATGAGAAGTCCGACCTGGGAGCGGTCGAAGCCAAGTTGAAGGAAAGCGAGGATCTGCAAGTCGGCTTGCGCATGGTCTCCATCAAGGCCCGGAGGGCTGTGCTCGCCCTGTTGACTCCGGAGCAGCGTGGCAAGGAAAAGACCGAGCATGAGAAGATCCTGCAGCAGCACATGGATGCCGGCAAGAGTTACGGCAACCCTCATGGCGGCGCGATGAAAGGCAATCCGCATATGGGTGGGGATGCTGCACCGCCGGCACCTCCATCGGGCGGGTACGTGCAGTAGTTCTATCCAAGAAGCCATAGCAGGGTGCTCAACAACTATTTGGGACCCTGGGGAATACGAGGCTGGAGCACGTCACGGACGCTCCAGCAGAAAAAGGCCGCCCTCTTTTGTACGTCCCTCGTAAGTCATGCGCGAGACAGGCGAGACGTGCACGACAGGCGCGACTCGTACAGATGAATCTTCCAACCAGTCTCGCTTATCTTGCAAGCCTCGCGAGTCTCGCGCGAATGAGCATGCCATGCCGAAAGAGTTGAAACTCACGAGCCGCGATTTGCTGGTCGGTCCCGGTCGGGCACCGGCTCGCGCGATGTTAAAAGCCGTTGGATTCACCGACGAGGACTTATCTCGTCCGATCATCGGCGTCGCCAACACTTGGATCGAAATCATGCCCTGCAACTTCCACCTGCGCCGATTGTCGGAGCGGGTGAAAGCCGGCATCAGAGCGGCGGGCGGCACCCCCATCGAGTACAACACCATCGCGGTGTCGGATGGTATTTCGATGGGGACCGAAGGGATGAAGGCTTCGTTGATCAGTCGGGAGGTGATTGCCGATTCGATCGAACTCGTGGCTCGTGGGCACTTGTTTGACGGAGTAGTGGCATTGTCAGGCTGCGATAAAACCATTCCCGGCACCGTGATGGCCCTCGCTCGCCTGAACCTGCCGTCGGTGATGCTCTACGGCGGATCAATCATGCCAGGCCAGTTCCAAGGCCACGACGTGACCATTCAAGACGTGTTCGAAGCAGTCGGGAAACATGCGTCCGGCACAATGACCAATGCCGAACTCAAGGATCTCGAAGACCATGCCTGTCCAGGCCCTGGCGCCTGTGGAGGCCAGTTTACGGCCAACACCATGTCAATCGCGTTCGAGTTCCTCGGCATTTCGCCGATGGGACGGAATGGGGTGCCGGCCATGGATCAACGGAAGGACGACGTGGCTTTCGAGTGCGGGAAGATGGTCATGGATCTGCTGAAGCGAAACCTCCGGCCCCGCCAAATCATCACGCGGAAATCGCTGGAAAATGCCATTGCCGCAGTCGCGACGACCGGCGGCTCGACGAATGCCGTGTTGCATCTGCTCGCCATCGCGCGCGAAGCCAATATCACGCTGAGCATTGACGACTTCGACAAGATCAATCGGAAGGTGCCGTTGCTCGCCGACCTGAAACCGGGAGGCCGATTTACGGCTTCGGATCTTTATGCGGCTGGAGGGACGACGTTGGTCGCCAAACGGCTGCTCGATGCCGGTATCTTGCACACCAGCCAACTAACCGTGACCGGCCGGACGATTGGGGAAGAGGCCAAGGACGCCAAGGAAACATTTGGCCAACAAGTTCTCAGGCCCCTATCGAATCCGATCAAGCAGACCGGCGGGATGGTAATCTTAAAGGGGAATCTCGCTCCGGACGGCTGCGTCGTGAAGGTGGCCGGGCACTCGATCATGACGTTCCGTGGCCCGGCGAAGGTGTACAACAGAGAAGAGGATGCCTTTGTCGCCGTGCAATCCCGTCAAATCAAAGCGGGCGATGTCGTGGTGATTCGGTATGAGGGTCCATCCGGCGGACCCGGCATGAGAGAAATGCTTGGCGTGACCGCGGCTATCGTTGGTGCAGGCCTGGGCAGCTCCGTCGCACTGCTTACCGATGGCCGTTTCTCCGGCGCCACCCATGGCCTGATGGCCGGCCATATCGCACCGGAAGCTATCAAAGGTGGCCCGATCGGCGCCGTGAAGAACGGCGACATGATTGTCTTTGACATTACCAAACGGACGCTGAACGTGGAACTCTCGCAGAAAGAGATCATAGCCCGGCTCAAGAAGGTCAAACAACCCCTGCCACGCTACACCTCCGGCGTGATGGGCAAGTATGCACGGCACGTCTCGTCGGCCTCGGAAGGGGCGATTACGACGTAGCAGGATGCTGAAAAACTCGATCTTCTCACCCATCCGACCCAGGCGGCTACTTCACCCACCCGCCCTGAGTCTGCCAAGACAGCCTCTTCGCCCAGGGACGCGCCTTTTCCCAAGTGGCTTTCTCGTTTCTATCGCTCCCTCATTCGCCCACGCATCTCTGACATCATGCTGTCGAGGTCGGCTTCCGCTTTCGCACGATCGCTGATCAACTGATCGAGATTGTATGGACGAACCTGGTCTGGCTGAACCACATCCGGCTTCATCGTCGGTTTGACCGATAGATCAGACTGAGCAGGTTGGACTGGTTTGGCCTGGGGCTGAACTGACGGGGCCAGTGGTTGGTCGGTCGCGGGCTGCATATGCCCAGTGGGTAGTAGCGTCCCCGGTCCAGCTCGTACCCCCACGCCTTGTTCCCTTAACCATTGTGTGGCAACGCTCGACTTGAGCGAGAAACTGATGCTTGTGATCGGAAGGCCATCCGAGGCCACGCGAGCAATCGCCGTATTGACCCCGATCATCCGTCCATCACCATCCAAGAGTGGCCCACCCGAATTCCCACGGTTCAGACCTGTCTCTGTTTGAAACACGTGTTTGCCATTTACGCCATTGAAGTTATCGACTTCGGCGCTGATCACCCCAGTGGTGAGCGTCCACAATCCACCTTGTTCTGGATGACCAATAGCCACCACTCGATCCCCGATCCTGGCCCGCCCCGATTCACTCACATCGACAACGGACAGCGCTTCGGTAACACCATCGAGTTTCAACAAGGCAAGATCCAATGGTTGTGAATAGGCCACGACCTTGGCGCGAACCATACGGGAAAGATCGATCTTTGACTCTCCCGTAACTCGGGGTGGCTTGAGAAACACGGACAGTCGGGCGAAGGGCTTCCCGGTCTGCTCTTCGATCGCAACGTGGGCATTGGTGAGGACTAATCCGTCTGACTGAATGATCGAACCGGTTCCTCCACTCCCCTTCCTGCCGCCATCCGCATACCCCATCACCATCACGACGGCTGGAGAGGCTTGTTCATAAATCTCACGGGGCGATAATTCCTTGCCGGAGGCCGCAGTGATCCATATCAAGGAGAACACGAACAGAGCCCCCAACGTCATCGCCTTCATCATGGCCTACTTCTTTCTAGCAGGATAGCCGAGCGAGACTGGCGGGCCGAGCGAGACGGTCTGAAGGCTGAAGTGTTCGGAACTTCGAACCCCGACCCTCGGCCTTTTGACCGTGCCTGTCGCGCGCTTGCGGATTTTCTTGAGATCCTTCTAGGCGCGCCGATAGAACTCCGCAATCATCTCAACAACGTAGGACTGCTGCGCTTCTGTCAATTCGGCATAGATCGGAATAGACATTACCTCTTCGGCCGCCTGTTCCGACAGGGGAAAGGAGCCCTTCTGATGCCCCAAATCGCGATAGCAATTTTGGAGATGCATTGGGAGCGGATAGTACACTTCCGTGCCGACCCCCTTCTCTTTGAGGAACGTGCGCAACTCGTCACGCTTCGGCGCTCGCACGGTGAATTGGTTATAGACGTGGAAATTGCCAGGCACCGTTGGTGGAAGCGCGACGCAATCCGCATGCTTCGTCCGGGCAAACAACTGCTGATAACGTTCGGCATTCCGACGTCGCCCCTCGGTCCACTGGTCAAGATACTTCAATTTGATCTGTAGGACGGCAGCCTGGAGCGCATCCAACCGGCTATTGATTCCTACCGCATCGTGGAGATAGCGGACCTGGCTCCCATGAACACGGAGCATGGCCATGGATTCCGCAAGGGCTTTGTCGTTGGTCGTAATGAGCCCCCCATCTCCAAAACCCCCCAAATTCTTGGTGGGAAAAAAACTAAAGCACCCGGTGTCTCCAAGTATCCCTGCACGTTTCCCCTGCTGTGCCGCCCCAATGGCTTGGCAAGCATCCTCAATGACGTAAATCTTTTTCCGCTTTGCAATCTCGTTGATCGCAGCCATCTCCGCACATTGCCCAAAGAGGTGAACGGGAATGACGGCTTTCGTGCGCGGTGTGATCGCTTTCTCAATAAGGTATGGATCGATATTAAACGTGTCCGGCTGAATGTCCACAAACACCGGCTTCGCGCCCAATCGTGAAATCGCGCCCGCCGTGGCAAAAAACGTGAACGGGATGGTGATGACCTCATCGCCGGCCTTTACTCCCATGGCCATAAGGGAGAGCAACAACGCATCGCTTCCTGATGCGCAACCGACCGCATAGCGAGAACCGATGTATTGGCCAACGGCTTCTTCAAACGCCACGATACGTGGTCCCAGGATAAATCCCTGCTCGTCACAGACGGTCTGTATCGCCGCCATAACTTCCGCTCGGAGAGGTTGGAACTGAGCCTTCAGATCAAGCAACGGCACATTCATTGAAACAAACCTCCAAAGATGAATCTCAATCGCCGAACGACGCGCAGAGCAGTCGTGATACTCCCTTCAATACCTGGCTCCTTCACATAATGCAAGTAGAGTTTGCGAACAGCGGGCTAGCGGAAATCTCGACGATGAAAAATAAGGCTGGCCGTGAAGAGGAGTACTGCCGTGTACGACGCTCCGTAGGCGACAATCAGCGTCAGGTCCGAACCGCTTACTTCCAGATGATGAACGACATGTCCTTTCAAGTTAAAGCGCTCGAGGTTGGGCAAGAGATAATAGATCCCGTCCAAGATTCCCCGGCTGAGATCATCCATCTTGGCCCCGAACGTTTTCAGGTCTGCCGTGAGGTGCCCAATCACATACATCGCCAGCGTGAAGATGGCACTCAGGGTGGCACTAGTAAACGTGGAAAATAGCAGGGCGACCGCGGTGATCACCATGAACTCGACGAAAATCAGCGCCAGCGCCTTGAAGAGCATCCCCTCGACGGGAACAGCTTGCGCATAGAGCACCACCAACAGTCCCAGCGCCATGACGACCGTATTGACGAACAAGGTGATCGTGAGGCCCACATACTTTCCGAGCAGAAATTGATACCGCGCCACCGGCTTGGACACAATCGTGTAGATGGTCTTCTTCTCTATCTCCTTGCTCACCAGACCGATCCCGACGAAAATGGCAATCAACACCCCGAAGAAATTAATGCTCCCCAGCCCAAGATCCAGAATAAGTCGGTGGAATTCCCCCAAGGTTAACCGTGACAGGACTACAGAACTGCCGATCATGAACAGAGCAAAGACCAGCAGATTGTAGAGCAGCTTATCTCGTAAGTTTTCTCGAAAGGTATTCAGCGCAATCGACAGGATTTTCATGCGTGATTCTCCGGCGGACTTCGATGTTCCTTGACCTCCCGGATGAAGAGGTCCTCTAAGGACCCCTTCTGAGGATTGAGCGACACCAGACAAGCCTTCGCCGCGCGGATAATCTCCAGCGCTCCCCCCACTTGTTGTTGGCTCTTCAGCACCACCAGCATCCGATCCCCTTGCATCACCACTTTGTCGGTCAGCGGACGTAAGTGGTCCAACCCTTCGGGGGTCAGACGATCTACGATCAGTTCCACTTGGTGACTCGCTCCTTGATCCAGCAAGTCTGTCACCTTGCCACAGGCCACAAGGCGCCCCTTCAGGATCATCGCGACCCGATCGCACAACACTTCGGCATCGTGCAAGATATGGGAGCTGAACAAGACCGTCTTCCCGGACTCTTTGAGACGCAGGATCAGATCGCGAACTTCTTTCCGCCCGATGGGGTCCAGTCCGGACATGGGTTCGTCCAGCACCACCAACTCCGGATCGTTAATCAAGGCTTGGGCAACCCCCACCCGCTGCAACATGCCTTTTGAGAACTTCCTGAGCTGGAGATCCTTCGCATGCGTCATGCCGACAAGCTCCAAGAGTTCGTCGACTCGCTTGCCCAAAACAACGCCACACAGCCCGAACAAATGCCCGTAGAACTCGAGAAACTCCCTGCTCGTGAGGTAGTCGTAAAAGTAGGGCGACTCGGGAAGAAATCCCAGACGTGTCTTGGCGCGAGGATCGCCCATGTCAAAATTGAATAGCCTGGCGGTCCCACTCGTTGGATAGATGAGCCCCATCAAGATCTTGAGGGTGGTGGTTTTCCCCGCGCCGTTCGGGCCGAGAAAACCGAACACTTCCCCACGCCGGACTTCGAGACTGAGGCCTTCCACTGCGGTCACTCGCTTCCCCCAGAACCCCACGCGAAAGATCTTAGAAAGTTGCTCAGTCTGTACCACCAGATCGGAGTTAGGCGTCATGGCTCACTCCCATGTCCTAGGGAAACTATAGGAAGGCTGTACATTGGGAAAACTGTAGCTAGGCGGTTTACGCCGTTTAAAAAACGTGCGCAGCCGTTCTGGATGCGTCGAACTGGATACCGAACCGGTCTTAGAATCCAACCAATAGTCCCCTCCGAACGGTTCCTGTGGCAGCATCGAAAGGACTCCCGCCACCACGAGATCCGTGAGTGTCGCAGGAAGGGTCCCATGTTGCGTCCGATAAGTTTCCACCGCTCTCTCCAGTATGCGAAGATCCCGCTCAATGATAACTTCTTTCATCCGCTTCGCCAAGACTTCTTGCATCTGCGGATCTAGCGTCTCCTGCAAACGGGCTTCAAGAAACACCAAAGCCGTGTCCGGGCTCCCTGCCTCCGCAGCCATACGAGTGGCGAGCCCTGGGAGATAGGCAGGGCCGTCCGGCCGGCGGGCAGCCTCCATAATGTACTCTGCCCCCTTGGCTGGATCACCGAACAGAAAATAATAGTTGTACCCAAGCAGAAAGGGAATGTTCCAGACCTCGGGATTCGCCTTGACACCCTTTTCAAGCAGCCGAGTGCTCAAGTCCGGGCGGTTGGCGAGATCGCCGAGAATGACCCCTCCGGCATAGTAGGCGTAGGCATACTGAGGGTCGAGCGTGGTGATCACGTCCAGCGCGTGATACATCCACTCATACTCATCCGCGCTATTCCGTTTGTTCCCGATAACTTGAATGAGCCTGAGCCAGAGAAAATCAGCACCTAAGTGATGATAGCCGAGCAAGGCTGGTTTCAGATATTCGCCCTTTGGAAGCTGCGCGAGACCTTCGATCTGCACGACCGTCCGATCCTGCCGCCGATCAAGTTCCCCTTGCAGCCAGCCGACGCAGGCCAGCAAGAGGAATCCCCCCATGCCGAGCAGAAGCTGATTCACAATCGGTGCGCTGCGATGGTGTAAGTGAGATGTTGAGACCGCCATGAGAGACAGACCAGCAGGATGAGTAAAACGGAAGGTCCCGGCAGCCGAATGGCTGCCGGGACCTGTGACTTTACCTACACCGGCCTAGTACACACCGGTTGTACAATCCGCAGCGCCATGGTCAACCGTGGAATCCCAGGTTGAGACTCCGGCTGTTGGCCCGACGCCATCGCCATCCAGATTACTTTGAGCTACCGCAATAAAGTTGGTTTGAACAGGGAGTGCGATAGCAGTAGTCCCAGCAAGAGCTGTAGGACAAGAAGGTCCTACCCCTTGTGGCGTATACCCAGTGAGCGGACCCACCGTTGTATCCACTCCATAACGGAAATTCACATTCCCAGTTGCCCTGAAACCAATGTCGTTGAAAAAGCCTCCAAACACACCTGCCGCAATACACCAGTTCACAGGGGGGGGAGTTGGTGCCAATCCAAGGGCCCAAGTAAATGGAATTGTTTTTACATTGGCCGCAGGTACAATCACACCCTCTGCAGCAATTCCAATGTAACAGCCTCGCTCCGCCTGGAAGGCGACTTCAGAGGTTTTGATCGCCTGGAGATTTGTCTTTGCCTCGGCTTGGCGCGACTTCAACTGATACTGCAGGAAGTTTGGGATGGCGATGGCCGCCAAAATCCCGATGATCGCCACGACGATCATCAACTCGATGAGGGTAAAACCTTTTTGCCTCTTCAACTGCTTAAACATCGTACTGCCTCCTTGTTGATGGTTCACTAATCTCGCCCCTTCACACCCTTGCTTCTTTCTCATCGAAACCTACGTCAGGTTTCTGCCACCTAGCCCCCCTGTAGCAGGTTCGATGCCCGGTACTTGACGAAGCTAACAAAAACTCAGTCACACGAAATATCAAATAGTTATGAGTATCGACCTGTTATGCATATCACCGTGGTTAGGGGCCCTCTCTCCATCTTTTGCTGTGATCTGCCAATATTTGTCGTCCGCTGTACGGGAGCTGGCACCTTTCATTCTCTCCATAAACAGGAGGGATATCCGGGGGCTTCATCATCCTGTATGAAAGAAACAATCTGTGAAAGCAAATACTTAGCGTGACAAGGCTGGGCGAATTTGCTTGTGTAAGATGCAGCGGAGCGGACTCAAGAGGATGGCCCTAACTGAGATCAAAGTTTGAGAAAAGGATAAGAGGGGAAAACCAGTACTATTGTTAGGGAAGGAGGGGTGGATTACTGGGCTTGTACCTTTTCAGATACACGTCGCTTTGCCTGTTGGATACGTTCCTCCTGCGTCGGGTCGCCCATCCCCAATTCACGGAATCGGTCCATCAACTTGTTATTGGACGGGTCAAGCTCCAGCGCATGGAGCCAGGACTCACGGGCTTCCGAGAGGTTTCGTTGCTTGGCGTAAATATCCCCGAGATGCTCGTAGAGCACCGGGTCATCCCCGGCGAGCGCAACGGCGCGCTTCATCTCCGTCAAGGCCTCGGTTAACAAGCCGGATTTAAACAAGGCCCAGGCAAGACTATCGACATAGTACCCATTGCTCGGTTTGAGCGCGACAGCTTGCTTGGTCAAGGAGAGCGCTTGGTCGATTTTGACTCCCCGCTCTGCGTAACTATACCCCAAGTAGTTGAGCGCATCGGCATGATGGGGATCCAGCTTAATCGCAGTCTCCATGACGCGCTCCACGTCATCGAAGCGATTGAGCTTGTCGTAGACAGTGCCAAGATTGAAGTGCAAATCGGCGCTCTTGGGGTTCTGGCTGATGCCTTCTTCCAAGGCCCTTGCAGCATCGTCGAACTGGTCCTTCTGCAGATACGTCAATCCCAGAACGATGTGGGCTTCAGGCTGTTTTGAATTTATCGTAAGGGCTTGAGTCAAGTGCGTGATGGCCTCAGGAAATTGCTTCAGTCGATAGAACAACAGGCCGAGATGCAGATGTCCTTCGAAGTAGGACGGCTCAAGTTGAACGTTAAACGTATAGGTCTCGATGGCCTTCTTCGTGTCTTTGGATTCCTCGTAAAGAAATCCAAGGTAATCTCTGATTTTGAGCTCCGTCGGACGCGTCTTGAGAATCTGGTTAAGTTGATCGATGGCCTTGGGATATTCCTTCTCTTCCCCGTACAGGAGCGCCAGTCGAAGCTGGGCATCGAGGTCCGAAGGGTCTTCCGCCAGCAAATCATTCAATTCCTTCCTGGCGCCCTGATAATCCTTCTCGGCCACATAGAGCCGAACCAACTGGTGCCGGATTTCCCGGTTTCGCGGGTTCACGCTCTGGAGATATTTCCGTAGCACGGCGACCGCTCGATCCTGTTCCTGCCGTGACTCATAGATCGAGGCGAGCGCAAGATAGGCTGGTTCAAAGGAGGCATTGACCGCAATCGCCCGCTCCAAACTCGCCGCCGCTTCTTCCCCTTTCCCCGCATCGAGGAGTATACGCCCCAGGTGATAATGGCCCACGGCAGATTCGGGAGCCAACGCCAAGCCCGCTCGAATGGCCTGTTCCGCCTCGGGCTGCCGCTTTAGATTCAGAAGCAACAGACCCTTGGTAAAGTAGGGATCGCCTGAGGTCGGATCGAGTTCGATCGCGCGATCCAACAGCTTCACCGCACGCTCCCCTTGCCCCGCACTGGCTAAAATACCTGCCATTTGCGTGAGTAGCTGACCGTCTTGGCTCGGTCCCTCTGCCACTTGGTCCGCATAGCGTACGGCATTGGGCATATCGCCCAGCGAAAAGTAGAGACCGGCCAGCCGGGCTTTCACAGACTGGGACGCCGGATCCGCCTTCAGCGAGGCCTGATATTCCTGAATCGCACGATCCATGTCCTGCGCAAGCTCGGCTTGGTATCCCAGCATGAAATGATAGGACGCGGCGGCATCGGGGGGATGAATCGAGGATGGAGCCTTCGGCGTGACGGCAGGGGCGAGGACCCTTTCAGGCGTCTGAGGCGCGGCGACGCAGGCCACCACCATCAGGGAGATCAGCAAACAGAGCGGGGTGAGACATCGGCTGTACGCCGTTCGGCTCGGAATGAAGCGCGTTGTGAACACTCGCACGATCCTCTTGGTAGACACAGATAAGACGGTGGTGGACAGAAAGATTATACGAGTGGGGTGCCACAGGGTCAAACGACTTCTCGATTGTCGAGGCTCTCAAACTTCGCGAAGCGGTCGTGGAAGAAGAGTTCCTTTTTCCCAATCGGGCCGTTGCGATGTTTACTCACAAGAATATCGGCAATGCCCTTCCGTTCGGAATTCTGGTCATACACGTCCTCACGGTAAATGAACATAACGACGTCGGCATCCTGCTCGATCGCGCCGCTCTCGCGGAGATCTGCCAGCATGGGAATAGGTGGCTTCCGGGCTTCCACCGCACGGCTGAGCTGCGACAGCGCGACGACCGGCACATTGAGCTCCTTGGCCAAGGCTTTCAGCGAGCGAGAAATATCGGAGATTTCCTGCTGACGGGATTCCGAGTCGCTCCGCCCCTGCATCAGCTGGAGGTAGTCGACAATCAACAAATCCAGCCCCCGTTCGGCCTTCAACCGACGCCCCTTACCCCGCATCTGCTGTACAGTGATGCCGCCGGTATCGTCGATATAGATCGGCGCTTGTTCCAGCCGGCCTGCGGCTTCCGCAAGACGCCACCAATCTTCCTTCTGAAGCTTGCCGGTTCGGAGACCATGCGAGTCGACTTTCGCTTCTGAACTCAACATGCGCAGTACAATCTGCGGCTTTGACATTTCAAGGCTAAATATTCCGACTACGGTGCCTGCGTGGATGGCGGCGTGGGCTGCCATCCCCAGCGCCAGGCTGGTCTTCCCCATGCTGGGCCGTCCTGCGATCACCACGAGATCGGAGGGTTGGAGCCCCGCCGTGATGTCGTCAAGGTCGTAAAAGCCTGTAGGAACACCCGTGATATGCTCTTTTCGCTTTGACAGCTTATCGACGAGGTCGAGACTTTCTTTAATGATGGAATTAATGGGGGTGAACGACCGATCCAGTTTTCCCTGCACGATGCTGAACACCGACCGCTCCGCGAAATCGAGCAGGTCCTCGACTGACGCGGTGCCTTCGTACCCGCGCGTGAGGACTTCCGTGGAGGTATGGATCAGGTCTCGCAGCAGCGCCTTGTCGTGCACGATCTTGCAGTGGTAGCGAATATTGGCGGAGCTGGCCACGCTCTGCACAAGCTCCGCTAAATAGGCTGCTCCCCCGATGGCCTCAATTTCTCCCTGCGCCTTTAACCGTTCCGTCAACGTAATCTGATCGATTACTTCTCCGACTTCCGACAATTCCAGCATCGCACGATAGATCTTCCGATGCGACGTGCGGTAGAAGTTTTCTTCGACCAGCAATTCCATTGCCTTGGCCATCGCGCTATTGTCGAGGAGGACTGCGCCGAGAACCGATTGCTCGGCCTCCACATTCTGAGGGGGCAGTTTGGGCTGGGACAGATCGACGGCTGACATGGATTTCATGACCGTTCCTTTACCTGCCGCCGAGACCGACGAACCGTGTCTACCAGTTCAGCAAGCCCCACCTTCTTCGAAAGATGACTTAGATTGCCGGTTCGTCGGCCATGTATGTGAGCAGCGAGGGGCTCAACCACCAACACGTCATTACGATCTATCCCTGTTGCCCCCACTACAACCACGGCCGCTGCCTGCTGGGCCAACCCCGCCGTCACTGCGGCAGATAAGAGTGCCTCGTCGCTCCCCTTCATTGTCTGCTGCACCACTCGGGAGCGAGTTCGACGCAACTGCGCCGCGACCGCCGTCAACAAACGAGTGGCGCGGCGTGGCGCGGCGACAAGATAATCGACTCGTGCCGATACCGATCCTTCCTCAGGGAACTCCACGGTGCGGTAAAGTCGATCGACGTCCAGACCAAAACCGGTTGAGGGCAGTGGCCGGCCAAATCTACCGATCAAGTGATCGTACCGTCCCCCGCCGCCTAACTCCGCCCCCATCCCTCCGGCAAACACGTCGAAAACGACACCATCATAGTAGTCAAACCCGCGGAATTCACCGAGATCTAAAAGCAGCGACTCCTGGTGGCCTGCCGCACAAAGCAGCTGATACACCTGGGCAAGCCGTTCGAGCGGAGCGGCCAATGCTGGATCGCCAGCCGCAAGGACCCGTCCACGTGCTAGCACTTCCTCTTGACCGTACAGCTCAGGCGCTTCCCTAATGGCGCGCGCCGCCGTTTTGGAGATGCGCTCATTGGCAAGGATCGCTTCGAGTCTCGGCAGATCTTTTCGCGCAGCCGCCTGCTCAGCCAATTTCTGCCCATGCGCAGACAGCCCAGATTGCATTAGGAGCCCCTTGATAAAACCCACATGTCCAAGAGAGACTTTAAAGGACTGAAGCCCGATCGTGTGGAGACACTCGATCATCAAGCCGATGACTTCGCTGTCGCTCATGACATCGTCTAGGCCTATGAGTTCGGCTCCAACCTGAAAAATTTCTCGACCGCGGCCGGCATGTTCTTGCTCGTAGCGGAAGACGGACGTTCGATAAGAGAGACGCAACGGCAACGCCGCGCCCGTAAGCCCCATTGCGACCGTCCTGGCGATCTGCGCCGTGGCATCCGGACGGAGAAGTAGTGTCCGCCCCGTCGTACGATCGACGAATTGATAGCAGTGCTCGATCAGTTCCGGCTCAAGCCCCGGAGCCAAGACGTCTAGATACTCGAACGTGGGAAGAATGATCTCATCGTAGCCCCAACGGTTGACTTGAGCGAGCAACTGCTCTTCAAGGCGACGGACCTTCTTCGCCGCGCGAGGAAGGATCGTCGCCATGCCCACGGGGACGAGCGAACGCTCGCGGGACGACGGGACCTGTCCCGAAGAAGGGCGGGGCTTCGGAGGAGCGGAGACCATGGCTGACCTGGTTGATGGCGCGCGGGGTTAGGACAGAGCCGCGACTTTGACTGAGAGAATGTCCTTGCTGGATTTGATCGTCTCAAGCACCGAGTTCGGGAAGACCGCATCGGATCCTATGATGAGCAGCGCGTTCCCGCCCCGCTTCTCGAGCGCGCATTGCATACGGACGATGTTGATCTGATTGTCGCCAAGCACTTTCCCTACCATCCCGATCACCCCTGGACGATCGACGTTGAGGATCAGGAGCATGTGTCCCTCCGGCACGACTTCAACATTGAACTGATCGATCTCAACGACGCGCGGATCTTTCTTGTGATAGAGCGTGCCGGCCACCTGATACGATTTCTTACCGGTCTCCACTCGCACACGAATCAAGCTGGTGAAATCACCCGCATCGGAACTCTTCACTTCCTTTACTTCAATCCCACGTTCCTTCGCGACGATCGGCGCGTTCACGTAGTTCACAGGCGCTTCCATCATCGGGGTCAACAATCCCTTCAACACGGCGATCGTGAGCGGCGTAATCGACAAACTTGCAACCTCTCCGCTGTATTCGACGGTCACGCGCTCAAGCCCGCCTTCGCATAACTGCGTTTGCAACTTCCCCAGCTGTTCGGCCAAAGATAGGAATGGCTGGAGCCTCGGTAACAACTCCGGAGAGACAGACGGGATATTGACCGCCCCGCGGGCAATGCCCTTGGTGAAATAATCGACGATCTGCTCCGCGATGCCGACGGCCACATTCTCTTGCGCCTCGGTCGTCTGGGCTCCGATGTGCGGCGTACAGATAAAATTATCCAACGTCAATAATGGATGATCCGCCTTTACCGGCTCTTCTTCAAACACGTCGAACGCGGCGGCCGCCACGCGCTTGACCTTCAAGGCTTCAAACAGATCACCCTCATGAATAATTCCTCCTCGAGCACAATTCACGATCATGACCCCCGGCTTCATCGTCGAGATCGATTGCGCATTGATGAGGCCCTTGGTCTCAGGCGTCAACGGCGTGTGGACAGAGATGATATCGGCGCGCTTGTAGAGCTCATCCAGCGGCATCATGGTAACGCCCATCTCCCGCGCGCGCTCTTCGGCCAAATAGGGATCGTAGGCGACCACCCTCATACCAATCCCCTGCGCCAGCTTCGTGAGATGGCTGCCGATTTGCCCCACGCCGACGATGCCGAGCACCTTGTTGTAGAGTTCGACACCCATGAATTTGTCTTTTTCCCACTTGCCGGCCTTCACAGATGTGGTGGCTTGGGGAATCCGCCGGCTCATGGCGCAAATCAGCGACATGGTGTGCTCGGCAGTGGTGACCGTGTTGCCGCCCGGCGTATTCATGACCACGATGCCCCGACGGGTGGCTGCAGGGGTATCGACATTGTCCAACCCTGACCCGGCCCGCCCCACAACTTTCAGTCGCTCGGCCGCTGCAATCAACTCCGCCGTGACTTTCGTCCCGGACCGCACGATCAGCCCATCGGCGTCCTTGATCTCCTTAAACAACTCTTCCTTCGAGAGCTTGGACTTGACCACTACGGCAAATCCCGCTTTCTCGAGAAGATCCACACCCTGTTTGGAGAGGCTATCGCTAATCAGAATTTTCATCATGTCACGAGTCCATAAAGTCCGAAAGTCGTCAAGCCTCTCGTCCCGAATTCCTCGGATTGGCACATTGGATTTCGGACTTGATAGACTTTCCGACTGGTTACCCCGACTGGTTACCCTTTTGCCATCAAGATTTCTTGCGCCTTTGCGACACCACTTCCAAGCTTTATGGGATGCCCCAGCCCTTTGAGTACCATTTCGACGGCCGCCACCGCCATGATGATATCGAAGCGGTCCATGTAGCCCATGTGAGAGAGCCGGAAGATTTTCCCCTTCAAATGGTCTTGCCCACCGGCCGCCGTCATGCCGTATTGGACACGCAGGTTCTTGTAAATCGCCTGCCCGTCAACGCCTTCCGGCGCTAAAATAGCGGTGAGGGCATCGCTGGGCGACTCTTTTGGAAACAGCGACAGCCCGGCACCCTGCACCCCTTCACGCATGGCTTTCGCGAGCATGGCTTGGCGGCCAAACACCCCTTCAAGCCCCTCCGCTTTCATCATCTTCAACACTTCCTGCAAGCCGACAATGAGAGACACGGCCGGTGTATAGGCCGTCTGATTCTTCTGCTGATTCTCATGCTCCTTCTTGAAATTGAAATAGAACGCCGTGTTCTTCGCCTTCTCTGCCAACTGCCAGGCTTTATCACTCACGCTCACAAATGCAAGGCCTGGCGGGAGCATCAGCGCCTTTTGCGATCCCGTAATCACGACATCGATCCCCCACTCATCGGTCTTGATGTCGAACACTCCGAGGGCGGTAATGGCATCCACCACAAGAATGGTCTCGCCATAGGGTTTCACGATCTCCGCAAGAGCCTTGATGTCGTGCGCTACACCGGTGGAGGTTTCACTCGCTTGCACATACACCGCTTTGATTCCCGGATCTTTTTTCAGCGCATCGGCCACCGCTCGGGGATCGACGGCTCGCCCCCATTCCACCTTGATTTCGGTCACCTCGGCGCCGAACGTCTTACAGAGCTTGGTCCATCGTTCCCCAAACTTCCCCCCGTTAATGGTGAGGGCCTTGTCGCCGGGAGAGAGAAAGTTAGACACTGAGCCTTCCATACCTCCGGTTCCGGAAGCCGCCAGCATGAGCACGTTGTTTTTCGTTTGGAACAGCCACTTGAGCCCTTCACGGACCTCCGCGAACACTTTATCGAACTCGGGGGCACGATGATGGAACATGGGACGCGCCATGGCCAGCAGCACATCAGGGGGCACAGGCGTCGGACCGGGAGCCAGCAAATACCGCTTCAGCATCGACTGATCCTCCTACCGGATGAAACGTGAAAAATCTTACGCGGGAAGGTGCGACAATACCATTGCCTCCCAAAAGCTGTCAAGGCGAGGAACCGTGTAGACACGCGTGTTTTCAGACTGTTGCGGCTTGCTGATGCCAGCGTGACTCCCCTCACAATTTTGCGCGGACGCTGGAACGCCTGGCCTCTGTGCTACCAAAGGAGGGGCGCAATCCCCCTTGCAGTTCCTTGACAAGAGCGCAGTCCGTCGATAGTCTAGCCTCACAGAACATGACGAACCTCACACACGATGCTCATTGCCACCGCGCTTCGATGACGCCACACAGGCCAGGACATGTCGTCCTCCCGATGACGATCTTCCTCGGAATGTTGTTCAGCTTCTTCGCTCCTACTATTATGGTAGTGCGGGCTGCCACTCCTTCCGAACCCACTACGGTTGACCCGTCTTCGCTTGTGGACGAGAACGCAGCGGCGGAAGACGACCCGGACGAAAATCTGGTCCCGCTGGATACCGAAGGCCCGCCACCGGAGGCCACAAGCCCTACTACAGACACGACTAGCAGCGTTCCGAGGGCTGAAGACCTCTTACAGCTGAGCCCAGCGGGAAGTTCACCGGCGACCGCGCGGTTTTCAGACGCCTTGAATCCTCCGGCTGAACTGGGCCTGACACAAGACTCGCCCCGGAGTGCCGCAGATCAGTCGGAATATGCGAACTACAATGTTCCGATCATCATGGACTCCTCGGTCCAGGCCCACATTCGCTATTTCAATACAGCCATCCACGGTCGCTTCGAACAGTGGCTCTTCCGACTCAGCCGCTATCGACCCCTTGTCGAGACAATCTTCACGGAATTTCACCTCCCCAGCGATCTGGTCTACCTCTCACTGGTGGAGAGTGGATTCAACCCCTACGCCTACTCACGATCCAAGGCCACGGGCCCCTGGCAGTTCATGAAGGGTACGGCCAAGGTCTATGGGCTTCGCGTCGACAAGTACGTTGATGAACGTCGGGATCCCATCAAGTCAACGGTTGCTGCGGCACGCTACCTCCGCGATCTCTACGATCTCTTCGGTGCCTGGCCGCTCGCAATGGCTGCCTATAATGCCGGAGAAGGCAAGGTGATGCGAGCCCTTCAGAAAGCTCGGGCCGAAAGCTTTTCCGAGATTTCAAAGACACGATTGATTCGGCGTGAAACGAAGGAGTACGTGCCGCGATTTATGGCCGCCACCATTATCGCCAGAAACCCCGATCGATACGGCTTCACTCAGGAATCTGCCGAGCCGCATCAATTTGATGAAGCGATCATCACACGACCCGTCCATTTTCGCGCGATCGCCAATGTGACCGGCATTCCGTATGAAGAGCTCCGGCTCTTAAATCCTGAGCTGCGGCGAGACGCGACACCCCCCGGCGACGACACCTATCATCTGAAGATTCCAGTGGGAACGAAAGCGAAAGTGGAACAGCTGCTTGACCGCATCCCGACCTACAAGTTCCCACAGCTTCGGGTAAAGGCTCAGTTTGCTAGCGCCGGGCCCTCTCGCTGGTATAAGGTCCGCATGGGAGACACACTGGGAAAAGTGTCGAAACGGTTTCGCATCCCCCTCAAGACTCTCAAAACGAAGAATAGTCTCTCTAGCCCGACAATCCGACCAGGCGACTTTCTCGTTATCAGCCGTTAAAGACGATCTCCCCTTTCCGCGATCCGCAGAACGGAACACTTCCGCAGGCTGCTCAAAAAGGCCGGCCAGCAAGGCCGCAGCCGATGAAAGCACCGGAGGCGTAGCCTCTGGGCTACGTTGAGGATGCTTTCGAGGCGAGAACGACGCTGACGGACTTTTTCAGCAGCCTGCTATGATTTTTTCTTGCCTGCTGAGGGAGGAGGAGCCGGAGGACTCTTCTGTGGCGAAGCAATGGCCGGGGCCGTCGACGTCGCGGCAGGTGTTGATTCCTGCGATTTCTTGACATCCATGATCTTGGTCCGAATCGTCGCCTCACTGGTGAAGGGAGAATTCGGATAGGTCTTTATCAGTTCCTGATAGCGAGCCAGGGCCCCTTCAGACCGCGATTGGGATTCTTCCAGCCGCGCCAACTCAAATAACGCCTGATCCCGGTTCAACGTACCGGGGGTCTCCAAGATGCCGGTGAGTGCCTTCACTGCCTGGTCCCTGTCTCCCTTGTGCAAATACACGTAGGCCAGACGTTGTTGCACCAACCCAGCCATTGAGGGATTCGAACTGTATAATGCAAGAAATCGCTGATAGGCCTCAATAGCCGCGCTCAGTTCATTGGCCTGGACCAACGTATTTCCTAAATGATACAAGGCGAGTGGTGCCGTGGAGGTTCTTGGATATTGATCGACAATTTGCCGATACCTCGCGATCGCTTCCTTGAGCGCGTGATCAGCCTTTTGAGGATCGTTGGCAGAAGGAGCAGTCAAGAAGCGCATCGCCTCATGTTCAAGGTCTTGTGCTTTCTGCGCAGCCTGACGGTCAACATAAAAAACCCCTCCG